>Ga0160429_1002298_pt1 | contig 10167 bp, 6 predicted proteins | sample SolpanmetagenomR_FD_108199 | JGI IMG/M metagenome (GOLD analysis project Ga0160429, IMG submission 108199) | Solar panel surface microbial communities from Lawrence Berkeley National Laboratory, California, USA - R | ecosystem: Engineered > Built environment > Solar panel > Unclassified ... | reverse complement strand
TCGTTAGGGATAGGAGTAACACCAACTGGCTTACCATTCCTAACCGTCTTGTGGATGGGGTGATTTTCTTGGCCCCTGTACGACTGGACTTAAGTACGACCAAATGCTCGTTGCTACCTTCATGCCGGGGTTCCCTTGTGAAGGACATCGTGGACCACTTCTTCACTATCGATGACGGGAGAGAGCCTATAATCGGCTTTTGAGCTCTCAGGACTGCCGGCTTCGTCACTCTTTCAATTTTGGCTGGCTCTTGTGTGAGGTGACGCGATTACTGCCATGTTTGACGGAAAGTTCTCGTGTATCAGCACGGAGCACTCATTTTGCAACCTCCTCAGCGCCATTCACACACGAACAAGCACTTCACCTTCGACAACAAGCCCTCATGTCGTCTTCCCTCTTGTTATCAGCCGTTACGTCATTTGCTGATTACGTCGCTGATGTTCTTGATGCTGTTTATTTGGTTTTCGAGAGAAGCCTTTACGAGCTGTCGGTTTAGCACACCACTTCAATCAAGCGGTCTGCGAGGTCACGCCAGCGGAACAGCACGCCGCTGTCAAGACGACGCTACTTATCACATGTGCTCTCTCGCCGCCTCGTTAACGAAGCTGTTCGCCAGCGCCGCAAGCTGTGTATTGGCACATCACCGCCTTGTCAAGAAGCAAGCTGTCGATCCGCTTTCTCCATTTCATTTCTGACGGTATCCGCGCCACAAGATGTCGTTCCTGCACACACACGGAATGCGCAATTGGACAGCGTAACGAATTCATGTCAATCAGCAAGTTCACCGCGCCCTCAACGCGCTGCGACGCCAAGCTTTCACCTTTCAACCAACGTCTTGGGCATGACTCAACAGGAACATCACAGCAACACAAAGCCATACCGGTGACTCATTCCTCGTTCACCGTTTCATATACACACATCAGAAAGAGGCTGTTTGTTCACCAGGCTGCAAAACGTCAGGAATACCGATCGTTTCTGGAACTCAGCGCGGAGAAGCCGCGAGCGTTGCGGTCTACGCGAATGGCTCCTGTATTTCCTTTCGACAATAGACTTCGTGCTGAGGAGGTTTCTGGAGAGCTTTTGATTGATGGAACATGCGCTTGGGGGCAAGCGCTTTTGGTGGAAGGGTCTACCAGGCTGTACGACTGGCTCCTCTGCACTCTGTCGCTATGAGTTGCTTGTATTGCAAGATTGAAAACACTTCCGCCTGTGTCCACACTCACCATGAAAAGAAGCAGTTCCCAAGGCCGCTTTGGTCAACTCTTTGGTTTGCCTCAATCCTTCCAACAAAGCTTCGGTATCTTCACGCTGCCCCGTATGCATCTACGCTTGTAGAAGTTGACGGACACTATCGCCGAGAACGGCAACGATTCAAGGAAAACCAAACACTGAGAATATGAGTGCAAACTTCTCTGTGGCTGAGAGGGCTTCGCTACTAGATGGCACATCACAGTACACATCTTCGGAGATGATGCTTCCACTGAGTTACGCCGCCTGAGTCCCTGCCGGTGTGTTGAATGAAAGTCGCTCCAATCCCTTTCGGGCAGGTCTTTCCTTTGCTGAAGCATGTTCAGGGCGATCTCGCTACTGTCAAACTTGTCCGGTTGGGAAAACATTGCTAACATGTGTCTCATCTCAGCCCAATCTTTAACGATACAAGGTCAGTTCTACGTGAGAAGCTGTCTTCCGCTTTCCCAATCGACGCTCGGCTTTCCTCGTCAAACAAGGTCAACAGGTGCTTGTTGGCCGCTTGCTCTGGCTGAACTCTGCAATGCTTCCAGCCAGAGATATGCTCCTCGGTGGAGATTCTGCATAGCATTGCAGTACTTTCAGTCAAAATCGCTATGACACGAAGACGGGGCTCTTCGCGTCTTGAAAGGGGTGAAAATTGCGAAGGAACAAGCCTCCGCGTACACTCGTCCTTCCTATGGCTTTGCGAAACACCGAAATATGGGTATTGCTGCTAAGCGTGCTGGTTCGCTCGGAAAGCTGGCTCTTCGAACGTTCTGTCTCGCATTGGAACGCGCTAAGGATTTCGGTTGGTTATTCTGAAGCTCAGTTACACATTTTGCTTGCTTGCCGTTCTGAGTCGGACCCGGACGACTATGCACGCATTAGCACGCCAGCCGAGTTCAATAAGAAGGATAGTCAAGTTTCTCTCTTCCTTGGAAACTACCAGCAACAAGCAAGCACAAAGCAGGCACATTGCAGTCTATAACCCCTCGCCGTCGGTGAAGGGACCGCTATCATCGTTCTCCTCTTTCCCCTCTCCACTCTCCACGACGGCCGCCTCAAGCTGGATAACAGCGTCCGCACGACCAACAGAAAACATATCAGCCTATACTGCGGATAGCAAGCGCAACGTAAGAGATAAGCAGGAAACCCGACCGACTGACGCTTCGTGCCATACCTACCTACCAGGTTCCGTCCAAAACTTTGACTCGATATGGATGAGGAGGCCAATCTCTTCTGTTCTCTTCTGGTTTATGTTACCACCCTCTTTCGTTGCGAGGGGCAAGAAAGCCTCAATCTCCGGCTTGAACTTTTTGGAGGCTTCGCAAAGCGCCCGCAATCGGTCGTTGGCGAATGTAGACACCCTTAAACATGAGAAACGTGCAAGCAGCGGCAGTCTCTGCTTCATGGTCCGCAATGGCACCGTCGAGCATTTACCCGATTCTTGCTTCCAATCACCTCAGAACTCCGCAACCTGCACTACCTGGTCGGTCACGCTGAACAATCTGATCACGCCTAAGGCCTCGAGGACCCGGCTGCTCGGTGCCATCGTGTTCAAGCGGCAACCGAAACTCGACGACGCAAAAGCGCAGCTTATTCGCCTGGATTTTAAGGAACAAGAACGGTCTTAAGGATTAGATACAATCATTCCTCTCGGACGACGAGGGCAACATCCTAAAGAATGAATAGGTGAGCGATGTACCCTACTCTCCTCCAAGCTCATCGCAGGGAATATCAGCAAGAGGTCAACGACTGTCGAAAAACATGACGCAGATCCGCCGATCGCGAATCGTTCAGCCATTCAGATTCTTCTCCTCGCAATCACTGACCTTGCCGATATTGACACCATCTAGTCCCTGCAAGCTAAATTGTTCATCCACCCACCCCTGCTACTAGCAAAGAGCATTCCCGCTGAACGACCACGAAACTATCAGAGGTACTCCGGAAACCCCACCTTGGGATGGACAATACGCCTCACAGCATTACTTCACACTCTATTTTCAAGCAAACCAGAAATCCGTCGGCTGCAACGAGGCTCTAGGGAGAGCACGAATCACGATAAGGTAGAACTCTGGTATATCCCTCGCGTTCATACATCGCTGTTGAATCATGGGGAAGTTCTTGAGGTCACTCTGCTTGGCAATGTCGCAAGGGAGACGGTCCAAGGAATCGAAGATGCCGTAGCGATTACGACAGGGAAAACATCAAAGGCCAGCTTGTAAAAATGGCAGAACTCGCATGATCAGATTGAACGGCACGATGGGGGACAAACTATCGGTCATTCCACAGGTCCACTCTCCACTGGGACGTCAACCTTTTCTCGTTGCGATGGCGGGCGGCAAACAGTCGACTAATTTCATCAATGGCCTTGAGAACCGAGAAACCTTTTTTACAACGTCGACGTCTCTGTCTTGAGGCGTCGGCTGCTTGTCTGTTCTTTCTTACTCTACTACAGGACCTCATGAACCGTAAGCAGCCGAAGGAAGTGAAGCGATGCGCGGTATCGGCTTCGAACAGCCGCCTAGGAAGTCGGCGCTCCTTGCTTTGACCGACAGGACGTGCGCCGAGCTGAAGCAAGTGGTGTATCAGGCCGATACGTGTTTCAAATCTCTTTGACCAAGCCGTCAGCTTCGGGGAGTCGGGTAGGGGTTGTCTTTGATTGTCGTCTTCGTCGTTGCGATTGGCAATCAAGTCTTTGCTGCTGGGATTGTCGACGTTTGAGGTTGTGGATTTTACTCTCTTGTTTTAACATCAGACGCAGGAATTAAGGCCTTCGCCGGACGGGCGACTGTATTGTAATGCATTTCCACATCATAAGATGCAAAGAATTGGATGATACGCGTTGCTGTGATGATATCCATTGTGTTCATACCTATTTCGTGCCCTCGAGTTTGTGCTCAGCCCACTCCTTGATCAACCACTCTGTCATTGTATCGTCCCTATTATCATGCCAGCCAGAGATGGCATACTTTGCCACACGCCGGATCCATCGCCCGCGGCCGTAGACCTTATCCATGTACGCAGAATCCATGCTTGCCATGTATGCATCTATTGCTTGTTTTAGTTGCCGATTCTTCGGAGATATGCCAGCCGCATTCGTCCGGGGCACAAAGTCCAAGTCGCCAGTCCAGAGGAATGCCAGGTCTCCGTCTTCGTAGAGCTCGTCACACCACATCCACTCCAAAGAACAAGGGGCAAGCACTCTGGGCATCGCACGCGCGTTTTCCCAGTCGAGGATGCCCGTGACGTTCCACTCCTCGTCTTGCATTTGATCTAGCAAGACGTTGCCACCGTGAAGGTCCGAATGACTGAGCACAGTGCTGTCCAACCTGTCGTAGTCTTTGAAGTATTCCAAGTCGATCATTTGTGACAGTATGTTTTGCAACTCCGTGACATGCGTGAACACTATCCCAGCCCCACCCTCTGCGTCAGCGCGCCAGCTCAGAAGCAAGGAGAGCCAGGAGCTGAGTCGTGGTTGCGCACTTTCGTCAAGCACAGGTAATGTTAGGTCAAAGTCTTCGAACCGACCGACTTTCACGAGGCAAGCGTCATCAGGATCAGCTTCCAGAGGCCCTGTGCCGGTGAACGTGATGCGCTGTAATCCATGAAGTACTTTGGCCACTTTCTTGCACACTTGAATCTCTTGAGTCGGCGAGGTGGTCTTCAACACCTCATTCAGGCTCCTGCCCGACAAGTAAGACATCATCATCCATGCACACTCCAGGACATTGTCACCAGTGGTTTCCATACGCAAAAAGCGCGGCACTAAAGGGAGAGTCGGTCTTAGGAATCGAAGTGTTGCAGCTGTATTAACCGTCTGACGCTGCATATATGGATCTGCCGGAAACTTTTGGACCCGGATGATGAACTTTTGCACATCACTATCCGAAGACTTGGGAACTGTGCATTTGAAAGAAAAGACGAAGTTGAAAATCCCACAGCCGATGTATTCCAGATCGGTGGCATCGAGGCCTTGTGCTGCAAACAGGAGGGGGATCCTGACGGGCAGATCGCGTCTCAGACTACTATGCTGCTCAGAGCTTGCATCTGTGTTGGTGTCTTGAGATGATGCACTCATATTTCACGATGTTTCATGTTTCATGTTTCATTCTCACTCGCACGACAGCACAACAGGTTTTGTCAAAGGTGGAAAATCATAACAACTACTGTAAACAAAGGATTGATTGATGTGTTTCAGCCTAGCCCGTTGCGGGACCTCGTGATCTTCCACTACATTTTTATCGACACATTTATGCGCACCCTCCTGCTTATCTAATCCTCTCATATTTCTGTAAACATCAGGAAGATGCTGGAGAAGTGGATGAAGAGGTTGGAGAATTTGGTAGTGTGATGATTGGACTATGCCGTGCGTATGAACAGCATCGCTCTAGAGTCTAGATAGGAGAGTTGAAAGGGTGAGTACGTTTGACCTGTATTGCGAGAGGAGCATTGGCATCGAGACTTCATGGATATGCTGTTCTACATTGAACAAGGACCAAACATACATGCGTGCGTCACTAAGACCAGTTGGCAGTCTGACTAGTCAGTGATTGTCGCAGTGGTCTCAACGACACAGATGGAGAGTCAAACAACCTCTCCAACCTCAAGCACCTTTCTTGCCGTTGCCCTTACTACGGCGCTTGTTCTTCAGGTTGATTGCTTTCCAACTGTAAACACCGTTCTCTTTCTCTCCTAATACGGGGATTTGTATAAGCCGGTTCGAACGCCGCTACGCCCTCAAAATCTCGTCCATACTCGAGCGTGCCCATTTCTGCACTGCTTTCACATGGCGTTTGCGGGGATCTTCAACCTTCTTGGCAAGATTCGGGGGGTTCTCTTTTGTGGATAGTAAAGGATTGATCGAGCTTCAGTAGTGTATGCATGTTCGCCGAGAATGAGATGTACTTCTAGATCCTTGAGTAGGGCCGGCCACCACCGAGGTCCAGAGGATTTGTGATTGTCGTAGAGTCAGAATGCATCGCAACCTCTTGGTCTCTTGCAATTGTGGTGGCGCTGTCGTGAGGTTTCCGTACGATGTATGCGCTTACTTCGAAAAGACTTGTTAACGACTCATCAAGTCTCCGTTTCTCCTCCAGTATGACGCCGTGACCGAGGGAAATGAATGGATGGCATATCCACAGTGGCCCGCATGCGGTTCTTTATCCGGTCGCCGCAGGGCGCGGGGTCCGGCGCTCTTTGGCCTGCTTGACTGACTGCCGGGTAACGTCGTGGCCGTAGGACTTTCTCAAGGGCCGAGGTAGCTGATCAAGCAGCCGGCGGGAGCATATCGCGTGTTAGGTGATAGTACACTTTGTCCAGCTCCTTAAACTTTTACTTCAATGAGATTTCTTGCTCCAGAGACCGCTGAGGTGCTTCTCGGCGGTAGGGGTGGATCTCACAGTTGGCGAGCTGGCTTGAGAGGGGCACTGTGGTATCGGTGCGGTGCTTCTGATTCGGTCTGTATTGAGTTTTGCATCAGGTACGGTATTGTATTGGTATGAGTTGATTGATTGTTTCATGGGGGTAGAGTAAGCTGGCTTGCTTTAACAGGACACACAAAAGGACATCTCATGTTCTGAATCTTGATATTTTATCACTGCACCACGGGAAAGTTCTAATAGTTAAAGACAGTTTGCAAATCATTTCCCATAACCATTGCCTCGATGTGAAAAGGCGACAGCGCCCTCGCTATCGATAGTGAAACGGCATGCGACCATTTTGACACGGTCCAGATCCGTGTTAGCCTCGAATCCTGCATTGGCATGAGCTTGTTAAGGCGAACAACACTCCTTTAAGGTGAAAAGTGAAATTGAAATGAGACAAGGTCCAAGACAAAGCTCCTAAGTATCATTGCGGCCGATGGCCAACTGACTAGTGGCTCTGCAAAGGGAGTTGCTATACCAGCATCGGGCTGGGAGGAAAGTGTAGGAACTAGTTGAAAGGCTGTTCGCAGGTTTGGAAGCTGGAGCTTTTCAGTCAACAATCCACCAGAATCGAAAGGTCGCTGGCTGCGGCAGTCGATAACACGCTTTATGCGCCGTTAGGATGGAGAACTCCACCATAACCGAAAGGACGATGGATTGAGCTTGTTGGGACTTGGAACGACAGCGTTTGATTTAAGAGCGACTGGGTTTGCAGCTCATTGGATTTGAAGCTCTGTCAGGCTGCCACACCTGGAAGGGTTGCTCGCCGCCTTCAGCGGCACAGCGACAAGCCACGACGGTCAAAAGGATAACAGCGATGATTTGTTGACAGTGAGGCTGGCATCGGAGTTGTGGAGAGAGCAAGCTGTTGTGGAAATTCATCGTTGTTGATAGCACAATTGACAGAGTTGCTATTGTACTCGATTACATATTTCTTCTCTTTCTCCTGCCCGGTTGAGTCCGCTGGCCGGCACACTGGAGGCTCTGCCAGAGGGGAGGCTCGAAGGAGGAGGATGTCGTGTAAACGACGTCAAGGCTGTCGGTGACGCATGCATGGGTCAGGCCAAGAGCAAGCTATTGAAGAGAAATCTCACTCCAAGCAGATTCTCTGTGCCTGTAACTGTAACTGATAACTGTCCAGCTCTTCTTCGCAAAGCACTGTCCTCAGTACTGCGATCCAAGTTCTTTTCAGGCTGATGAATCGGCGACTCTTCCGAACACGAGTTGCGGAAATGGACCTCCAATCAACGTACCGCGAACGTTTGTGCTAGGGCGTCCTTCTCCTTCGGGAATGAGTCTGTCATGCCTGAAGAGAGGCTCTATTGGAGAAGGTTGTCGATGTTAATGAACGTCGGTAGCAGGAGATGAGTTGTCTTTGCAAGCTGATGTTTTCGGAGCTGTTTGCTTGGAGACTTTGATCGATACCTTGAGAGGTAATGCAGGGTTGGCGTAATGTAGGGATCCCTCACGTGAAAGATGAGCCATACTGTGTGTAACCCAAAGGAACCCTCTTTCGACCGAGATATCCGTCGAGACATGACTTCTCCCATCTCACACTGCTTCACCACTTCTACAGCCACGCGCTTGTAGAATCATGGTTATTGACGTCGTTGGTCTGAGAAACAAGCGAATGATCAGTCAAGAACGCCGGCCAATGTTTACGAATCACCCTCGAGCGAATGCGTAGCCGGGGCGGAAAGAGTAACTCAAAGGCCAAACGTAGGAAAGAACAGTCACACTGACGCTTGTCTGTTAAGACGAGCGAGATGATGAGCCCGCGGATTTGTAAGAGACGGCAGAGGATAACATCAGGCCGGTATAAGAAGCGCAAGTTCTGTATGAACCTCCAGGTAAGATAGGCGACCGGACCGAAGTAACCTTATTCCTTGCCAGTAAGCTTCCGCGGGCAAGAGAGCGTAAAAATAGCTCAGAAGCCGACTAGACTTTCCACTTTGCCTCCTTGTCTTCCAAGAGGAGCTGTTGATTGATGTACACCAGTTGATTGGACGTGACGTACTGCTGATGCTGTCGATTTACTGGGACCGTAATGATGCCGGGTGTGGCAGTTGATAACGTGCTGCGGAAGATTAATGTCGCGCATAGTGAGGCCATGGTAAGAGACAAGCTGTTCAGGAGATCCACTGTTGTTGCCAGCACTCTCGACGGGAGCTGCTGATGTAACACCACGTATTCCTACTCTTTCTGAAGTGCCTGCTGGCTTGGATGGAAGCCCTACTTGGCGAGCTTCAGGAAGGAGAAAATAGAGGTATCTGAGGTGGGGCTGAACTGTCGGTGAGAATGTCCGCGTTTGAAGCTCGGTTAAGATTTGAAGCGGTCGCTTTTCAGCTCGGTTAGGCTTTAGAACGACCGCGAATAGAGCTCAGCTAGGTCGATAGGAGACTTTCCACTACCTCCGGAGCGGTTCCTGCATGGCACCCTTCGCTGAACCAAAGTTCTCAGTTTCAGTTGGCATATTATGCGCCTGTAGCGGTTGTTTCTGCGCTCAAATCCGAGCTCGCTTTGCAGTCTACCAAGACTCTGCCCTTCGCGAGACCGACCCTTGCCTTGCCTGCCCGGAAGTGGTGTGCGTCGATTGGAAAGCTCGTGCTATCCGAATCATCATCCATCGCCTGAATGACGCCTTTATAGTGTTAAAAGACAGAGGGTGTAGGCTCATGTAATATTTGTCCAGTGTAGGCGTCAAGTCTCATGCTGTCGATGTGATATGGTATTGCATCTTCCATTCAAGTCGCCAAAAGAGATAGTTGTACGCATGGGGAGTCGCACCATAGCGTTGCCGAAAGGGTGGACCTGCAAGCGAGTATACACGCGAAGTACTGGACGCCACGATCCATCGCATTGTCAACCACGTCAAATCGAAGAAAGATCACAAAGTGGTAGGTTTCAATTCTTCGGTATAGAAAGGTGTTCTGTACTGATAGACCTTCATCAATGGTAAGCGAAACTCAAGTCTTCTGTCTCGCAGGTGTAGAATACCTTTGCTTTTCCGTCATTGGATACCAATCTGAACTGGACCGCTAAGAGGCCTTGCTCAAGTGTGCCGCGTGGGAAACTGGTATCTTACATTTGTGCGGGGCCTTACGAGCCGATACATGCACAAGCTTTTGCTGCAGGCTCTTAAGGGACGTAACTATTTTTTTGGATTGCGCAGCTTGTCCTCACTGGCTGGTGAAGGGCGTAGGGGGAGACCCGGAGTGTGATTATCATTTTGCTGGTGAAAGATGCCCGTTGATGCCGATTTCCGTGGGAAGAAGATGGCTTGCGCGATTGTGGTAAAGAGTTTCCTTTTGAATCACATCCTTCAACGACGATGTTGCCACTTGGTCCCATCACGGCTGACTGAGAGGCTCTCGTGCGCACCGCCTTCGTATGGCGGCTTGGTTTATGAAGCGTCTTGCTACGTCGTGGGGTTGAGCGTAACGCATCATGGGATCCGATAGTGTGTGGAGAATTAAGAGAAGGCAGAAGCAGGAGCGGAAGGAAGGCGCGT
>Ga0160429_1002297_pt1 | contig 10168 bp, 11 predicted proteins | sample SolpanmetagenomR_FD_108199 | JGI IMG/M metagenome (GOLD analysis project Ga0160429, IMG submission 108199) | Solar panel surface microbial communities from Lawrence Berkeley National Laboratory, California, USA - R | ecosystem: Engineered > Built environment > Solar panel > Unclassified ... | reverse complement strand
TGTTAAAGTGCGAGGAGTTTCTGGTATCGAAGGAACAGCTACGGAGGAGCTGAGGGTGCCAGCGAGGTAAGATAAAAAGCTGTCGTCATTGCGCCCTGGGGCTAACATGCTTATAGTCTTCAATTGACTTATCTCGCTACTACCGCACATCACAAACTCCCTGCACTCTTGCACCTCCTCGGTTCTCTTAATCCTCAGCCACATCGCAGCATTCTCTACCTCTCAACATGTGCTGCAGTAGACTACTTCTCCAATGTCCTGCCTCTTCTCCTAAAATCTATCAAAACATCGTCCACGACCCAGCCTTACTCACTGATACCTCTTCACGGCAAACAGCTTCCGAACCACCGCACGCGCAACTTCACCGCCTTCGTGTCCTCGCCTACTCCTGCGATTCTACTGACCACCGATCTTGCCGCTCGTGGCCTAGATATCCCTCAAGTCGATCTTACAGTCCAACTGGATCCTCCCTCCGACCCAGCAACTTTCATGCACCGTGCAGGCCGAGCAGGTCGCGCCGGCCGTAAAGGCGTCGGCGTAGTCTTCCTCCTCGAAGGCCGCGAAGCAGACGAATACCCCTCCTTCCTCGCTGTCCGCAAAACACCCGTGCGGAATCTTCTGTCCATCGCACTCTTTTCTACCACTCCGGAGCTTACTACCGGGTTCTCGCCCGAAGCTCTGGCCGTCACAGCAGCCAACGTGACCGCGAAACTGCGCAAACAGGTTCGAGCTGATAGAACGTTACACGACAAAGCGCAACGGGCCTTCGTGTCTTTCGTGCGCTCCTACTCTGCCCACGCAGCCTCCAGCATCTTCCGCATCCACGAGCTAAACTGGTCTGAGCATGCTCTCGGCTGGGGTCTATTACGAATGCCCAAGATGCCTGAGCTGGCCAAGTCGAATTGGGACTGGAAGGTGCACCAGAACCTCGGTCTCGACACCGACTGGGCCACGTATGCATACAAAGACAAAGCGAAGGAGGAGAAACGCAAGGAAGAGATGCTGGCCAAGGCCGCGGAAAGGGAACTAGGAAAGGACGGTGCGGGCGCGGTCGCGATGGAGGAGAAGAGGGCGAAGAGGAGGAAGTTGAAGGCGTGGAGCGAGAAGACGGAGGCGCATGATTTGGCTGCGGATAGGAGGGAGAGGAAGGCGAAGAGGAGGGATGGGGAGAGGCGGGCGAAGCTGACGGAGGAGGAGAGGAGAGAGGAAGAGCGGACTAGGGAGATGGTTGAGGCGGTGAGGAAGAGGGGCGTTGTGGAAGAGGGCGAGTTCGAGGGGTTTGATTGAGGGGTGGATTTGAGGATGTCTGTAGCGATGCTGATGCTATCTCTTGGAGCCTGATGGTTGATAGGTCTTTTGGGGATTCGCTGCTTGACAAGAGTCTGTGGTCGAGAACCACACTCGGCGTGGCGGAGACTCTTTGATCTCAATACGTACTTCCAGCATCTATGTTTCCACGTCATCACCTTTAGCAAGTAGCGAAACCTCCTTCGATTCTCTTACTTAGCCGTGCTCATATACAGCCTGTTTAGCTTCCATCGTTGCCTCGTCCTACTACCAACACGATTTCCAGCTCGCTTCGATGATTCAGTCTTCACGTTGCTGCATGAAAGTACCATTGTTTCTTACTGTCAACAACATAGCACGTTTCAGAATATGCTTTCACATTCACAAGCACATTCAGGAATATGGTTTGAATGATTATTCATTAGAATTATTATTGTTTGCTCTGTACAGTCATGATAGCTTCTCTGTGAAGCCTTGCGTATCCCATCATTATCATATCATGTCGTTCATTGTTCATCCGATTCGTACAAGTTTCATTTCCTTTCCCGACCCAGTACCATCCAACTTTCCAAGATAACTTCCCTCCAAACCCCTTTCCCTCCACCCAATTCCTCCTTCCGAAGCACGTCTTGTCCTCTTTCTCTCGCCCCATCACACATCCTAACCATCTAAAACCCGCGACCCACATTCTCACTACCCCAATGCCACCAAACAAACCCCGTACCGACGCCAAACAGAAGAGAATGAAAGGAAGATTGACCTATCAACAGTGACTTGGGATCGCCAAAGCTGAGGAAGATTGACCTATTCCATGCCCTCCTGCAGGAGTGAGTGACGAAGAATGCTTGATGCCAAAGAGATGGCTCAGGATGTGAATTGAAGGTTATGAATGGCGGATGTGATTAAGTTTGATCGAAATTGGAAGAAGACGTGTGCTGCAAGTTGAATAGCGGTGTTGTGAAATGATGTTGTCGCGCAAGTATTTTTCGAGTTGTTTTGTATTGGTTTCGAGAAAGAAGTCCAGTGTGCATTGTATTAGTTTGTAAATTTGCTGCGGTGACGGCTGTTGATATCAGCGGTCACTGAAGCGAAGAGGTCTTTGTACATGTCTGGCTTGACCTCCGCTCGTGCCCATTCAGGAACGTGGTCGTACCAGTCGTCGTTGTTCAGCTTTCCGACTAGGATGCTGACTTGAGGATCAAGTTGTGGTGCCTTGATAGTAGGCCACTCCATATAAACTTTGGGGATTTCAGAGAGAGGAAGTCTGTTGGCGAGCTCAATTGCATATTCAATGGAACCATCGTTGGCGAAGGAGACTTTGTCTTTAGAAGAGGCGGTTTTGGGACGGCCAGGAGTAGGTTCTTTGTTCTGTGTGGTAGAAGGACGTGATGGCTTGGTGATGGTCTTGGGTGCTGATGTGGTCTTGACAGGAGCTGGTGTAGTGGTTGTTGTAGCGGCACGACTAGGAGTCGGAGCAGCAGCTGGAGTAGCCACAGGAGCTGGAGTGGGCTTTGGAAGAGCAGATGATTTGATGGGTTTGCCAAAGATGTTGACTGGACCAGCACCAGTCATGAACACACCAGGTACATTTGTCTCGACAGGTACTTCGGTACTGAAAGAAGTACTCGATTGAACGGCATCTTTGAGCGTGACTACACTAATGTTAGACTTTGCGGGCAATAGATTTGTTGGCCTTGCTGAGGAGGGCTTGTCATTGTATGGAGAGAATGTAGGACGGAAGGATGGAGTAGGTGGATGGTTGTATGGTGCAAAGACTGGTGGAGGGGGGGGGTATATATGACTGACTGGCTGGCGTGAAAGCAGGAGGAGCCGGTCCTCTTGATGGTGAATCCATGGCGAAAGCTGGAGACGATGAAAGTCTGCTTGTTGCGCGAAGGCCGCTTGGTGTCTTGGGCTTGTACTTTTCTGCTTCAGAGCGTGCTTTGGCAAGAGCGGCGGATCCATTCTGATCGTTGGAAGTGCTGAATCCTGGGAGTGTTGCATGTGGCATGGTGGGAGAAGGTGGCGCTTTGCTGGTAGCAGTGTTATCGTCGTTGACAGACCGTCCCGAGAAGACGTTGACTCTTTCAGGTGTCTTTGGTGCAGCGTTGTCGGTCTCATCAGGAGATACCTTTTCGTTGAACAGGCTGTCGTTGTCGCTGTCTGATAGAGTTGCATCGTCATTTTGAGCTGCATCGTCGTTGTGAGCTGCATCCTCATTAGGAGTTGCATCGTCAAGCTCGTCGTCATCAGTGCTATCGTCGTCAGTACTATCATAAGCCAAACCATACCCACTCATCGCCCTGAACCCTCTGTTCTTGCCATGCCATTTCTCTTCTCTGAAGTCATGTCTTGCTTTCCTCGCTGCCGGTGTCTTGTCTTTGACCACCTTTTCACCAGATTTCTTGGTTGGTGAATCAGCAAACATTGTACCAGTGTAAGGTTGAGCACGGTGAGGATCTGCTGTCAGCGTTTGGGTGGGTGTTTTGGAAATTGGCGAGACATCACCAAGGCTGGTAGTGGCCCAGGCACGCTTCCTAGCAGGAGAGTCATCGCTAGAGAGCTTCGCGCGTTTGGCTGATGGAATAGAGATGCCGTCTTTGATCAATTGCTCCTCAGTGACCTCTTCTCCAAAGATGTATTCGTCACTGATGCCGAAGATGCCAGGGCCAGGTCGAGGAATGACATCAAGATCGTCCACACGGACTTTACGCTTGCCACCAGTCTTCTGCATGGCCTCGATAGACTCCTTCCTCAGAGCAGCAGCTTCTGTTCTTAGGCGAACGTCCTCGCGTTCTTGCGCATCGAGACGAGCTTGTTCTGCTTCCGCTTGTCTCCTTGCAGCTCTCTCATCCATTGACTTGAGACGGTCCTGATACCTCCTGCGAGGAGGACCAGTGTGCCTGGTGACGGCACGTCGAACAGGAGCAGTCTGCGGCGCGATAGGTTGTGGGGATTCGGTTTCGGATGAGTTGCTCATGTTGTCGTCTTGTTGGTCAGCTGACGTGGCAAGACGCGTAGTGCCGGCTGAGACACGTCTGGTAGGAGTAGTTTGAGCAGAGCCTTTGGAGCCGTCCGTGATACGTCTGACTGGCGCAGTGCGAGGTGCTGCTGCAGGAGTGCCACCAGCGGTGAAGATGCGTGCGATAGGTGCAGGAATCCAGGAAGTCCACCTGCTTGGAGTTGCTGGAAGCATCGATTGTTCTTGTTGTGGTTCAGTCTCAGATTCAGCTTCAGCTTCGGCCTCGGACGACATTTCGTCATCATGGTGGTCGTCGTCGTCATGGTGTTCTTCCTGCTGTTGCTCATCTTGGACGGTGTCGGATTGAGGCGTCTTTGCTGCTTCTTTGGCAGCCCTGTTCTCCTGGATGCGACCGTCGAGCTCTGCCCAAGGCTCAGCTCTGGCAAGTGCTGCAGCTGCTCTATTCTCCGATTCACTTCCAGACTGTCGACAATGTTAGTGAAATTGTTTACGATCATCTTCAAGTACGCGATAACTTACGATTTCGTTGTGAACGTTAGTCATCCACCTCTGCTTTCTGTCCTCCAATTGCTTCGTCGTTTCCTCACGCATTGCTTTGATTGTCTCCCCATCGGGCTCTTCCTCATCAGAACCAGTCTCCATAATTGTCGGCAGACGCGGCTTGCCCTCGGCAATCATCTGGTTGTAAGCGACTCTTTCGGGTGTGATCTCTCTGTCTTCGTGTTGAGCAGCGGTTGCTGGTGATGATGTGCCAGCGGCAGGAGACTTGTTAGACGCGGATTGAGGCGATTTTGATGCTTGACGTGTAGTTTCGGGTGTGTGAGTGCGCTTGACGCGTCGAGCAGGTCGCTGTTCTTGCTGGTCTTCGTCTTCGGATTGTTGCTCGACTGGAGCAGGTCGCTTCTTGCTCGCAGGTGTTGCAGGAGCTGAGGCAGACGCGTTTTTCTGTTGTTCTTTGTGAACTTCCTTGGTAGCCCAGAGCAGCTGCCTACCCAAATTATTGAGCTGCCTAGTCTTGGTGCCCACCGTGTGGCTTTTGTCGTCAATAGACTTCTTCTGCACTTTGATGTGTTCGTCCTGCGATACGATCTTTGCGCGTTGTGCGATCAATAGATCGACTTTCTGGTCGTCAGTCATGTTTGAGATGAGCGTAATGAGATTCGTGCGTAAGGCTTTGTGATTGAGGAGATAGGAGGAGGGATGCTTGTTCGCCTCGTGTTCGAACGCGACGATGGAAGGCACATTGGGGAAGAGGTTAGGACGGGCGAAAATGTCGAAAACATTGTAGTCTGTGACGATTTGCTCGGTTTGCTCCTCAGAGTCTTTCTTCTTTTCTTCGTCGACTGCGGTGGAGGTCTCGACGGGTGTGGGTGGGATATATAGATCTTGCTTACGGGACGATTCGTCGCCTTTGGTGGATGCACCACGGGTCTTGCGCTTGGGTGGTACGTACTCCTTGAGAGGAGACGCGTCGGGTTCTTGTGAGGATCGGAGACGGCGCGAAGTGCGCGTGGCAGGCTTGGGGTCTTTTGAGCTTGCCATTATGGCTTGAGGTTATAGTGGTTTTGCTTGGATTTACGATTGTCTTTACGGAGATGGCAGTTGCGATGGTTGTTGTTGTTGTTGTTGATGGAAGTTGGAAGTTTGGAGGAAGTTGCGAATGAGTGAAGTTGATGTTGATGTAGATTTTCAGGGTCCAGTTGGCACGTGCACTAAGCCCGTGCTTTCAGTCTCCCTAACCCTAACGGCCGCGCCTGTCAACAACGACGACCTGTCTTTGAGATATATGTGTATGAGCCGAGCCTATAGATGGATAAGATGTGTTGAGTGTGCTGCTCATCTTCTAGTGTCGTCGTATGTTCCTCAAAGACTGTTCAACCCGAGATGTATTTCCTGAAGATGTCTAAGCAACTCCGTCCTACTAGCCTAGGCTAAGTAGAGTGCTGCGGACCAGTGTGTTCTTTCATCTCACCTCTTCCTAAACAACCAGCTCGAGGATTCTCTAGCTATTCTCATCACTTCTAGCGTCTGACTAGTCTGTGAATCATGCTGTGTATGTTCAAGTTTATTAGTCTACTCTTTCATCTCACCTCTTCCTACACAAACCATCTTAAGGATTTTCTAGTTATTATCGTTCACTTTCAGTGTATAACTAGCCTGTGTAGAGTGCTGTATATTCTCTAGCCTTTTAGGCCGTCCTTTAAATCACTTCATCTCGTAGAACTGTTTCAAGGATCTTCGAGATATCTCTTACCCTTTCGCTATTCCACTAGGCTTTGTAGAGTGCCGATAACTATTTAGCATGTCTATATATCCTTCCGAGTCTCTTCATCCTAGAGAACTATCGTAAGGATGTCTAGTAGACATGTAGGATTCTCACTCTATTACTAGGCTGTGTAGAGTGCCGGAGACTATACGGACTACTACCTCTATACATTTTAGAAAAGGAGATCTGCCGAATGCCATGAGGGAGGTGTCATTAATATCGCAGACGAAGTCAAATTCCTCCGGGTGGGTTTCCTGCCTGTCCAGAATCCACTGTCTCAAAACCTCAAGCCTGTCCTCTTCTGTGATTTCGCCCCTTATCACTCTCCGTGCCAATGCGCTTTTCTTGTGCCCTATCTCCACGAGAGAATCGGCAGCTGTCACATATCCGCGGAAAAAGGCGACAGTGTTTTCGAAATTCTCATCAGATTCTCAACGAGGCACGTTTGAAGATTCTAACTGACGGCTCTTCTATTCACCACATTTGATGAGGTGTGACGGGAATCGGTATGGAATCAGAGAATCTGAATACAGCTGGCTAGCATCACATATCCCAGAAGACCAAGCCCAAGATGGCTCTCGACTGCCTACTACTCACACCTCATTCAGGTTTGTGAAGAGTGCCGCAGAGATATTGCTACGTGCTCAGATCCCGCCACAATCTCGGCTCCCCATCTTCATAAGGCACTCCTGCCTCTTCTCGTGCTAAGTCATTGATCCATCGCATGTTCGGTTTCACAGCATCCTTACCGCCCTTGTCTGCTTGCGTCATTTTCGAAGCGAGATACGTCCAGCATAGGGCGTTTCCAACGGTATGGACTTCATCGCTGACGTTGTTCAAAGCGAACTCAGACATGCGTTTGTAGAGGGCGTCGTCTGTCCAGAGAGAAAAGAGTGCTTGAGCGGCGTCTTTCGGCGAGTTGCGGGGGACGATGAAACCTGTTTTGTCGTGTCAGAGCGTGTCTCCAAAAAGCTGACGTAAAGATCCATCTTCTATGCTTACCGTTACGTTCGTGATGCACCTGTAACGGAATGCCACCTGCCTTTGTGACAACAACCGGCTTTCCCTTATGCAACGCTTCCGACACTTTGACTTCGAACCCCTCCCTTGTACTCAGCTGCAACACGATGTCGGCCTTGGATATAATCGCATTCAACATCTGATCACTTGGGCCTAATCTCGCCACGATGATATCCTCTTTCAAGTCTTGGCACTCCTCTTCGATCTGCTTCATCGTCTCATCAAACACTTTACTCCCGTCCGGATCATCCACGCTCGAATGGCCACAAATGACCAGTTGAGGGCGATCTTCCTTACCTGCTTCTCGTAACTTTGCACGAAATTGAGCAAAGGCGCTGATGACGTCTGGAATGCCTTTGGCAGGGTCGAAGCGTGCGATCTGGCAGATGTAGCGCTGGCGGGGATAGCTCAATCTTGGGGAGCCTTGGCGAGCGGCGGCGTCACTGAAATCGTGAAGGTAGTAGTCGATATCAAAGTCGCGCATGGTTTTGTTGAGACCGTCGAGCCAGTCGGTTGTAGCTGGCATGTAGCCCACATTGGCGTTATTGACGTCGTTGGGGACGAATTCGCGGACGGGGTGAGCGATGAAGAGGTCTGTACTCAGGACATAAGACATTGTTCGAGAATCGAAAAGCATTCGGCCGGATGTATGTTCAAAAACCCTCTGTACTTACCAGCCAATTTGATACTCTGCCACATATTCTGCCATACTTGCTGAGCAGCACTACCTTCTTCTTGGACTAAATCATCCCGAACTTCAATGTGACAACGGAAGATGACAGGTCGGTCTGGATCAGCTTCTTTAGCAAGAGGGATGAGCTCGGGCATTTGTGGATCATCGACGATGATAATGTCGGCGCCCCCTTCGGATCGTGCTGCAAGAGGGCCACCTTTCTGAAGCCAGTAGCGTTCGGAGTTGACTTTGACCCAGGCTTTGATTTTGTCGAGATCTTCCTGCTTTTGACGCACTTCTGGTCCGACGACACCCTGTAGGATGTTGCTGCAATTCAGATTAGTATTCGTGCTTCGGAAGACGAAGACGCGATAGTACATACTGGTTTGTCTTCGTGATTCGGAAGACATCTGGCTTCGGTCGAGGCACATACCACTCCACGTTCACTCCGCGGCCTCTGAGATATCTGAGTAAAGCATGCCTCATCAAAGCGACACCACCACCTTGCGGTGTGGCATTAAAGAATACCATTTTGACATTGCGATCAACGAGATCTTTGATGTAAGGCTCGCTGGCGTTCCATGTCATGTCTCTCGCTGATTTTTTGTAATCTTCTGTCGTTGTGAGATGGATGCGACCTTTACAATCTGGCTGTACGTCGTTCTGAAACCCAACATAGAGACGAGGTTGTTTGGTTGGTGCAAAAAGCATCAAGGCTTTTCGGACCTAAAGAAGATGTCAATAACACCGCCAGACAAGGGTTGATAACGGAAATGACCTACAACGGAGTCGGCTTCCTCATCAACACCCCATGCACCATCGGCAATACGTTGCTTCTCTTCATTGTCAACATCTACCCCAGGTTCAAGCACAAAAGGAATCACATCAAGTTCTTTCCAGAGCGCCGGTGCTAGTTTGTCACTCAATTTGGCTACATTCTGACAGATTCCACAACCAATTATCTTGAAGCAATGCTCCTCTGAATAGTTCTTGAGCTCATTCACAATCACATCCACGACGTTGTCCTCGGGACCCAGGTCTTTGATGGTGAAGTCGATCGTGTATGTTGCTATATAGGATGAGTATTACTCGAGTCAATAGTATTTGAACTAGCATAAACATGCCATCGTGCATAATGATGCCTAACTTGCGTTTCCCATTATCGTATTCCTCAAGAGCAACACCAGCGTATAGATCCTGTTCGCGATATCAGAATCAACACACTATCCAATCACTAAGTGGCAGATGAACTGACAGCTAAAGTGTTAGCGATTCGTCTTTCTTCATGCTTCAGCTGTTCCATGCGCTGTTTGTGATATCTAGGTGGTACATTTGCAAAACCACATTCGGTAGGCGGATCAGTTTGAACCATAGTTATGATTGATTGATTAATATATTGATCAGCCACACTCTCGGACAGTTGTGTGTAGAGATGTAGGAAGATAATGAGAAAGCAAATGATAAGGGATGCAGTTCGCCAATGCCAATGGAGGGGACCATGCAGCATATCGTCATTTCTGGCCGGATGTATCGTCCGAAAGCTGAAAAACAGCGTGGGGAGGTCTGGTCCAACGTCAACCCCAATTCATCAATAGAACTCGAGATGGCAGAATAGAGGGAAGGTAACAGGCATCATCGTGCCCTTCGTTAGCTATAGCTTGCGGACTATGGTCACTGGAAGTACAGGTTTCATCTCCGGTGCGGAAGTGCTTCAGAGAAAGATATTAAATGAAATCTTTGACGCACGTTTGGCCGCGCGTAACCGAATGCCGCATTTGTGCCTCTGGTCTCATCGATGGCTCACGTGTCTCCGGTCTTCATTATTGCCAGAAGTGTTGGATACTTGAGAGTGCTCCTTTCGTATTTTTTCATTGGCAACAACCTGGTTGATACGGACCTGCCAGGAACGACAATCGAATATATCGTCAGGGCAAGGCCG
>Ga0160429_1002296_pt1 | contig 10171 bp, 15 predicted proteins | sample SolpanmetagenomR_FD_108199 | JGI IMG/M metagenome (GOLD analysis project Ga0160429, IMG submission 108199) | Solar panel surface microbial communities from Lawrence Berkeley National Laboratory, California, USA - R | ecosystem: Engineered > Built environment > Solar panel > Unclassified ... | reverse complement strand
GAAAAAAAAAAAAAAAAAAAAAAAAAAAAAAAAGTAAATTATGGCAAATAAATTAGTAGGAAAAATAAATTTCTTACACATCAACTATAAATGTCGCTTTATACAATTCAATACAAGGTAAGCAATGAACAACATCTACAAATTCCCGGAAACTGAAGACGAACTCAAAGCCCTGGGGTTGCATGCCACGCACAAACAGAAGAAGACTCCAGCACCGATCAGCGGGTTTTCCGTCGACACTTTCAGTAAACTCAGGTCAATGATGTCGGCGGAGTTCACAGATGTCATGAACCCTGAAACAACCATGAGGGAGATGAGAGAAATGAAGAATATGAATGGAGAACGAAGATGGTCAGCTGAAAAAAACCTTGGCAAGTAATGCGGCCGCAATATGTAAACTTCTTGACGCATACGGAGCTCGTGACCCTACCAACAAGGATGATATCAACAAAGTACGCAATCAGTATAATAAGTTCAACACAAGCACTTGCAATCAGATCAACCGGGTAAAAGCTGGCAGTCTGCAACAAGACGATTCTCCTCGAATGGACCCCCGACAATTCACGATCAAAGGTGACGATCAAATGCAAAAGCTACAGAGCCAATTCGACGAAATCGCTCAACGCGGTGGTGATAACAAGGACTTGTGGAAAACAGCTCCTCACAATGTTGAATGGAGAAAGCAAATCGCCCAGTTGTGTGCTTTTCAAATATTCTGCGGCCGCAAGATTTGGTGTAGAGGCAACTTGGAAACCATTCGCTACTTCGATCCCTCCCCGCTGAGCACCAATGATTCGAGGAATAGTGCGATTGATACCACAAAGGACAATTTTCTGTCCGCTGATTTCACCACTCTCACCATCAACGATCACAAGTCCGCTTCTCACTTGATTCCTGCAATTGTTCGCAAAATACCAGAAGATCTGCAAATATGGCTCAAACGACTTGCTGAATTGAATGGAGAATCAGGATATCTCTTTGGACAGGAATCCGGAAAGCCATTCACGGGCACAACAAAGTACAAGATTGAGAAGGTTATGGCAGATTATTTCGGAGACGGGTTCAAGAACTTTGGGGCGAGACCTATCCGTAAGTCTCATGCAAGTTGGACTTGGCATCAATTTCAGGGTCAACCTATGACATACATCGATGACCATTTGGACGCAATGGGGCATACCCTGAAGGTGGATTTGTACAGCTACCGAGAGATGATTGATACGAATAATGAAATAGTACGGGGTGTTCCGGAAGATGAAGAGGACGCAACGTGCGATTAAAGCCTCATCTAATTAATATATAGACCTACATTGTCATCAATAGCTAATTTGATCTCATCTTTTTCCAAATCGGTATTTGCCAGAAGCGAACTAAGTGTTTCCAAATCATCGCCGTATATCACGGCGGTTCTCAGCGCTTCTTTTACGAATTCGGTGTTATGATGGCGCATATTCAGCGTCCAGTGAGAATGGCGTTGGGAATCTATGTCAACAGTTTCTGCCAAATCTTCTGCCATGATTCTATAATAATCGCGATTTATACGGGTACGCCGAGCACTGAGAATGTGATCGAGCAGTGTGTCCTTGTCAGTTGGAACCGGCCAATATTCGAACACCTTGTCTTTGAGGAACTGAACCCTTTGTTTTATTGTTGTTGCGTCCATTGAGTCTTCTAAATCCCATTCATTATTCCATTTTTCTTCATCCACCATTACATCCTTGATCTTTCCGTGGCAACTATGACACATTAGCGGTAGAAGATCACATGGCTCTGATTAGATTACCTCATCAATGGTAAAATCAATAGTTCGTCTTCGAGTATCTCTTTTTGTTGATTCAATGTTTTGTTGTTGAGCGGGCGGCGCTTGATGTCGATCTTGAGCCCACTGACTGCTCTAATAATCGTTCAGTACTGGACATTTTCCGACGTGTAGATTAGTATTTGTAACGATTATACCTTTCCAATCTCAGTATATCTGCTGCTGACTCCATGGCCTTCAATCTAGCAGACTTGCTCTCCTCTATGTTTCGTTGAATCATACACCAGATCCATGGCATATCCTCTTTTTCGTAATAGTGTGTCTTGCCACGTCCATGTCCTGCCCTCAATGCTTTGCAAGTCGCATGACAGTTGGGAAGAGCGCGCCATTTGAATTTGAGTTGAATGGCGAATTGATCAAGGATCTCGATCACATCAATACTCCGGCGCATTTGTTTCTTTTGATCTACGGTGTAACGCCCACTGTGATACCAGAAAGCTTCCTCAGGTTCGAGGATCTCGTCCTGCCCTTGTGCGTTCTTGATGATTAGTGGAAACCTACAACACGTTAGTGACAGCTGATTTGTCCTCATTTCTCAAGGACAAGATAAACATTTGACAATACCGCGGATCTCCAATGTAGCTTTCCAGAGCAAGAACCCTTCCCATATATCTCACTGTTCGACAGAAAGCTAAATCTGTCGCGACTTCATGTTTATAGCGTTTGATGTCGTCGATGAAATGATCCGCGTGCGCTCTGAGCTCATCGACAGTGGCGTATGCAACCGGATCCTCCGCGTATCTTGGTTCATCATCGGTGTCCAGCGGAATGTATGCAATGTTACACGTAGGTGTCACAGCAGGTGACGCGGTATCATCAACAAGGTCTGTAGTCATGACGATGGTGTGTAAGGTGTGAGAGAGAGAGAGAGAGAGAGAGAGAGAGAGAGAGAGAGAGAGAACCGTGCCAGCTGGCACCATCGGCTCATGCGTCAGACTCGCGCAATCACTCTGGCACCAAGAAAATGTTGAAATTAAGTTACACTTCCGAAGTTACTGGTCGTTCTAGATCACATGACTTCCCCTTCTCTTACCTTTATAACATACCATTGGACCCTTGCGCTCCTTTCTAAGTGGTTACTGACGTTGCAAGTAGGTTCAAAGGGTTGCCTATAAATAGCCCGCTCCTCTCTGTTTTCATTCTTGCTTCTCTACACTACAACAAATGCCACAACTCAAACTCAAACGCACCACCACTACTACTACAATTGAAGAGTTCCAAGTCTCTGAACTTGAATTGTCAAGAAATCACGGACTCATCATGCAAATCCTTGCGGGGCTTACCAAATACGATGAGAACCAAGTACAATCACGTGCACTACAGAAAACCGCTGCTCAGCCACTTTCAATTCTGGACGAAGACGCCTCACTTGATGATCAAGCACTCGTTTCTGATCAAGAAGAGGAAGCAAAGGAAGCAGACGTAAGAAGTGACAATTACGAGTACAGAAAACGAAAAAATAGATTCATTGATGGTGAAAGCCCGGAGGATAACAGAGGACGGTCGAGGAAAAAACAAAACAGAAAAATCAGAGTAATCGAATCCGACATAGACGAAGAGACTGACGAGCTCACATTCGAAGAGTTATTGTAATTGATTAACTTATATAGATTAACTTAGTGTTTTTTGCAGGTCCCCCGAGTTCCATTGTCCTTTGATTGTCTGACCGTTTGCCGACTCGACTTTGCGTATTTTGTAACTTGGAGCAAGGAACGCCTTCTTCTTCGGTTGGTAAACGCTATCAACTATGTATACCTGATTCGACCAAAAGGGTCCTGTTTTCTTGAGTTTCTTCTCTTGTGGAATGCGAAGTCGAACATGATCATCCACCTGAAACTTATAACCCCCATTATCAGTGTTGTTCTGTTTATCTCGTGCCTGGTTCCTGGCGATGACAGCAGGATTCTCGTCTCCGAAGTGTCCTGGAATTTTACTAGTTGCGAAACTCTTCGATTTGTTGATCGCTCTTACCACATTTGGCAACGCGTTTACCCAACTGGGATCCTCATTCACGATACACCACCGCTTAATCATTTGTTTGATTGTGGAATTCATACGTTCAACAAGACCGTTCGATTGAGGAATATGAGGTAAACTATTGACCACCTTGATTCCTTGCGGTTCCAATACTTCCTTGAATTGGGCGAACTCAGTCCCATTGTCACATTGGAGGACAGACATAGAGCCTATATTCAACGAATCTTGTTTCATCAATACAATAAGCGCTTTTTGAGTTGTTACAGAAGTCTTGTTAGGAATAGCTCGAGCCCATACGTATTTGGTATACACATCAACGCACACGAGAACATAGGACATCCCATGATCATACCGTCCATTGGCTAATTTAGGGAGCTCAAACAAATCACACTGCACATACCCCTTTTTGGTGGTACTGTTCGAAATGGACTTGACACTTGTTGCTTTACGATTCGGTTTCAAATTGATTTGATGAGCTTCTACGCCCAAAAGATATTTAGCAATCGCCCGTTGAGTGATGCCCTTTACATTTGCTGCTGTTCTACCATGATAGAGATTGGAATGAATATACGAGTAGAGCTTATCCCGGCCTAAAGGTGCACTTTTATATGCTTGCATGACGATACGTTTTTCAGATTCACTAAGAGAGGTTTTAGGCATCTTTTATACTATACTATATTGAATAATGCTTCACTTGACATAAACAATGTATGTAGTCGCACTGGTCATTCGAATGGTAATCTGGTAAAAAGCACCATTTGGTATCAGTAGAGAATTACCCTGTTGAGTAGTATTTACACCACCTCCTGTAATACTACCAGCGGTTCCAAACGTGGCTCCAAAAATACTTCCAGATGCGAAGAGGTTGAAACTCCAAACTGCATACAGTCCGAAAGTACACGTTGCTCCAATAATGTTACCCAAAGCCGTGAACATTGTCGCAGGTACTGGAATATTCAAAGTGTATAAATTACTGTTGGTTCCGCTGGAGACATGGAAAATTCCCCCGATTATTTGTGCAGGTGTAGGATTCCAATCATTTGCTCCACTGAGTAGGGTAAATCCACTGGTCGTTGCGGGCAATGTCACACCTCGAACATTAAGGTTTCCAGTAATGGCAAGATCACCAGTCACATTCAATCCTCCTGTTAGATTGGCTGGGCCTAGTATTTTCGGGGTTGCTAGAGAACTGGTAAGAGTCAGACTAGGTAAAATATTGGTTGCACCTGCACCTACTAAGTTGCCTGATAAATTGACAGAATTCAAATTGATCGTAGATTGATTTATGCTAAGCCCAGTGCTAATCTGGCAGGTATTGGGAAAGTTGATTGTCCACACGCCTGGATTGGCACTTGAGGATGAAACCAACTGCTGACCGGAAGTATTCATCCCAAGACAGCGTATGACACTCGAGTCAGGGATCAAGAAATCGGTAACCTGCTTGAAAAATGTAACACCTCCTCCCCCTCCCGCCGCACTTTGGGCTGTCGTCCCCGAAACAGTTAAAGTGCCGCTTTGGCTAAGACTCGCAGATGTTGCTTTGAGATTCAAGGTATCGTTAAAGATGGATTGAACATATCCAAGAATAGTGGAGTAGGTTCCTGACACAAAGGAGCAAGTATCTCGTCTTGGTTGGGGAGATCCAGACTGTGAGTAAAGCGAGTTAACGAAGAGCGTACCTGCTGTAACTACATTAGGTAAAGCAGTCACATTCAAGGTATCGATACCCGTCAAGCGAGGTACTTGCAGTTGATCATAAAGAGTCAAATCCGAGCCAACTGAATTTAATGGCAGCTGTAATGGAACATTGGTATCAATCATTTTTATTTATTAAGAGGGTACAATTGACAGCTTAGACTCCAGGTTCTTGTAAATTCCATTTGGTGAACCATTGAAGTAAGCGAATCCGAAAGTGTCAATGGTGCAGTGCTGAATGATGCCCTGAAACTGCTTCTGGTCAAGCCCGTACTTTACTCCTATGTCTTCCCATGCTTCGATCAATTCCTGGCGAGTACCGAGTTCAAAAACAAACCAAGTATCACTCATGGTCCTCAGTGCCTTGTGAAAGATCTTGAGACGTTGTCCAGTCAGCCAAACCGATATCCCTTTGTGTCTTCGATCAACAAGCATCTGATGGAAATGCGGATCTTTCGTCGCCTTAAGGGTTAGATCGTCGACAATGATAAGAGTGTTCCGGGTACGATCATCGCACTGGACTAGTATTTCATCGAGCAATGTGGTATCGTAATCGAGGAATACATTGTCTGCAGGAACCGGTTTCTTCCCTTTGAGAACGGGGCATGTCAAAAGTAGCTTTTGTTTCTCATCCGAATGAAAATTCTGGGAGAAGACGTAGATCTGATCGTAAAAGCCGCAATATGCCTGAGGATTCAAAAGCAGATTGAGCATAACGGTGGTTTTACCCTTACCTGGTGGAGCAACCCAACATGAAACATGAGGACGCTTTACGAAAAGTTGATTGCCAGAAACTTGGTTGTCTAAGGGATAGATTTGCATATACGCTTTATATATAATCATACAATTTTATACTAGTCAAAATTCAAATCTATTCTTGGTCGTTCTATGATGGTCTGATGATGACTGTCAGCATCTGGCCTAGCATTCTGCCTTCTCAAGGGAGCCCCATGTGATTCGGCTGTATGTGTTTCTGTCAGATTGCGCTGTTTCACAAGTTCTCTCAGAAATTCCACTTCTTTTTTCAACGCCGCATATTCTGTTCGTTTTGCCCTTGCTTTTTCGCAATTGATGGCCTTCTTACTCTTCACCCCCAACTCTGTCGGCGCCAAACTTTCCCTTATATGACCACGCGGCGTCGCTGTTGGACCTTTCTTCAAACATTTCGTCTGCATCTTATGGGCCATAAACTCTTCGAAATCAGCCATGAGTTGGGGGTCAACGTGATCCTCTTCAGTCGTGGATGGAGCCTCAACAAATGCTGACATTGTAAGTTTCTTTTTATGTTATTATTATACAAACATATACAAAAAGAAGAAATGACAACGACGTGGAACGAGATCGAAAACATGAGCGAGGAAGAGTACAAATCATTCTGTCTGAAAGAAGCAGAAAATCAAGTGAGGAAAATGAGCAGGACGGAACACATTACTGCCGCTCTGAGAACTCTCTATTGGCTGAGTCCTGTAGGATTCATCTTCAGCAACGATATGTCTATGAAATCTTACCGACTCATCCTTCATACACTCTGCTTCGACTCTCAGACTCGAAGTGGCTTGAATTCCAATTGAATACACCATCCATCTGTTATAATAGCATTGTCTGCTGTTAGTATCGAAACACTCATCACATTTGTTTGTAGATCTCCGTATTTTCGCCATATTGCTCGGGGATCCCCGTACGCCTGAACAGCTGGTGTAATGGCAATGACTTTCGTCCTGAAGTCGAACTCGTTGTCCGCACAAACTGCAAAGGTCGCATCGCCCAACTCGGCTGATTTGATCTGCAAGTATGCGGTAGACGGTATCGCCCCTCGAAGATAGACCGCCGATACTTTGAAGTATCCCTCTACAGGAATTCCCGTTCGAGGAAACTGAAATGAATACGTTGCGTTGAGTACACTCGAGTTACGAGCTGTGTCCAGGATGATAGATCTGGCAGAATCAACATAACTTGTCATCTCCTTTTTAACTACTACTTAATATCAAAAAGACAAAATGAGAACCATTGCAGACAGTATTCACCCAGCATCAAAAGGTACACTCGCAACCGAAATCCAGTATAATCTTGCTCTAAGCTCGGCAGGGGTCATCGAGAAAATCGAGCGGCGATTCAACCCACAACAAGGCCAAATCTTCAATCCAAGTGATACTTGTACAATTGTCTTGCCGGCGATCGACTTCATGGACATCCAGAACAGTTACTTAGAATTCAGAGTCGCTGCTACGGGGACTGGTGTTGCCTTTCCGACGAGTGTGAATGATCTCATCTTCAAGAGCATTTTGCGATCGGGAGACGGAACAGTGTTGAGTCAGAACGACCACGTCAATCTGATGAACAGAGCGCTCAGCAATTTCGTTATCGATTCGAGTGCAAAACAGGGGTCTCTACAGATTACAGACGGTTTCGGTACATTGGCTGAACGACAAGGTTTTGCCACGGGTAGATCCTATTCGATATCGTTGAGCAATGTCAATTCATTCTTTCGCTCTCAAACGAAACACCTGCCACTTGCTGCTCTTCAGGGTTTGACCATTGAGTTGGAGTTCGCATCTGCTACTGTTGGTCTTACTGTCACTTCAGGTGTTGGCAACTATCAAATATCGCAATTGGGGCTTGTTACCAATCTAGTGAGATATGATGGCAATACGACTCAAGCGATCCTGAAGCATTGGTCTGAAAAGGGCATCAAATTGGGCTTTACACAATTGAGTTATGCCCCGTTCACTTCAAGCAATCAAGTCGAAGTTCTCAATATTCCTATCCAGAAGAAATCGATCAGGACAATCTACGTATTCCCTCGTATCATCACGACAATTAACGATCCAACACAGGACTCTTTCGCTAGTACTGCACAATCTCTAGCTTCCGTACAGTTTCAAATGGGCGATACTCAAAGTGTACGATTTGTGAACGCCGCATCGATCCACAAAGAACTTCAATCCGCCTTTGATTATCAAGTAAGTGGTTCCACGAATTGGGCAAATTGGCAAAGCTCGGCTTTCACTATCGCTATGAACACAGAAGCGTTGAGTTCCGTCTTGAGTGGTTTAGATGCATCCATCTCGAATATGGTGCTCTCCATGATGATTGAGTACTCTTCAGCAATATCTCAAGTTCGTTACGATTTCTTGATCGAGTCAGATGCAGTGGCCGACATAACTCCCGCAGGTGTAATGATTCATTCTTAAAACATATCAATATAATCTCTTATATATAATAAAAACAACATGGCTTGGTATTCAGCTTCAAATCTCTGGTCGAAAGGCAAAATGGCTCTCAATTCCGCTGTCAATGGGGCAAAGCTTCTCATACCTTATGTCAAATCTGCGCTTCCTATTGTATCCAAAATAGCGAATGGTCTGAGTTATGTTCCTGTTATCGGTACGGCTGCAAAGATAGTAGGTAGCGCATCCGACTATTTGAATAACAATATAGGTTATCTTGATAGAGGCTTAAGTAGTTTAGAAAAAGCCCAAGGGATAGTAAACAGTATTAGCGAAGTAGTTGGTCAGCCATCGTCAGTTGATCCAAATCTCAGTCTTGCTTATACTCGAAAAGCTCAACCAGTGACTGCCCCTACAAGTTTCGATCCCCCTCCTCTGTACCAGTCACAACCAAATCTGCTGTCATCCTTATATGGAGGAGGACAGCGTCCTCAGAGCGTTTTCTAATAGAATAATTAATAATAACAAAACAAATATGTCTTTCTCTTCTAACGTTTGGATACCCGGGGCAGAGATGAATAGTATAGCTCCCGAACGGGCAGTAAACTTGTATTTTGGTCCTCAAGGTTCTGACAGTCTTGTCGAGCCAGTAGAAGAAAAAGATGCCGTAATCAAGATTCTGGATATTCTGCAAACCCGCTTTCCTCTCCACCAGCCTACCTCGGAAGGCAATCGAGTTTCTATATCTGAAAGTATTCAGCCTGTTCATAATCGCGAAAGGCCTACTCTCGTTGAAGCGATCCAATCAGCATATCCCGGTCCTGTTGAAGGTGCCATTCGCCAAGGAACTACAATGCACTTACAGCCAATGTCCCATAATCTACCGTATCATCAGCTACCTAGTCCGCCGTCCTCCTTTGGAGGAGACGTACTAATAGAGCCAGGGCCTCCCCCTGCTCCGATTAATGGGAAGCGTCCATATTCGTCTACTGATAAGGAGAATAAAGCTCCCAGTAACAAGAAAAGGCCGAAAGAAATAGCTCTGTCTGACGATCTGCGAGATCAGTTGCGAGAGTTCTATAAGAATAATCCTGAGACAGTGAACGCTATTGATGAGGAAGGTGTTACTTGGGCAGAGTCTGACGATGATCGCCCAGTTTTGGATCCTCCACGGAGGGATCCTCTTTTGGAGTACGTGGAGAGTGGTGGTGGTAAACGCAGACTCAATCCTGAACACGCTCGAGTTCCATACTCCCTTTTCCCACCTAAAAGAGCTATGCACGCACAGCCTAACGCAGCTAAACGAAAAGCATCCATTCTTAAGATCGATACTGGTCCTCGCAGTAAATCTAAAGCAGGACCCAAAGTCAAACGGGTGAAAGTGCGTGATGTCGTAATAGATGAAATTCCTCTTTAGATTATTTTCTATAGTTTATACAAGTATCATTTTTCTCTCATGGTAGATTTCCTGGCTACCATGGATTTATTGAGATTCCCCTTTGCCCCCGAGATTGGG
>Ga0160429_1002294_pt1 | contig 10175 bp, 10 predicted proteins | sample SolpanmetagenomR_FD_108199 | JGI IMG/M metagenome (GOLD analysis project Ga0160429, IMG submission 108199) | Solar panel surface microbial communities from Lawrence Berkeley National Laboratory, California, USA - R | ecosystem: Engineered > Built environment > Solar panel > Unclassified ... | reverse complement strand
TCACGCGGGCTATATGCTCGCCACCGTGCTGCTGGTGCTGTCGCCGATCATGGCGCGGCTGCCGCTGCCGCGCCTGCCTCACCTTGGCGAGGCGGTGACGATCGTCATCGCGCTGGCGATGTGGGCGATGGCGCCACGGGCCGGACGTCCGTTCCAGATCGTGGTCGTGCTGAGCGTGATCCGCGCGATCCAGTTCGAAACACTGGGAGCGAGCGAACCATGGGCGCGCCTGTTCGGATCGCTGGCCCGCGCCTCGCCGACGTTCTTGGCGGTCGGAGCGATGCTGCTCGCGATACTGGCGATCTGGAGCGTCTGGCCCTGGCAGGGGCGCGGTCCCCGTTCGCTGCCGGTCGCGGGCTGACGGGCCTTATATCCACGTCGCGTACGCAACGCGGACATGCGCCCGCCAGCGTGATCCGCCCGTCAGACTGTCAGACTGTCAGACTGTCAGACCGTCAGCGGCCGGCGGTCATCCGCACACCGGCGGCCACGATCCACAGGAGGCCGGCCCAGCTCGCGATCGCCAGCCCGGCAGCGACCATCAGCCTGGCGCGACGGGACATCTTGTCGACGGCGGGCATCATGGCGTCGGCGTCCGGCTGAAGATCCATCGGAAACAGCGCGACCGTCTGGCTTTCGCTGAGACCGGCGGCCAGTTCGCCGGCGGTAAGCGGGATCAGGAAGATGCAGCCGAACCGGACGTCCTGGTGACGGACGATCCGCGCCTCGCGCAGACCGACGCCGGCGATCCCGATGGTGATGATGGTGTCGATCCGCAGCGGTTCGGTGCTGACGAACAGGCAGCCGGTCTGCGACAGATCGGCGACCAGCACGTCGATCGGGACGCGATCCGCCCCGCGCACCGTCGCGTCGGCGCCGAGATCGTGCCGCTCGGCCGATCGGCCGCTGTCGTACAGCTGAACAACCAATGCCATGCCATCGTCCCTTGCTCGTCCAACGCAGGACCTGCCCGCTAAGCGCTACGATCCGGTAAAGATGAACGCGTACCCGAAGAGGGACGGCGGACGATGGTCGGGAGGGCGCGTGTCCAGAAGGCGGGTGCGGACATGCCGCCGGCCGGCGGGAGTGTCGGACATGCAAAGAGCCGCCGCCCCCAGGGGCGACGGCTCCTCGCGCATCGTTACAGGGGCTTAGGCGAAGCGGACCGTGGTCGCGACATTGCCGTTGCGACGGCGCAGCGCCCCGCCGACGAGGCCGAAGCCCAGGATCATCATCGTCCAGGTCATCGGCTCGGGCACCGCGCCGGCGAAGCGATTGTAGATCTGCGCGGTGTTGGTGAGATAGGTCGCGCTGCGCGCATCCGTGGCGAGATTATAGCCGATCGCGTCGAACGCGGCGAGATCGAGCGCGGTCACCTCGCCCCGCTGCGCATAGCAGAAGGTCGGATCCATGATGCCGAGCTGCGGGCCGCAGACATTGGCCCCGCTCGCATCCTTCCAATGCGACGCCTGCTGACCGTCGCCATTGAAGCTGCCGGTTGAGAAGGTGTTGCCGTACAGCGCGGTCGCGCCGCCATCGATCGAGAAATATTTGGTCCCGCCGACCGCCAGGTCGAGCGCCGGTCCCTTTCCGGGCGCGACATCGGTCGGATCGCTGCTGTAGCGGAACATGTCGAGCGCCGAGAAGAGCGCATATTGGTTAAAATTGAGCGTGTTGCCATCAGCCTTGCCGGGGCCTTTGGGCGCACCGAAATAATCGAGCGTATCGACGCCCGACACGAAGCCCAGCGCATGGCCGATTTCATGGATCGCGACGCCGATGAAGTCGAAGGTGTTGGCGCTGATGCCGTCGGTGGGATTGAAATCGAAGCCGAAGGTGCTGCTGAACTGCACCGATCCGTCGAGCTGCTGCGTATTGTCCGCATCATAGATTGCGGTGCCGCCGACCGCCTTCACATTGGCGGTGTTGAGGTCGAGGTAGCGGTTGTTGTTGGCGGCAGCGCCGCTCGTCGCATTGTCCCAGCGCACGGTGCTGGTGTCGACGCCGAGGCTGCCGGCGGTCTTGGTATAGCCGTTGGTGATGAAGGCTGCGGCGCCGCTGTTGCTCAGCGTCGGCAGGACGAGATTGGCGTCGGTCGCCGAATTGCTCTTGGTGGCGTTGATGCCGGCCGCCCAATCGGCGACGCTATAGACCATCGACGAACTGCCGGTGGAGCCGATCACGCCGGTCGGCAGGGCCGAATAGCCGACGCCGAGGCGGATGGTGATATTGTTGCTGAGCGTCGCACCCCAATAGGCTGCGGCGATGTTGAAGCCGCGTTCCGCGGCCGAGCCGGCGACGCCGCCCTGGTCGACGAGGACGATGGTGGCGGCCTGTGCCTGCCCCGCGATCGCCAGCGTGGCGATGGCCGCACCCGCACACAGAAGATTACGCAGCTTCATTAGATATCCCCCTATTCGTCAGCATGACGCCGTACAGGGAGATTAATGATTTGTTCAGGATAGCTGTCAAGGTAGCAGGGAGTGTTGTTCCGCGATTATTGCAAATGTCCCAATTTGGGTCGCGCTGTGCCGCTGCGATACTAGCCGCACCCCGCCCAAATAGATTCGAGCGGCAACATGTGGAGCTTGCAGAGACTTGATCGTTTTGTTCGCCGATCTCCGCCCATGATCGCCGTGCAACGCGCCGTTTGATCCGATACGGACCTTCATGACCCCAAGAGGATGAACATGCGGAGGCAGAATGACACAGGCGGATGCTTGATCTCGCCTTGGCGGGCCTGCCGGGTGTCGCACTGACATCGTTCATGGCGGCGACGATGTCCGGCATTGGCGTCGATCTGATCTATATTCGGCAACGCAGATGCTGCTGGGCGCGCCCAGGATCAGCCGTTCCGCAGTCCGAAGGCGTGCCCCCAAGCCGCTCCGTTCTTGGGGGGGGGCACGCCTCCCGAGGCACTATTTCCCGGCCGCGCTCACCTGCTGTTCGGCCGCCGTGGCACGCGCGGCGCAGGCGCGCATCGCGGTCTCCGCCGCCTTGGCGGGCAGCCCCTTGCCCTGCGCGCGGATCGCCGCGGTCAAAGCGGCCTTCGACACCCGCCCGTCGATCCGGCCGAGATAGAAGGCGCCGGTCATCGCCGATCCACGCCGCGAATTATCGTCCTTGGCGATCCGCGCGAAGCTCGAGCTGAGCAGCAGGCAGCGCACGTCGTCATTGATCGTCTGGGCGGGGGCGATGGCGGGCGTCGCCACGGCCAGTGCACCACAAGCGAGCAGGATCAGTTTCATTGGGCGTCCTTCTGGAGAGCGATACGGCGATGTCGCCGGCATCAATAAGCGTTACGGTGGACGATGACCCGGAAGGTGCTGGCCAGGATGCCGATATCGCGCCAGATCGACCAGCGTTCGAAATATTCGAGATCGGATTGCAGCCGGACGATCAGGTCGTCGCGTTCCAGCGTCGCGCCGCGGAAGCCGCGCACCTGCGCCAGACCGGTGATGCCGGGCTTTAGCGCGTGGCGGTGCCAATAGCGCCGGTCGACGTCCCAGAACAGCTCCATCCCCGCGGTCGAGCCGAGCGCATGCGGGCGCGGGCCGACCAGGCTCATGTCGCCCGCCAGCACGTTGAACAGCTGCGGCAGTTCGTCGATGCTGGTCGCGCGGATGAAACGCCCGACGCGGGTGACGCGCGCATCGCCGCGCTGGGTCGAGGTGGCGCCGTTCGCGTCGGCGTCCTTGCTATGCATCGAACGGAATTTGTAGAGCTTGAACAGGCGATTGCCGCGGCCCAGCCGCTCCTGGGTAAACAACACCGGGCCGCGCGTATCCAGCTTGATCGCCAGCGCGATGACCAGCAGCAGCGGCGTCAGCAGCACGATCGCCGGGATGGTCAGCGACAGATCGAGCAGCCGCTTCTGGAAGCGTTCGCGCAGGTCGAGGACGCCGGTCGAGATCTGCATCGTCGAATGGCCGTGGAACTGACCCACCGCGGTGCCGCCGAGCGCATCGAATTCGGGGATCAGCACATGCGACTGGACGTCGGTGCCCTTCAGCAGATGCGCCCAGTCGGCGCGATGTTCGAACTGGCAGCAGACCAATACGGAATCGACGCCGCGAACGATCTGCCCCAGCCGGTTGAGCATCATCGGGTCGCGGGGGTCGGGGCGCAGGCCGGCGACGTCGGCGTCGATCACCTCGATGCCGGGGGGGAGCGCCACCGAGCAGCGATCGACGATCACCAATTTGCTCAGCAGGCCATATTGCCAGCGGCGGGTGCGCCGATGCATCATCCAGCGCCCGAACGTGAGGGTAATCGGCGTCAACGTCACGCCGACGCCGAACACCAGGCGTGAGAATTGCTCCGACGATTGCACCGAAAAGGCGATCAGCAGCACCAGCGCCAGCGCCTGCATCGCCGCGATCACCACCCGGCCGAGCCCGTGTCGCCAATTGGCCAGCGCCTCGTAGCTATAGGATCCGTTGTTGAGCGCGAACAACAGGGTCACCGGTACCAGCAGCAGCCCCAGGACGACACCGCTGCTGACCGCGGCGGTGGTCCGGAGCAGGCCGGCGATCCAGAACGAGACGAACAGCGCCGATGCGTCGGCGACCGCCAGCCCGACATGATAGCGATAGCGCAGCCCCTGGCGCGACGGGCGCGATCCCGTGGCCAGCGATGTGCCGAGCATCTCGCCATGAGCCGGTGGAAACACGCAAATTTACCCCAAACATCCCGTTGCGATCAGCGGACTGCCACGCACTGCTGCCATAACGGCGAAGTCCTGTCAGGAGATAAAAGCGGCGACGGGTGTCCGGACGGTGAATACGTACCGTTATCAGACAGATGGAACCGGTTCAGATCGCCACCGCGCTGCCGTTACCCCCGCAGCCAATAGACGATTCCGGCCCCGGCGATCGCATAGCCCGCGGCCAGTCCGACGAAGCCGCTCGCCATCGATATGAGATGGACGATTCGATCGCCCGGCGACGTGGCGTGCAGGCGTTCGTCGCGTGCGCTGTCGTCCCGCAGGCGGCGGGCGAGATCGGCCTGCAATTGCGCGATCGGGCTACCGGCGGGGTAGCGGCGATCCACCTGCTCCGGGGACTGCCATGACGTGGAATGGCCGTGCGGATCGATGTCGTTGCGCTTGGCCTGCGCCATGGTGCACGTCTCCTTCGTCCGCCGTCATGCGCCCACGAGCTTGCAAAGCCGTTAACGGACGCATTTTCAGCAGGAAGGCATGCGGCAGGACGATGCTGCGGCTCCCTGACGACTGGCACCAACCGATCAGCCGCCATTTCCGTCAGGGATCACGGCGCGGGATCAGCCGGCGGTGGTCGCCTGCGTCGCACCCACCGCTGCGGTCGTCGGTGCCACCGTCGCCGTGGTCGCAGCCGCCGTCGCCTTTGCGGCCGTTGCCGGCACCGTTTCCACCGCGGCGGGGAAGTTTTCCACCGACTGGGCGGCGACCGGGACCGTGGTCGGTTCGGCGCAGGGCAGAGCCGACGGGGTCGTCATCGCCGGGAGGGCGGCGGCCGGCTCGGCGGGCATCGTTGCGGCATAGACCGCCTGCCGGACCGGAGGAACGGTCATCGCGCTGCCGGCGACGATCGCGGCAGGGCATACGCACAACAGCGCCTTGCCCGCCACGCTGGCGACGGCGGACTTCACCGCGACCGTGGCGGCCATGTCGCCCGCCTCGACCGCGGCACTGCCCGACCACAAGAGGCTACCGGCTGCGGCGCGACGCGCGACGCGGCCATCGCTGCCGGCGGCCGCGGCACCGCGGCGACGCCGGCGCAGCGTCGCGCCCAGCGTACCGGCGCCGACGATCATCATCAGCCATGCCGAGGGTTCGGGTACCGGACCAGGCCCCGGTCCGGGCGTCGGCGTCGGTGTGGGCGTCACGATCGTGCCGCCGCCCCCGGTGCCGCCGCCACCGCCGCCACCAGGCCCGATGCCGATCCCGCCGACCACGGGAACGATGCCCGGACCCGAAAAGCCGCCCCCGGGGCTGCTGACCGGCGTGCCGCTATTCTCCGGTCCGACGCCCGGTTCGTCGGGCAGCGGCGTCGCATAGGTGACGAGCGGCACCGCCGGCAGCGCTCCGCCGGCGATCGGCCCGCACGGCACGCCCTGCTGGGCGACCTGCGGCGCGACGGGCGTCGTCGCCACGGCGCGGCGCAGCGCTTTAGGGGCGTGATGCGGTGCCGTCACGTGATGGACCGCACGCTTTACCTGCGGCACGGTCGCAACCGTACCGGCCATCAATGCTGGCGGGCAGATGCAGAGCGCCGCCTTTGCCGCTGTTGAAAGTGGCACCCCGTGTCTCCCTGTTCTTATCTCTCATGAGATAACGCCGGAACCTAGTCAAAGGCTCCTTTACCCTACACCAACGGTAGATGTTATAAAATGACCCACTGTTTGGTAACATCGTACGGTTAACAAACAGGCCCCCCTGTCTGATTTACCATCTGTCGCAAGCATCCGTTGAATGCTCCCCCTTTAGAGACCTTTGGCAGCGCGCGCCAGTGATCCCGCGCCGTTTCTGCCGGAGGATTCCAGCCGATGCTCGCGATGCCGTTCGTCATAGCCGTCGACCTGGCGCTGCGCCTGCCCGGGATGTCGCCTGATGCCTCGTCCAGGATGGTCCAGGCGCCTGTTTTCGGGGTGCAATCTGCCGTCTCGATGGAAAGCGCGGTGCTGGCGGAACTCAACCGGGCGCGCGCCGATCCGGCGGCCTTCGCCCGCACGCTGCGCAACGCACGCGGCTATTATCGCGGCAATTTGCTGGCGCGGCCGGGTGCGGACGTGACCTATCTGACCCAGGAGGGCGTGGCGCCGGTCGACGAGGCGATCGCCTTCGTCGATCACGAAGCGCCGCGCGCCACCCTGACCCCCGCCGTCATCCTGTCGGAGGCTGCGGCGGATCACCAGGCCGAGCAGCGCAGCGACGGATCGGTCGGGCATGCCGGCGCCGATGGCAGCACGCCCGCCGACCGGGTGCTGCGCCGTGGCGGCAACGTCTATGTCGGCGAACTGATCACATATGGCTCGACCGATCCCGCCGATATCGTCCGCCAGCTCGTCGTCGACGACGGGGTCGCCGATCGCGGCCATCGCCGGCTGCTGTTCGACGCCAGCCTGCGCTATGCCGGGGTGTCGTGCGGCAGCCATCCGGTCTATCGCTATATGTGCGTGGTGACGGTCGGCCGCACGCCGGACGGCCAGCCGCTGCGGCGCACCGCGAGGATCGGCACGGCGATCGGCGCTGCGCAGCGGTCATAGCGCTGGCGTTACGCCGGGCGGTCTCGTAAAGTCCCAATATCCATAGTGCCGCAGATGAGGGCTGTTTGACCGATCCCGTACAGTTGATCCGGCCACGCCGCCACGGCGATGCGCGCGGCTGGTTTACCGAGACCTATAACCGCGACACCTTTGCCGGGCTTGGTATCGCCGCGACCTTCGTCCAGGATAATCATTCGCTGTCGGTGCCGGCCTATACGCTGCGCGGGTTGCACTTCCAGGTGCCGCCGCGCGGGCAGGACAAGCTGGTACGCTGTATCCGCGGGCGAATTTACGATGTCGCGGTCGATATCCGGCGGGATTCGCCGACCTATGGTCAATGGGTCGGGGCTGAATTATCGGCCGAGAACGGGCATCAGCTCTTCATCCCGATCGGCTTCGCCCACGGGTTCGTGACGCTCGAGCCCGATTGCGAAGTGGTCTATAAATGCTCGGACACCTATGCGCCGCAGGCGGATGGCGGCATCGCCTGGGACAGCGCCGGCATCGACTGGCCGCTGCCGGCGGGCGTGACGCCCGAGCTTAGCGCCAAGGACGCGGTCCAGCCGCCGCTCGCCCAATTCGACAGCCCCTTCCCCTATGATGGCCGGCCGCTCGCCCCGCTCGCCTGAAGGATATTCCATGCGCATCTTCGTCACCGGCGGGGCCGGCTTCATCGGCTCGGCTCTGATCCGCCACCTCATCGACAATACGACGCACGAAGTCCTCAACTTCGACAAGTTGACCTATGCCGGCACGCTGTCGACGGTCGAACGCGTCGCCGACAGCAACCGCTACCGCTTCGTGCAGGGCGACATTTGCGATGCCGAGGCGGTGCGCGCCGCGATCGCCGAATTCCAGCCCGAGATCGTCACGCATCTCGCCGCGGAAAGCCATGTCGACCGCTCGATCGACGGACCCGGCGCGTTCGTGCAGACCAATGTCGTCGGCACCTATACGATGCTGGCCGAGGCGCGGAGCCATTGGCTGGGGCTCGCCGACGCGGCCAAAGCGGCGTTCCGCTTCCACCATATCTCCACCGACGAGGTCTATGGCAGCCTCGGCGACACGGGCCTCTTCACCGAAGAGACGCCCTATGACCCGCGCTCGCCCTATTCGGCGTCGAAGGCGGGATCCGACCATCTCGTCAGCGCCTGGGGCCATACCTATGGCCTGCCGGTGCTGATCACCAATTGCTCGAACAATTACGGGCCGTATCACTTCCCCGAAAAGCTCATCCCGTTGATGATCGCCAAGGCATTGGATGGCGAACCGCTGCCGGTCTACGGCAAGGGCGATCAGGTGCGCGACTGGCTGTATGTCGAGGATCACGTCCGCGCGCTGCAGGCGGTGTTCGAAGGCGGCGTGCCGGGCCGCACCTATAATGTCGGCGGCCATAACGAGAAGCAGAACATCGAGGTGGTGCACACCGTCTGCGCCATTCTCGACCGGCTCGCGCCCCGCGCCGACGGTGTGTCCTATGCGGCGCAGATCACCTCGGTCGCCGATCGGCCCGGCCACGACAAGCGGTATGCGATCGACGCGACGCGGATCGGCGACGAGCTCGGCTGGCACCCGCAGGAAACCTTCGAGAGCGGCATCGAGAAGACGGTGCGCTGGTACCTCGACCATCAGGATTGGTGGCGGCCGCTGGTCGCCGCCAAGGCCGCCGAACGCCGCGGGGTCGCCTGACATGACATGTCGAATTGTCGACATGGCGACACGGCGATGAGAGCGGTCGTGCGTCACGTCCTTGTCACCGGCGCTGGCGGGCAACTCGGTACCGAGCTGCAACGCTGCGCCTGGCCCGACGGCTGGCAGGTCACCGCGCTCGACATGGCCGACCTCGACCTGCGCGATGCCGATGCGATCGCGGCCAAAGTCGCGCAGGGCGTGGACGGCCAGCCCTGGGCGGTGGTGATCAACGGCGCTGCCTATACCGCGGTCGACAAGGCCGAAGCCGATCTCGTCACCGCCTGGGCGGTCAATGCGATGGCGCCGGCCGCCTTTGCCCAGGCCTGTGTCGCGGCGGCCGTGCCGCTGGTCCAGGTGTCGACCGATTATGTCTTCGCCGGCGACAAGGCGGGGGCGTGGGAAGTCGATGATCCGGTCGCCCCGCTCGGCGTCTATGGCGCGTCCAAGCTGGGCGGCGAACTCGCGGTGCGCACCAGCGGTGTGCGCCATGCGATCGTCCGCACCGCCTGGGTGGTGAGCGCGCATGGCAACAATTTCGTCAAGACGATGCTGCGCGTCGGCGAGGCGCGCGACAGCCTGACCGTGGTCGACGACCAGCGCGGCAGTCCGACCGCCGCGGCCGATCTCGCGCAGGCGCTAAGGACGATCGCGGTGCGGCTGGTCGACGATCCGCAGGCGCCGACCGGCACCTTCCACTTCAGCAACGCCGGTGACATCAGCTGGGCGGATTTCGCGATCGAGATCTTTCGCCAATCCGCGCTGCGCGGCGGACCCGAGGCCGCGGTGGTGCGCATCCCGAGCAGCGACTATCCCACCCCTGCCCGCCGGCCGGCCAATTCGTTGCTCAGTCATGACGCGATCCGGGCCGCTTACGATATCGAACCCCGCGACTGGCGCGCGGCGCTGAGCGACATCCTCGACGAACTGATCGGAGCACCGCAATGAAGGGCATCATTCTCGCCGGCGGATCGGGCACGCGGCTCCATCCGGCGACGCTGGCGGTCAACAAGCAGCTGTTGCCGGTCTATGACAAGCCGATGATCTATTACCCGCTGTCGGTGCTGATGCTGGCCGGGATCCGCGACGTGCTGATCATCTCCAGCCCCGAATATCTCGACAATTACCGTCGGCTGTTCGGCGACGGATCGGCGCTCGGCCTCGCCATACACTATGCCGAGCAGCCGAGCCCAGATGGGCTGGCGCAGGCGTTCACGATCGGTGCGGACTTCATCGGC
>Ga0160429_1002293_pt1 | contig 10175 bp, 13 predicted proteins | sample SolpanmetagenomR_FD_108199 | JGI IMG/M metagenome (GOLD analysis project Ga0160429, IMG submission 108199) | Solar panel surface microbial communities from Lawrence Berkeley National Laboratory, California, USA - R | ecosystem: Engineered > Built environment > Solar panel > Unclassified ... | reverse complement strand
TAGCCGCTGCAAGCTAAAGAGTGAGAGTCGGCCCCGTTGTGAGCCTTCCATGCAGTGGCCCTAAGCGTTGAACAACTGCGAGGTTAAAGGACCGTGGGAAGATGTCCTAAAATGTAGCAGTTGGTGTTCTCTTATATTGTCCGAACATCGAAACCATGGGAAATACATGAGCTTGGCATGATGCGAGAGAATTCGGACCGTCTAGGGTAATCGCTCGATCCAAACGCCAACAACTGAATGCAATCCTCAAGAAACAATATCAGGGCTACATCAGCACAGAGCGCACTTCCTCATGCCTCCCGTCTTATCTCCCTCTCTTCATCCAGCTTCCGCCTCCTCTCCCACCTCACCACCCACAGCGCCATGAAGATAGCAAACAAACTGCTTGCAAATGTGATCCAATATGCGCCCCTGTAGCATTCCAGCCCTTCTTCACACACGCGATCTCCATTTTCCTGCACCTTGGAATGCGCATCAAACACGGCGCCGTATCCCGCGTTGAACACGATGCCGCTGATCACGGGACTGACGGTCATCGTGCCCCAATTCATGCTCAGCGAATGCACGCCAAATGCGTCGGCCACGAGGGCCGGGTAAACGCCGAATAAGGCACCGTACGCCAGACCAGTAAGGCCACTGACCAAGAAGAGGAGCGTCGGGTGAGAGACGGTCAGTGCAGCTATCTGCGCGAGGGTAAAGATGCAGGAGGAGATTACGATGCACCAGAAGCGCGAGGCCTTTAGAGTCTTGACGATGAAATCGGAACCGATGCCGGAGAGCAGACGGCCACTGAAAGAGCCAAAGGAGATGGTGGAGACGTGGATCAGTTGGCGGTGAAGGATGAAGGACTTTGAAACGGTGGGGTCGCGGTAATACCAGAGTGCTTGGGCGTCGTTGCCGATGTTGCTGCATCATCATAAGCAGGGGACTGCAGGGACGGGCGAAGGGTCCGACTTACTTGATGGTCATCAGTCCGACACCAGTGAGCAAACCTAGCATGCAGAACAGAATCCAAAATTCTGGTCTCGGTAGTAGCTGGAAGCCGGAGATATCTAGTCGATGTGAGTGATGCTCTCTATCTTTGTCGCCTTCGTCCTCCACATCTCCGGGCGCAGAGACCAATGACGAACTCTCGTCGGCGTCCGAGTCCACGTTCTCTGGAGGAAGCGTGGGACCTGTGTTTGTCTCGGCAGCCGTCCTCTGCAGCGAGAAGTGAAAGTGACTTACCCTGCTCAGTTGGTGCTGCCCCGCCATACTGGCCCTGGCCGGACTTTGTTCGATGTAGCTGATTCGAATTCTTGCGGTTCAACGACGGTCGCTCGTCTTCCGTCGTGGCGAGTGCCGTGTATACAGACGGGTGTGGTGTTCGTAGGAAGATCAAGCCGCCGAGCACCAGGCAAAAGGTCCCAAGGGCAAGGAGAAGCAGTAGCCCAGAAGTATCATCCGGAAATACAAAGTGTGATAAAGCAATGAAGAAGACTGCGCTCAATCCAAAGGCGGCGAGAGGAAAGGCTGTGGCGGTACCGCGATGCTGTGGCCAGTTGAGCGCAGAGGCTTTGATGGCGGCGGAGAATGAAGCGCAGCTACCGCATCCCGTCAGGAAGCCGAAGAAGCACAGTGCTGCCACGCTCATCGACCCAGGGCCTCCGTCGTAGGCCAGCTTTATCGGAAAGTATCCGGCAGCGAGACACACGCATCCTATCATGGCTCCAGGTCGTGGGCCCTTCTTATCCACGAGAAGACCGATTGGGATACCGGAAGCGTACATGCCGAAGTTGCCCGCGGCTCCTATGAGGTTCTGCTGAGTCGCCGAGAGCTTCAATTGATCTGCGAATTGAGGTCCCCATGCTGAGAAGCCGTAGTTTGTCCCACAGGCCAAGCTGATGGTGGTGGCCGCAATGACGGCCACGAAGCGGGCGGTCCTGTGTGAGCGCTCCTCCATAGCAGAGGAACTGTCGTGGGGTATATGGTGCACTGGAACGCGCTCTTCTTTACCTTCAACTGCTCATCATCCAAGCTCTTTTCGTACAATCTGTGCCTGAGGTTGCGGAGGATAAGTTGGGGCCAGGGGTTCTATCTCTGGCGATAATGTTCGAGATGGGATGACGATTGGTCTTGTCAACGTCGAGAAGGGTTCGATCGTTTGGGGAGAACGGGCTACGGGTACAGAGAATGAAGAATATGATTAAGGTCGGTGCGTAGTGAGTGAAGTGATTGTCGAAATGTTTGCTGCTCCTTATCCGAGAGCATCAACAACATCATGGCCTCGGTGGGCGCATTCATGACCGCTGCTGTCGCCAAGTCTTCACCCTTCGTCACTCTCATCCTCCGCCGCTACCATTCACCACCACCACCGACGCCCTCTCCGCACCCTATACACTCCACCAACATCTGATACTGCCACCATGGGCGCTCTACTCTCTCTTCCACTACTGGCACTGCCCAGCATCGGCACTGTACGTCCTCGAGCCATGCTACAACCTAGCGCGACCTGCTAACACCGCCCATAGCTGGGAACATTCGCCGCATCATGTTGCGGAGCTGCTACCTGTTCAGCAGTATGCGGTGCCACGGGAGGATGTCAGAATAGGTGCGCAGAGAATGCTCAGAAGATCGATGTGCCTACCATCGTACTGACTGTGTGTTCAGCATCATGACCCGCATCGCCTACGCCCTCATCCTCCTCGTCAACTCGATCATATCCTGGCTCATGCTCACCGACTGGGCAGTTAAGAAACTCCAACACCTGACCTTCGACTACGTCGATATCAGCTGTAACGGCAAAGATTGCCATGGTTTTGTCGCCGTCCACCGTGTAAACTTTGCCCTCGGTGCTTTCCACGCCCTCCTCGCCGTACTATTGCTGGGCGTCAACTCGTCACGCAACAAGCGCGGTTCGATACAGAACGGCTTCTGGGGTCCCAAAATCATCGCATGGATCGCATTCATCGTCCTCACATTCTTGATCCCGGATGGCTTCTTCATCTGGTGGGGCAACTACATTGCCTTGATCGGAGCTGTCCTCTTCCTTCTGCTAGGCTTGGTCCTTCTTGTGGACCTCGCGCACAACTGGGCCGAATACTGCATAGAAAAGATTGAAGCCGATGAATCAAGGATATGGAGATGGCTGCTCATCTCCTCCACTCTGGGCATGTACGCAGCGTCCATCGCCATGACCGTTGTCATGTACATTTTCTTCGCCAGTAGCGGATGCTCCATGAACCAAGCAGCCATCACCATCAACCTCCTCCTCGTCCTCGCTATCACAGTCCTCTCAATACACCCCACGATCCAAATGCACAACCCGCGCGCGGGCCTCGCTCAATCCGCCATGGTCGCGGTATATTGCACCTACCTCACCATGTCCGCCGTCGGCATGGAACCCGACGACCACCACTGCAATCCGCTCGTCCGAGCCCGCGGCACGCGCAAAGCCTCCATCATCCTCGGCGCCATCGTCACATTCCTCACCATGGCCTACACCACCACCCGCGCCGCCACCTACGGGCTCGCGCTCGGCAAGCAAGGCAACAGCTACGCCCAGCTCGCGACCGACGACTACGAGCACGGCCTCGTATCCCAGCAACCCGAGTCCCGCCGCGAACTGCGCCAAGCCGCCCTCCGCGCCGCCGTCGAGTCCGGATCCCTCCCCGCCTCCGCCCTCGACGACAACGACAGCGACGACGAAGACGAGTACGCCAGCAAAGCCGGGCGCGACGACGAGAAGAGCGGGACCCAGTATAATTACAGTCTCTTCCACGTCATTTTCCTGCTCAGCACGGCGTGGGTGGCGACGCTTCTGACGATGAATGTGGATCCCCAGGCTGACGAGCAGTTTGTCGCCGTTGGGAGGACTTACTGGGCTAGTTGGGTCAAGATTGTGAGTAGTTGGGTGTGCTATGGCATTTTTGCTTGGAGTTTGGCGGCGCCGACTGTGTTGCCTGATCGGTTTGATTATTAGGAAGGGGGGTTATGTAGGATATTTATATTCTGTAAGATGGTCTTGAATGGAGTGACTTGTGTGTTATCCTACTGCCAGTGCCAAGGTGTCTCCATCATGCTGGTCAATCGCAAGCGTGCACGATAGATTGCTATGAAATTAACGGCATCTAGTACGAAACGCCGCATTTCTGAGTCTAGCTACGCTACGCTATTGATCTAGAGTTCTTATCCTTTACAGCGGATACGTAGGTAAGCAAGGGAAAGTGGTATTAAGCGAATAAAAGCAAGTGTATATATGCAGTACGGAGCAACCATCCATCGATCACGATCACCGTCAAACCTCCAGGGGCTGACGCAGCTCCAGACGTGCTTTCTCCAAACTCCGAAGCGATGGTGTCTTTGGTAATCAGCCAAATCAAAACCAGTCATCACGTCCACAAGTCCAGGAGAAGCTAGAAGAAAGTCTCACCACGGCCCAAAACGCCAGTTTGATTCCCAGGAAAGGGATACACGCAAAGCCTGATTAGCCGTGCATTCTCCCTATCCTCGCCTCCACCATCCTCCGCCTGTGTGCCTGCATCCGCTCATCCACCTCCTCTGATGCGTCGTGCTGCATCACAACAGTCGCAGCCGTAACGGTACCGCTACTTGCAACGGCATTATGTTTGTTGGCGGTGGGTATGGGCGCTGATGTTGCGTCAGCAGCGAAGAGATCAAGAGTGTCTAGCACGGCACTGGAGAACCGTGGGCCGGGAGCGTGAGCTGCGGCGGTGAGCGGGAAAGTAGCGGAGGAAGTGATTGTCGTCCCTGGCCATATCCTCGTTCCGTGATACACCATCGACCCCGGGCCCCGAGCACGGACGGAAGCATCTACTTTATAGTGTGGGTGGGTCTGAGATATTTGGATCTTCTCGTCGAGCTTAGTTTGCGCCCGCGGTTGTACGGAGCTGGTGCGAGGCACCGTTTCAGTAACGACAGATGTGCTTTGGAGTTTCACGGCCGTGATGGTCTCATGGTGGATGAACGATATGGTGATCGCGGGTAGTGGCGACCGGTCATCTATTGTTGTACCGAGGACGGGTCCGTCGATGGGCACTGGGAGTAGGAGGACGAGCGTATTGCTGACTGCGGCTTGTCGCTTTTCCAGCGGTGCGAGCGGAGAAAGGGGTACACCGTAGGTTATCACATGTGTTATCAAGGAGGTGGGGAGCGATGTGCTGTCCCTGACAGACGACTGCCCTGAGCTTACTGCGGCAATGCTTTCCCGCTTCTGCAATGAAGATGGGCTCGGCAGAGCGGCACTGGTGGTAGCAATGGCGGTAGGGGACGACGTCAACGACGTGCTAAAGCTGGGCGAGTCCATCGAGTCTCCAGCGGCTGTGTCCCATCGCTTCTCCTGGACTGTCTCCATGGGCACGGAGGAAGCAGCGATACCGGTGACCATAGACGTCACGTGCATGGTGCTAAGGCTCGGTAGCTGCTTTACACTGCCAGTGGCTGTCGGAGCGGATCGATACACATTGCTGTACACCATAGACGGCGGCGTGGCGCTTGCAGTAGCTGTCTTATCGTAAGCTTCCGTTTGCGGAGTTGTATCGAGGTTAACGCTACCTTCAGCAGCGATATCAACAGTAGACTTTAATAAATCCAAGCCCTCAATGGTATACCCGTCGATCTCGAAACTCTCGGTGGTTGGATAGAATCCGGGATGTATGTGTATCCCAGAGACAGGAACCTCGACTGAAACCCCAGGGACATCAACATTGTTGGTGGTTCCATATTTCCCTGGATGCATCTGTATTCCAGAGGCGGGAATCTCGACTGTAAATCCGGGCACGAGGGGCGGCACGACGGTGCCAAGGATACCAGGATGATGAAAGATGCCTTTGTTGCCCGGCTTCACGGTTACGCCGGGGAGTCTGACTGACGCCGTAACACCTCCTGGGCTGGTATCCATGATTGTTCCTGTAACACCATCAATTACAGTGATTACGCCAATGATGTTCGGCGTGGCGTCTGCTGCTGATTCGTCGCTACCATCACGAGCGTGGAGAATAACTATTTCAGATTCCGGGGAAGGTGAGATTAGGGGGCCATGACTTCTGGCAAGGCCAAAGGGGGCAGCGGAGGAAAGAGAACGAGAGGCATCATCGATGGAATGGCTGCTTAGTTATATCAGAGACTGCTCGAGATGTTGGAGGCATAGCAAAACTGTGTTTAGAAAGCGATGACACGGATGGACATGTAAAGAAGAGAAGTTGAGAGCTTGTACGTCAATGTACTGCCGCATACACACAGCTTGAGACAGCCCTCGCGACGCGCTGACGGTGTGAACAAAGCTACGATTGGAAAAGAAAAGATGATCGATATTCGGTTGCCAACACTTGGAAGTGGGAAGCATCATGTTGCAGCAGACTACATCGTCATTGAAGTTATAGCACTCGTACCTCATGGGAGCAGCAAAAGCAGGACCTGCGAAGAGTCCAGCGAGCGCGAAGAGCGCCGCAAAGAGGAGCGCCAACATGTCGGGCATTATGCAAGTGACTGTCCGATGTTTTCGGTTCAAAGCTCGATGCTATGTTAGCGCAGGCGGTTCATGGAAGGAGATGTTGAACGGTGAATGAAGATGTAGAAGTCAGAAAGCATGCAGAGTGTGCGAGGAGGTCATCAAAGCTACAACTGGTCACGCGACCTTTCTATCCTCAGCGTATTATTGAGGAATGCGAGAAGGATGGGGCTGTCGATCCATGGCGTTGTGAGCCGTGCAGTGTGGCCACGCGGAGAGCATCGGGATATATTGGCTCCGCAAACCGTACGCATTAGCATTTGGCCCGAAAAACGTTATGCGGTTCCCAGGAATGCCGGAAAATATTCGAAGCGGACGTTGGAGTCGCCTTGTTGAGGACTATTCGTAGCCGTGCCCTACGTCAGTGAAAACGTGGAAGGCTCAAGTCTGAGGCTAGTGAGCATTTCTTCTCGCACAGGAAACACCTAGACCAACACGTGGGATCAGTCTATACTAGCCTGGCCCAAGCAGGTACGGAAAGACAAGGCAGCTGACATCCGGTACGGTCGTCTGAGACAGCTGCTCGAAAAGATTAGTCCTATGTTTGAGACGAGCGAAATAACGGTAATACTTCCGGCACCGATGTGAAAACCGCAGATTGATTCTGTTGACCATATAGAGCGAGAAGTGGCGTGCTCTCAAAGCCGTTGAGCATACCACGGTAGCTGGACAGGTCAAAACGCTGTTTCGTGGGAATGAAACATTCAACCGTAATCATACCTCGTTGACCGGGACTTTTTAACAATACTGGGAGCCTCGCGTAACATGGACGGAACGGGTAGAAAGGATGGAAGTTCCGATAAAGTACCGTCCACCGATAGTCTATCTCACGACGTCTTCAGAGAAGAAGAAAACCACACGATGCCGTTAGATTATTCTTGATGAATAGATACGCCGGTACCTGAGTCCAACATCTTCAATAAAGGGCTTGAGTCAAGTCTGCCGTCCACGCATAGGAACCATGTCATTCCAAGTTGATTGGATGCTGATACCCTCCCTCGACATCAGCCTTGCGCTTGTCTTTCTGCAGTCGCAGCATCAACTGCATTTCTTCCATCTCGGCCTCCGCTGCTTGTCTCTTCAACTGCAAAATCTTGATCTGTAAACGCGCTTCCTCGTCGTCGTGAAGAGAGGATGGCGCTCGTTTCTTGCTTCCACTGCTATTGGAACTCGCAGTAGATTGAATGGGGACCGATGTCCTTGAGTAATAGTGCCCTAGAGTAAAGTTGTCATCGCTTTGTAGGTAACAATGACTAGACTCCGTCTTGAGGGCCCCCGCTTTTCGATGCAAGAGTACGATCGATTGCTACCTTGGGAGTATCGCTTTCCGATCTATAACGGGCCGCTGGCAGAATCGGCGTAAGCTTCTTTCCCAAAGGATCGGTGAAGCTGGCCACAGCCTTGACCATGACCTGCTCTACATCCTCTGTCTGAACGTGTCTAGTAGAAGCAGCCAACGATGGTTTCTGTAACAACCTCCTAGCGGCTTTTATTCCCAACTCTTGCTTGACCCAGTCGGATCTATTCGTCGTGATATTCGACAATGTCCAGAGCGCTTTCGTTAGGCCGGAGGGCCAATTCCTGGCGTCACTACCGACTTGGTACTCAATTGGGACACACTCTTCAGGTCGTTTCCCCCATTTGGTTGCTTTGTGGCATCGGAAGTGCTACGGTCATACGTCTAAATTCGCAGGCTGTCGTCACAGGCCGCTTCCCTTCCTTGAGAGGAGTGCGATGGTACGCTAGTTGAGATTCGTCTCTGAGACTCGTTCTTAGTTGTTTGGCTCATACAGCCTTTCAAGATTTCAAGGCCTCAAAATCGCCCTCAACACGAACCGTTCCTGCTAACGTCACCTCAAATACTCTTGCAGTGATACTGATATCTTGATGGCGCCGTTATACAATCCACTGAGCATTCCCTTGCCGTATACAGAGGCAAGGTTGGTCTCTTTACCTAGCCATAAAGCTAAGAGCCCGACTGCAACAGTAATACTAAAGAAGATTGGGCGACGGTACATCCAGGCCCTCGTTCTTACTTCTTTTATCAACTTCTGTCGAATCTCGTCCATGCGCATTTGAGCGGCTTGTCGGGCGAATAACCGCTCGCCATCTTCCAGCGTCTGCTTCGCAAGCTCGGCCCGTTTGTGAGTGGTCTTCAGAACGCTATAAGAGGAGATACGCTTCCACGCCCGGTGGGGTAGGGTATACGGCGGATGCCTGGCGTATAGATTTGTCGTCTGCAAGATCAGTGCTTCAAGATTGAGAGGCTGCGGGAGTTTTGAAAGTGTAAAGTGAAGCATTTCCGGCTCGTCTGGCGAAATGTCGAGGAGCTCATCCTTTCTCACGAGGATGATCTGTGCTTGTCAGACGTCGGATCTTCTTTGGTGGGGAAACTCACCACAGCAAAAAGATAGACCGGCATGACCGCCTCGCGCGCTAGGATGAAATCGAAGAGTCTTGCAATGTCACCATATTCCTGTATGTCGTGCGCGTACAACGTCAACGTTGCAGCGAGCGCAAAAAAGGGCTGCGTCTGTGACAGCCGCTTGCATAAAGCAGGGTCCATGCACTGAAGCAGAGCCGGTAGCAGATGTAAATGGGACAAAGCAGCTGACAGGGAAGGCAACATGAAGTCCCGTATGCGCAGGAGCGAAAGTCGCGCCACAGCGGGAGCAGCTCGGTCTGGGCCGAGTACGAGAAGAAGCACTTGGACAATGTCATGGTAGCCTTGGAAATAGCATAAGTCGCGATGCGTTCGGAGAACTTCTGTAATTAGATCGAGCAGCTGCTGCTTCCGTCGCTCAAGCTGTTGTTCCGATTGGCCTGAGGTTGTTCGTTGTTAGTCCAAGCACACCATCACACAGCTGCTTCGCATACTCACCGCTTGGATAATAGACGAATGATCGGTGGACATCGAGCTTGACCTGTTCCTCGTCTCTGTGTGGAGCATAGGCACGCCACGAGGCTTGCTTTTTTTCCGAGTCTTCCGAAGACTGGACGCTGTCCGAGCCCAGAAGCATCGGCCCTTGAGTAAAGGGACAACAGTTAGCTCTCATAAACTTGTAGGGGCGCTCGGAACGCCTATATATCGACACCAGGTCTTTTTACGGTCATATAACGACAGATGGAATATGCAGCGACGCGGGGGCTTACAAGCTGTACGGCGTATTTCGTCCTCAATCAAGCCGTGCTTGCTCGTTGCCAGGGCCGATAGAGCCTCCAAATCGTGGTCTCTGCAAGCCTGCAGTATCTGCATCACCTTGTTGGTCTCGACCGCCGACAAGGGCTCTGCGCGCCATTGGCAGGTCTGCGTGCTGCTATCATCCTCCTCCTGCACGAGTGAGACAGCGGCAGGACAGGCTCGCACCGTCCTGTCATCGTCGTCGTAGTCCATCTGAATGCGGCTTGACCGAGCAGCGGATGCTATCAGTGTTATTCAATGCCCCGGGCATCTGGCATGACTGGACTGTGAGCGCGTCTATCGGGACCAGCTCAGAAGCGGAAGCATGCGTGCGAATGCATGCGGGACTCTCTTTTGCACGTCTCTGGGCATCCGCGTTTGTTGTACTGTACCGGTATGCGGCAAGAGGCGTGCTGCGAGATCGTCAATAGTTTCACGCGTTGTGGCTACTTTGATGCAAGGGCACGTGACTGTCTCGGCTGCGGC
>Ga0160429_1002292_pt1 | contig 10176 bp, 8 predicted proteins | sample SolpanmetagenomR_FD_108199 | JGI IMG/M metagenome (GOLD analysis project Ga0160429, IMG submission 108199) | Solar panel surface microbial communities from Lawrence Berkeley National Laboratory, California, USA - R | ecosystem: Engineered > Built environment > Solar panel > Unclassified ... | reverse complement strand
CGTGCTGAGGATGTTGGAGCCGGTGGATGCTGTCTTGAGAGTAATGTTGGCGGAGTCGCTGCCTTCGAGGAGTAGGACGCGGTCGAGGGGAAGCTTGGCTTCTCGCGCTGCGGCTACGGCGACTTCTTGCGTGTCGTTGTTGCATATTAGCACGCGGCTCTTTCCGCTTTGTACCAGTCTTGCTAGCTCTTTGGGTGTGCTTGCGGCGCTGACACAACTGGATACCCCACCCGCTGCGACAATGCCGTAGAAGGTCAGGGGAAGACAGTATAAGCCGGAGGAGATGACGGTGACCAGGTCGCGATTAGGTCCTTTGGCGCCTATACCGTAGCGCTCGCGGAGCGTATGGGCGAAGCGGCGCGTATATGTGCGACATTGTGCTTTGGTCAAGCAGGATGATGGGTTCGCGGCGTCGGCATGGAGGACGGTGTCTTCTTTCGCCAGGCATCGTGGCGAATCTAGGCAGCATCAGCCGACTGATAGAACAAGTGAACGAGCAGACTTACCAAAGAGCAACGTGAGAATGTCCACTTTGGGATAATCAATGTTCACGGTTGATTTGTATATCGTCTCTCCGTTGGGTCCCTTGTCCACCACAGTCTTGTTCGTCAGGGCGGCATCCTGTGTCGACGCCATTGTAGCTCCCGAGGTATCCTAGCTCGAGGATGGCGACGTCTTTGGGGAAGAGGATCCATCTTGTATTATTGGTGACAGGAACGGCTGGACATGCCTAGACTTGCAAAGCCTCGGAGGTACTGTAGACAGAGGGGTAGCTGTCGGTCGATCTGCGCGTACCTTGAGGTTGTGGTGCCGTTCAGTAATCCCCCGCCTTTCTCTCCCCAGATTGCGAGTCATGTCGCCGAATATCGCCGAAGCATCACCTTGACCGGCAATTGGAGCTACAGTCTAGATCGTAAACCACGACTTTCGAAAAGAGCGTGGTGGATACGCAGTTGCCAAACGCAGAAGCTGACTGCGACGACAGATCGAGTCTTTTTACACAATTGAATAGGCTGCGACGTTCAACCATGCTGTCCTTGTGCTGTGGCCGGAATCCTGCTATCATTGATCACCTCTACAAGCTCTTCAAGAACCTCAAAATCTCCTCTGTGACACTCTCCGGCTGCTCCTGCTGCGGCCAATGCCCTGCCCCCTGCACAATCTCCACCCTCCTGAAATCCTCACACGTCTCAGGAAAGCTCTCCAGCGCACCGGGACGCTGATAGTTCCCCCAATCTTGCGCTCCCGAGATGAACGTCGCCGGAACCTCAATCTTCTTCCCGGCAAACAAATCCAGATCCTTCTGCCATTGCGGATCCGTAGCCGTCCTGTACCAATTGAGTCCACCTTGGAAGCCTGTGCGGCCCCATTCCTGCACGTACACGTCTAGATCGGCGTCGGAGAGCCAGCGTGTCGTGAGCGAGGCGTCTTCGTTGCGCATGTTGGCGGCGACAACTTCGGGCATGGTTGAATGGAGGGGCATGATGTAGTACTCTGGCATCTTGGCGAGCTCGGATGCCTCCCATGCTTTGAGTTGGTGAGGATCGTTGCCTTTCCAGTTGGCGCTTTTGAGGTGGATGTAGCCGCGGAGGAAAGACTTGAGGCCTTGCTGTGGATTGTCCCATTGTGACGCGGCGGAGGGGGTGCTGTTGTCCCATTGGTAGTGCTTTCGAGGGTTGAAGAGGTTGACAAGGTCTTCGTGTATGCTCGTGCTGTCCGTCTGGGAAGTTTCGGTGTTGGCGGTGTTGAAGGGAAGTTTTGGAGATCCTTTGAAAGGGTGGCTCATCATGATGACGCTTTGGAAGAGATCGGGTCGCATCAAGGCGCACATGGAAGCGGATACGGCGCCAAAGTCGTGACCTGTCACACATTTGACCTTCGTATAACCCAACGCGTAGACCAAGATGACGATGTCTCGCACCAGAGAGGTCATCGTAAACTGTGACAAATCGGTTGTCTGGAAGCTCGAGTTGTCCCATCCCGTGGTCCGGCCGTATCCACGCTGATCTACGGCCACAACATAATAGCCAGCATCCGCCAGCGCAGGCATGATTTTCCTCCATGAGAAGGCGAGTTCTGGGTATCCGTGAAGGAGCAGTAACAGGGGCTTGTCTTGTCCAGGTGTCGCGCCGGCTTCGAGGATGTGGTACGACAAGGGTGATGCAGGACTAGAAACCTGTCTTGATGTTACGCCGGCGGGAAGCGGCAGCGGAGGTAGGTCTGTGGCTGCCATCACGGAGGCGTGGAATTGACAATTGAAAAGGTGAGGACGAAATATGAGAATAGGGAAACAAATTGTTGACTGGAGCTCTCAGCAAACGTGCTGCTGATGGAATTACCGCAGAGACTGTATGACAATCTATACTTTGAGGAGACTGCCTTTTTTTGGGTCGACACTACTGCGCAGCAGAAGACGTGAAGATGGCGGTGAAGTCACGAAGAGGAACCCACCTAGCCTGCCTTGCACCAGACTATGACCGGACGGACTGATTTAATGATGAAGATGGGGAATGGGGAAGAACTGCGTCACATCGCATCACATCATACCCCATCACAGCCTGCGGGGGTGATGACAAAGATCGTGTTCGTTGTACCAGATGAACAATGAAGCACGTGCATCCGCTCGCTGTTAGCTGTCACTGCCTGTACTCGGTGTACCGTACCTAGGTACCTATAGGTATACAGTAGTATGTTATCCCTGCTACAGTAGAACTAAAGTATCTGTAGCTCCCAAGCAAACTTCATCATGTAGCGGTGATTGGCTGTGAGGAAATGTTGGTGTTCTAGTGTGGCTTGACCGTGTGACGTATGGGGAGCTCCTTTGCACCCGTCGCGAGTCTCAGTCGCACGGCCACATCCTCTGGTCGACGTCCTTCAGCTGGACTCCGTCCTTGATCCAGATGATGTTTTCCAACAAGGACGACGAAGACGACAACAAACACCCACAACAACAATCCATCTCACTTTTGTAGTTGCGTCACGCATAGCGCATCGGCCATCATTTCCTTGCCCGACTCGACCTTGCCTACCTAATTTGCCGCGGCCTCGCGCACGACCCATCGACATCCCCGTCGCCATCCTTTAACCAAACCTCCACCCATCACTATCCTCTAACGCCCTCTCCAGATTACGTACCAATGACATCGGTTGCTTGTTAACAAGGACCAACTACACGAGACAGCGTTCATCTCTCATTCTTGTTGGCACCCAGACAGCCATCGCCGTCGCCATGTTCTCTAAGCGGAGGAGAGCGGCTTCGAACCCGGTATGCTTCGACATGATCGCGAATCTTCCGCCTTGGGTCTAATTGTCTGTGCTGACGATGCTTCACAGCCTCGACAACAGATCAGCGCATCCTCAGCCTCTGCCGCGACTGCGGCAAGTCAGGCTTTTCTGCGCAACAGACCCTCCAATCCCTCCTTATCCTCAGCAGCAGCGGCAGCCGCCCTGCGGTCACAAACTACCAGCCCAGTGCCTGTTGGCGAAATTCAGACAAAGCGCATGGTAAGGCGAGGATCGGGCTCGACAAGAGGACCATCGCCCGGCAGGCAGCGTAGAGATAGCAACGGCTCCATGACAGAGAGGACCTTTCGCTCTCCGTCGCCAGGTCGAGCGAGTGTCGACATCGCTGGACGGAACCCTCCGCCCGTACCCGCGTTGCCATCCCAGCTCTCGTCTTCTCCCGCCTTGTCGCACAAACGCTCTTCCAGTACGGAGCCTGTCCGAGTGTCGTCCCCTCCGCCCCGAAATCCCGGCGGGCGCGGCGCGAGTGTCGATCGAGGACCAATGGCTGGAACCTCGAGCAGCGGAAGAGTCACGAGTCTTACTCGCGTGCAAGAGCTTGAACGTGAGAACAGTCTGAACAACTCGGTCAATTTTTCGCGGCCATTGGGCCAGAACGGCAGTGCGCCAGGCACGCCAGTCGAATCGCCCGCACAGAAAAAAAGCCACAGTGGCTGGTTTACGTCGCCTACAACGTCCGGTGCGCAGCCTAGAGGCAGCCCGAACGTACCGCGGACCAACGGCATAAGTGGTAGCGCTCTAACGCAACCTACAACAACAAGCTCTGCCACTCAAGATTCCCCATATGCTTCAGTTCAGAAGAAGACGAAAAAGAAAGCCCGGAGTGCTTTTGATGGTGAATTCATTCGAGCGGCTGACGGCACGTTGGCGCCTGCTTCGAAGTCTCCTCCGTCTCCCACGGCATCTTCCGCGACCGATTCCCCAAAATCCCACATGAACGTATCAGAGAGCGAAACATCGTCACAAGACAAGCCCCGATCTAGTAGAGCATCCGGTGCGCTTGCGAAGCAGCCTTCGGTTGTGCGCGAAGAAGCAGAGCAAGAAGCGATCGCAGAGAAAGCCAATACCAGCAGAAAGGTAGACATGCTCCCCGTTGCAATGTCGAAAGATCACACTCGTACGTCTTCGATGACAACGGCCACACCGCCTCCGAGATCCTATCAGGTTCCCAATACGCGGACAAGAGCGTTGAGCCTCGATAATCCGACTAAAGGCAGGGCCGCATCTATAAGCCCAGCACGTTCTGCACATTTCTCGAACAGGCCTGTTGATATGCTCAACAGCATTAAGCATATCCCGCCACCAAGAGCACTGTCACCTGCTAAATCTGCCTTGAAGCACTCGCCATCATCATCAACCCGCACGAGCTCACCAGTTACAAACTTTTCGACCAGCCGGGGAGACAAGCGAGTATCCGTTGACAGTTCTGAAGTTGGCTCCGAGGATGGTTTCCAGGCCACGAAGAGGAAAAAGAGCGTCCGTATCAATGAAGATGGTATTGACAAAGCAGCCGAGACTTTCGCGTCCAAACATTCTTCCAGGCCAACATTCGCCGAAATTGATGAGGATCAGTTCAGCCAACCGAGGCCGGCCCTTCCACTGTTCGGTAGCGTACGCGGACGAAAGCCACCAGCCGAAGAACAGCGGCCTGAGAAGGCGGTCAAAGTTACTGAAACAGTGCCCTCTTCTATGTCAACCTCAAGCAGCAGCGATATGGGTCAAGGCGTCTCCAGCGACAACGGTGCTGGTGGTATACTGGCCAAAGACTTTGCAGACAAACAGTCTAGGTCACAGCAATACGAAATGTCGGGCGGCCTGTCTGAGCCCCTTCCTCCCGAGGTCACATCGGTCGAAGGCAGCGGCTATATGTCAGAGTCTGAAGAAAGCGTGCCTGAAGATTCTAGTAATCTCAATGGCAAGCTGAAGCATGCAAAGATCGATGAGGTGCCAAGAAGACATTCTGCGAGTCAGCTTGAAGCTATGGATGAAAACTACCAGCAACCTACAAGCAGCAGAGATGTGCCCGCGATAGCCCTCCTACCTCCGACACCCGCTGCTGATGAGTACAAGGAAGAGCCTCTCCTCGCCATGCCTGGCGGTTTCCCAGGGGCATCCCATGATGCCGAAACGCAAGATCTGCCGCAAGCTCAGCAGGAGCCGGAGCCTCCGCGCTCTATGTCGAAGCCAGAGATTCAATTTGAACCACCAACCCCAGCAACAGATGACGGGCCTCGTGTGGGGTTCTCATTGCCTGGAAGGACACCCTTAGAGACTATCGAAGGCTCCGATGAATCAGACGATAACAGCAGCGTCTACAGCGATGCCGAAGAAGATCTCTCATACATGACTGGCGGATTCGGCTCAATCGATGCTGTTCTTGAAAGCCCAATAGTTAGACATGAGCCTGCAGCTATGGCTACCTCTAGCTCACCTGATAGCCCTACAGCTCTCAGCTCCCATGCAGGTGGTCGCCTTTCCAACTGGATGCCTAATGTTGATAGTGACGTACCGGAATCTCCTGATACTGGGAGCTGGGAAAAGGCTCAGGAATACTGGCGGCAGCAGCGGAGAATGCAGCTTGAGAGGACAACATCCGCAGAGAGCGCGAATGCTGAGCCAGATCTCCCGAGATCCGGTTCCCGAGGTGTCGCGCAACAAGAGCCCCTGGAAGAAGCAGGTGATCAGCCCGAATCTTCTAGCAAAGTGGTACAGCAGCCCGAGCCTGTGCAGCTCAAACCAGCATCTGTACCTACGTTAGCCGCCAATCCTAGTCCAAAGAAAAAGAAGAAGGCCGCGGCCTCGTCCCCTCAGGCTCCGACTCCGGCTTCCGCTCCAGTATCGACTGCTCCATATTGGGACCCGAACACTCGGCAGTTGGTCCACCCACCCAAGGTCGCGCCAAGGTCGCAGCCTAAGCAAGCCGCAGCGCCGCGAGCTGAGCATGCAAAACCGGCATTGAGGAAGACTATGCGCGACGCTGACGACGAGACTCGGCGCAATACGATGAGGAACAGCATGATGTCTGACGATGGAGACCGGCGGTCGATTTTACGAGAAAACGTACGGTCAGACGCCATGTCAGATTCAGAGGTCCATCTAAGGAAGTCCATGCGCAGTGGTGGGACAATGGCATCTTCAATGCGTGGCCCCCAAAGCCGTGCCTTCAAGTCCAGTAGCCCTCCACCAGCAATTCCCCCAAAGAGTACGCGCCGTATGTCGGCAGACAGTGATCGACCTCGTCCAGCGACAGCTCAATCAGCAACAAAAGCGGCAATGGCCGCCGCCGCCCCTGTCCCTACTCGTCCTGCCACGTCTGGCTCGTCTATCATCGGCACCGCGCCCTCGACGAAGCCCATGCTACAACGAGTTGACTCGGATGCGTCCGACAGCAGCTTCCGTCGCGAGCGCAAGCACAAAGTCAGCGACGATGGCCGCTACTCGATGGCCCGCTCAATGCGCGCTGGACGGGGTTCATCTATGCCACCAGCAGGCTCAGCCCAGCGCGTTGCTTCTCCGCCACCGGCTGCGGCTCAGAAACCAAAGTCTAGTCGCTTCAGCATTCGCTCGCTGTCCCCTCAAGGCCGAGGCTTCGGTCGCAGCTCAATGCGTCCCCGCGCCGACTCTGACGCGCCCACCTTACGCTCGCAAGCCACGCCCACCAAGAGCAAGTTTGGCATTGGTTCCAGCAAACCTGCTCCTGCGCCGGTGGCGGCTCCTGCGTCAAAAGCAGCACCCGCTCGACGGTTCAAATCACGCTTTAACGATTCCGATGACGAAGACGACGGCCCAACGACGTTCCGCAGCCGCTTTGCCGACTCTGACGATGAGGATGATGGGCCGAGTGATCTGACGCCCGTGCGTGGCATACCGCGTCGCGCTGGCGATGACGATGATTCGACCGACTTGGAAGAGGAAGGCGATGATGAGGGTTTCAGTGGTCGTGCTACGCAGCAGCCTCCTGTCCCTACGGCACAGGATATTGCAAAAGCGATGTGGAACGGTCAAAAAGTGCCTGGAATGGCGCAGGGCCAGGGCCAAGGCTCTGCTCTGGCTTCCGGTAGTATGCGGTCTGAGATGAACGAAGCAGATCAGGCCAAGCACGCGCCAGGCGAGAAGGCGGACGTCATGCTCGGGCGAAGTTCTACCGAGAAGAGAGGCAAGCGTGGCTTCTTCGGCATGGGGAGGAAGAAAGGCGATGACGGTGAAGCTCCAATACAAGAAGAGCAGCCTGCCTCTTCCTCAGTAGTCAGAGTCAGCACCGCCGAACATGAGCGCCCCATGAGCCCGATGGGAACGCCCACCCGCCCAGGCAAACTGCAGAAACGCACCAGCAGCGCTCGACCGAATCCCAACCCGCCTCCGACTCTCAACCAAAGACCCAACTCCAGGCGTATCCTGTCGGATAGCTGGCCCCTTCCTCCTCCCATCCCGCCCTCCGCTACAGAAAATGCGCCCGTCCGTCCGGTCTCGTCAGACGGTGTCAACATGCCAAAGACCATGCGTGGGAAAGGCGCGCCTGCGCCGCCGAATGCGCCGAGACCCGCGTTGGGGAAGCGGAATAGTACGATGGAGACAAGTTATACGTCGAACACGGCGGCGCCCGATGGAGCGGCCGGAGGGAAGGCGGGGAAGAAGAAGAAGTTTTCTATGTTGAGGAGGGCTTTTGGTCTGAAGGACTGATGGATTGGAGCTGCTGGCGGTGCATTGAAGGTGAAACTTCTTTTCTTACTGCTGTTGGTCGGCAGGCGAGCCGTTGGCTGGCTTTTTTTTCATTCCTCGATACTGTTTGAGGATCTTTTGGAGGGATTTGTGTGGCTTGTACCCGCTCTTATCTTGGGCATTTACGTTTCATTGTGTTTTTGCGCAGCCTTTGGGAATTTGATATTGGGGATACCAGTGCTCGCGTAACTGCTTGAGCGGAGAGCGAGAGAGGGTGATTGGGGTTGTTATGCATAGAGAGTGCCGAGAAGTGATGTTTAGTAGTATCGAGATTAATGGGTTTTCATGTTTTGTGGTTCGCTGGTGGCTGTCTTTGGATGTGATTGCATAATTGTGATCACGTGTCCATGCGAAGCTTCTTCTTGACTTTGCATTGTTATCGAACGCTCTTAGCTGGTTTCGAAACTTGTAGATGTCTTGCAGCTTGTTTGGCTTGTTCGCATTGGGTCTCCTATTTGATGTGCTGGAATGTTGGGATCTCACGTGCTTGGGGAGAAGAGGACGCTAAGATAGAAGCGCTTGACGGCAGAGACGCTTGTTCGACCTCTCATGAGTACTCTGTCATCTAATCGTCCCCGTCGTACAGTTGCGCATGATTATTACCATGCTCGCGCAATGTCCACAGCAGCATGAAGACAACCTCCTGTCGCCAATGTCGCACACGGCCGGGTTTGGTGGCGCAAGTAGATGGGATTAAAGGTGGACCGACCCCTGGACGCGTCGTTGCGCGTAAACACGGCGATCTGTTATCAGTTCTCCTATGTCTATACGAGGTTCTTCATCATTGTCGCTTTCAGCTCCAATCACCTAATCAATCCCGTCTATCTTTTCATCTTGTTGACTCTCACACGACGCTTTTTACCTCACTGTCTCATTCTCCTGTCACCGCCGTCAACCGCCTTGTGCTCCAACAGCCCAGCAACTCCAACACACGCAGCACCACGCAGCACCACAGCAATGCATCACCTCCTCCTCCACCACCCCCTCGCCCTCCTCCTCCTCATCCCCACAGTCCTCGCCCAATCCTCCACCTCCACCTCCGCACCCGCAAACCCCTCCTGCGCGCCGAACCAATCAACCTGCAACGGCGCCTGCTACGACCCCTCCACCTACATTTGCTGCCCCTCAGGCCTCTGCACCCAAGGCTCCTACTGCGGCGCCGACCCCTCCGGCAACGCCGCATGCTGCGCGCCAAACACGCTAGGCATATGTAGCGCAGCGACAGCGCCTACATCGCTGGGATACGGCGCTACAGCCACGACGCCCGCGACAGGCACAACGACACAAGATACCGGTACGACTACCTCGGTCGCGGGAGCGGGCGGCGCTACATCCTCCGTCGCAGAAGGCGCGAGCACGCTGCTGCCTTCGTCTGCGGCTGGTGTTGTGTCGCCCGCGCCGACTTCTCTTGTTTTGACGTCGAGTGTGAGCTTATCAGCTGTGTTAGGCTCGTCTTCCAGTGGTGCTGTGGCAGGCGTCGTTGGTTCCTCGGGTCTGACGAGTGCGGTGCTGAGCTCGAGTTTGGGAGCGGCTTCGGGCACTTCTGCTTCTGGGATGGTATCTGCTTCGCCAACCACGACGGCTTCTTCGTCGGAATCTGTGATGACGAGCCCTTCTGGCGCTGGGTCTGCTGGTACGCGGTGGGGGGTTGTGTTTGATGTGCTGGCTTTCGCTTTCATGGGCGCGGTAGGGGTTGTAGTATGATGGATTTTTTCAGTGTATTCGAGACGGAGGGTTCGGATTCTGCGGTAGCGGAGATCACTGTTTGGTCTTCCCTATGGGTGGGTATGTAGTGGTCAAGCCGAGCTACTACCAGTATCGCTTGCTGTGAAGGGCCGCGTAGAGGATACGATGACAAAAGCCAGGGCGCTTGGTGTTACCACGAGGCATACTTTGAAGGGTGTAATTCTGGTGCTGCGGGCTTCATCGAAGACTAAGTTTATCGAGTCATAGGGAAAAGAGCATTTCCGATCTTCTTTGTCATACTCAGCTTAAACTACAGCAAATACGATTACACGCGCGTTGTATAAGCCGACCACGTTACGGGCAGGGTGTGCAATCTTTCTTCCATAAATTTCTCACGACTCTCTCTTTCGTATCTGTCTTGTCGCAGGCTGTACGTGTTCTGTTTCTCCTGGATGTTTCCGAATGGGT
>Ga0160429_1002290_pt1 | contig 10178 bp, 11 predicted proteins | sample SolpanmetagenomR_FD_108199 | JGI IMG/M metagenome (GOLD analysis project Ga0160429, IMG submission 108199) | Solar panel surface microbial communities from Lawrence Berkeley National Laboratory, California, USA - R | ecosystem: Engineered > Built environment > Solar panel > Unclassified ... | reverse complement strand
CCAGGTGGGGACTGAGTTCGCTTGTCCAAGGACTTCGGCTAGCTCGATCATTTGGTGGATCAGACGGTAGAGGATTGAGTTTGCCTGTGGTAGAATGTTAGTTGTGGAATGCGTCTTGGATAATCTCATCGCACTTCAATATTGTATCCACCCATGTAGTTACGAAGCCAGTCCGGGTTATCTGCAGGAAGTAAAGCAAGACCAGTGGAGTCGATAAGACTCATGGCAAAGTTCAATCCAAGCGTTGCTCTTGACCAGTGGTTGGTCAGGTATGTCATGTCACCTGTGTACATGTAGTAGAGGTAGAGATCTGACAGTCTATACAACTTGTTAGTAAGATCATCTTAAGGCGGGGTTAGTAGTAAGATACCCGTGACAGTGATAGGTGAAAGACCAGAAACTAGGTCCAAGGATCGTTTGTAGCTCCGGGTAGAAAGGAACTCCGGCGTACGGCATGGCACCAGAGGAGTTCTGTAGCAGCCACAACGAATCCAGACCGTTACGAACGGATTGAAGGTCGTTCGTTGAGACAAATGTGCTGGGAATAGCTACAATGTAGTCTCCAGGCCATACTGTGCGGTCACGCTTAGCACCGTCAATGAAAGCAGACGTTCCATTTGTGATGGTATAGTTGTTGTACCAGGTGGTCGTGAAGGTGTCATTGTTGGCACTGAGGATGGTGCCCAGGTGGACGAGTGAGTTTCCGGAATTGGCGTCGATAACGCAGATTTGGTTGGTGTATGCTCCAGCGTACCAGACGTGATTAAGCTTCTCATCCGAACTGTGAAAATAACCCGCATAGTTACCCAGCGCGTTATCTGCAGCGTCCGGGTAGGCGGTGAAGTAGATACCGACTGAGGAGAGTTGCATGGGTCCCGTACCATTGGTCTGTACTGTCATATAACGGAAGGCACCTCGGCGGTGTTTATCGTCTGCACGCTGGACACCTGTGCCAGCAAACCATAGGGGCTCGTCAAGACCAGCATCGGCAGTGGCATCACAGCTGGATGGAGTTAGCCAAATCAAATTGAGAGACTGTAACATATTACCCAAAGGTTGAGATCCACAAGGAGCTCTCAGTGAATGTCACACCAACATGCTGAGATGCTGCGATTGACTTGATGTTCAAAGAGACTATACCCTCAATATTCTTGCCAAAGTCGAATGTGACAGAAGCTGCGTTGTTGAAAGTTGTCATGCCACCTGAAGGGGCGCCGAGGAGGTTCTGGGCATTGGTAACGGTACCATTGGAGCGATATATACTTTGAGGGTATATCGTGCGAGATTTGGGTGCATAGATATATTGAGAGTACTCCACGGCACCTACAAGGGGTGCCAGTAGGAGCAGAGCTGTCTTGAGCGAGGAGATCATGGTAAAAAGAAGAGGACGCGCTGAACATCCTTTAGAGGAGCATTGACGAGCTTTAAAGTGTTCATGGCCATGACCTGGGGAACGGACGAGTTTGTTTTGTCAAACCATACAGCTAGAGCTTCCTTGGACAATTGATGTGATGTAGATGCGTTAGTGCTGACAATTATAAGCGAGTGGGCGGGGTAGTTTTTAAAAGGCGGGGAAAAAGCGGGGAAATATCAGATCGACCGTCGCGGCTTTTGCTCACGGACCAAGCGTCAAGATATCATAAGCCCGAAATACCGAGGCGGGAGATGTCCGTATTTATTGACTTGTCCGAAAGTCCAAGTAGATCTGGTGAAGTATAAAAGTCAATTAATTTCCACTGCTTGCTTTGGCAGGTTTGAAGTGGTGGGGCACGGTGGGTGAAACAAGTGATCCGATGATGTCATTGCAGCCCCAGAGCGGTGCATAGTAAAGTAATGCTTTTGTTCAAAGAGTTAAGAATGTATATGTTCAACATAATCGTATGATTTATTTCAATCAATGTGGGGGGGTATGATTGTATTGATGTCACATGATTCGCCGACGTCCGATAGTTGATGGCTCTAACGAGTGCTGGTTGTTAAAAGCTCGACCTTTTCGGGAGCTGCGATGCAGCAAACTTTATTGCAATTCGCTGACAATAGAAGTGGTTGATCAGAGTACAAGACAAAGTCAAGCCGTGGTCTCCACTGCCATCTGTCGTGACTGGAAAAACCGTATATGCAACCATCTAAGGAAGCCTTGACCACACCCTCACAAACTCGCAAACCTTCCTGACAATGCTGGCTCAAGAAATGTTTTGCTTTGAGGTGGACTGGTTCTGCTACGGCCTTGACAAACTATCTTATCCTCGACCGTCCAAAAAAACACGGTCTAATCAATGTACTGTATCAGAGGAACTCCCATTGACTCTGAACCAAGTCCTGAAAAGCACCAGGAGGCTGGTAATACCCGTTTCGAGTGATACTCACGGCAGCGATAACGATGTCGAAGATGAAGATCTAGATCTAAACTGAAAACCCCCGGGAAGCGTCCTATAAGTGAGATTTCTATCGGGAGGGATACTGGTTTTGAACTAATCCACGACGACGTGGTTTTGTCATCGCTGAAACACCTCTAGAATCATGCTGAACCGACGTGGATTGATCTGTACTTATGGGGTACATCTGATAGCGATCGTTCACTCTAGGCTCCCCGTTGCTCTGTTGCTAGATTGAATGGCTGAGGTCCTGGGTTTCCATGTAAAAGAGTCCTCTGAGTCCTCTGAGCATTGAGTTCGCAAATGTGGCCCTCCAACTTATCAATCTTCGTCTGCATTCTTGCAGCATACCTTATTAACAGACAATTCGGCTTTTCGAACACATCGTTCAGCTCCGATAACCGTTCTTTCTCGGCCGCTTCCGGGTGAAGCTGTATACCACACTCTAAAAGCAGCGCAAGAGCCGTTTACTAATGTGCTACGGATGGAGCTGAAAGATACGAAGATCAAGGTATTGGCACTACGGTCGGATGTTGCCGCGTCGCATTTCCATACACAGAGGGTTGGGTTTGATGGAACGCAGTATGATGAATTTGTGGATGGATCCGAACCGCTTGGCAGGTGATGTTGTCGAGTATGCGGTATTCATGTCGACTAAAGCGGACGGAGTTAGTATCAAGGCTTGAGATGTCGTGCAGACTGCGCAGCGGAGTCTCCAGGTGTTTGAACGGGGAGGTATGGGAAGGATGCATGATGATTGGTAATGGACTTAATTATTTTGGTTGAATGACTCTGCTACAGACATCTAGTATGCCGCCCTCCTATCCACTTGCACATCTCTTACAATACACGACCCACTGACATTCCTAGTGCGTGTTTGCCTTGCTTCCGCCGAGGGAAACGCTGGTGCGCTTGACAACACCGTGGGAGTTCCAGTCATCTCTCTCGTCGTCACCCCTATCCTTACCATTGTTGTTGTAACGGGGTTTATAGCCTTGAACAGCATCAGCATCGTCAGCGGTGTTGATGACAAACTCCTCCTGGTCCAAGTCGCGGTAGATAAAGTAGAAGGCGATCGCCATGACGATACCGATGATACTAGGCCCGGCAAAAGCCCAAACAAGGTACGGATCTTTGATGACTTCGGCGGTGGCAAGAGAGATAGCGGAGGCGATGGCGGTGGTGAAGAGGTTGAGCGCCATGACGAGACCTTTCATGTTCTTGGGGGAGCGAGAGTATGCGAGACCGAAGGCAGTGATGTTCATGAAGCACTCGGATAACGCGGTGACAATGGTAGGCACAGCGTAGACCCAGAGACTGATGGGAGCGACGATGGATTCACCGGTTATCTTGTCGGTGCAAGTGGAGGCTTTGTTGCCGCAAGGAGAAGTCTTGTATATGTATGCCTGCAAGATAGCGTAACCGACGGAGCCGACAGCGGAGAGCATGAATCCGAAGGTGATGCGAGAAATAGGACCGAAATGAATCTTGCGCCTGCGGAGGAATGGGTAGATGACGTGGTTCAAGATGGGGATAAAGACGAGAATGGACAAAGGGTTGAGGTTGTCCAGGACATCATTAGGAACACCGTTGGAAACCAGGGAGGCAGATTGAACGTTAGCTGCAGCGCCGAGACCACCGTCGTTGATGATGGCAATAGGGTAGAAGCAGAAGATGCTGTGGAGTGTGTTAGTAAACTTGGTCAAGATAAAGACACCAAAACATACCCGCAAGCTTGGAAGGTCCTGCGAACATCGTTGACAAACTGGTCATTCCAATCGACAACACGGTGATCACCAGATGCACGTAGATTCGTTGGTTTTGCAGGTTCCCAAAACCCTTTGCGCCCAATCTTAAATAGCCCGCCTTTGCTGATGCAGATACCAAGAACGCGGAACACGTTACCCAGATCGCTGCCTCCAGGTGGCAACTTAATCAACCTCGGGTAGGCGAACCACAAGAGTGGAGGGAGAAAGAAGTAGACAATGCCAGGTAAGAGGTATGAAGACCAGAAACCAACGTATTTCGCAAGGTATGCTGTGGGTACACCAAAGAAACCACCAAGATTCACTAGGAGGTAGAACCACAACATAATGGACTCGGTGGTCGCTTCGGGGTCGACAATGACGCGTTCGCCATCTTTGGTTGTAATTACGTGAGGTCTCTTGTGCGGGTTCTGGTCGAGAATGGTCGGAGAAATATTGGGCTTGAATAGAGCTGTATCGTGTCAGAATTGCAATCTTCAGAGCAAGAGAGCACGACTTACCAGCACCGATGGCTAAACTGTAGAGACTGACGGCGAAAGGACCAATAGCTTTACCACTTTTTAGCACAGAAGGAATGGCAGCAATGACCATAAGTACATGGGCGAATCCACAAACTGCAATACCAATACAGATGGTCTTGAAACGTCCGAGCCGGGTGTCAGCAATCCAGCCTCCAAAGATGGGTAATGCGTAGGCCATGAATTTGAAAGCATCAGCCATCGCGGATGCAACGACGCTGCCTTTACCCAACGCGCCAGCAGTGTCTTGGGTGCCGCGCTTAGGAGCTCCAGCACCGTTACCGCCCGCGGGAAGTTTCCTGCGAATGAAGTTCTTGAAGACTTGCTGTAGAGTATATTAGTGATTGTAGCAAGCGATAGACATACGACTACTTACATTACAACCGTAGTAACTAGCGCGCTCTGCAAACTCGACGGCGCAGAGCACATAGGTAACCGGCGGCATATTACCGGCCACTCTGCGAAGAGTCGATAGTTCCTCCGCTGTGGGGATAATCTGACCATTGGCATACATGCCGGGTGTTGAAGACATCTCTACATTCTCGTAGGCCTTTGGGTGAGACGGTCCAGAGGTTTGCACGGTAGGACCTTTGATGTCAATCGCAAGGGGTGCATCTTGACCAGCTGTGGTTAGCGCATCCTGCAGAACGTCGACAGTCGCTATTTGGAGTATTAGTTAGGGTATACAGAGTAGGAAAGAATAAATCCCACCCATTATTGCGAATGAAAAGGAATGGGTGCACAGCAAATGTACTTGGGGGGAAATGTAAGATATAGAAGAAGGGATCACCTTCACTAGGAATCGCTCGCGTGATCATATCTTGGAGTACTACTACTGCTGATAGGAGTATTGTGGTAATACGGGACGACACCATCGAGTAAAGCTTCGTTGGGGTTTAAGCGCTCACATTCGGTCTTGGCAAGCCAGAGCTTCTTCTTTCCACGGACGCTAGCTGCGGCACTGGCGCCTCTGGGCGTTGCTTGGCAGGACTATATAGGGAGGTGTATAGCATCAGATGAAGCTGCGATGGAAACGTGATCGCCGGTTCGTAGTGCCACAAGCTTGCGCCTTGATAGGGGTTGCACACTTGCAATAGTGTCGTCAAGATATTGTATAGACCCGTCGCGTGGATTCGCAGAAGGAAGAAACAATGAGCTAGAGTCCCGCCTCTGTATTGAACTTTCAACACCGGCTGTGCCGAACTGTTTGTTATCTTGATGCGCAAAGATATCGCTTATCTTTGCGGGGAGGTTACTAACTGGAGTTCCAGAAGCAGCCGGTCGGCTATAAGTTACCCTAGTTAGAGAACTTTGTCTGATCTTTCACACCCGAGCTGCAGATACGAAATATGAGGACAGCACATTTCCCATCAAACCAAGGACATGTGAAGTAAGAGTAATCGTACTGCGGAAATCTTAATAGACCCATGCTCCGCCTGGGAATTGCCCACGCGATAGGCTATTTATTGCGATAAACAGGGGTTGTGGGCCCGTTTTCCCTCTACATTACTTCTTTCATTACTTGAGGACCTGGAGACTTTACGTATTTCTTACGTTTTTTAAAAGTTGTGCGCAACTATGCTTCGGGTCACGCAATCACAATTTGTTTCCCTCAGCAATCATAGACGTCGTCAAAGAAGTACGAACACATAGAAATATATGTCGCGGTGGATGCTCACGACATGCTGAGCCCCTCCAGTTAGAAAAATAGCATCGCAATGAGAAATTAGCTGAAATAATGTCTGTCGCACAGTTCTTGAATGAGTATGCAACTATATACTGTGAACACAGCTGAGACGTCATGTTAGAACATAGCGAAGCATGAACGAGATGGTTGATGCTGTTTGAAACACAAAAGTCTAGCGTTAAGCTGGGAATACAATTGAGAAGAAATGCAAGGTGCTTCGTTTGAATTGCATTTGACACCTCTGCGTCATGGTCATCAACGTCGTTACCTGATTTCTACTGACGTACGTTATTGCTCCACAGCATCATAAGTATGATTTTAAATAGTATTGTTCATCGTCATCAATAATCTGAAGCTTTTTTTAACAAAAATAATAAACAACTACGTCGTCATACACCGGATTATATTTGAGCCTCGGCACTAGTGAGGGGTGACCCCGCAATTGATCAGAACAATACAAGTGTTTATTCTGTTTCTAATCCTTTTGTCACTTCTAGCAGATCATCCCACAATGGAGTCCCTGGAAGAAAGACTAACACGGGCCTGCGAAGAGCGCGTGATACCCGGAGCAGTAGTTTACGCAAAGAACACCAGTGGTCAGTCTTCCACCTTATCCAGCCACTCAACACCCTTCCCTTCTAACACCCACAGGCTCATTCGACTACCATAAAGCCTTCGGCGCCCTCTCCCTCAGCTCGGAAGCCGCCCCAAAGCCACTCACCTTAGACTCCGTCTTCCTAATTGCGTCATGCACGAAACTAATGACCAGCATCTCTGCCCTGCAATGCGTAGAGAAAGGCCTCATCGCACTTGACGACGACGTCGCACCACACCTCCCTGAACTCGCCGCCCTCGAAATCCTAGCGGGATTCGACTCGAACGGCCAAGCGAAGACCAAGAAACGCAATAAGCCAATAACACTTCGGTGTCTACACCTTTCCTCGCTGCTCACTTTCACCCACACCTAACACATCCCGCAGACTCCTCCTAACCCACTCCTCCGGCCTAGCCTACGACTCAATGTCCCCACAACTAGCAAAATACCGCGCCTCCCGCAACGAGCCCCTCGGCCACGGAACCACACTCATACAGCGCTTCTCGGCGCCTCTCCTCTTCGAACCAGGGACATCCTGGCAATACGGGCCCTCGATAGACTGGGCAGGTCGACTAGTCGAACGCCTAATGCAGAAGACCCTGGAAGAGCACATGCGCGAACACATCTGGACACCTTTAGGAATCAAGGACATGACGTTTTTCCCGTCGCAGAAAGACGCGGGGTTTAGGGCGCGCATGATGGGTTTGACGATCCGGGATCCGCAAGGGAGTAGAAGGGCGGTGGATTATGCTGGTCCGACGATTAATACGGGATTGACGGATTGTTGCGGTGGTCAAGGGGTGTATGGAACGATGGGAGAGTATGTTAAGGTTTTGCATAGTCTGCTTGTGGATGATGAGAGGTTGTTGAGTAAGGCGACCACGGAGCAGTTGTTTAGTCCGCAGTTGACGGATGCGGCGAGGGGGTTCTTGAATGGGTTGAAGGAGCGGCCGGAGGTGTGGGGGTCGTTCGTGGGGAAGTTCCCGAAGGAGATCGAGTTGGATTGGGGTTTGGGCGGGATTTTGACGAGGGATCGGGACGAGGGGTGGAGGAGGGAGCAGACGCTCATGTGGAGTGGGTGGCCGAATTTGTTCTGGGTGAGTTTTACTTTTGATTTTCATGTGTTCGAGGGGGATCAATGTTGATTTTATTGCTTTTAGTTTATCGATCGCAAGACTGGTGTCTGTGGGATCTTTGGCACTCAGGTCATTCCTCCTGGGGATGCGCAGACGGAGGAATTGATCACATTGTTTGAGAAGACCATGTACAAACAGGCCACTGCGAAGGCGCAAATGTGATGAGTGTGATGTAAAGAGAAATAATTGTTTGGGTATAAGCGGAAAACTGAATAAAAGAGAATTCGCAGAAAGCTCCGTCCGACACGAGGTCGTGCAAGACGTGACTGCCTCTTGATGAACTACAACCTCCCTTCAACAAAATGGAAAAAGCTTTGAGGTGAACCATCCATCATTAGCAAGAAACGAGAAAGCAAGTTCTTCAAGCCCTTAAACAATGTAACAACACAATACCTACCAACTGTAGCGGGCACAGACAAACGCCCTCCGTGACAGCATTCCCAGCATTCTCAGTCGGTAATCCTCCACCCTTCAAAAATCACACCACAGGACTGGGATTCATCAAGCCCCCCAATACCCCCACACCAACGCGGCTGCGTCACACCAATCGTAAAAGTCGCGAGGGTCTCGAATCACGCTTGTAGCTCATACACCAGGCGTTCAGTGTACGGATGGCGTCGTTATCACTGCCATGCGGAGCAATGTCCATGTATTGATAGGCCTTCAAGCTGAGGGTAACATTTTGCTCTCGAATATGGTCAGGGTAGTGCGAGGGGTGGTGGGGTCAGGAACATGGCAGCCTGAGGTGCGGGAAGTGGGTTCTTCGAGAGCGATGGACATCAACTGTCCGGGAGGAGGGAGGTGGAGTATCGACACTGAGCGCATTGTTGTCCTCGCCGTCATTCAGGGTCTCGACGAAGCCGGCGCTGAGGAGCGGTGAGTCGCAGGAATAGAAGTGGGTGTTCTATTCTACAGCAGTGTGAGAAATGTAGACACTCACTACACATGTGTCGCCGTTGCTGGGTGTGACACCCGATTCGCGCTAGTAGAGGCATTGACAAAGCCGATGGTTGTTACACCTTAATCATTGACCACAATGACATCAACATCAACAGTCGATAACGCGGTCCTAGAATAAGTCAAGGGGCTGACCTCTGTTTCAATCTTGGCAAATATCCCGAAGCATGGCGTGTTTTTCATGTGACAATCCTGCTATCAGAGGCCATCTTCACTTGGCGTGCGGTTTTCGCAGGTGCTTCAGAACTCCAAAGTGGTTCTCTTCTAGGAGCTCGTTCAAGCATATCTAATGCTCGCATGCGCAACGCTCGATCGAGCATCAAGCCGCAAGCATAAGCGGACCGATGGTTCCAAGGTCCATAGTGAAAGTTGGTGGATATAACTGCGATAATGGAAGAAATATTCCATCCTTGAAGATTTAGAAACTTGTCGTCTACGTCGAGAAATTCTTTAAAGTCTGCTTCGAGAAAATCCAGTGAAGCTCCTTCGAGGTACAGCGAAGCCCAGAGACGGATTGAAGCAAGTTTCGCATCCCCTTGTGCATTTCAACACCTGTATGCAACGACTTGGACTGACCAAGAATGAATCGGTCGAATGCAGCAGATCATTCTTGGATTTGGGTGTCAAGTTGTGCTCTTGCTGTTACCGCCATATCAGGTCTTCGATGTACGAAATCTGTAGTGGAAGGTCTAGACACCACCAGACGCGTCGCTTCAGATAATAGAGAGCTTAGTGCTCCATAAGCTTCTTCTACTGTGGCAAAATCAACGTTTTCAGAAGTGTCGACAAAAATCTCTCGATCGACAACCAAGCTGTCATTCTTGTGCCGCGGATCTTGCGGATCCTCGGTTGGCATGAAAAGAAGACTCAATCGATCAGACCCAGCAGATAGATATCTAGGTATAGCATTAATTGGGTCGATACTTTTGTTTCTTAGTCCAAGTAGGATCTTCAGTCCGTTCTTCAATATGACTCATGGGAGCATCGCTTTGTCCATGTAAGGCCTCAAGACTAACAAGTAGTATGCGTGTGGTTAGTACCACGGTCTGAGAGGGAATGCAGGTGGGATTCGTATGATTCTGAACTCGTAAAGCAGCTGTAGAGTGTTTCAATGTGTAGGCTTTCGATGGATTGGTGTCGAGAT
>Ga0160429_1002289_pt1 | contig 10178 bp, 8 predicted proteins | sample SolpanmetagenomR_FD_108199 | JGI IMG/M metagenome (GOLD analysis project Ga0160429, IMG submission 108199) | Solar panel surface microbial communities from Lawrence Berkeley National Laboratory, California, USA - R | ecosystem: Engineered > Built environment > Solar panel > Unclassified ... | reverse complement strand
TTGCGACTGCAAGGGTGCTATTCACTACATGGACGCTGCCTTCGTCAACCGCGCTGGCAGCCCGACGACCATCAAGAACGCCATCTGCATCCACGAGGAAGACGCAGGGATCCTGTTCAAGCATGTAAGTTTTAAGCTGCCGACAAGTCTGCCGAGCGATACTGAATACTTTTAGACTGACTTTCGTGACGACTCCTGTACCATCACCCGTGCTCGCAAACTGATCATCTCCCACATCTTCACAGCGGCTAACTACGAATACTGCGTATACTGGATTTTCCACCAGGATGGCACGATTCAGCTAGAAATCAAGCTTACCGGTATCCTGAACACATACGCCATGCTTCCTGGAGAGGACACTCACGGTTGGGGGACCGAAGTCTACCCCGGAGTCAACGCACACAACCACCAGCACCTCTTCTGCCTGCGCGTCGACCCCAACATCGACGGCAGCGAGAACACCATCTTCCAAGTCGACGCCACCCGCGGAGCAGGCGAAGTCGGCAGCGCAGAGAACAAATACGGTAACGCCTTCTATGCCAAGAAGACTAAGCTCGAGACCCAAGAGGGCTCAATGTGCGACTACAACGGCAACACAAGTCGGACATGGGAGATGTGCAACGAGAACAAGAAGAACCCATACAGCCACAAGCCTGTGAGCTACAAGCTCGTCAGCCGTGAAGTCCCGGACCTGCTGCCCGTAGAGGGCAGTCTCGTGTGGAAGCGCGCTGGGTTCGCCAGGCACGCGGTGCACGTTACCAGGTATGACGACGCGCAGCTCCACCCTGCTGGTCGCCATGTCCCACAGACCTCCGGCGAGCCCTCGCAAGGTCTGCCTGCTTGGATCGCTGCTAACCCGACGGAGAACATCGTGAACACTGATGTCGTTCTCTGGCATACTTTTGGCATCACACATTTTCCTAGTCCGGAGGACTTCCCAATCATGCCTGCGGAGCCGATGACGCTGTTGCTGCGTCCGAGGAACTTCTTCATTCGAAACCCATGCTTGGATGTGCCGCCGAGCTTCAGTAGCAGCCCGAGCGCACCGAAGAAGAATCAGATGGAGGGTCTGACTGATAAATTGAGTCGTCTGGCATTTGGGGAGAAAGACGGTAGTTGCAATTGTTAGACGAGGGCTATTCTACCAAGTGAGAAAATGTCATGGTTTATGAGGATGGGTGCTCATGGGTTTGGGAATGGTTTGCAAGGCGAGCTACGGCGTATGATGGATTCCATAAGGGGCACTTGGTTCGATACGCTTTTACATTTCTGAATGTAGAGGCGAGATGGGATGAATTCACGTGATCGTGCTGTTTATGAGTCTGTCAATTGATACAAAGGTAGTCACTCGAAGTCTATATCTTTGTCTGCGGTGTGTATCCGACGCTTCAAACCCGACTACTCCATGCAGCACAAGATCTCACTCGGGGTACCTCCCTGGCATCAGGAATGGCGTCCCGCTCCGACTCCCCTCCGGCGTCCCATACAAGCTTTCATCATCGCTCTCCTCTTCCTCCTCTTCTCCTACGCTCGCTGTCGTAAACCTCTCTACCTGGTTCTTCCGCCGCTCTAGCTCTTCTCGCAGCGCCCGATTCTCCTGCTGCAATTCTTCCTTCAATCGTTGGAGCCGCAAATTCATGTCACTCTTCTTCTTCTGAGCACGAGGGGTGCTACTGTGCGAGCGATCAGTGCTTACGCTCGACTTGCTTACGCCATTACTTTCACTCTTCTTGTCGCGCCTTTGAGTACGGTAATGAGCTTCACTTTTTGCTCTCCCTGGTACGTCCGGAATATTTTCCTCTAAAACGCCGTTGCCGGCTGCAGCGGTAGTAGAAGTGGCCTTCAAGCTCTTCGCACTCCGACAATGCACAAGCTCCGGCTTGCTCGCAGCAGGTAGACGTTGCACGCTCATGGTCTTTGTACTCCCAGTTTGCGCGCTGCTCATTGAGAGCGCACTGCCTGCTCGTGTCTCGCTGAAGTGCGTATCGTGAGACGCCTGCGAGCGAAATGTGCCCATGCGGTTGACGTTGACATGGAGGATGGGCCGAGTATCTTCTTCGCTGACAACCTGACGCCTTTCGTGCAGCGTCTCCGCGCTCATCTTTCGCGATCCAGAGTCTGCGTGTGTGTACAACGACGTCCGTAGCATCCCACTAATCTCGTGTGGCGATGCAGCACGCGGCTCTTCTTCATCTTCAGCTTCCTCCTCTTCCATCGGCACCTCCAGCGGATCCACTTCTTCGGGCACAAAAGCCCGGCTTAATCGGTATCCAGTCTGCACTGGGACATCAACCTCTCGTTCTTGGACATCAACCCTGCCATCCCTGCTCGATCCATCGATACCTCTCGCTCCATCCAAGAACTCCGTGTCCTCCGTCAACCCAGGACTCGTACTCCGCGTCTGCCAACTCCCGACATCCACACCCCCACCAAAGCGTACGTCACCTTCTACTTCGTGGCAGTCACGTTTGTAGACGAAGACGTGGCGGCTACCACCACGAGAGTGGATAGAGAAGTTGTCTTGCGGGTGGATGTAAGGTGCCTCCTTTCTGTGGTGGAGGGAAGGTACGAGGAGTGTGTTCGAGGTGTTCCAGGGGCTAGCAGCGAAGGCGGCGTATGCTTCTGCTCCAGGACGACGGCTGGCAGATGCACGTGAGGATGGCTGGCGGGCGAGCTTAGACTTTGGATGGCTCGTGGCTTCGCGAGTGAGAGGATGCGGTCGCTGGTCGTGAGTCGCGATGGAAGAGACTCGTTGCGGGATGCGGTTGGGACGCATATTGTGCTCCGAATATTGCGAGCTCACGGATACACCTGACGATGCTTCGTACGTCTCTTTGGTGGTATTTCGCAAAGCAGCCGTAAGTACATCTCGTGTCCAGTCCCCAGTTGGCGGTCGTTCTGGATACGTGTCGAGTATAGTTTCGTAGGTGGTTGATAGAGCATTGTTTGGCCGTTGTCCGCGCGCAGTATTAGAGGAGCCGTCGAAGGTGAATTGACTCGACTGCGTGTAAGGACTTTTCGGTGATATAGCGCTGTCTTTCCTCTGTTCGGGTTCAGCATCTCGGTATACTTGAGCGCGCTGTATACTCTGCTCTTGCGCTCGCCTCTTTCGCTCGTCTTCGATCCTCATCTCTTCTAGCTCTAGATTCATCTTGGACATCTTCACCTCGAGCTTCGCCTTCTCAGCCTGCAAAGCCGCGATCTCGTAGTCCCTGACAGCGACGCTTGGTCCATTACCCACTTCTGCAAGTGTCTCGGGGTTATGAGGCTCATCATCAACGCCAGGTGGTATCTGCTTACGCACCGTAGTCGGAACCAACTCATCTTCAGACGTAGAGGCACTGGGCCCACTGACAATCTTCGCTCTCCGCCTCTCCTTTCTCTTCTCGTGTCTTTCGCCATCGCTCATCAGGGCGTCCTTGTAGACACCTAAAGGCACCCGTCTCTCTCTACCAATCTCCTCCCACCTCTGCAGCAATGCGACCCTCATCTGCTTCGAGGGGCCACCACTTTCCTGCACCGTTCTTACACTCCTCCCATTCATAAGCGCATACTCCACTGCCAGTGCCGGTTCGACAACACACTTCTCAAACTGATTCAACTTCTCGACCATCGCATCCCTATAAGCCTCCCAAATGCCACCTTCTCTCGGCGTCAACCGCTCTGCCGTCAGCCGGTCCTTCCTCAGCTTCTCCGCCACATCTTCCCACGCAGCTGCTCTCGGCGTCCGCAACAGTGCTCCAGTCGCCGACGACGTCTGCGAATTTCTCTTCGCGGCCTTCACAGGCGGCAACTCCTCATGCTCCCAACACCTAGGAAGTGCCTCCACCGCATTACGCTTGCTGAAGATGTCCGCCCGCTCAGGAAACCTCATTGCATTAGGGCTGCTGAACCGCACAATCCTTCTCAGAAGGTCGATACTGCAAACGTCCAAATCCGCACACGTGCATACCATGCGATTCGGCAATCGTGCTTTCTCCTTTCCCACTGCGCCGCCATTAACGTCCACCCCGCCTCCGCTCTTATCCCGCTCCAGAGGTTCCTCACCCAACTCCCTCCCCAATCTGATCATTCCCCTCACCACCTCAGGTGGAAGCTGTCCGTACCAATCCCTCGGACTACCCGGTGGTGCACTAACAAGGTCATAGTACAGATACCATAGCAAGAACAGACTCAGATCTTCCGGGCTCAGGTTCTCCGCGAAGTGCACGCTCTCGGCGCTGAGGCTCCCTTGTCGCCAGTGCTCGGTAAAGTCGAAGGCGATGGTGCTGGAGTCCGTGTTGAGCGCTGGTAGAGTCCCTAAAAGGCTGGCTTGTTTGGTGGGGCACGTGACTAGTGGCATCTGTGGTACGGTGGGTATAGCGTCCTCATCTGCTGCAATTAATCGCTCAACGGGGCCTGCTGAGCGTCCGAGAGAAAAGCGCCGGCATTGGGGAGCTGCAATCGAAGACTTGGAACTTTCATCTGGTGCGCGGGAAGGCGAGCACTGCCGCGCAGGGCTTTTACATTGTGTCTGCTTTCGGTCTATCGTAACATTCTGACGCCGTATGCCGCGTGGGACTAGGGATACTGGGACGTTGGCGTTTGTGCTGTCACCAGGGGTGGCGGCAGCGCCATGGGCAGCAGCTTGCTCGTACAAGTCATGCTCCGTTGACGGAGCTTGACTTTGGCTCAGGTTCAGAGGTCCGAGGCGTGGTAATGGTGATGGTGTCGTAGGGGTAGTGGGAGAGGCTGCAGCAGGCCGGTTGCCGTTGCGGGAGAGCGAGAGGAAGCCAAAGGGTGAACGGCGAGGATCGCGTGAAGGTTGCTCGCGTGACGGTTGATCGCGCGTCGGCTGGTTTCGAGATGCTGGGTCGCTTCGAGACGCTTGACTACGGTGGCTTGTATGAGTAGGAGAGTCGCCGTGGGCAAATGGCCTCGAGACAAGATCCTTAAGGGCCATGCTGTGATGAGGATCCGAGCAAGTGATGAACAAGGTCGGTGTATGCGGTAGGTATTTCGGATGTAGGCAGATTAGGGTCGCCCTTCTTACCGTAGGGTTAGCTGCAGCCGCTGCACAGTAAGAAGCTGCGGCGCGTATGAGCGCAAGGGCCTACCAGGAGCCTCGCACGTTGTGTAGTTGGGAATGCTTGGTGGCCGTTAGATACCTGGAGCAACGGATCGAACGCGACTCCTCGAGGTATCTAAGAGAGTCAGTATAACGAGGATGCCATGCAAGACACAGAGTCCAATCGCTGGTGAAGATAGTAGAAAAGAAGACGTAGAGAAAAGGACAGAAATTGCTGGGATGGCAACAGCAGTAGCGATACGTGGTGGGCCTATTGAGGGAGCTTATCCATGGAATGGTATTCCGGAGTGATCCATCGTATGAGGAACAACATCCCATCTGCTGGCGCCCAACGTATGATTTACTCGCGAGAATGAGTTCTGAATGTCTATTGGATGATTCTCACTAAGAAGGACAAGCGTTCGTGGAGTGGACAGCTGTATTTGGATCTTTGTTCATTGCTACGAAGACGTTGATGATGCTAGATGGGTAGTCCACGTGCGGCTCAAACGCGGGACAACCGTTGCTCCACCTCGTTAGCGATCCACCGATTCCCAAGACGCCGTCATAGATGCACATGAATGGTGTAGGATCTTGTCACATCTACGCAGCTTCCGTTCCACGTTGCCAAAACCTAGGTAGGTAAAATTTCGTGTTCTCGTAAACGAGAAATGTAACGCAAGTGCTTGGAAGCACTCTCACCACATTTGGCACAAGTCTGCATCGAGGTCAGCACGAGTAGATGAAGACTACTAGGAAGTGGAGTCAGGATATACCCTTTATAGAATCCAATGAAGCCCTCCCTCATCCAAACCTGCCTCACCACATCCACCGTGCCCCTGTAGGTTCTTTCAGCATCGTACGTCTGCAACCGACTGCGGACAACCTGGTATGGGTATGTGATACTACCAGCGAAGATCTTGCTAACAGCACTCAAAGTCAAGTAATCAAAATTCGTGAGCTCGCCCATAGCGTCGCCTTGCTCCGTGAGCATTTTGCTCCGTCTTATCTTCAGCTGCTCGTACGCCACAAACTGTATAGCGCCATGGGATACTCCTATTAGAGACGGCAGTAGGCCTCGATAGAAACCTTTGAGGCCTTCAGTACGCATAATCTCTTGGCAGCCATGAGCAATCCCTCGATATGCGCCGGGAGCGGCTCGACCGGATGACAGCATGCGGGTCTTAATGACCCATATCGGGTTGGTGCATATTGCGGTGAGGACGCCAGAAGTGCTCGATGCGATGAAGTAGTCAAGAGAAGAGAGCTGCCGTTCGTGCTCGGGGCGGAGTGAGGCAAAGGCATCTTTTAGGTTACGGTACCTGGGCTATCGCTCAGTAACATAATTTGCATAGCAAGCAGAGACATAGTCGTACCACAGAAAATACAGTGCCCAGCTAACACTGTTCCCAATCATGTTCGGCATCAAGCCCCTATACAAACTCTTCAATCCCCCTTCTTGCTTTACTATGTTCTGCAGTATCCTGTATGAATTGCCCCATTTTGACTGTGCTGCTTGATCAAGCTGCAGTCTCGTCTTCAGTACATCAAAAGGGTGCACAGCAAGCGTAGCGACTATACCAGCGGTAAAGCCAGCTACGGACTCGATAATCGAGGGCGACAGGGTGCTGGCGGCGGCGTCTGCTTGCTCCTTATCGATGGGCACAGGCGGGAAGGTGCGCGGCATCGTGGGGGAGGGCGAAGTTGGTGGCTGACCATGCTGATCACGAGGGCGTTGACTGGTAAAATATCATCAAAGGCATGAGGTGAGGTTGGCCGTCAAGAATAGGTACTGGGTGGAGCCGGCTGCCTCACGATAGACGGTAAGGTAGGTAGGTACCTACATTATAGGCTTATAGGTTAGGTAAGCGGTGGTGGAGAGGTATTGGTACGTCACTGGCGAGCTTGGACCTGCCGTGTTGATGCGGAAGCAGGCCGATTGGAGCGTTACCAGGACTCCGATTGTTCCTCTTTTGTGCATCATTGACCTGCACCGCACTACATGTGTTTAGAGCTACGGTATTGTACGACACGAGATATTGTACAGGTTCGCTCAAAGTCCGTGGGAGAATGATCGTGGCATAACGACTGGCACATGGCACTGTTACCCACCTGCGCTGGTTGACGAGCATTTGGCTCCGCCCAAGTTGTTCAGATACCTGTCGAAGTTCATATGTACAACATCGGGCATATGACGCCTGAAGAATTCCCAAACGCCCCGGATATGCAATCAATTGATGCCTGCGGCCTTCTCATGTCGCTATGCCGTGACTATCCTTCTCACCATGTCCGCCAACATGGTGTGTGTGCTCGTCCTTCAAGAAGACCGCCTCGTAGGCTAGATAGACGCCGAAAGCAACGGTGGCTATGCCGAGACCTGGGAAGGCGCCCTTCAAGCGGTTCCAGCGCGTGAACATGCCCTGGTAACGCCATGCTTCTCTGCCTGGCAGTCAGTACACGATCGTTGCGAGCTAGGCAGAACTCAATGCGATCTTAACCCTCGATGCGAGTCTTGCATAAGGACAGATCGACTCACGCTCTTTTCCACGGGTCGTTTGCAGGCTGACCGGATGCTGCGGCGAATTTCTGAGGGTCGAAGCCGGAGAGGTTGGTTTTGGGTGCCCAGCGAGGGCGCGCTATACCGCGTCAGTGCCTTCTGTCTAGCGCTGTCATTGTAGCTCTCACTCAATTGGAACATTGCTGCTTTGAGTTCACATCAATCGCAGGACGTGGTGCTTGCGGATGAGTCGAGGTCGACATGCGGACGGGAGTGCTGGGATGTAACGCCAAGCCCTGAAGCCCGCATCGCGACTTCGAGCATCAACTCCACGCCCAAAGACACATCAGCAGACAACACTAAAGGTGCCTCTACGCAACGATAACACCAACAACGAACAGAGTCTTTCCGGCGAGACAGCTACTATTATCACCACCATTCAGCCACGACACTTCACTTCTACATCACTGGCCGATCATATCACCTACGTGACACAGGCTTCCCTCCCAACCTTCGACCTCTCATCCACCCCCATGTCGCAGCGTCCACCATGAAACCATTCGGCCGTAACAACGTGTCGAACCCTTTCCAACATCTGAATCAACACCACAACATCAGCTCTCAATTCCTACAACAGCAGCAGCTTCAAGCGCAACAACGGCAGCTCGGACAACAGAACTTTGGCGCGCAAGACCAGTCCAATGGCTTCAGTGGCTTTGGCCAGCAGGGCAATCCCGTGAGCTTCAGCAGTACTGCCTTCAGCTCCGGCGCTCCGGGTATGGGCGCTGGTGGAGGCACAGGTCTAGCAAGTCATGCAGCTCAGATGGGGTTTGCGAATGCAGCCATGCCACAGCAACAGACTCATGAGACAGCAATGCCCGGTACAGCTACGAAGGGATTGGGTGGTAGGGTGCGTGAAGTGTGGAAGGGCAATTTGGAGCAAGAGATGCGTATATTACGAAGCTTGGTGGACAAATACCCATACATCAGCATGGTAGGAGGCAACTCGTATACAAGAAGCGCACCAAGACTGACATCTTCTAGGACACTGAATTTCCGGGGGTTGTCGCACGACCCATGGGCGACTTCGTCTCGAAAGCCTCATACCACTATCAGACCCTCCGCTGCAACGTCGACTTACTCAAGATAATATCCCTCGGCATCACCCTGTTCAATGTGGCAGGCGAGACTCCTCCAGCTCATACCGATCCTGCACTACTCGCACAAAGACCTGCAAGCCTACCTTCCAGTCTTATAGTCTGTCCCACAACATGGACCTTCAACTTCCAATTTTCGGTCGAGGAAGACATGTACAATGAAGACAGCATACAGCTACTCAAGAAGGCAGGCTCCGACTTTGAGCGGCATACCCTCCATGGCATTGAACCTGCCGAGTTCGGCTCGCTACTCATCAGTTCCGGTTTGACTATGGAACCGGACGTGCACTGGATTTCCTTCCACAGTGGATACGATTTTGCCTACCTTGTCAAGATCATGTGGGCACAGCAACTTCCGGCCGACGAGGAATCGTATCGACGATTGGTCAACACTTTCTTCCCCACCCTGCTCGACGTAAAGTTCCTGCTTCGTCACGCGCAGAAGCTCGCCACAAAGAACGCTCTGAACCAGCAGGCCATGAGCATCATTAGCAGTCTGGGTCAGAAAAGTGGTCTTCAAGATCTTGCAGACGAACTGCAGTGTGCGCGTGTAGGAACCCAACATCAAGCCGGGAGCGACGCTTGGTTGACGGGTCTTGTCTTCTTCGCAATGAAGAGCAAGATCTTCGACAATGAAATCCCAGGTGAGATGAACGGGCAGATGTGGGGTCTCACAGGCGTCGGCGCCCCAGCCTCAGCCGCCGCGCAGGCCGCTGCCTTAGCAGCACAAGGCGCACTACAGACGGGCCAAGGTCAGCAAGGGCATTCGCAGCAGCAGCTAATGCACGCGATGCAGATGAGTCTTGGCAATGGTCAGTTCAATTTCCAACCCTCTACCCCTACCGCGAACAGTGCAAATCCGGCACAGAGCCAGACGCCTGGTCCTGGACAGAACCGAGGACAGAACCCAGGACAGGACCCGGGACACGTCACCCCGAGTGGCGTGTTCGGTAACTTTTCTTATGGTAATAGGTAAATAAGCCACGGCGCCGGTGGTGTGGATGTATGGCGTTGGTATGGCAGGATAGCATTTGATGGTGTTTGTTCATTTTGGTTTGAGCGTGGCGTCAGGATCAGAAGCAGCGGCCTGAACTGATCCAGCTGCACCATCATTTAATCTTACTTCTTTCCTCACAGTGTCCGTCTAACACAGACTGTTCATTCCGAACGAATTGATCGCCGCCCACGTCCTCCTTTCTCATTTCCCACTTTCCCAGTCTGTCGCCCTCTTACTAAGCCGGACAGTAGCATCAATTGATCCAATGCAACATTCTTAGACATTCACGGAGCGGCTCTGATCCTACTTCAATTTCAATCTTCGATACACATGAGGCCAATTATTTTATAATTAGAGTTTAATAACTTATGCGTAAAGCTTCTCTATGCGTGTATATGTAAGAAGATCCATGTGTATGTATGTAAACAAATTAATGCGGAAAGAATTGATGCGCAAGAATGCATGCGCAAAAACTCATGC
>Ga0160429_1002288_pt1 | contig 10179 bp, 6 predicted proteins | sample SolpanmetagenomR_FD_108199 | JGI IMG/M metagenome (GOLD analysis project Ga0160429, IMG submission 108199) | Solar panel surface microbial communities from Lawrence Berkeley National Laboratory, California, USA - R | ecosystem: Engineered > Built environment > Solar panel > Unclassified ... | reverse complement strand
GAGGGTCCAGCCGGCGTCCGCGAGGCGGCCGGCGAGCTCCTCGGAGTCCACGTCGTTGCGGGCGCAGCCGAGGGTGATGAGGGCGACGGAACGGTCAGGCACGGAGGTCAGGGTACGTGCCGCGCGGGCCCGCCGGTGCGGTGCGCGCGCCCCGCCCCCGGCCGCTGCGGCACGGGGGCTCAGACCCCGCGGGCCCGGGACGGCGACGGCGAGGGGAGGCGGTGGATCTCCGTGACCTCGGGCGGGCCGGGCTCGGCGTGCGCCTCGCCCCCGTCCAGCGTCGCGGTCCGCTCGATCACCGCGTCGTGGGCGGGGTCCTCCAGCAGGGCGCGCATGGGACGGGTCGGGCGGAACCAGCCGCCGTCGGGGGGCAGTGCCGTCAGGCGCGTGCGGCCGAGGGAGACCTGGAACGCACCCGGGACGTCCTCGAGGTCGATGAACTCGATGAGCGGCGACTCCTGCGCGTAACCGGCCACCTCGGCGAAGGACAGGACGACGCAGCGCACCCCCGCGCGGTGCAGCTCCTCCAGCGGGCCGAGGAAGTTGCGGCCGTCCCCGCTGGCCACGACGACGCGGCGCAGCCGGTGGGAGGCCTGGCGCTCGGCGATGTGGCGCAGCATGGCGTCGTCGACGTCGTCCTCGGGGTGCACCTTGGGGCGGGCGAAGACCGAGTAGCCGAAGCTGCGCAGCGCCTCGATCCAGCCGCGCAGGGAGACCGCGCTGGTGGGGTGCACGTTGGTGAACACGCAGCCCTCGACCTCGTGGTCGGCGGCCTCGGACAGGAACCACCGCGCGATGGCGTCGAAGCGCGGCCGGTCCGACGACGCCGGGCGGGACCCGAGGATCGCGGACAGCGTCATGTCGATGTTCGGCGCGTCCCACACGAGCAGGTCGAGGTCGCGTCGGGACGGCTCGTGGGGGCGGGGCACATCCATGCGTTCAAGTTACACGGAGAGTCACCGCACTGCGACGCACTGGTGGCTCTCCGTGACGTGTCGTTCGTCAACCCCGGTCGGTCAGGCCCCAGGCGTCCTCGTCGTCGCCGTCGGCCTCGACCTCCTCCAGCCCCGCGGCCCGGGCGCGCTGGGCGTCGCGGACCAGGTCGACCGGTTCGTCGGCGACGAAGACGTCGCCGGCCGGGACGTCGTCGCCCCGCATGAGGGCCAGCGTGGCCGGGAGGTCCTCGGCGCGCACCAGCACGTCGCGGGCCTTGGAGCCCTCGCTCGGGCCCACGACCCCGCGCGACTCCAGCAGGTCCATGAGGCGGCCGGCCTTGGCGAAGCCGACCCGCAGCTTGCGCTGCAGCATCGACGTCGAGCCGAACTGCGTGGTGACGACCAGCTCGGTGGCCTGCAGCAGCACGTCGAGGTCGTCGCCGATCTCCTCGTCGACCTGCTTCTTCTGCGCGGGGGCGACGACGTCCTCGCGGTAGGCCGGCTGCAGCTGCGACTTCACGTGCGAGACGACGGCCTCGATCTCGCTCTCCGTGACCCACGCGCCCTGCACGCGCATCGGCTTGCTGACGCCCATCGGCAGGAACAGCGCGTCACCCTGCCCGACGAGCTTCTCGGCCCCCGGCTGGTCCAGGACGACGCGGGAGTCGGCCAGCGACGACGTCGCGAAGGCCAGCCGGCTCGGCACGTTGGCCTTGATGAGCCCCGTGACGACGTCGACGCTCGGGCGCTGCGTGGCCAGGACGAGGTGGATGCCGGCCGCGCGGGCCAGCTGCGTGATCCGCTGGATGGAGGCCTCGACGTCGCGCGGCGCGACCATCATGAGGTCGGCCAGCTCGTCGACGATGACCAGCAGGTAGGGGTAGGGCTGCAGGACGCGCTGGCTGCCCGGCGGCGGCGTGACCTTGCCGGCCTTCACGGCCCGGTTGAAGTCGTCGAGGTGCTTGAACCCGTAGGCCGCGAGGTCGTCGTAGCGGACGTCCATCTCGCGCACGACCCACTCCAGGGCCTCGGCGGCCTTCTTCGGGTTCGTGATGATCGGTGTGATGAGGTGCGGGATGCCCTCGTAGATCGTCAGCTCGACGCGCTTGGGGTCGACCAGGACCATGCGGACCTCGTCGGGCGTCGCGCGCATGAGGATCGAGGTGATCATCGAGTTCACGAAGCTCGACTTGCCCGCGCCGGTGGCGCCCGCGACGAGCAGGTGCGGCATCTTCGCGAGGTTGGCGACGACGTAGCCGCCCTCGACGTCCTTGCCGACGCCCATGACCATCGGGTGCTCGGTCTTGCGGGCCACCTGGCTGCGCAGGACGTCGCCCAGCGACACGGTCTCGCGGTCGGTGTTCGGGATCTCGATGCCGATGGCCGACTTGCCCGGGATGGGCGACAGGATCCGGACGTCCGCGCTGGCGACGGCGTAGGCGATGTTCTTCGACAGCGCCGTGACCCGCTCGACCTTGGTGCCGAGGCCCAGCTCGACCTCGTAGCGCGTGACGGTCGGCCCGCGCGAGAAGCCGGTGACCTTCGCGTCGATGTCGAACTGCGTCAGGACGCCCGACAGGGCCTCGACCACGCGGTCGTTGGCGGCGCTGCGCGCCTTGGGCGGGGTGCCCGGGTTCAGCGCGGCGTCGTCGGGCAGGGAGTAGGTGATGTCGCCCGCCAGGGCCAGCTGCTCGATGCGCGGCGGCATCGGGGTGTGCGGCGGCGCCTGCAGGTCGCGCGGCGGGCTCGCGGGGACGGACGCGCCGTCGACGACGGGCTCCGGCTCCTCGACGGTCTCCTCGGCCTCGGCGCGGGAGGGGGCGGGAGCCTCCGCCGGCACCGGCCGCTTCTCCCCCGGCCGCGGGCGGCGGGCGTCGGCGGGCGCGGTGACCGCGGCCTGGACGAAGGCCTCGTCGCCCGGGCGCGGGTCCTGGGCGTCCTGGGCGGCGCGGCGGCGCCGGCGCGCGGCGGCCGGGGTGCTCTCGGCGGGCTCCTCCGCGTCGTGCTCGCGCGGGTGGTGGGTGAGGCGCTCGTAGCCCTCGCGCAGGCGCACCGGGATGGCGTGCACGGGGGTCGCGGTCACCACGAGCAGGCCGAAGAAGCCGAGCAGCACCAGCAGCGGGACGGTGACCCACGTCGTCAGCGCACTGGAGAGGGGGACGGAGGCGAGGAAGCCGATCATCCCGCCGGCGTCGGTCACGGCCGAGGCGCCCGCGGGCCCCGTCGGGCTGGGGGCCCCCTCGGCCAGGTGGACCAGACCCGAGGCCGAGAGCACGAGCGCCGTGGTGCCGACGACGGCGCGGGTCGTCGTGCGCGTGTGGTCGGGGTGGCGCAGCAGGTGGACCGCGAGGGCGAGCAGGACGACGGGCAGGACGAGGGCGACCTCGCCGAAGGTGCCGGCGACGACCGCGTGGATGACGTCGCCCGCGCGGCCGGACAGCCCCCACCACTCCCGGGCGGCCACGACGATGGCGAGCGCGAGCAGCGCGAAGCCGACGCCGTCGCGGCGCAGCTCCGGGTCGAGGTCGCGGGCGCCCGTGCCGATGCGGCGGGCGCCGCCGCCGACGACGTGGGCGAGGCCCATCCACACCGAGGACACGGCGCGCACGGGCCACGGGGGGCCGGTGCGGACGGGGGCCGCGGCGGGGCGGCGCGCGGCGGAGGTGCGGGCCCCGGCGGGCCGGGCGCCGGAGCGGGTCGCGGCCGGCTTGCGCGGCGCCTGCTTCGCGGGCGACGGCCCCTTGGACCCCTTGGACGCGGTGGAGCGCGGGGTCGTCCGGGTGGCCATGGCGTCACCGTACCCAGCGGGGGCGCCTGGGGCGGGGCGGCGCGCCCGCGCGGACCGGCGGTGCGCCGCGCAGGAGGCGTGGCTGCTGGACGGCACGGCCGGATCGGCCGCGCCGTGGCAGGTCGGGTCCGGCCTCGGACGCGGCGGGCAGACTGGGGGCGTGGCCGCTCCCCCGCCGTCCCCCCCGCGCCCCGGGCCGGACCGCGTCGTCGGCGTCGACCTCACCCGCGGGCTCGCGATCGCCGGGATGATGGCGGCCCACCTCGTGACCGCGCAGGACACCGGCCTGCCGCTGCGGCTCTTCGAGGTCTCCGAGGGCCGGGCGTCCGCCGCCTTCGCCGTCCTGGCGGGGGTGTCCCTCGGCCTGGCCCACCGCCGCGCGCGGGGACCCCGGGACCGCGCCGCGGCCCGCGTGTCGATCGTCGTGCGCGGCCTGCTGATCGGGCTGGTCGGCCTGCTGCTCGTCGACCTCGGCACGAACATCGCGGTGATCCTGCCGTACTACGGGTTCGCGTTCCTGGCCGTCCTGCCCGTCCTGTGGTGGCCGACCCGCCGGCTGCTGCCGCTCGCGGCCGGCTGGCTCCTGCTGGCCCCCGTCGTCGCGCTGGCGCTGCGCCGCCACCTCCCGCCGGGGCCGGGCGACCAGCCGACGCTGTCCTCGCTGGCCCACCCCCTCGAGCTGCTGCCGACGCTGCTCGTGACCGGCTACTACCCCGTTCTCGGCTGGACGGGGTACCTGCTGCTGGGGCTCGCCGTCGCGCGCCTGGACCTGCGCGACACCCTGACCGGCGTGCGGCTGCTGGCGGGCGGCGCCGCGCTGGCCGCCGCCGCGTGGATCGCGAGCGCCGTGCTGCTGGGCCCGCTGGGCGGGCGCGCCGTCACGGGCGACTCCACCGGGGCGGTGTTCTACGGGACCGTCCCGACGTCGTCGTGGTGGTGGCTCGCCGTCCGCTCCCCGCACTCGGGGACCCCGCCCGACCTGCTGCACACCAGCGGGTGCGCACTGGCGGTGCTCGGCCTGATGCTCCTGCTGCCGCACGCGCTCACGCTGGCCCTGGGCCCGCTGGCCGCGTTCGGCGGCATGCCCCTGACGATCTACACCGCGCACGTGGTGGCGATCGCGCTGCACCCCGCGAACGGCCCCCGGCCGGGGCTCCTGCTGGCCGCGCACGTCCTGGCGGGGTGCGTGCTCGCGTCGGCCTGGCGCACCCTCGTGGGCCGCGGGCCGCTGGAGTCCGTCGTGCGCACGGTCAGCCGGGGCGCGGCCCTCGCCGTGGCCGGACGTCCGCGCGACGACGCCCCGCCCGGGGACCCGGCGCCCGCCGCCGCCCCCTGAGGCTCGTCCCGCCCTCAGCCCTCGTCCGGCGCTCGACCGGTGTCGGGATCGCGGCCGGCCGCGCGCAGCACGGCCCGGCGGATGGGCTCGTAGCCCGTGCAGCGGCACAGGTTCGACGTCAGCAGCCGCCGCAGGCGCTCCGGGTCGTCGACGACGGAGGGGTCCTCGTCGAGCGCGGTCTGCGCGAGGACGAGGAAGCCGGGCGTGCAGAACCCGCACTGCAGCGCGTGCTCGGCGGAGAAGGCGCGCTGCAGGGGGCTGAGACCCTCCGCGCCCTCCCCCGGCGCCAGGTCCTCGACCGTGCGCACGTCGCGACCCTCGCAGGAGACGGCGAGGACGAGGCACGAGCGGACCGCGCGGCCGTCGAGGGCGACGGTGCAGGACCCGCACACGCCCTGCTCGCACGCGAGGTGGGTCCCGGTGAGCCCGAGGTCCTCCCGCAGCGCGTCGCCGAGGTGGCGGCGCGGTTCCACGTCGACGGTCCGCTCGCGCCCGTTGACCCGCAGGCTCACCTTCACGCGGCCTCCTCCTGCTCGGTGGTGGTGTCGGCGAGCGCCGCGGTCAGCGCACGCCGGACGAGGACGGACAGCACCTGCCGGCGGTGCGCGGGCGAGCCGTGGGGTTCGGGTCGCGGGTCGGCGTCCTCGCCCGCGGCCACGCGCCCGGCCTCGGCGAAGGTCGCGGCGGTCGCGGGGGCGCCCTGCAGGGCCGCCTCGGCGGCCCGCGCCCGCACGGGCCGCTCGCCCGCCCCGGCCAGGCCCACGCGGCAGGCGCGCACCGCGCCGTCCTCGACCTCCAGGACGACGAGGACCGCGGCCGCCGCGAAGCTCGCCGCGGTGCGCCGGTGCTCGAGGAAGCCCGCGCCCGCCCCCGGCGGGGGCAGCGGGAGGCTGACCCCGGTCAGCAGGTCGGCCGCCCCGCGCGACGTGCGGTGGCGGCCCGTGAACCAGTCGTCGGCGGCCACGGTGCGGGGCCCGGCCGGGGACCTGACGTGCAGGCGCGCGCCGAGCGCCACGGCGAGCAGCGACCACTCCGCCGTCGGGTGCGCCCACGCGAGGCTGCCGCAGAACGTGCCGAGCTCGCGGACCGGCGGGTGAGCGACGTGCTCGGCCACCACGGGCAGGACGCGGCCCAGGGCCCCGGGCACGAGCGCGGGGTGCTCGAACGCGCGGTGGCGCACCAGGGCACCGATCCGCACCTCCGCGGGCGTCACCTCCACGGCCTCCAGCCCGGGCAGGCGCCGGAGGTCCACGACCAGCGCGGGCCGAACGCGGCGGTGGTGCAGGTCCAGGAGCAGGCTCTGCCCGCCGGCGAGGACGGCCGCGCCGCCGGGCCGGTCGGCGCCTTCGGCGAGAACCCGGACGGCGTCGTCCACCGAGGCGGGGGCCACGAGGTCGAACGGGGGCGCCTTCACGCGGCGCTCCCGCGGCGCGCCCCGGCGGCCGCGCGCCACACGACGTCCGGGGTGAGCGGCATCTGCAACGTGCCGGGGTCGTCGAGCTGCAGGGCGTCGGCGACGGCGTTCAGGACGGCCGGCGGCACCCCGATGCAGCCGGCCTCCCCCGCGCCCTTCGCGCCCAGCGGGTTGCCCGGGTTCGGCGTCACGGTCTCCTCCAGGGTCAGCGGCGGCACCTCCGACAGCGTCGGGACCAGGTAGTCGAACAACCCCGCGTTCAGCTGCGGGAGCCCGTCGTCGCCGTAGGGCACCTCCTCCAGCAGCACCTGCCCGAGCCCCTGGACGATGGACCCGACCGTCTGGCCGCGCGTCAGGACGGGGTCGACGACGACGCCGTAGTCGTCCACGGCGACCACCCGCAGGACCTCGACGTCGCCGAGCTCGACGTCCACCTCGACCACGGCCGCGTAGCTGCCGAACGGGAACGCGGCGTCCTGCCGGAACTCGTGGTCGGCGCGCAGGGGGCCCGTGGTGGCGACGAGGTCCGCCAGCGGGAGGTCCCGGCCGTCGGCGGCGACGAGCCGCCCCTCCCGCCACGCCACGGCGTCGGGGCCGGTCTGCGTGCCTTCGCGCGAGAACTCCTGCGCCGCACGGCGACGCGCGAGGTCGACGAGCTCCCCCGCGGCCAGGTGCAGCGCGGCGCCCCCCATCTGCATCGACCGGCTGCCGAACGAGCCGACCCCGCTGGCGACCTCGCCCGTGTCGGCCGCGACGTAGCGGATGCGCTGCAGCGCAACACCGAGCGCGTCGGCGACGACCCGCGCGAGCGCGGTCTCGTGGCCCTGCCCCGTCGACGACGTCCCGCAGCGAGCCGTGAAGGTCCCGTCGGCCAGCGCCTCGACGCTGCCGAACTCCCGCAGCAGCGGGCCGTCGCCCCCGGAGCGCTCGACGTAGGTGCAGAACCCGATGCCGAGCGGCCGGGCGGCCGGGTCCGCGCGCCGTCGGCGCTGCTCGGCACGCCAGTGGTCCAGGTCGAGGGCCTGCACGCACAGGTCGAGGGCCCGGGCGTAGTTCCCGCTGTCGTAGCGGCGCCCGGTCGGGGTGTCGTAGGGGAACGCCTCGGGGCGCAGCAGGTTCCGGTGCCGCAGCTCGACCGGGTCGACGCCCAGGCGCCGCGCGGCGAGCTCGACGGTCCGCTCCACGGCGTACGCGGCCTCGGGGCGGCCCGCCCCGCGGTAGGGGGCGGTCGGCGTGGTGGTCGTGACGACGCAGCGCATCCGGGAGTGCACGTGCGGGGTCGCGTAGGCGCCCGTCGCCATGAGCGCGGTCTGCTGCGGCACGACCACCCCCGTGTGCGGGTAGGCCCCGAGGTTCGCGAGGACGTCGAGCTCGAAGGCGAGGAACCGCCCGTCGGCGTCGAGGGCGAGGCGGGTGCGCTGGTCCTGGCCGCGGCCGTGGGTGTGCGCCGTGAACGCCTCGGCACGGTCCTCGACCCAGCGCACGGGCCGGCCGAGGCGGCGGGCGAGGGCCGCGACGACGAGGTACTCGGGGAACGTCGCACTCTTGGACCCGAACGCGCCGCCGGCGTCGGGCACCTGGACGCGCACCTGGTCCGGCCTCAGCCCGAGGGCCTGGGCGAGGTTGTCCCGCAACCGGTGCGGCGCCTGGTGGGAGACCCAGACGTGCAGCCGGTCGTCCTCGGGGACCACCAGGACGGCGCGCGCCTCCATCGAGAACGGCGCCACGAGCTGCTGGCGGTAGCGGCCCTCGACGACGAGGTGCGCCGACGCCCACACCTCCGGCGGCACCGGGTCGCCGAACTCGGCCTCGACGGCCACGTTCGGGTGGCCCGGGAAGAGCTCACCTCCGGCGAGCGCCGCCTCGGGGGTCACGAGCGCCGGCAGCGCCTCGATGCGGGCGCGCACCGCCTCGGCGCCGTCCTCGGCGACGTAGCGGTCGGCGCCCACCACCACGGCCAGCGGCTGCCCCACGTGGCGGACGCGGTCGTCGGCCAGCGAGGGCCAGTCGCGGCCCTCGGCGACGCCGGGCTGACCGAAGGGCGGCACCACGGGCAGGTCGGGCAGGTCGCGCGCCGACCAGGCGCCGAGCACGCCGGGCACCGCGCGGGCGGCGGCGACGTCGACGCCGGTGAGCAGGCCGTGCGCGACGGGGCTGCGCGCGAACGCCGCGTCCAGCAGCCCAGGCAGCGCGAGGTCGGCCACGAACCGGCCCTCGCCCCGCAGCAGCCGCAGGTCCTCGCGGCGCGTGAGATCGGCGGTCACGCGGCCATCGCACACCACCCCGGGGATCCCCACCAGCCGGGCGGGGCCGGACACGACGACGGCCGGCCCGCGACCGGGGGTCGCGGACCGGCCGTCGCGGTCGGGAGGGCGGTCAGGCGGTGACGACGACCGGGACGATCATCGGGCGGCGGCGGTGGGCCTGGCTGACCCACGTGCCGACCGTGCGGCGCACGATCTGCTGCAGCTGGTGGGTGTCCACCGGCCCGGTCGAGGCCTCGTTGATGGCGTTCTCGACCTTGGTGCGGATCGCGTTGAAGCGGTCCTCGCCGTCGCCGATGAAACCGCGGGCGTTGAACTCCGGGCCCGAGACGACCTTTCCGGTGACGGAGTCCACGGCGACGAACACCGAGATGAACCCCTCCTCGCCGAGGATCCGGCGGTCCTTGAGGTCGGCCTCGGTGATCTCGCCGACGCTGGAACCGTCGACGTAGACGAACCCGACGGGGACCGCCCCGACGATCTTCGCGACGCCGTCGACGAGGTCGACGACCACACCGTCCTCGGCGATGACGATCCGGTTGCGGGGAACGCCCGTCTGGATCGCGAGGTCGTGGTTGGCCAGGAGGTGGCGGTACTCGCCGTGCACCGGCATGACGTTGCGGGGCTTGAGGATGTTGTAGCAGTAGAGGAGCTCCCCGGCGCTGGCGTGGCCCGAGACGTGGATCTTCGCGCTCTGCTGGTGCACGACGGTCGCCCCGATGCGGGACAGGCCGTTGATGACGCGGAACACGGCGTTCTCGTTGCCCGGGATGAGCGAGGAGGCCAGCACGACGGTGTCGCCCACGCCGACGGAGATGCGGTGGTCGCGGTTGGCCATGCGCGACAGCGCCGCCATGGGCTCGCCCTGCGACCCCGTGCACATCAGCACGACGCGGTCGTCGGGGAGGTCCTCGACCTGCTTCATGTCGATGAGGACGCCCTTGGGCACGTTGAGGTAGCCCAGGTCGGCCGCGATGCCCATGTTGCGGACCATCGAGCGGCCCACGAGGGCCACCTTGCGGCCGTGGGCGTCCGCGGCGTCGAGCACCTGCTGCACGCGGTGCACGTGGCTGGAGAACGACGCGACGATGATGCGCCGCTCCGCGCGGCCGAACAGCTGCTCCAGGACCGGGCCGATGCCGCGCTCGGGGGCCGTGAACCCCGGCACCTCGGCGTTGGTCGAGTCGACGCAGAACAGGTCCACGCCCTCGTCGCCGAGGCGCGCGAACGCGTTGAGGTCGGTGATGCGCCCGTCGAGCGGGAGCTGGTCCATCTTGAAGTCGCCCGTGTGCAGGACGAGCCCCGCGTCGGTGCGGATGGCGACGGCCAGCGCGTCCGGGATCGAGTGGTTCACGGCGATGAACTCGCACGAGAACGGCCCGAGCTGCTCGGTCATCCCCTCCTTCACCCCGAGGGTGTAGGGACGGATCCGGTGCTCCTTG
>Ga0160429_1002287_pt1 | contig 10183 bp, 8 predicted proteins | sample SolpanmetagenomR_FD_108199 | JGI IMG/M metagenome (GOLD analysis project Ga0160429, IMG submission 108199) | Solar panel surface microbial communities from Lawrence Berkeley National Laboratory, California, USA - R | ecosystem: Engineered > Built environment > Solar panel > Unclassified ... | reverse complement strand
GCACATGGTCGTTCACTTGCTTCTAGGTGGTCTGCCACGCTTCTTCACTGACACGATAGCAGGTGTAGTAGCGGTTTGTTCTCCTTTCCCAGTGCCCGTACTGCTAGGCGTTGAGGTCCTCCTCAGCCGACCACTATCAAGTCCGCTGATTTTGCTTGATTGGCTGCTCTTTAACAACAGCTGAAATTCGTTGCTGTCCAGGTCAACCGTGCCGCGAATAATACTGGTCGACAAGAAATCCTTCGAGTAGCACGTCCCTTGTTCGAGTATTTTCTCAACATCATTGTCTCCTTCCTCGAGGCCAAGCACGATAGTATCCTGATTGGGCTTGAGGCTCCGCGCCGGCTTGGAGATCACTTCCTCGATGCCGACAAGTGCTGCTAGTTCAACGATATCGTTGTAGCCTTTACCATACTCTTTTTTCAGTCCGGGCGTAATGAATAATGTCTTGCCGGCAAAAAGACTCGATCGATCGTGACCCATCGCTTCTGCAATCTTGATGCCCCATTCCTCTTCATGTGCCCGGTCTGTGGGAGTAAAGTGATCGAGTTGTAGCAAATGTCCGGCTTTGCTGCTTTGAACCACCCATTCATCGGTCACGATAGAAGCAGCATTTGCAAATGCTTGCAGTAACTTGGAGGTCTTCTTAAGCTTGCCTCTACCCACAACGAGTACGTCAAACGACATGGAGTCCTTGTCCAGAGCCTTGCAGTGATTCTTAATGAACTTAGCTAGTTGAGGCTTGTCCGGAATAGCGCTATTGGAGAAGGCTACCACAGGCGCCCCACCGACGAAAGTTGGAACTGTTTCGTCCGGTGATGCAGTCCGAGCTGATGCTTTTGTGATATTTTCCATTGTATTTGAGGATTTTGAATTCTCAGGGCTAGGAGTTGTTGGGAGCGCCGCTTGCTTTCTGGATGCAGCGATAGGAGTAGTACTTTTCTTCTGACCGGACTTTGCTCGCTTCGGTTCTGGTGCGCTTGGGTCGATGTTTTGCTCCACTTTCCTCTTACTAGATCTAGGTGGAATTGCAACGATCACTTCTTGTGGCGCACGGTTCTGGAGGGCTATTTCCGGAGCTTCGACAGCCGTATCAGCAACCTCCACTATTTCATCTTCTTCAGTGTTTGATGCTGTTTCCACCTCCTCTTCGTTATCCTGCAACGAGCCCGTCACCAGCTTCCGAGGCTCTTTAAAATCGCTGATTCGCGAACTAGTGACCTTCGATCTGAAGGAGCTAGGTGCTGACATATAATTCCCGTTGCTGACTGAGTTGTTGAAGTCTTCACCAAGACTGGCTGTACGATCAAAAGGTGCTGAGTCGGGTACTTCCGCGATAGCAGTATGTCTTGGGGCTTCAGGAAGTTCTGGAGGCTCTTCAAACATTATGTCTGATAGCAATGCATTTTGCTTATCTGTTACTTCATCATGCGACTGTGAATCAAGATCGACCGAGTATTCCCGGTGAGGCTCCGGCTCAAACTGGCTCTCGTCTCTGATTCGAGTAACAGAGTATGTGTCACCAGTGCCATAAATCTTAAGCTTATCAATTCTGTCAACGTGTCCTCCGAACAGCGAGCCTCTGGGTCTGCCAAGTCTTGATATAGGACTTTCTTCGTGTCTGGAGTGTGGTTTTGCCTTGGTTGGAGTATCGACAATCACACCTAAATCCAACGGATTGACGGTTCGAGGAGTTCCATGCTCCTCTTGCAACTCTGTAGGTCCTTGAATGCCAACGCCCGCTTCATAGCCTTCAGGGATGGAAGATCCCACTTGCACCTGCGGACGAGTCGCTTCGATGGACCGTTGGTTTCCCATTGTCCTGCTACCCACCATGAAATGTCGCTCCCCAATGTTGATCACGTCTCCTCCTCTCAAAAAGATGCTTCGTCTTTCTTTTGGAAGCGACTTTTGCAATTTTACATGGCCCCAGCCTGTAGCTTCAGACGATCCAGCGTTGAACCTTGTAGTAAGAGTGAATCCATTATCAAAGGACTCGAATGAAAGGGCATCCGAAGAGAGTGCTTCGTTATGTTAGTTCAAAGAATGCATGATAGAACAGCATTTTTTTACTGAAAAGGCCACGCCATCCACCGAGATACTCATTCGGCACATAAGACAAGAGTACAGTGTTCTCTTCTTGAACAACGAGGTGTTGGGGGCGATTAGTCGCTACACTTTCAAGCGTGTGACGTCGAGATTCGCAATGATCATGAACAATGAATTCCTCAACAATCACAACACAGCACGAGTCCATTAGCAAGGTACGATACTGGTCATGATTTTACAGGCTAAAGGTCAAGTCAATAAGTTGCTTTTTCGATATGCTTGCTCTTGCTCTCCGGAGGTGTACTGTAACGATGGCTAAACCGCTTGAAAGCTGTTTTGGTGGCGCAGCCCTAAAACGGCAAGAGCCGGTTGCGCGTTCCTGCTAAGAAAGAACTGCCGGAGAGAGCGATATTTTGAAATTCGATCATCTTACAGCTGCACCAAGCTGAAGGTGGATTAAATCTGTATCTACCAAGATAATCCTCCATCAGCTTCTCAAGGCACCCTACTTGGAACTTCCACCGCAGTAAGCGCATTCTGCGCGCAACATTAGATCAATCTTAAACACTCATAATCCCAAGCAAGCCAGCATGGCCGAAGCGTTTAACAGCCTAGGGAACCATTTAGTCTCAGATTCAGCTGCTGCCATCAACGCCGGTGATGACGTATCAACCATAAGAGCTGAAGAGGCCAGCGTTCTTGGGGAAAATGGACTGGGCACTGTAGGAGCAGGAAGGAGGAGAGGCGGCGACGATGATGAGACTGAGCTTTACGACGACGACGATCTGGAGAGTCTCATCAGTCAGCCTGTTAACGGAGTAAACGGTAGCAAGGAAGACAAAGCAGAAGAGGAGTTTGAGCTTCCAGCTCACGCCTGCGCGTGTGTTCTCAAGCTATTACTCCGTGTGTCATGAAATCGGATACTAATCACGTATACAGATATTGCGGCATCCATAACGCTTCTAGTGTAGTCAAATGTATCGCTTGCAGCAAGTGGTTCTGTAGCGCCCGCGGTAACACATCCTCATCACACATCGTCAACCATCTGGTTCGAGCTCGACACAAGGAAGTGCAGCTTCATCCTCTTTCGTCTCTTGGCGACACCGTCCTGGAATGTTACAATTGTGGAACGAAGAACGTCTTCTTGCTTGGGTTCATACCTGCAAAGTCCGACACGGTCGTGGTGTTGTTGTGTAGACAGCCATGTGCTTCTATACCTTCTTCAAAAGACATGACTTGGGATACAACTCGTTGGCAACCATTAATAGAAGACCGATCGTTCCTCCCATGGCTTGTTGCGGCACCCTCGGATCAAGAACAGCTCCGAGCGCGACACCTGAGCCCGCAAATGATTGCAAAGCTCGAGGAGATGTGGAAGGAGAATCAAAGCGCGACAATTGAAGATCTTGAAAAGGGAGCTCTGGTAGACGATGAGCCTACGCCGGTCACGCTAAGATATGATGACGCGTTTCAATATCAAAATGTCTTTGGACCGCTTGTCAAAATCGAAGCCGACTATGACCGCAAGCTGAAAGAGTCTCAATCCCAAGAAGGTTTGATCGTGCGATGGGATTTGGGTCTGAACAACAAATATCTTGCAAATTTCATGCTGCCCAAACTCGAACTCGGAGATGTGAAGCTAGCAGTGGGAGACGAGATGCGTCTTCGATATTCAGGGGAACTTCGATCTCCTTGGGAAGGAGTTGGGTATGTCACTAAGATACCCAACAATATCTCCGATGAGGTTACCATCGAATTACGTACCAAAGGCGATCTCAAATCCGTACCGACTGAATGCACTCACAACTACAGCGTGGACTACGTATGGAAGGCTACTTCTTTCGAGAGAATGCAGCACGCAATGAAACAGTTCGCCGTTGATGAAATGAGTGTTTCAGGTTATATTTTCCATCGGCTTCTGGGACACGAAGTTGCAGCTGCTCCTATGAAAACACAAATGCCGAAGAAGTTTAGTGTTCCTGGACTTCCCGACCTCAATGGGAGTCAGATCAACGCTGTCAAGAGCGTCTTGCAGAAACCACTTTCTCTTATTCAAGGTCCGCCTGGAACTGGCAAGACTGTAACTTCCGCAACGATCATCTATCATCTGGCGAAGATTAATGGAGGCCAAGTTCTCGTCTGTGCACCCTCTAACGTTGCTGTCGATCAATTATGTGAGCGTATCCACCGTACTGGCTTGAAGGTCGTCCGTGTTACGGCAAAGTCCAGAGAAGATGTAGAGTCATCTGTCGGTTTCCTCTCGTTGCACGAGCAAGTCCGCATGAATGACACCAATGTGGAGCTAAATAAGCTCAATCAGCTTAAATCCGAGCTTGGAGAGCTGTCGAGTCAAGATGAGAAGAAGTTTAAGCAGCTGAACCGCAACGCCGAACGCGAGATTCTCAGCAATGCTGATGTGATCTGTTCCACCTGCGTCGGTGCCGGCGATCCAAGACTTGCAAAACTCAAGTTTCGCACAGTCCTGATTGACGAGTCCACTCAATCTGCTGAGCCTGAGTGCATGATTCCACTTGTCCTGGGCTGCAAACAGGTCGTTCTTGTGGGTGATCACCAGCAGCTTGGGCCGGTCATCATGAACAAGAAGGCTGCTAAAGCGGGTTTAAACCAATCCTTGTTTGAGCGTTTAGTTATTCTTGGCTGTGCTCCTATTCGCTTGCAAGTTCAGTATCGTATGCATCCTTGTCTTTCTATGTTCCCATCCAACATGTTCTACGAGGGATCGCTACAAAACGGTGTTACGATGCAACAGCGTGTTCGACGCGATGTCGACTTCCCTTGGCCAGTCGCTGACGCTCCTATGATGTTCTGGTCCAATCTGGGAACTGAAGAAATCGCTGCTTCTGGTACTTCATACTTGAATCGAACTGAAGCATCCAATGTGGAGAAGATTATTACTCGCTTCTTTAAGGCTGGTGTGCAACCACAAGATATCGGCATCATCACCCCTTATGAGGGACAGCGCAGCTATGTTGTTAGCTCGATGCAGGCTCAAGGTACATTCAAGAAGGAACAATACAAGGAAATTGAAGTTGCTTCTGTGGACGCTTTCCAAGGGCGTGAAAAGGACTTTATTGTGTTATCCTGTGTCAGGTCGAACGATCATCAGGGGATTGGTTTCTTGAGTGACCCACGTCGTCTCAACGTGGCCCTCACTCGCGCCAAGTACGGTTTGGTTATCCTTGGAAATCCTAAAGTTCTCTCTAAACATCCTCTTTGGCACTACCTGCTTCTTCACTTCAAGGAGCGTAATTGTTTGGTTGAAGGTCCTTTGTCAAACCTCCAGGTTTCCTTGCTACAGTTTAGCCGCCCCAAACAGACTTATCGTGGACCTCAGCGATATCAGATGGCCTACCAGCATGCCTCGAACATGGCAGCGCAAAGTCATCGCGGCATGAATGGTACTAAATCTCGGCAGGCTTACGGAACCGACAATAGTTCTGTTGTAGGATATATTCCCGACGACGTCTCCTCGGTTCAGTCTTCTTCGCTTGGCGGTATTGGCGTCACTTCCTTGTCGAATTACCCTCAAATGTTTGGCGGATTTGCCGAATCGTGGCCGTCACTTGGAGGCAATGGACGTGGACTTCCCAGCAAGCACTTTGGTAATGGCGTCGGAACTCCCAGCATTGCCGGGGACTCTGTAGCTGGCAGCGAGCTCACAGATGCGACTGGTAGTACCGTCGACGGCAGAGGTATCGGTCAAGGCGGAGTGAGCCTTACTGGCATGGGTTTACCCGACGTTTCCAAGAATGCAAGTCTTAGCCAGTCCGACCGCCTGAAACGCTATGTCGAAGGCAATGATCGTACCAATCTTAGCAACGGCGGCTTCCGCTCTGGTCCTTCGGCTCTACGAGACCCTCTCAAGGATGATGACGACGCCAGAAGCATCAGCACGTCTTTTGCTAGCCAGATTGACATGAGTGGCTACGACTGATTGCGTTGAGGCTTTGACTTGCTATCAGTCCGACATATCTGCCATTGTCACGCTATTACTGTGAATCGTGAAGATCTTTCCGACATTATGCTCAGGATCGTATGCCTTAAACCCGGTATTCAATGGTGCTCGAATGCGTTGGTAGAACGCTCCATAAGAGAGGGGACGGAGACAACCAGTCACAGAGGACCTGATTACCACGAGCAGGCATCTATAATGCTTAGGCAAACGTGTCAGAGCGGCAGGGACCCCACGCGCACACCCGGGTGTTACTGGTCGACCAGCTACCGGTCCTCGGCAACTTTGACAACTCTATTCGGTGTGTGAACATTTGATTGCAGGAACGATACCTCACGCAAGCGCATGCAGCACTGCAGCATCGTTTCTTGGCTTAGATTGCTATGGTTTCTGAAGTTGCTTTTGATTTGTTTTGTTTCGACTTCCGACCAACTCTCGTACACTCATTTAGTCAGTTGATGCGTTCAAACATGGAGATAGTAAGGAACCCGTTTATTGCAGAGATTGTCCTCTTTATCAAGCAACACTTTAAAGGTACACAGATAACCCTATCAGAAATGCATGCGTACATAAAATCCTTGTCGAAGTCAAATAGAACTGCGATCTAGAATGTGCACGACTTGAGAGTTCGTCGAGACTTTGGCAAAATGCACTGCATATGCCGGCGCTTCAATCCAGCCTGTCCGCAATCCCTCTGCCTTGCTCTTTCTTTCTCATCTCCTGCGGATGGAGCATATCCTTTATGTGGGGGAATGTTCATTCCACCAACCTTCAATGGTACTGCGTACTCTGCACCTCCATGCCTTGTCTTATCCATAGGATATAAGCCTTTGCCTCAATCTCATCCCGCTCGTTTCCTCACTGCGGGTTGTTCATGTTGAAGATTCGCAAGTTCTAAGACCGTCGTCAGAGTCTCACAAGACCCTCAGTGCGACTAAGACGCATCCACCACCTTCGAGACGGTGCCAATATGCACTGAAATCCATTTCGCGCACGCTCTGTTTTGAAGTATTGCCAAACTCATAAAAAGTCGTAAAAATACCAACCACACCAAAGGCATCTCACAGATAATCCTTCTTCTTCGCAGTCCTCGTATACTGGCTCAAATGCCACTCCACATCCCCCTCCTTGTTCTCCAATGTACCCCCGCGTATCTCAAACAGCCGCATCGTCATCCGCGGCCCTACCTCCGCCAACTCGACGTCCTTATATCCCGTCTTCACAAATACATGGTGCCGCACTTCAATGGCGTCTTCGATGTTGCTGAAGGTTACCACGCGGCTGCCGAGTTTCTGTGCGCCGCTTTCGCGCGGTGGGAAGATGTGCTTGAGCACTGTGACGATGCGCTGACCTAAAGGAGTAGTGAAGCCGTCGAAGATTAAATGCGGGTAGGATTCGCTGACGGTGCCCTTAGTGGCGCCGGGGATGTCGGCGCGGAGGAGTACGTTGTGAAGACTGAAGCTGGCGGTTGGGCCGTGTGGGAGATGGGAGAGTGTGAGTGCTGTGGGTATGCCGCGGTGTTCGTGCAGGAGAATCACGTCGCTGAGGCCGTTTGCTGTCGCGCTTCCTACGAGGTCTGGCAGAACGAGAGTACCGCGGTTCAGACGGATGGCGGTGGGTAGAAGGAGGCGGATTTCTTTGGCAAAGGTACCCAGGCGGGTAGATGGGTCGCGAGACGTCGTTACTAGAACGCGCGGGTCGACGACGCCGGAGAGGTGGCTGTATTCATCGTCTAGGCCGAGCTCTTCCTCCGTCGTGCGGTCTGCGCGCGATTCGTCGTATTTATAGTCCTTGCGGAGTTCTTTGTCCTTTGCGATGGATGGGTCGAGGGGTTTCCCGCTTGCGAGAGAGGTCTTCAAGGCTGTTCGCTTCGTAGCGATTTCGGCATTTTTCAAGGTCAGGGCGCGCCTATATAGGTAGTCTCGCCTTTCGCGAGCTTGACGGCGCTGGAAAAGTGTGTCAGCATCTCTGCGTCCCCTTGCAGAACAGATTATGCGTTGTGCATCGTCAGTGTACTTACAAGCATCTCGAAGCATATACAGGACGTAGCTGTTGAAGGGGACGGACAAGATCTCGCAAAGTCTCGAAATTTTGGATAGTTTCGGCTCTTATCACGTGTGAAAGATAAGAGGCCTTGTAAGGCTTAACTTACTGTATCCAATGAGTGACGCGAAAGAGGCTTGGGTTCAATGGTGGGGTTGTCTTTTACCGTACTATATATAAATGCCACTGGATGTTGTTTGTGGAATCGTCTTCCACGCAAACGGTCAGCTAGCCTTCAATGGCTAAATCTGCTGCTCCATCAGGATTATATTCCAAGTCCAACACTGTGGCGCAGAAGTGGAAGCAGCGGAGCGCCATGTCAGTTGACGGCAGTCGACATGATGGACCAAGTTGATGCTAAACTCCGTTCTGCTAGTCCCTTCGTCTTCATTTTGGCTCTAATCATAGCACTATTCTTCTCCCAATTTGACAATATTCGTATCCCACACTTTGGCATGTCTGGCGCCTCTTCTGCACTACCGTGGGCATATACTGGCTCTACGGATGGTGCTCGCAATCCCAAGCCTCGGTTCGCATTCAGTTCTGTCACTGGCTTTTTTTTGCAAGATGATCCAGCTACAGACGACAATGGATTTGAATATGTATGCTGTTTAGGGTAGTAATAGACATCTTGATATGCTGATATCTCGTAGACAAAAGCAAGCCTTGGTTTAATAGACCGTACTTATGAAACCGACAAGGACTTCGATCCGGATCACCAAAAGACACAATGGGAGCGATTCGCAAACTACGTCGCACGCTTGAACAAAAGTAGCAGTCACGATGTAAAGTACAAAATACTGTATCTGGGCCGACATGGGCAAGGAGACCACAATGTTGCTGAAGCAAAATACGGGAGGATTGAGTGGGATCGTTATTGGTCCAAGTTACCAGGAGATGGAAAGACCAATTGGACTGACGCACATCTCACCAAGGTTGGCATTGCTCAGGCGCGAACTGCAAACGCATTCTGGAAGAAAGAAATATCGACCAAGAAGATCCCACCGCCGCAGCGTTACTATACAAGTCCGCTTCATCGATGCCTTGCGACTGCAAACTTAACTTTTGGAGATCTAGAACTCTATGATGAGCAACCGTATGTCCCAGAAGTAAAAGAGGTAAAGATTTTGTTAGTGGTTAGCGGAGATGCGCACTGAACCTCATGCCTTAGATGCTTCGCGAGACTCTTGGAGAGCACACATGCGATATGAGAAGTTCTCGTACTTACATCCATGAACAGTTTCCAGCCTACGCAATTGAGCCATCACTGACAGAAAATGATGAACTCTGGAAAGCGGACATTCGAGAAACCGACGATGAAGTCGCTGCACGACTTTCGATCCTGCTAGATGATATTTTCGACACGGATCAGAGTACGTTCATCTCGCTCACAGCCCATTCGGGCGCAATTACCGGAGCTTTACAAGCCATCGGACACAGGAAGTTCGGACTTCAAACCGGTGGTGTAATCGCTGTATTCGTCAAGGCGCAGAAAATATATGATTGAGCTTATTTAATACTTATCGTTAATTTTCTCAATGGCACGTCAGAAGGGATGATCGGTGAGCGAAAACTGACCATGTTAGACAACGCTATGTATAGTACGAACACCTTCGTAGATCTTGAGTTCTACAACTTACGTACGGTACTAGTACAATATGGCTGTAGAGTACCAAGTACATTATTCCGTACTACTGCAAGGGGTTCTTGATTATTGACCGCCGTACCAATGAGGATCAAGGTGTGATACATCTAACAAAGTACTACCTACTATAGTGAAAGCAGCAAACTTACTTTGTACTATCAGCAATTCCCGATTACCATGCAAGCAAGGTGCCTGCCTGCCTGCCTTCCTTCCTTCCTTCCCGTGCATTTGAAGCGGCGGCAGGAACGACCCACTATTTTCACCGGCCCGGTCGTTGTCAGGTCAAAGATGTGCTGCTAATTACTCATGCCACCAGCCCCAGCCAGCCAGCCAGCCAGCCAGCCAGCCAAAGCAACCGCATCATTTACTCTGACCTTGTACTCGCGCTTTTTTCTCCTTCGTTTTCCTTCCACTCGCTTGCTCGCCCGCCTTTTCTCTCCGATCGAGTTAACTGTCCAGCTGCCAACCACGTT
>Ga0160429_1002284_pt1 | contig 10185 bp, 13 predicted proteins | sample SolpanmetagenomR_FD_108199 | JGI IMG/M metagenome (GOLD analysis project Ga0160429, IMG submission 108199) | Solar panel surface microbial communities from Lawrence Berkeley National Laboratory, California, USA - R | ecosystem: Engineered > Built environment > Solar panel > Unclassified ... | reverse complement strand
GGCAGAATCGGAAACCCAACCGGGGCCGCCCCTACGCCCAAAGAGGAAGTTTGTGTTTCTACCCCGCGAAAGACTCGTGAAACCTACCCTCGTATGAGGAATATGATTTCATCCTAACTTTAGCAAACTTACCATATCACAGCGTACACATAGCTAAACAGTATGATTGTAAGTGTCTGGGTATTGTGTATAGCAACTTCAACGACGGAACTAATTCTTTTATGTAGCCAGCATCGACCTCCCCAAAGAAACCATCTCCATTATCATGGGGCTCACCACGTCCATCACCATTAAAACGGCCTGAGTCTCCTTTGATGCGCTCACCTTCAGCGCTTCGTCCCACAACTCCACCAATATCACCCATCAAACTCTCCTTGGAACCAATACCCCTACCTGCCACACCTAGAAGTTATGGTGAAGCGCCAACACTTTCAACATCCGATGCCGGATACAATCAAGCTCCCCCACCAGCCATCAGAACTTTTGCGCCGTCACCTGCATCATCAAAAACCGTGACTATGGGTAATCCTACGTTATCCACACCACAAGCTCTACAGTTTACTGGGATGTATGAAGGAGGAGGAGGAGGTAGACCTTCACCAGTTAGGACACTACTCAATGGAGGAGCACATGACGCAGTTTCGAAGCTGGATCCAGCGAGAATTCTGGAAATGCGCGACGCTTTTCAGATACTGGATCGTGATGATGACGGGCAAGTCACAAAGGACGACGTCATAGAGATGCTTTCACAGCTGGGTAAGAACTCCATGACACTGGCAACATTGAATGTTTCGTTGAGTTGAAATTAGGTCAAGATGCACGTTCCGGCGCTGCCTCAGCATTCTTTCCGCCATCCAGTCAACCAACTCTAAATCTCTCATCTTACCTCAATACATTATCCAACTTATTGGCACCTTTATCCTCCGGCTCTGAGCTCAACGCCGCATTCGCTGCGTTCGACTTGGATGACAGCGGTCAAGTGGACCTACAGGAGCTACGTGAAGCTCTGCAAAGCATGGCGCCAGAACCAGGCCATGCAGCGTTATCGGAGCGCGATATCAACACTGTTATGGAGGGATTCAGTGGCCGGAGAGCATTCTCGAAGGCCATGAGCAAAGAGAGTGGCAAGAGAGGTGATGTTTTCAGATACACGGAATTTATTGGCGCAATCGCCGGCGGTGGGAAGCCTCCTCTTGATGCCGAAGGAAAACTTGCTGTGAAATAGATTGGATATGTGTTGTAGGGGCGCTGCAGGAGGGCTCCATTTCATTGTTGGAAGCACGATTTACGACTTTCTTTCTGGAACAAAAGCGACGGCTCAGGATTAAGATGATGAGCTACTACACTCAGCCTTCCTAATTTTGAAAGCCGACGCGATGGAACATAGTCTCAACACAGACATGCTGCTCCTGGGCATAAAATATGCGGCATACGAAGCAGCTCGTTTAAATTGTTTCAGACACGACCCCTAAGCATTTTATGGCAACTCAATAATAACGAAATCCAAAGGGTTCGTCAATGAATACCTTAAGGCGCGTTTGTGGTAACTTTTCGCGAAAGGCAATATATCCCGGCGCTAAGCATTGAAACATACAAGCCGCATTGAAAGTATATATATGGGATTGCTCGATTTTTTTGCGTTCCATTGTCGTTTTGGAAAAAGAACACAATGTTCATTGTGCAGGGAAAGGTACAAGAAATTCAAGAATCAGCATCATAGCAAGGAAAAGCACAAATTGTCTGCAAATACAGCACTCAATCAACTGCGCATTTATTAAGAACTACAATCCTTCTAACCACAGTGGATAAATTTGTTCGGAGGGATGTCTTCAAGCACACCCCTCACACACATTGTCCTCTTCAAGTACAAACCTACCATACCATGGTCGACCTTCGACTCGCACTTCCGCACCTTCATGTCCCTGAAAGACCGCTGCCTCAAACCGCCGGCAGTCGGCAAGCCTTACATGATCTCCATGAAAGCCGGCAAGAACCGTTCCTGGGAGCCCTTCTCAAAGGGCATGACGCACGCCTTTGTGCTGGAATTTGCGACCCAGGAGGACTTGGATTACTACATCACCGAGGACCCCGTGCATATTGCCTTCTCGCGCGTCGCGGGTCCTTTACTGGAGGACTCGCTCGTTGTGGATATCGTCGACGGGCAACTCTTCGCTACACCTGCGAAAAGGCCGCATACTTATCCAGGTAAATGCCACTGCGGCGAGATCCAGTTCAACGTGTATCTACCGCCCGCGAATATTGTGTCAGAAGGCGGGCCGACGACGCAGCATATTCTGTGCCACTGCGGGACGTGTCAGCGGCTGGGCGGGGGCCCGTACTCGTGCAATCAGATTATCCCAAGGGAGGACTTGACGATTACCGATGGCGCGCTGAGTAAGTACACCTATACGGGTGCTTCGGGGAAACCGGTAGATTGCTTTTTTTGTTCCAAGTGCACGAGCCACATCTACCATGAGCAGGGCGCACTACCTGGTAAGGTCATCGTGCGGACACTTCTGTTAGAGGGAGGCGAGAAATGGAGTGTCGGAGGGGAGATTTTCGCTGAAGGGAGAGCGAACTGGGTTCAGGACTTACATGGCGCTTTACCGTGACGTGTGTAGTGGGCATTCTATAGTCGTATACGGGTGCAAATATATGAATGCTCTGGTGAACGCCGCTCACAACAACACATAGATAAGGTGGAGGAGAAGCGTCAAAGTTGAGTAAGGAACTTAATGATACTCTTGCTCCGCACATCTATCTTCATAAACTCCACAACATGCTCTCTCTTACGACTTCGCCCCAGCAGCGGCCAACCTATCTCGCTCCTCCATTTTCCGTCGCGCCTGCAACACCATCTCCTCCCTCCGCTTCTTCAACAAGACCTGTCTATCATTCTTATTCTGACTCCAGCCACCTTTCGAGCCCTGCCCCAAGCCTACCGGCGATTCTCGCCCTGACGTCGCCGCACTGTCTTCTGATTCTGATATTGACGTTGTAGTCCCGACACGTGAGCTTAAATTATACCGCGTGATGAGATCCGGATACTGCGGCTTCTGCGGTTGTTGCCCCGTACCCCTACCGCGCTGCGCCGACGCTCCCGAGCCAGTCCCTGAAGTAACAGACGTGGTTGACTGTGGCACTTCCTGCGCACGGAAGTTTGGCGGTGGCTGTCACGTGCTGCATTAGTTTGCGATCCGTACTGGGGGCAATTTCTCCGTGATCCATACCGCCTCCAAACGTCCTGACCGTAGTACTTTCTCCGTCGTCGCCTGCACACTTCCACCATTCCGGACTAGATCCCACTCGATGTCGCGTCGACTGAGTTGTGGAAACATCATCGCAACCTGGTCTATCTTCTGAGGCGTGATGCGAGGACGAGCGCCTGGAGCTGTTGAGGAAGAAGAAGCGGAGGAGGGCGAGAAGAAGAAATAACGAATCGCAAGGATGGACAGAACTGCAAATCCAATGATTGAAGGGATATTGAGGGTTGTTTGGCCTGATGCATCCTCGAAGGTGGGGTAGGGCATAATGTTAAGAGGTGGTGTTTGCTAAGCAACGAATTGATGAATGTATCTCTATCTGGGTCTTGGGCTGGTGTTCCTTTCACGCTATGACAGGATAAGGTATAAATCTGGCGGGAAGTCAAGGCACGATGTTTACGGGGAAGCAGATGGTGATTTAGGGATGGATTCTAAGTAGACACAATTCCGTTGCCGATCCGGAGATCATCGTCATGTCAGGGGTCTGTTGGAAAGAACCGCATCACATGATCTCCTTCTAGACATTGAGGGAGGGAATCACAAATTAATGTGAGTAAAACCATATGAGTAAACAACTTTGATTTCGTATCTCCAGGAACGATAAGAAGGTCGGTGTACACAATTAACAGAGTTTCTCAAACGATTGAATATCCAATCACAACTCCAACCAACGCCTACGCTTGAAACTGAACAGTGGAAAAACCACTTCGCAAAACATCCTTCATCGCAGGTCCGCAGGTGTTAGCGCTTGAACGACGCTAGTGCCTTCACTGAACCTGGTTCGGAAAATACGATTGGCATTTTGAAACATGCCGTCTTTTAGACTGACCACAATGAATTGAGATCCTTTGAAGCGTGTCTTGATCAAGCGACCAATGTTTTGAGTATGTGAAAGATCCAGCGCGGCGTCAACCTCGTCAAGGATGTACATGGGTGCTGGTTTGAACTGTAGAAGGGCCATAATAAGTGACAGGGCGATAAGAGACCTTAGAAGAGAGTTAGTACGTAGCTCAAAGACGCAGTATAGCCTTGCTTACCGTTGTCCACCACTAAGCTCTGTCAGGCTCTGTTTCCACACTTTGCCAAGAGACACTTTCACTTCCAGACCCTCGGAAATGCTCTTTCCTTCTAATGGGTCCAGCTTCGCGAAACTCCCTGGTAACAACTCGGCGAAGATGTGTCCAAAGTCGCCATTGACCTTGAACCATGTTTTATGAAGCGCTTCCTTCTTGTACTCATCTAAGCTTTCAATGGTTTCCTCGATTTTCTTTTTGTCGCGGATCACAGTCTTCATCATGTTTTTCAGCGCTACTTCCTTCTTTTCTACGTTATCGATCATATTCATAACCTTGGGGTTGATCTTCTTTTTCATGCCTTGAAAACGTTCCGTCAGGTTGGCTAGTGTCGACTTGCTCTCTGACATATTCAATCCGGTGAAGTCGTATTGGGTTCCGGGTTTTCCAAAACTCCGCTTGTCGTCTTCAATCCAGTCGTGGTCTTTCTGAAGGGTAGCGTAAGCCTGGGTGAATTGCTGCTTATCCTTTTGTACTTTCTCGATGTGATGACCAAGTTTTTGCAGTTCCAAACCTCCTTCAGTTATTTGCACTGATTTCGATTTAGAGGCTTCTTCCAGAGACTTGAGTTCCTCGCCGAAAACGCTCAACTTGGCTCGTTCTTGCTCTAATTGAGCGTTGACACGGTCGTGAGCGGTCTGTACATGATTTAGTGCATGATTTCTTTCGGCACCCTGAGTGCTCCTACCTTTGCTTGCTTTTGTTGAACTTCAAGGTCTGCCACCTCTTCCCGTTGAGTCTTCAGAGAGAGCTCGGTCTCCTGTAGCAACTCATGTGCGGCCGACATGTCCGACCCACACTGCTCAACCTCGAGCTTATGCTCGCGCAGTGCTTGCTGGAGTGGCTTCATGGTTGCCTCATTCTTAGCGAGAGTTTTCTTTAATTTCTCAAGCGAAGTCTCTAGTTCGGCTAATTTGCCACCTTTGTTGCTGCTGAATTCCTTCATGTCTTTCTCAATGCGCTTTATGTCAGTAGTAGCAACTGCTTGGCGTTCTTTCGCGGCTGTAATATCCTGTCGTAGCTTCTTGACTCCCTCGATCATTTCTTCCACGGCTTGAATAATCTAGAAGAACTGTTAGTTGAAGATCAGTAATCACAAGGTTGACAGATCATACCGTCGAAGCCGAGTTGTTGTTAATTTGTTGCTCTGTGAGGGAGATTTCGTGTTTCTTCAAATCCACCTCTTTCGTAAGTTTGCGGGCCTCATCAACCTTAGATTTCTCTTGCGTCATTAATGCCTGCAGCTTGGAAAGAGCCTGTTCCTGGATCTTAAGCTCTTTTATAAGCTCGTGTAGTTCTTGCAATATGACAAGAACTCCGCTTGATTGCGGAGCACTTCCTCCAGAAAGTGTTCCGGAAGGATCATAGACATCGCCTTCAATTGTTACGCTCTTCATTCGAATGGACGGATCGAAAGTAACGCGTTTAGCAGTTTCGGCATCGGCGCAGATGAGGGTAGATCCAAAGACATATTCCATTGCGGCCGTAACTTCATCATCGTACCCGATGAGAGAGAGTGCTAAGTCCACTTTACCGGGTGCAAGTCTTTGGGCTGTACTAACTTTCTGTTGTATGGTTAATCAGGTCCTTACTGTTTGAGCGAGTCGTGCATACCTCTGCCGAAGCTCTGAATGCTGCAATCTTGTTTAACGGTATGATGGTCACCCTCTTCTTTAGCTTGCCGTTCTGTAGGAGTTGTGTTCCCGTCTCAGCGCTATCCACCACAACGTTATACAGGCGACCACCGGCGCAGATTTCTAGCGCCGTTCCAGCACTAGTATGCGCTTTGTCTAAAGAAAAGAGCTGTGCAACTAAGCCTCGAACTTTCGACCTATCGAAATTCGGCGAAGGATCACTGTAGGTGAAATCAATGTTGGACACCTTTCTTTTGATGGAATCTGCCTTCTCACTCAAGTCGCGAATGCGTCGTTCGAGAGTGGTTTGCTCCGTATGCCATTGCTCCTCTTGGTTAGGCTGTAGCCCTAGACGTGCAAAATTATTTTCAAGCTGGCTCGCATGGGACCGAAGTGCTTCTAAATTTTTGAGAAGGCCAGAGTTTTGATCCTTAGCCTTCTTAGCCCGTGGTTCTTCCTCTTTGATACGCTTTTCGTAATCGGCAATTTTTAGCTTTGCTTGTTCCTGCTCGGTTGTGGCAGAGGATAGGCGGCTCTTGGCTTGTTGCAGATGGCCTTGATAGCCACTCTCTTGACCCTCCCTGGAAGCAATACCTGTCTGTAGTGCTTGGAGTAACTCTTCTTTCTCATTGACCTCGTCGGTTTGCTTCTGGAACTCGGCACGGCTACGGTTATACTCTTCTTGAACTCTCTCGTGTTCGGTTGTTTTCGTTGTCAACTGTGCCGTCAGTTCTCCTAGGTTTTGCAGAATTAATTTTGCTCGTTCCTCTTCTTCATGGAAACCTGTGCTCTTCAGTTCAATGGCTGTTGTAAGCCGCACAATGTCATGAGAGTGTGTTTTCACTTGATCTTCGAGCGCCTGAAAACCACCTCCATCATGAAGCTCCTTATCCCTTGCAGCTCTCACCTTCTTGATATCCTCTTGAAGATATTCGATTTCATTTTTCAGCCTCTCTGCCGCCGCCTCGATCTCATTGGCTTTTTGCATCTTCAGCTCCAGATCCGCCGTGGTCTGCTTTAGCCGATCCTGAGCTTTCAAATAATCATATGCGACAACCAGCTTTGTCATGCGCTCGACATCGCTTTGTGTCTGTTGAAAGTCCAGGAAAGCTCGCTTCTCCTGTCGGAGTTTCTCCAATTTTGGGTCAATCTCGTCCTTCAGCAACTCCATGATCTCTTGCACCTTCATCTCTTTCTTAGCCATAGTTTTCAATGCCTTATCCCTTCTATCCTCGAACATTCGGGTACCGGCAGCTTCCTCAATCATGGCAAGGATTTCCGCAGGTTTCATATTTAGCACCTTTGTGATCCGACCTTGCATGATCAAGAAGTTTGGATTGTTAATGTTGAGCTGCACAGATTGGAAGAGGTTTTGCACAGTATGTTGCTGAGCACGGTGTCCATTGATAAGGTATTTGCTTGTTCCACCAAGTACAATCTGCCGTGTAACTGATATCTGCGCATACTCTTCAAACCCGATCGGACTCTTCTTCTTGTCGCGGTTGTCGAATACGATAGTGACGCTTGCCTTGGTCACACCTGCCTGTCCACGTTTGTAGATCAAGTCCTTCATAAGATGTATCAGAATGGGCTGCATATGAGGGTATGTGCTGCCAGCGAACCTGTAGATTCTGAGCTCTGACAGTGCTCATGTTGGTGATTCCCAAGACGAAACATATTGAGTCTAGGATATTCGACTTCCCACTGCCATTGAGGCCGGTGATTGAGTTGAAACTCTCGTCCCTAGAGAAAGGTCAACTTTGTTTACTTATCACATATGGCGGTCTGCTTACCATCCTGAGATTACTGTACGCACAGCATAGGATTTGAACCCCTGAAAAAATAATTAGATTAATATTACTGCGAGATTAGCATGGTACTACTGACATCAATAATTACTTCGATCACCCTCATTGCGAGATCAATTGTCCCTGTGCTGTCGCAAAACAAGAGTCGCGTTATTCGTTTACGCGCGCCGGTGTTTACTAAACGACGAGAAAGAGCCGCAGGGTCTGATATCGGCAGGATTTCCGCGATCACGTGAATATCTTTTGCAAGTTCACTGACCAGAGCAATGAGCGTCACCTGCAACCTCTTGTTTTACAGTGCCAGTACAGATGTGGCAGCTTGCCCGTAAGGTCCCGGATTTCCTCGCCCCTTCCTTCTCTCGAAGCCTGCCGGCCTCCGCCAACATTGCGAAATTCTCTACATCCTCATCAAGACCGTACCCCCGGGATCGCAATCCAAATCGCGGCGTTTCGGCTCTGCGCAGAACAGGTCTTCGTCAACCAGTATCTGTCTCAAAAGAGCCGTTACCTCAGCCGGTTCTTGATGCCACCAAGCGCTCAAAACCAGTAGTCGACGAGAACCACGGGTTATGGGATTTCTTCAGCAAGGATAAGGCGGCGCTGGCTACACCCGAGCAGGATGCTGCTCATGGTATGTTTGCACAGACTGGAACGATCGAACTCAGTGTTGAACATTGTTATAGGTCGACCTTGGACCGTTGAGGAACTACGTAGAAAATCATGGGAAGACTTACATTCACTCTGGTGGGTTTGCTCGAAAGAGAGGAATCGCATTGCGACTAGCTCAAAGGAACGGGACAGAATGAAGGCAGGATATGGTGAATACGAGGCAGACGAAAGAGATGCAGCGGTAAGAATCATTTGTCTTGGTAATATCACGTCTAAACACACTCACTAACTATTGTTTCGTAGGTACGAAGAACACAACAGGCATTGAAACACGCACTTACTGAGCGCTGGTACGCTTGGGAACACGCACGGAAGATTGCGGTTAAGGACGAAACAATTGATCTTACCGGAGAAGGACCAGCATATGACCCAAGCGTAAAGCGTGGCAGATTTCGTGGGGTCAGGAGTGAAGCCATTGAGCCCAGCGCATAGATTCGGAACGATTGTTTGACATGATACTCTTCGTTGTCATCGTGCTGGTGTGCATTCTGGTGTTGCTAGGGAACTGCATGGCATCACATATTCCGGACTCTCAAGAACTTTGTACTGTGATCGACCGGCCAGCATGCAGACAAGGCGCGTTTTGAAGCAAGGTCTAATAACCCTCTCGTGGAGAAGCTTGGAAAGCATGCCAAAATGGCGTTTGGAGGACAGCCTGGCGTTGCGGTCTCCCTAGGTCTGGGGATCTATATGTTAATACCATAACCGGTGTATAATAGATCAAAATATGATGTCCAAATTATGCGAAGTTTGGTATCGTCTGATCGAGGACAAAGCCTGTGACCCTTAATTTGCCCCGCCGCAGCCGCCCGCATCATGAAGCGCAGCGTCATAAACACAACCATCTTTGATCAAATATAAATCACCAACACAAGATGGACGAAATCGCACCTGAATACGACGTTGTAGTCCTTGGGACAGGTTAGTACTCCTCCTCTTGCTTTATATGCATCACTGACTGACATTGTACGATGCAGGTCTCACTGAATGTGTACTCTCAGGGCAAGCACTCCCAGCGCTAAGCGATCTTGAATACTGCCCAACTGACGGAAAGGCAGTGTCCTAAGTGTCAAAGGAAAGAAAGTTCTCCACATCGACCGTAATGACCACTATGGAGGGTACGTGGACCTTCACTTGACATCCAATTCTTTCACCACTAACACTAATCTAGAGAAGCTGCTTCAGTCAACATAGAAACCGTGAGTCGTTGATCACAAAAAAGAAAGCCGCAGCCTACTTACCCCTGCAAAGCTTTTCAAGAAGTACGGCAACTACAAGCAAGGGGAAGAGCCATGGAAGCGATACGGCCGGGTCAACGATTGGAACATCGACCTTGTTCCCAAGCTGCTCATGTCAAACGGGGAGCTCACCAACATCCTTATTTCCACCGATGTCACTAAATATCTGGAGTTCAGACAAGTAGCCGGCAGCTACGTTCAACAGGGAAAGGGCCCGAAGGCAACGGTGGCCAAAGTGCCCTCAGATGCCAGGGAAGCGCTCAGTTCCCCGTTGATGGGACTCTTCGAGAAGAGGCGTGCAAAGGGATTCTTCGAGTGGGTCGCGAATTTCAAGGCATCAGACACCTCTGCACATTATGGTATGGGTACAAAAAGACTGCCTCAAAGTAGGATTGTTGGCTAATAATGTTTCAAAGGACTTAATGTGAATACTTGCTCGATGAAGGACGTTTACGACAAGTTCAATCTGCAGGATACAACGAGGGACTTCATTGGGCATG
>Ga0160429_1002283_pt1 | contig 10185 bp, 11 predicted proteins | sample SolpanmetagenomR_FD_108199 | JGI IMG/M metagenome (GOLD analysis project Ga0160429, IMG submission 108199) | Solar panel surface microbial communities from Lawrence Berkeley National Laboratory, California, USA - R | ecosystem: Engineered > Built environment > Solar panel > Unclassified ... | reverse complement strand
GCCGAGGTTCTCCTCGATGATGGCATTGTCGGTAAGAGGAATGCGCTGGGGGAAGCTGCCTTTGTTGGTCTTGACCTTGCCGTATCCACGCTTGTAGATAAGCTCACGGACGCTCTTAAGGTTGGGGTATCCGTAAGCAACGTAGGGCTCGGCGATGCGGAGCATCTCAAGAGTGGCCTTGGTCAAGCGAATGAAGACACCAGAGTTGATCTGGAGAAGACGGAGGAGCTGGAGAGTCTTGCGCTTCTTTGGGTCAATCTTGTTGATACTGTGATTGAGTTAGTACTTTTGGCCGCGAGAGACACAAGAAAACTTACCCTTTGATACGGACAACGAAGATGAGCTTGGGCTCGGCAGGGATGTAAAAGGAACCATCCTGCTTCGCAAGGCGCGCGAGACGGATCTTTTCTTTCTCTTGGTCACGGTACTCCTTGACGTAGGACTCGGCGCGCTTGAAGATGACGCCACGCTTCTCCTTGTTGGCCTGAAATATGAACGTTAGTATATGTTCAGCAGAGCAAATATGAACAAGAATGCAAGATCTTTCCACCATGTTCAGTCCCGAAAGATGGTTAACAGTCCGACAACATTGGCTAGTAAGGCCTAGTCGCGTGGTTGGTCATTGTCATCAAGATGGTCCGCTCTTCCCAGTATGTAAAAAGAAAAGTCGTGTACATACAGCCTTCCTCTCCTTGAGCTGAGAAGCCTTAGCCTCGCGCTCCTTCTCTTGCGACTTGCGCTTCTTCAAAAGAGTCTCGGGAACGAGAATGTCATCCTTGGTGGGAACGGAGCTGCGCGAAAACAAATGTCAGAAATAGTCTCACTTGGTACTTGATAATCCCAAGAAGAGAAGTGCAACAAGTGTGGCATTCTCAACTGAATGGTGAACTCGACGGTATACGTTTAATCGAAGAGAAGGAAGCTACTCGTTGAGACAACTCCAAGAAGTTGAATCAAGCTCTTCGCCCTGGCCGTAGCCGTTCCTCGACGACAAGACCCCACGCATGGGAAGTACTGAGTGCTACGAGTTGGAACAACTGTCGCGCAAAGATTATGTTTGGAGGAGAAGAACAAGTTCTTCAACCTCAAGACCCTCCAAACCCTTCTCGATATTTTCGCCTTGTGTTGGTTCATCGAGGAGGGACCGGAGGATGGAATCGAGCTGGCCTAAACATTAAGATGCTGCCCAGCGAGATTTGACCACGACTATGTCTGCATATTTGATTCACGATCAGCAAGATGGGTTGATCATAGCAACGTACGTCTTGGAAGGGGCCATTGTGGTCGAAGTGGGCGAGCTGTCGAGATTGTCGTGTGTGATGGTTGGCAAGGAAGTTCGAAGGAGAGAAAGTTGTGTGCGCCGTGGGGGTTTTTGCAATCTCAATCAGTGCTAGCGCCAAGTCCTCGGATAATCATTTCGCCCGACACCACTTTGCTCCGTCACATGCAATGTTACAAGCATGGGGGACTCGATGACCAAGTCAACAGACAGTTCTGTATCCCATGTTTGCCTCAACACTCGACAATGGCCAACCCTCGACGTACTCCAGGTCTTTCTGCCTTTTCGCGCAATACCATAACCTCCGCACAATACGCCTCGCATGGTTCCCAACTCCGCAGCACGCACCTCTCCTCCCTGCAAGCCCAGCTATCCGTGTTCCAGTCACTCCTGCATCAGTTCAGCATTTCACACGCCAAAGACATCCGTTCAAACCCACAGTTTCGAGCCGAGTTCGCGCGCATGTGTAATGCCATCGGCGTGGATCCGCTCGTTTCTTCAAATACCAACAATAAGAAAAGCGGTTTGGCGACGGCGAGTACAAGTTTCTGGACACAGATGCTGGGAAGCAGTGTGAACGACTTCTATTTCGAGCTTGCTGTTAGGGTTGTCGAAGTATGCAAAGAGACGAGGGCGGAGAACGGAGGCATGATGACAGTGGATGAGATTGTCAAGAGGGTACAGAAGGGAAGAGGTATTGGTGGAGGAATGGAGGTTTCAGAGTATGTGGAAACTAGATTATCGGGGAGTCTTCGAATATTGATTGAAAACGGTAGGGACGATGTTCTGCGTGCGGTGAAATCACTTGAACCGCTCGCGTCCGGATACGCAATCATGAAGCTCGGCTCCAAACAGATGATTCGCTCAGTCCCCAAAGAGTTGAATGTCGACCAGACAACAATTCTCGAGGTTATACAGGTTCTAGGCTACATTACAGTATCCATGCTACAAATCAATCTGAAGTGGGCACGTCCTCGAGCTGTGGCTGTAATCGAGGATCTGGTCGCGGACTCACTGGTTTGGGTCGACAGGCAAGCCGAAGAGATTGAGTACTGGTCGCCGGCATTCGGAGCTTTGGCGATTCAAACATAGCTAGGGATTGCATGGTCACCTTTACACCGTTCTCAAGATGTTTCCAGCGTGAAAGTAGTCCTTACGCATGCTGGGCAGTGTGTGCTACGCTACTGGCCTTCTAAGCTACTGAGATCTTCACTTGCTGATCGCAACTGTTGCTCAGAGAGTCACTGTCTCGACGATCGCAATTCGACATCTATGAGCTCACGGTCGTACATCGCTGATCGGTTTGATGGATGTATTACTGGGGTTCTCTAGATTTTGACGTACTCCGGCAACTGCAGTGGCGAATTCAGATCATGGCAAATTTTCACGTTCGATTTTGTGACCACAGAAGTATGGTGCCCTGGAGCACAGCGGGTCTCCTGGTTCGATGAATGTTCTGTACTTTGTATTATGATCATCAGCCTTCGACAAGACGTTGGTCATGTGCTGAATAGACTCCTTCCATCTCATGCGCGACAGGAGTCGCATCCAGTTCATGAACTTCATCGGCCGGTGATGCTTCCACGGGCGATCTCGCAACGATTGACGACTTTGCAGTGGATCTACCTTCGAGCTCAGCCGCCGGTGGTCCGTTTCGGTAAGGCAGCATAACATGTTCATCCGAGTTCCGAGAGGGCTTTGAGGTCTTCGCACGCTTCCTTCGTACGGCCCACCAGATGATTCCGCCCAGTACTGCAAGCGCGGCAACAGGGATCGCAACGCTTATGCCTACCTTTGCGCCTGTCCCAAGCCACTAGACGACGTTTCTACTACTAGTGCTGCACTTGAGACTGTGGATGTGGTCGTGGTTGTGATTTGCGAAGTTGCACTCCACGTTGTCGTCAGCAGAGGACTTGGCGATGACGAAATGCGCGACGACGATGGCAGATCCGTGGTTTGATAGTTTATTTGAATCAGCGGCGCATACAGAGTTGCCGTAGCAACTGTATAAGATGTTGTTCGTGTGGTGCCAATAGCACTGAAGCCGGTAGATGGGACTGTGAAGTAGTGCAGGACCGAACTGCCTTGGTTGTTACATAGCACTCCTGTGACTGTTGTTGAAGAGGTCGTGCGGATGCAGGTTTGTGCCGAGAACCCTCCAGCGTAGCAGTTGTAGCCACTGTGATCCCTAAGTTAGCTCTGGTGTCCTCTTCACATACGAGCGTGTTTGGCGGTTACTTGGGGCAGCATCCTACGGCCGTTTCGCCGGCGAGAAGGCCGAATTGAAACAGGTATGACAGACGTGCTTGAGAGACTGATGATGGAGAGCCGTCATCAAGATTGGCAGCTTTGCACGCTGTCGTGTATCCCGATGGACAATACAAGCCGGGGGAGTAAAACCCGTACCCTAGGAAAGGCGCGGCTTTCGGTATTGTTGCGGTGATCGAGGGCCAGCAAGAAGAGGCGTCGTTGGCGCCGACGAGACCATTGCAAAACTGGGCCTGCCAGAAGATGCCAGATGTCGGGCCCGCGCCAACGGCTACATTACAGCCGTTTGGTTGAGTAAAGGTAGTGATAAGCGGACCGAGATTGGTCCTCGATGTAGGAATGAGTGTAATGACTGAGGTAGCCATAAAGTGCTTGTTTGCGCTACAATTTTGCTGAACCGTGATCTCACAGGCAGTGGAGCGACATGGAGTGAGGAGGATTGGGCCATGCGGCTACGGCTTCTGCGCGAATGATTGCTCGTGCAACGGGCGGGGCGCCTCGTGGTGTGCTGCAGCCAACTTAGAGAGTGGCTGACTCGGCAGCTGATCTTTACATCGCCTTGCACGAGTTGTTATCTTGCCCAGCCACCAAGCATGCTGTGCTTTGGAGGCATCGTGCTTGGTCGTGAAAAGACGTCAGATAATTCGGCAATTTCTCCGTCCCCCGCAAGCAGCAAGGAGCGGAGCGAGAGTCAATTAATTCCCCTAGGTGTCTGCTCGTCGGAACCAACAAGTTGTTTTCAGGGACCGAGGGATAGGAGATAACTCGGGCTACTCCAGGGGAAATTCAGCGCCCGACTATTTACGCCAATAAGTTATCACACGTCAAAGCCGGATTATTCGGTTTTGCAAATCGAAACAGAGATAATCTGCAACTGTTAACGTGAGATGACTTACAAACGGTGTCGGCTTCCAGACCCTTCTTATTTTATCGTGCATAGCAACGCATATCATCATGGATGTATGTATCAGTCGTAGGCATCATCCCCTCCTCCTGCGCCGGCGTCCCCGTCGGAGTTGTCTGCCTCACCATCGTCGAAGTAGTTCTCCGCGTTGTAATCACCACCCATTTCACTGTCGTCTTCGGAAAAGTCATCCTCTGGGTTGGCTTCCTCTTCCTCATCATCGTCTTCATCCTTCGGTATGTCATCTGCATCCTCGCCTTCTCCTGTCCTCTTCTCACCTTCGTCGTCGTGGTCTTTAAGATGGTCCGTTTTCTGCACTCTTTTCCCTCTGCCACGCGTAGGTTTGTTTTTATTTGCGACTCGGCTTGGTTCAAGGATGTCCCATAGCTCCTCGGGAAAGAACTGGAGAACTGCCAAACAGAAATCATGAGGTGTCCTCATCCAGTCCACATGGCGCCTTACCTGGTTTCCTCACTTCGAAAAGCGGCAGCTCCCGTACCGCATTCTTATACTTTTGCGTGTACGTCGGCATACCTTCGAATGGGTTGAACGTGGCAGCTTCTCGCTTTCTTGACTTTCCGACTCTTGCATTCTCCCCGAGTACTGCATATAAAGGCCCGTCGTGAATGCGCCGTCGCAGCGCCCTAAAGTGTTCCACTTGAGCTCGTTCGAAGTATGTAAGCGGGCGGGTTCCAGGAATCGCCATCTTGGGAAAGACCTCGGATGGCTTCGTGTCAATCACAAGATCAGGATCATAGTCCCATGTGACTTCTTGGCCCCCAATCTTCTGCTTGCCGCCGCCTCGAGAAGCCCATCCCCCTCCTCTGCCTCCTCTCGACATTTCGTAGCTGAGTTTTTCACGTTGTTCTCGGTCAGATGTGAGTCGCGCAGTGACCCTTGGGTGAATGTGATCAAGCCAAACGTGTTCGGAAGTGCCAGCAAGCTGAGTGTGGTTGATGTGGTGAGAAAACGGCGGGTTTGGTCCGACTTCAGAACAATTGTGGTTCACGAGTGGGCCATTACAAGCAAAGATCACTCGCTTCACCAACGGTCGAGCCTATGCGCACCCTGACTCTGCACGTGATCTTATTGGATGTTGAATGGCACAAGATGAATGGTCTTCTCTCAAAGCTCCTGCTGTCTCAAAGCTTTGTATATCAAAAAAGAGAGAGATCCCCCATGCTCGATAATACAACGCTTAGCACTTGACAGTCGAAAGAACGTCTTCCACTACTTACATAAACATGGCAAGCATGCCCTCAATGCAAACAAGACTACATGAGCATCTACAAAGAGTGGAAGAGGACTCAAATCTAGAACTTGATAGAAAACTACTGGAAGATTGCGAAGTCCTCCTACCGCCAGAGATTGTCAGTGACCCGAAAGCCTTGCGATTGGTTGTGCAACAGGCGTCTGCACTCCTATTTAGTTTACACCAGGATCCTACGCCACTGGCGAAGTTGTTGATCACATTAGTCAAACCCTTTTCTTTCTCAGATATCCTTGAGCAAAACACTCCTGACGACTTTGTGGCGGGCTTACGAGTTGAAGCTCAGCCGTATAACATCCTTGTTCTCAGTTTACTGGGGAAAGCGTCGAGAAATGCACGCGATGCAGCGACTTTGGCTGGGATGCCGCAGGTTGTGCATTCTGTCATCACTCTTTGGTTGTCAACACCCGATATGTCAGTGGCGGAAACTGCTGGAATTTTGATTATGGACCTTCTTAAGATTGACCGCGAACCGAGCGATGTGGCTATTCACGGTGTTGGAAACGATGTCGATCATAGCAACAAAGGTCAGGGCCTTATGTGGCGTAGGGTGTTTGGCGATAAGGATGTCTACAGCTTGTTCTTCTCCATGACGGACTTGAAAGACTCAAAGGATCCGAGGCTCAGTAAAAGAGAAAAGACCATTGCTCAGTCACGCGTCCTGGCTATCATGCCTCGCATCGGACTACTTGATTGGAATTATGCAGTGCGGAGTCATCATGCTGATATAGAAGGTCAGCACGGCTTGGACACGGACAATGAAGGCCTACTGGATTATGTTGCTCTTCATATGGTGGACTACAAAAGCGACGTACTCATCTATATGAACTTGCTTCAGTTCTTCGCAAATCTATTACCGTTGGCAGATGGGACACTTTCTGTGAAGTAAGCTAAGAAGTTGAATCCGATCTTTGATACGTATCTTGCTAAACATCTCCCTTCAACCAGGAATCATGAGCTGCATCCCCTCAAGTTCCTGCGAGCCCGTGGTCTGCACGAACGCGCAATGTCGTTCTGGCTCAACCCGAACGACCCTGCCCAGGACCCACTAGACGTGAACTTCCTCTATGGTCCATCTGCACACTATGTCGCGACTTATGCCACTCACTTCTCCGAGGACCTAATGTCGTCTCCAGGCATCCACAGCATCCTCAAACGTCTCTGTCAAGCCCTCGACCTCTCAGCTAATCAATGGGCACATGGCCAGTCTCCGAAACACGATCTCAACGTCCTCGTTTCATTACCTCGTGTGGTGCTTCTACGACAGGGGTTGACGAGTCCAATATTACTGCTTCCCTGCAAGACCACAAACCCGGATGTCCTACATGCCCTCGCAGCCATCTTCTGCGGGCGCTCGGTCTCATTGAATAACATTGAGATCCTCACATTCCCACCCCGAAAGCCCGACACCGACATGCTCGATGCTCCTCCCCACACCAACGTTCCCTCCGAGTCCGCGGCCGCACGCGCTCTTTTTCTACTCTACCTGTCCCACCACGAGGCTCTCTTCACGCACCTCCTGATGCATGCCGAACTCCTCGCGCTGCCCGAAAAGGCGCTCGCATCCATCGCACTTCTCGCCGCGTTGATATCCGCGCACTGGACCACTCTACCACTGACATCCACGCCGCCATCCTCACCCACCGCACCCTTAACCCTTCCTTCAGGGTTTTCCATCCCCTTATCCACGCCTTCGACGTCCCTCGCTTTCCTTCTCTCCCCAGTACACCAGGCACGCGCATCACTAATCCCCTGGCTCCTACGCCCACCACAGAATTTCTCGGGTCTTGTCGGTGGGCGCGGCGACGCGGAGGGCGCGGCGTATAAAGTTGCCGTCGCCAAGTGGGAATGTCTCTTGCTTTTTCGGAAGAAGCTGGCCGAAGCGGTGGAGTGGAGTAGTGGTAGCGATGAAGACGAGGGATCTGAAAGCGCAAGGGATTTGCTGGAGGTTGTGGATCGGAGGGTCCGGGAGGGCGTTTGGGGCCAGAGAGTGGAGGTTGGTGGGAGGGTGGGCACTATGGAGCTTTAAGCAGGTATGAGTCTGCTCGAATGCTAAAAGCATCGTCTGCCAATTCTTAGACGACGCCTAGTGACCTTTCTACGTTGATACTAAGCAGTCGCTCGCACGTAGAGTAACAATGTCAGCGGTAATCTCAATACGCTCAGTAATCATACGGGTCGTCGCCCCCATCATCGTATGCCGCAAGATCCTCCCCAAAGTCGTCGCCGTCGCCCACAAAGGTTTCCATAACCTCCTTCTCTGCGTCATTCTCTTCCTCGGCCTCTTCCTCGTCCTCGTCCTCGTCCTCGTCTTCGTCGTCCTCTTCGTCTTCCGGCTCCTTGTCGTTGCCTGTGTCATTTGCATTTTGCGTGGCAGCCGGAGTGATGAGGCCGCCTGCACCGACCTTTGCTCCGCTCTCTTCCTCTCCTTCTTGGACATCTCCGTTAACACTCCCAACGCCATCACTAGTTGTAACAGCGGTGGCGGTGCCACTTCCAATGCCCCTTACTCCGCGATACAATTCACTAAGCTTCTCGTAGTTGATGTGTTTGCTGAATCCCTTGCCTCTCTTCTCCAGCATGCGCTGGTTCGCATCCGCCGGACTCTCAACTGGGGTCCCACCCTCGAGCACCGACCCGTCACCCATACGGCCTGGCCGGCGCTTCTGCTTCAGTTTGGAGCCCGCTCCGGAGGCCTCGTCGAGCGCCTTCTTCAAATTCTTGGCTTGTTGCGCACGCAGCCAGTCTTCATTGTGCGTCACCCAGATACGCTCCTTGATACGCTGCTCGGCTACGCTGAGCACACAGTTGCGAACTTCGGGGTCAGAATCGAATTCGTCGCTATCGATGTGCGGGTCGATGGAGATGACGCGGTTGTCGCGACGTCGGTTGGGAGCAGCGGCGGCGGCAGAAGCAGCGCGTTGTTTCTCGGCAAGTAGCTTAGCGCGGTTCTGCGCAACGATGAAGGCTTCATCTTCCAGTGTGCTTAGCGTGATTGGGTCGTTGATGATCGTGTCGATCTCATCTTCGAGCTCATTCTCTTCCACGAGGTCTTCTGGTGTTATGAAGGGTGGAGGCTTGGCAGCTTTCTCGCCGGCTTTGGGAGGACGACCACGCTTCTTCTTCGTCGGAGGTTCCTCAGATGGGTTGCGGGTGGGTGACGCTGGTGTATCGGTATGTCCATCACCAAGAAGCTCGGGGCCATCCGAGATTACAGGAATCGCGAAGCCTTCAGCGTCTCGCCTAGATTCTGCGGTGGGGGTACCGGAATTTTGACGGGTTGTTGGCGCTTGGAGTGATTCATCGCCTGATATCTCGAAAGCTTCTTCAGGAGCATCAGGGTTCAGCAGCAAGGCGAGCTTGCGTTTCTTCTTCTCCTCTTTTAGCTTTGCTTCGTACAGTGCTGGCGGGTCTGCAGACAGTTTAAGCCTAGTGCCGAATTCGCGAAATTGCTCAATGGTCAAGTCGCTACTCGCAGTTCTTTTGAACTCCTCAATACGTTTGGCAACAGTCATGTCGGCGACCTTGACAACGTAGACCACCTCACGCACCGTCCGACGAAAGTTGTTCATTCGCGCGGCCAGTATGATGCAAGCTCCGCATAACCCAGCGGGACGCCTCCCAGTCACCATCCAATCACGTTTCATGCGCCTGACGAGTTTTGCAGCATCTTCGGCGACTTTCATAAGCGAACTGCCAAACTCCAACTTGCGGGCAAACTTCATGATCAGGTTCTCGACTTCAACGACCGGACGAATACCAGACGCGTCGTAAGCGTCAAGCCAGAGATCCTTTTTAAGACTTTGATAGGTTTGCCCAATCTTGAAGACGTTGACCTGAATCAGCTCTGAGAAGTCCATGAGAAGTGTTTGGTTGTTTGCATCTCGACGGCATGCTACGTATAAACAAACCGATGCTACAGTCCGAACACGACGGCCCTGGATGAAGTTGTTGGCTGCAGCTAGCTTGTAGATATTGAAAGCCTGATCTGCCACGTTTTCGTTCAAACTAAGTGCATTTGCCTGTTTGCGGATTTCGTCACGACCTTTGACGAGTTACCAAGATTTTCCACCTCTGGTTACCAGGAGGACACTCACCATTCGCTTCAGTGACTTCCCTGCTTTCCGTTCCTCCGGCTGCCCTACGAAAGGCCGTTCCCAGACTCTTGGCATGCCTTTGGCCTTCTCCCACAAAGCCACCCTGCACGGTAGCAGCACCAGCAGAAGTCTCTCCAAAAGTCACTTCTGAGACGATGTTCGACTCGCTGACGATAGTGCCACAGTTTGCACACACGCGCAGGCCATCTGCATCCTGGATGTCCGGATTTGAGCAAGACGGGTTAGGGCAGCGCGGCGCAAGTGGCATACGTGCCGGCCGATTGTTGCGCGTGCCCTTTGGATCTTTAAGAGATGCAAGGCGCTCTCGAGGAGGTCTTGGTCGTTTTGCCTCCATTTATGAGATGAG
>Ga0160429_1002280_pt1 | contig 10195 bp, 8 predicted proteins | sample SolpanmetagenomR_FD_108199 | JGI IMG/M metagenome (GOLD analysis project Ga0160429, IMG submission 108199) | Solar panel surface microbial communities from Lawrence Berkeley National Laboratory, California, USA - R | ecosystem: Engineered > Built environment > Solar panel > Unclassified ... | reverse complement strand
TCACCTCCCAACGGCTTTCCTACCCCAAGCTCGAATCTAAATTCTTCGGGTTGCGGTACTCCTACAACCGTCAACAATAACGAGCGCCACTCCATGGGTCCTCGTATCAATGCCTTTGGCCACAACAAGCGTTCCAGCTTGATTGGAAACGGCGGCAATGGCTCTGTCGGGGTTATCGGCGCTCCAAAACTTACTCAATCTTATTCAACCAATGACATACCCACAATCAAAAACACTATTGGAACAAACGGAATCTTGGCGCGCATGCAAGGTGCTACAACAACTGCATCTGAACAACGCTTCCTCGATCATAACGCCAGCCTTGGTCGCATTCCTGCTAGCGCTTTGAGCAACAATAGCAGCAGTCGTGTAAGCAGGGATATCTCTGGCATGGATTACAGAAGCCAAGACGCTAGAGTTTCCATGGCTCAACCACACCCAGGCCTTCATGCTAGTGACACACCGTTTGGTCCCAACATGTCTTCCACTTCGGCGAACCTTGTGGTGTCTGGCTATGGGAATCAACCATATTACGGCGGTTACGGCATGCAAGTTGGCATGAAAGGTGGAATGCAAGCTGGTCTTCAGACTCTCAACAACGCCATGGGTAATTTGCAGGTCAACAACCAAGATGTCTTTAATCCACAGGGGCCTGTCTACAACGGATACACCGCGAATGTTGGCATCAGTGGAGCTCAGAGGTTTCGCGACAGTCAAGCTCGTGTTATTCAACAGCGTCGTAATCAAGGTGGCGAAGGTCAGAAACACAGTTTCATGTACTCTCAAGAGTTATGCTAACATTACTATAGAAACCTCACGCTTTGCACATATTCCGCTCGACAACCTGCGTGGAGAGATCTACGGCCTTTGCAAGGACCAGCATGGCTGCCGTTATCTTCAGAAGAAACTTGAAGAAAGGAAGCCTGAAAATGTTCAGATGATCTTCGAGGAAACTAAGACTCACATCGTTGAGCTTATGACAGGTTGGTTTATTTTGATGCGCAACTCCTGACAACTTGACTGACACTTTGCAGATCCCTTCGGCAATTATCTCTGCCAGAAACTCCTCGAGCATTCCACAGATGATCAGCGCACAGTCCTGATGACTAATGCTGCCGGTTACATGGTGAAGATCGCCATGAATCAGCATGGTACTAGGGCTTTGCAGAAGATGATCGAGTTTGTGTCAACCGAGGAGCAGGTTAGCTTGTTTGGTGCTTTTCGTGCCCGCAAATGGAACTAACCCGAACAGAAACAAATTGTCATCTACGCCTTGGGAGCTCAAGTCGTGCCCATGATCCAGGATCTCAACGGAAACCACGTCATTCAGAAGTGCCTCAACCGTCTGTCAAGCCAGGATTCTCAATTCATCTTCGATGCTGTCGCAATGAACTGTGTTGTGGTTGGCACTCATCGTCATGGTTGCTGCGTCATTCAACGCTGCATCGATCATGCTTCTGGAAATCAAAGGGCACAACTTGTCGCAGCCATCACTCGTTGCTCCTTCCCGCTTGTGCAAGATCCATTCGGCAACTACGTCTTGCAGTACATCTTCGACTTGGGCGAGGAACCATTCTCCCAACCACTTTGTCGCACGTTCCTCGGTTGCATCTCTCAACTCAGCAAGCAGAAGTTCAGTTCGAACGTAATGGAAAAGGTAAGCATAACCCACACTTTCACACTCAAATTACTTATTTGTTACAAGTGCATTCGCATTGCAGACGCCGACACCAGAGCTTCCATGATCTACGAAATTGTTGACTGTCCTGACTTCGAAAGACTTGTCGACGATCCATTCGCCAACTACGTCGTTCAAACTGCCGTAAGTGTTGCAAAACCGACCTCTGAAACTTGATACTAACCACTAACTACGTTTTTAGTGGGAGTATGCCGACGAAGTGAACGAGGCTCTTCTGGCTGAAAAGATTCGTCCTGTCCTTCCTCGCATGCGCCATAAACCCTACGGTCGCCGCTTTGCCTCCAAACTTCAGGAGCGCGACAAGAAACTTGGTGTTATTAGCAACCAACCAACCGACAGCTTCTCTGTTGATGCTTCAGGATACTCCCCTATGGCGCCGACCTCCTCTTACAACTCGCACAGGCAAAGCCAGGATTTCAGCAACCCGATGTTTCCTGGCATGGCTGCTCACAACAGTGCTGTGTTCAACAGCAATGACAATTATGGCAACGGCCACCAGCGTCGTTACAGCAATGCTGCCAACATGTTAAACTACAATGGTTATCAGTCCACTGGCTACCAAGGCTATCAGCCATCATCCCGCCTATCCATGCACGGCATGCCCAATTATTGACGGAACGCATGTTACAAAACGTGTTTGTCGTTGAGCTCCGCGTGTTCTCAGCCTGTGCTTCCTTCCGAAAACCGTATATTTACGAGTTACGACAACTATGTGAGGCAGATATTTGCCCAACTCTCTCACTACGATTTTGACCAATGAACGGAGCTACAAACATATATCTGTACCAACAGCAACATAAACACGATCGATACGACAAAAACTCTGCAATCAACGAAGCGCTGAATGATGATTAGAGCAAACAAGAATCTTCGGCTTTCTGTAATGTGAGAGACATATGCGAGAGAGCCTTTTCTTTCAATTTTTTACTGTCTTTTGGATCCAAACAAAGAAGAGGTCATCGTTTCGATTTAGAGACACAATGATCTTCATCATAAGAAGCCATGAGGGGTGTTTTCCCCACAAGCATTTTGGTTTTGATGTTTTTTTGACTTTTCTTGGTTTCTTCCTTGCCACTTTTGTTTTGCTTTCCTCTTTTCTGTTATTTACCTTGCAAATTCATGAACCGTCACGATCAAACACTAGAGTAGCATTTAGATACATCTACCACTTGCGCCCAGATAGTCTCTTCTTTGTGTAAAACCAGTTTGATTTATATTTGGTTACTTCTCACACGGGAGGCGTTATTCATAAGATAGCATTACCATATCCAATCGTTATACAAACTGCGTCATTACTGCTTGCAGCTGCTACTGCTGTTTTGCTGTGTGCCCAGTGACCCTCGTCGCCGCCTCATAAGACTCCTCGGTGTTCTTTTATCCTTCGTTCGTTCATCTAGCCCTCTCCAGGGCAATCCACGACAATCCTTCTCTTATGAGTCCCCTCCAGTACTCCTAGAGCGGTACCAATCCAGCCAAAAACCTCATCACCGTGCTTAATCACCGCAGATTCTGATCCTTCAGGCTCGCCTGCCTGGCGATCTCACACACTCTCCCAATGCTGTTAAACCTCTGCAGCAGGCCCCTAGATCCTCTCCACGTTTGCTCCATCCCTCTTCCTTCTTCGTCGCCTAGCCTCCTCCGCAGCATCCAACGCAACAAGCTTGTACGCCTCTGAAAGCGCGTACGAATCCACCTTTGGCGAGGCCCCAGCAGTCCGGCACGAAGTGATCTGTGTCTGCGAAGTTGTCAGTCCAGGCCACTAGCATATGGCAAAACGACGAGTTAGAAAGCGTGGCACAAATAGGGATAAGGTGCTCAACGGCGTATTACCAGCCTGCAAAATCTCGAGTTCGTTCGTGCGCCTCTTCGATCTGGGCGATTTCGGCGTGGAGGTCGTGGATGGCCGAGGTGAGTAGATTGAGGGTGCTGACCTCTTCTGGTGTAGGCAGGAGGGGCTTATTGAGGTCTGGAGAGCTGTGGCGCGACATGTTGCTCGCTGGGGTGCATTTTAGATGCTCGAAGTATTGCTTGGCGCGAAGAAGTGCTTTTTGATATTCAGGGGTCCATTGTTGGACGTTGTTTGTCCCAAAATGAAACTACCCTTTCGTTCTACGCATCTTCGACCAAGCTTGACCCAGCACGAATGAAGTCAAAGAACCATTCAGATATCTGACAAGCGCGTCAACACTGTATCGAGATCGTATCAAAGAGATCATGCCGCGTGAGGCAGACGGTGATTTGCTCCAGGATATCGTAGCAGAAGCTGACCAGAACATTCAGCAACTTAGATCTAGCACTCTCCAAAGAGCAGCACCATGATACATCATATTGCATGAATATTGACAGCAGCAGTAACAAACTGTCTCTACACCTCCACAACACAGGCCAAAAGCAGCACAGTATATCTCCAGCGCGATCGTGACAAGGCCAACACATCTATGACAAGAAAATCTTTCATCGATTGCAATCAGAAAGATTGAGCCGGTCTTACAGATTATACAAAGAAAGCATCACGTCATCCGCAGCCGCTCAAAGATAGATTGTGCCTGCCACAAGTAACCTGTTGTTCTAACATCTAATTCCGATCTTTCGCTAGTGCGAGCTACACTTGGTGAGTCTCATACACTCTTGACTATTCCACGCTTACAAAATGTCACAGTCACGATATCTTCCCAAGCTAAAGCGCCAGGCTCATGTTCTAGAAAATGTCACAACGCACCCAGTAAGATACCTAATTGCGGCGAGCATGTTTCAGCATAAACTTTTCCTCTAGTTGCGCAAAGAAACACTTCTTCTTCCTGTGGATGTTGAGTCTTACATTGCCATTGTTAGTAGCGAGTCGGGTGAAAAGAAATACTGCATGCGTCGTCCCAATATACTATATACATATAAATACAGCTCAGGAGTCAATGTGGTCAGGTATACACTTTTATCCAAGTGTATCAACGGAACTGACTGCGATTGATGAGCAAAACAGCCGTGGAGGCAACGTCCCGTAGGGTGTGGAGGATACCTGGAAAAACATTGGGCATTTCCTTTTCTTCTCGCCTGCCGTGACGCTGCAGGCGAAGGCTTCAGAGCACCACACGCAGATCTCCTAATCAGGATGGTCGAAGCAAAGCACAAGAGGTTCCTGTCTTCAGCACTACGCTAGCGAGCGTACGTTCGCGGAGGGAGGATTGTGTGTCGTCCCACGAAGAAAGGGCCAGCATGAAAGACATTGACTGTGGGCCATGTGAGCAAAACATCTTGAGAACATGGAAGTGATCTAACATTAGCAGGGACTCACCCTCACGATTATATTGATGCTGCTGTCAATAAGGAAATCCGCTGAATCCAGGAGTTTACTTCGCAGCATCGACATAATAGGAATGACCTTTTGTAAACATTTCCCCGTTCAGGATTATGAATATACGGAGAACGCACTCATCCATAGTGATCTTGGCAGGTCTCGTCCGCCACATCGAAGGCTTCCTTTTGACAATCTAATGCTTGATGAAGAATGAACAAAGGAAATTACGGAGAATTGAGTGGCCCCAATCAATATTGTCTGTCGTTGAGTGCTCCACAAGTCCATAAAGGCGGTGGTCCTTATCAACCTGGTATGTCATGCTAACCACACTGGAGACGTTCTTCTTCTCTGGGTTACCTGAAAGCACGGAATGCTCCTGATTCTAAGGCCTAGCTGGATTCCTTTCTTCCTGTCACTGCCTTCGCTGGCCACCGCTACCCACAGCCTGTAGGCCTCCCTAGCGACTCTGCCGGAGATTCATGCCATCATGATTCGTCGTCGAGGTCGTTCTCTATATCTGGATGTATACATATATATATATATAGGGCTCTGGCTTGGCAAGCGGAAAGAGGGGCAGAAAGAGATGGTAATGTTGGTGTCGGTGCAAACATCCACGTCGTGTCTGCATCGGTGCCATGAGGATGCCGAAGTGCGAAATCTCACCACTGAAAAGGCAGTGGCTGAGCCCGATGACTGGCCTCGATGAGCAATTGCAACGTTTATAACAAAACGTCCTCGACAAAGTATTGCCAGAATTGGAGCTGTAGCACTTCGGAATCTAGACACGGCAGGGGTTGAAACCCTGGTGGTTTCGAAACAGCAGACATCTTCCTGTTCGCATGATTCTTCACCGATGTTAAGCTCCAGGTACAGCATAGGGACAAACATGCTCGAAAATGCTAGCCGAAAGATGAACCTTCATCACAACCCAAGGCAGTGCCTTCTTGTTGCCCAGTACGAACCATGAGGCGGAAGCGGCCACCATCAGCCGGTCTGCCGGAACACAAGAACAAGAAGTTGGGGCGCAGGTAAGAATCACGCGCCCATACGAGTAGACGATTTTGTTCCTCTTGATACACGCTCTTTGCACTGCGCCAAAGTGGGAAGTCTGGAATAAGCGTCTTACCAAGATCGATGGAGCTCTCGATGGAATCCGACTGCATCGACAATTTTCGGCGCGTTATGACTCCACACTTGGCTCTACAACATGCCAATAGTATCGGCTCATAATCCGAGATCGTTCACAATTGGTGACTCTGGAGTTAAACAGCGGTTGCTTCAGAAACACATGGCATGAGCGCTGCACCCGCCCCTACCGCGTGTGTACCGATGAGTATAGGGCATAATGCTAAGACTTATTCGGGTAGCAAGCCGCCTCGTGCCAGTCGTTGCCAAATAGGTGTCTGCAGGCGAGACAGATCGGAAGGTGTGATTGGTTAGATGCACCAGGTACAAGCCTGCCTGCGTTGAACAATAACCTCCGTGCTGCAGCTTGAGGAACCAAAACCGTTGTGCGATAAACGTGCGTGCTGGTCATCTGAGCCTTTTCCGTCCAGTAAAGTCCTGCGTGGTGGTGGTGAAACCCGGCTTCTCTCCAGTGTAGGAAAGTCGCTTCCGGACGAGCTTTGTATCAGCAGGCCGGCGTGGCTGTTGACGAACAGAAGGCCGAGATGACAGAGAAAGAGATCGCGCCAGATCAAATGTAACTTCGTAACTTACTGGATTGTCGTAATTCAAGCAAATGCATCGTTATTTGGTGGTGATGAGAAGCCTGGAACTATCGAAGTGACAAGCGGCCGCATTTGGCTCAGCTCATTCACTCTCAATGACTGGCTGGACCCCTTTGCGGTTGCCCTGACTGACGAGCAATAAAAACTCCCGACCTTCTTTGCTCTACTTCACTCTCTCTTCGTCTTTCTTCCACTCTACTTTCATCTCTACACTTCACACCTTCTTACTGTCTTCTACTTCATTCCTTTGTAGCATCTGCCTTACACTCTGCTATCCAGCTTTCTCCAAAGCAGCGCTTCTACATCTTCATCGCTCTTTCTTAACCTCCGCTTTCTACTTTTCACCCCACCTTGAACCTCATCAGAGTCAATCAAACGAGGTCAGCGTGAGCAACTGCCTCACTTCTTCTCTCAAGTGAAAACACAAGCAGCACTAGCATGAGCACGTCAAACGGATTCCATCGCAGCCCGTCCGCTTCTGATCTTGATCCTTATTCCACTGCTGAAGTCTACTATGGCGACAAGTCCGCTGCGACACGCCAGGATCCAAAACGCCGTGCTTTCTCGGTACTCATGGACTCTGGCAGTGTCGCCGTTCTAGATGAGTTGAAGGGTACCCACCGCAGGGCTAGTCAGGACGACTACGGCCGTCAACCTCGCAAATTTCTCATCCCTGTTGACCAAACCTTGGAAAACCTCTTGTCGCGAGAGGATACGGATAACAATTCTCAGATCACCATTGACGATGATGGTCCAAAGGTAAGACTTGCCCCTTTAATCTTAAGTCATAGCTTATATGAAGTCCTAGGTTTTGTCCGTCGGCACTGCAGCCTCTGGTGGCTACAATCGTGTGGATGTTCGGGGCACTTACATGCTGTCAAATCTCCTGCAAGAGCTCACCATCGCCAAAGACTTCGGTCGCAAGCAGATCGTATTGGACGAGTCACGTCTTAATGAGAACCCCGTCGATCGTCTCGCTCGCATGATTCGAGACTCTTTCTGGCCCAATCTCACACGCAAGATTGATGCTGGCAATATTGCTATGGTTGCCAAGGACCCAAAGGACTGGACTACCGATCCTAGGCCCAGAGTATATGTGCCGCGTGGCGCGCCTGAACAGTTCGAATACTACACCAAGATCGCAGAGACACATCCCGAGATCCGTCTCGACGTGCAGTGGCTGGCGGAGACCGTCACCGCAGAATACATTCGTGATCTAAATTCTGCACCTGGTCTGCTTGCTGTTGCAATGGATGAAAAAGTTGATGTCCAGGGCAACAAGACATTGCAAGGCAAACCCTTTGTCGTCCCTGGTGGTCGATTTAACGAACTCTACGGATGGGACAGTTACATGATCTCGCTCGGTCTTCTGGCTAATGACCCACTTGACCCGAATAGAAACATGGATGTCCACATTGACCTATCGAAAAACATGGTTGAAAACTTCTGCTTCTGCATCCAACACTATGGTAAGATTCTCAATGCCAACCGCTCTTACTACTTGGGGCGTTCTCAGCCACCATTCCTTACCGATATGACTCTCAGAGTGTACGACAGGATCCGCCATAAGCCCGGGTCACTTGATTTTCTTCGCCGTGGTATCCTTGCACAGATCAAGGAGTACTACAATGTCTGGATGGCCGAGCCCAGGTTCGACGAAGCGAGTGGCCTGTCCCGCTATCGCCCAGTTGGTGTTGGTGTACCTCCTGAGACCGAGGCGACTCATTTCACACACGTCCTCGAACCATATGCCAGAAAGCACAACATGACGTTTGATGAATTTGTTCGTGCGTACAACATGAAGGAGGTCGAGGAGCCAGAGCTTGATGAGTACTTCCTGCATGATCGTGCTGTCAGAGAGTCTGGCCACGACACTTCCTACCGTCTGGAGAAGGTTGCAGCCAATCTTGCCACAGTCGACCTCAATTCTTGTTTGTACAAGATTGAGTCTGATATCGCTAGGACCATCCGAGGCTCATTTGGCGACCGCCTCCTGATTCCCAAGGAGTTCCACGTACCTGGCATGAATCTCGATCAATTGGAAACCTCTGCCATCTGGGACCGTCGTGCCAAGAAGAGACGTCTCGCCATGAACCAGTATATGTGGAACGACGAGAAAGGCATGTACTTAGATTATGACACCGTCAAGGAAGAGATGACCACGTACGAGAGTGCCACCACCTTCTGGGCCATGTGGGCAGGCGTTGCTACTCCTCGCCAGGCGGCCGCTATGGTTATCAAGGCTTTGCCGCTGTTTGAGGAGCTTGGAGGGTTGTCTTCTGGAACCGAGGAGTCTCGTGGCCCCGTTGGTCTTCATCGGCCCAACCGCCAATGGGACTACCCCTTTGGGTGGGCACCTCAGCAGCTTCTGGCTTGGACTGGTCTTCAGCGGTACGGTTATCTCGAAGAGGCGCAGAGGCTCGCTTATAAATGGCTTTTCATGGTCACTAAGGCTTTTGTGGATTTCAACGGTGTTGTTGTTGAGAAGTACGACGTCACCCAGCCGCATGACCCTCACAAGGTTGCTGCCGAGTACGGTAACCAAGGCGCCGATTTCAAAGGAGTTCCGCGTGAAGGGTAAGTGAACTCATCGTCTTATGCTAGTGCTTTTTGCTAACTCTGATAGGTTCGGATGGGTCAATGCCAGTTACACCGTCGGTCTTAGTTTTGTCACTGCCCATATGAAGCGCGCATTGGGAACCATGACGGACTGGAAGACCTTTGAGCGTGCCACTCAAGAGCTTGATGTTGGCTTCGATGCATCAGAGTCTTCTCGTGATCTTGGTGCTGTTCAGCAAGAGTACTCTCAGACCTCGCACCATCTCGGCGGGCTTCAGGGTGCTACGGGACATGCTGAGCCTCCAACCAAGCCTGCAAATGCCGCCAAACGTCTCCCGGAGAGCCATGCAGGCATACAGCACAATAGTGCCGCAGTTGGTAGTTCTGCTGAGGGTGGTTCTGCCACTCCTCCTGCGAATATGAAGGCTCTTCCAAGTAGATTTCTTTCCGTTTCATGAGCTCGACAACGGCCTTTGTTCATAAATGACGATGCATAACCCGCATGGTTCCTTTCTACTGATTCACTGTCCATAGGAAACGATGATGAATATTGCTGCTTGCATGGCGCGGCGTTCTCTTTTCACGATACCAGGGCTCGAGGGAGTGCGTGCAGGCAAGCGCGATTCCCAGCAGATCTTGGACTTTTTGTACAATAGCTTGCACTGCATCACAGCAGAGTTACTCCAAGTAGTAATGTAATTCCATGACCTAAAATTCCTGTTACCTCGACAGCACAAATCGTGTGGTTGCGACTGTTTAATGTGTCCAAAATGTGAGTGACAAAGATTCACGATACTCAGGCTTGTTCAGATTAAAGGTTTTGCAGATTTCAAAATTACAGACATCTAAAATGCGAGTTGGGGCTACAACTCGACAACACTAGGTATATATGCGCCTTACGAACGCCGTGTGCCC
>Ga0160429_1002279_pt1 | contig 10202 bp, 9 predicted proteins | sample SolpanmetagenomR_FD_108199 | JGI IMG/M metagenome (GOLD analysis project Ga0160429, IMG submission 108199) | Solar panel surface microbial communities from Lawrence Berkeley National Laboratory, California, USA - R | ecosystem: Engineered > Built environment > Solar panel > Unclassified ... | reverse complement strand
TTCGATAACAAACACGATCTGGAAGACAGGGACGCGTTTGATCTCGACAACGATGTACGTCTAGTGATGCGCAACGACCAAACAATGCTAGTCTCTTCACGAATTCTCGCGTCTCATTCGAAAGTGTTCGCGGTGATGTTCAATGAATGTTTTTCGGAATCCACCAGCCTTGCGGCGAACTCAGAAGCTTTTTCCATCACACCGATCGACCTTTCCGATGATGACTTGGAAGTCATGTCATTACTCTATGATATCATGCAGTGCAGTGTCTCGATCCTCCTTACACCAGACAAGCACAAGCAAAAGAATCGCGAAATATGGAAAACCTCAACGCCGAACGTTGGAAAACTGCTCAAAGTTGCCATCCTTGCGGAAAAGTACGACTGCATGAAATCAATAACCTTTCATTTCATTGCATGGCTCGACTCATGGCTCTCTTGTGGAAAACAACCTTACGAAATACGTGGAACGGCTCGCGATCGTCTTGTCATTGGATATCTTGCATGCCTTTCCAGGATCTTCGACAGAGCCGGTACGGACCTGATGAAGTTCGCCACTGAACCCTTTGACGGCCTTCTCATGGAGCGAGAAGTACACGCAGACATACCACCTGCGTGTTTGCCCGGTGAGTTTATGGGACATTGTACTATTTGGTGGAAGTGATTATCTGACTCTTTTCAGCACCGTTGCAGGATAAAAGAAGACGCATCCGGGCGCAGTACACCGAAGTCGTCGGTGCGCCTTTTGCAAAGAAGCTCGAACTGACTGACCTCTACCTTAAGGTGTCCAAGTGGACGCGGGACGTTGACTCGACTCGCACAACTTTGACCACCTTGTCGGACATATTCTTACAGCACGAATATTCGGACGATGTTGACAAGGATGAGCTGTTCGCACACATTCGAATTAAGGCGGCAGCTCTCCAAGCTAGCGGTCTTTGCTTCTTTTGCGTTGAAAAGCAAGCGTTGGATAAGAAAGTAATGGACTGCTCTCACGCTTACGGTTGGAGTACCATCGGAGACGAATTGTTTGAGCCTCTTGCTCGAAGCTCCGTCGTCGGTAGAAGATTTTGGCAGGATCTGGATCTGGCAAAGGCTGGCAAGATCGGAGGCCGGTATGAAGAGCAGTCTCGCAGCAATTGGAAAGACCGACGAGCTGTTCATGTCCTTAGCATTCCAAGATCAAAAAGAGGAACAAAGACTCGTGAAATTGTTGTTGGAAACATTACATACCCATAGCGAAGCACAAACATTTCGTACTGTCCAACATAAACACTTCCGAAGCGGTAGATGACGAGGTATGGTAGTGCCGAAAGATTTGACAGAATGTTGCATTGCACACCACTGGGGATATGTTCTTCCTCCAGATCGGGAATCACCCTTTCCCTTGGATGTATCCCTCGTTCATCGGTTTCCGTGGGTGACGGAGTGCTCCGAGAAAGTAGTTGGGTCAAAGCACTGCGGCTTTACTCTCCGTCAAAGCACTGTGGTTTTACACTCCGTCAAATCAACGAAGGCGTGCGAGATTCGTCGATCGCCAAAATTGTATCAGAAATTTTCAGGCAGTAGGAAATGGAAAGTTCGCAAGGATACGGGATATGTTGAGTGTCATGAATCCAGGCGTTCGAATACTTGTCCCGCAGTGAGTTTGTTTTCAACCATAATCTCCCACATCACCTGCAGCCAGTGCAGTACCCTGTGTTCTTCTGCACTGTCCAGCCCAAGAATCTGACTTTGTCCGTCCAACTTCACCTCTTGGACCATAGCCCCGATCCATACACCAAGCACACCTCTTACACGCCAGTAATTGTCGTAATAAGTGAACCGGCCGTCGATCACGTGCCGTAGGCCCCAGGACTTTCTGTCCAGGAGCATGTCAAAGGCAGAAACCATTTGAATATACGCAGCTCCCAGGGTGAATACGTCCTCGGCAAAGTATTCGAGTACACGGTTTCCTTCCACTGGAGGGTCGATGGTCTTGAAATCCTTGACGTCGCCGAAATCGCAGAACATCAGTTTGGATTGGTGTAGGATGATGTTGTCGGGTCGTATATCTCCATGGCGTATTTTCAAGCCGTGGAGATAGTCAAGAGCGCTCGCTAGACATGAAGCCTGCTGATTGAGCCATAGTTTGAATGGCCATGTGTCTTGTAAGATGTTTCCGGCAAGCTTATTGCCTAGGTTGAGGTGAGAAGTCCATAATCGTAAGCAGTAATCAGATGCATCTGAAGTATGGACGCTAGAGAGCATCGTTTGAAGACTGCATGAGGCAAGCGGACTGAGTACGATGTTGACGACATCGTTGTGGATGAAATGTGTACGATACCGAACTATGTGGTCATGTTGCAATTGTCTCAGCGCTTGGGCTTCACGCAGACTTGTGTCAAACATCGACCTCGTCTGAGTTCTTGGCATCTTGCACGCCAGTTTAACATCATCGCTCTTGCAGAGATATACAATCGCTTGGGAACCATAGAAATACGGATTATTCAGCTGTATCTCCATGGTGCTTTTAGTGTCTTTGGATGTAATGGTGAGTGTATGTGATTTTACGTGGTATTCTATTAGCTCGTGTTAGCTCAAATAGATGTTCGTAGAAGAGGACGCGATTGACCCGTTTCCTCATCGTTGTGGGCTTGAATATGACCATTTGAATCATCATGATGCACGCTTACTGAAACTTTGACAAGTTTATGACTGCCTCCTACTTTTGATGCAACGCGGCCATTTGGCAAAAGTGTCTCTTCTTGCTCCATGATGTAATGGTCTTCACTTAGGAATAGTCTAGTGATGCAGAGTGTTTTGTTGTCGTCTTGTTTACTGTATGGTATCCATGACCACAGGGGGGAGTTATTTAAAGATTATTGTAGCGGTCAAGGCAGGGGGGGTATGAGTGGTTGAGGGCAAGCATTAGTCATTAATAGGGCTGCGAACCTTACTTTGTGGGTAGCCGCTCGGCTCAGGAAGTATCTATATTTCAAGTTAGTCTGCTGCTTCCTTACAGTAGTGTACTAAGTACTGACTAGTTGTACCACACGCTCGCATGGCACGTCTTTTCGCGATTGGCCAGCGTAACGCTGTCAGTATGCTGCTGCAAATGGAAGGTCGCAATGGTGAGGGATGGCTCGAGCCTACAAGACGACTAGATCACCCAGCCTTGCTCTCTGCATCTTAGATTGTTATCACGTCTCGCCGCACACTAAATACCCAGAGACACAAATCGAAGCACCAGATCATACCGCGATATATATAAAATGGAGATCCTAGGCGTGACAGCCGGTATCATTGGGGTTGCTGACCCAGCTTTGAGGGTTGTATCTGCTTTACTCAGTTACGGCAAGGACATACGGAACGCCAAGTCTGAGAAAAAACTCCTAATTGACGAACTTCTGGCATTGCAAGGACTGCTTGAGAGACTCCATGTTCGGGAGACTACTGTTCCTGGCCGAGACAATTTGATGCAAAGCGCAGATCTAGCACGTCGCTTCAAATTGGCTTACGACGACCTGGTATCAATCTTGAAATACGACCATGGGAAGGATCCGACCCCGAACAAAGGGCGCTTGAAACATCTGACAAGTTTGGCCATGTGGCCGTTTACCAAAGAGGATATATATGGCATTTTGCAGCGCGTAAGCCGGCTTCAAGACACCTGCACTCTACTCTTGGCAGATGAACAGAATGTGTTGCTACAGAGTGTCGATCAGAAGCAACAAGCAGCAGACCGTCAAAGACTTAAAAGCTTAATTTCTTCGTGGTTATCGCCGTTGAATATGACCCAGGCACATCAGGTCATTTCAGGTCGCGTGGCTACAAACTGCGGTCAATGGTTCATTGGATCTCCGTTATTCCAGGACTGGACAAGCGGGAGCTTACGATTGCTCTGGTGCCACGGAATCATGGGAACCGGAAAATCAGTGATAGCTTCAGTAACAAATAACCACCTTCGACAATTACTGATCTCCGGGGTTTCACCTGCCGTTTTCGTCGCAGTGCTCTATATCAAATATGATCAGCATGGACAGAATACCTGCAGCCTACTTGGTAGTGTAATAAAGCAAATACTGCAAGATTTGTCTTTCATCCCTTCGCGGGTTACAGATCTTTATAAACTACACAGCGACGGTGCAACTGCAGCCACAGCCGAAGAACTTGTCAACACTATCTTGAGTATCCTTGATCAAAATGAGCTATTCCTTATTGTGGATGGCCTCGACGAATATAACGAAGAGCTTAGATGGAACTTACTTGATAATCTGGAAATGCTAAAGTCGAAGGCTCGAATCGTTATCTTCTCTCGTTTCATGGACAGATTGCAAGAGGAGCTTGAGGGTTTCGCCGTTTTCGAAATGACAGCTAACAAAGATGACATTGGAAACTTCATTGATCAACACATCAAGGTGAACAGGAACCTGCGACGTTTGATCGACAACACTCCTTCACTCAGGGCAGACATTAAGGAAGCGATTGTGAGCACCGCTGCCGGTATGTTCCTGCTTGCGCGACTGCACATGGAGTCCATCGCTTCCGCTGCAAGTCTTTCGATCGGACATGTCCGGACCAGGCTTTCCACACTTCCACATGAGTTGAACACAGCTTTTAATGACGCGATGAGGCGAGTTGAATCGCAAGAGTCTGAGCAGAGAACCCTTGGTCTGCAAATACTAGGATGGGTCACACATGTTTTCAGGCCAATCTCCGTCAAGGAACTGCAGCATGCGCTTGCTTTCGATCCCAGCGAGAGCTCTCTCGATGAAGAAGCCATCCTCGAAGGCCACAGTATCACCAATCTCTGCGGAGGCCTCATAATGATCGATCAGACCAGCAACGATGTCAATGTGTTTCACTTCAGCGCTATGCAATACTTTCACGACCATCGTGAGAAGTTTTTCCCCGAGTTTCATGGGGTTATTAGCCGCACTTGCGTTACATATCTTATGCTACCGTCAATTGCGAGTCTGACAGTCGACCAAATCATTCGGGATTTCCCTTTAGCGTGCTACGCGGCACAGTACATTGGGGACCATGCAAGACTCGGCCCGGAAGATAAGCTTGAGGAGCCAGTTTTGAAGCTTCTCTGCCGCTTATTTTCCCACCCCAGGGAACGTAAGGTACTTCTCTCACTCCTTAACGGTCTGGACCTCATCTCTTCAGGAATATGTGAAGTTGGTGACGCACAAGGATTGATGGAAATGGATCAGCTTGCTACCCCAGATATTCCGGTTACGCTGTTTGTGATCAACGAACAGTCTGATATACACGAGAGCCGCAATGAACAACGCTCACTTATCACAGAGCTCGACTCTCTCAGTTTGATAACAACACATACTAGTGGTAAGAATTTCGGTATCATACCAAAGCCTGATCAAATCTTACTAACGTGGTCATTTCAGACGTGGAGACTCTGGTTGAAACCCTGAGCCCAAGGTATCCGACTGCACCTAAGGCTATACCCGAGGTGACTGCATTACATCTCGCAGCCTCAATGGGCTTGAGCAAAGTAGCAAATATGCTCATCGACGAGAGTGACTACATTGACACCCTTGACGAGAATGGCAAGACAGCACTGACTGTGGCTGTGGAGAAAGGCTTTGAGAAGGCGGTCGAACTTCTGCTTCTAAGTGGCGCTTTGGTTGATCTCAAGACGCATCATGGTCAACTAATTCTTCTACTTGTCATTGAGCGAGACTGGCACGAGGCAGCAGGGGCCCTCATTCGAAACGCTACCGATTCACTCAACAGCGAGGGAACCAATGAATGCGCGCCTGATGTTGCTCTAATGTTAGCTGTCTTGGACAACAATACAGATTGGGTTAAGGAACTCATACTGCGAATGGATCCGCCTATCAGCCAATCAGCAACGGCGGAGTTTGTACTATGCCTTGCAGTGGAGCGGGAATCATCGGTTATGATTGAAGAACTGCTCAAGGCTGGAGTTAATGTCAATTCACGAGACAGTGCTGAGCAAACACCATTGTTCAGAGCAACGAAACGAAGGAATGCCAGCATTATGCGTCTACTACTGAGCTTCGGTGCCTTGGTAGACTGCCGGGATATCAATGGACGAACTCCGTGGGCTGCTAACATTCGTTGCGACGCGCTCACACTTGCGATATTAATAGAGGCAGGCGCAGATCCCAACACCAGGGGCCTGCAAGGAAGCAGCGAGCTCTATACATCAGCTGGTGGTGGAGTTGTCAATGTGGTTCGCTACATGTTGGCAGTTGGAACAGATCCTTCCATTCAGACAGATTTTCAATGGGCTCCTCTTCACTGGGCAGCATACCATGGCCACTTTGAATGCCTACAATTATTGGTAGAGGCTGGTGCACAGCTTTCTCCAGTTTCTTCTGGGCGCGTGACACCGCTCGATCTTGCCTACGACGCCGGTAGGTCTACTGTCATAGCGTACCTCGAGCGAAGGGGAGCTCAACGGGCTGTCTCTATCGAGCGGCCACAGCTCTGGAGCCCCAAAACCTCATATGCACAAAAACGTCAACGCTCATTAACTGCCAAAGTAGAACCATACCAGACAGAGGTAGACTGTGTCGTCTTCTATTTCGAGAAGCCTTTGTCACGCGCCCTCATAAATCCCCAATTTCTCGGGCAGAGCATTCGACAACGTCTTTCAGGCGAGGTGTCGCCCTACTCATATCAGATATCAAACTGCCTGGATCTGGCTCAGAGGACTCTTAGAATTCGGAAAATCAACGTCGATGACCATGAGTCACACTTCGCGCAACTGAACACCTCCACATACCCATTACCGCCAAGCTCATTTGACTCAAACGAAACCCTTTACAACATGACGAAGACCAACGTGGGTTTCGAGCTTCGGAAAAGTCAGCAAGCCACTGATTCTGACTCCTTCAGTATGGTTCGTGAATGGACAGGAGACTGGAACATATCTTCCGTACAGCAAGACCGCCGGAGTGATTCACCATTACTTCACACTTCGCAGGATTGGTCCACATCTGCTACGAGCGACTGCAGGTGGATGCTCAAAAACGGTTTATTGCTGGCTCGAAGTGGTTGGGAAGCATCTAGTCCCAGGTTGTGTCTTACCAGTGAGCGCACCGGTAAGACTCTTCAAGACCTGCTCGTCGCTTGTTGGGTGGCAAAACTGTGGTCAGAGGCGCCCGTCGCCGGAATGCGCCATCGAAGATCCTCGTCGTCAGCCCGGTGAGCATGGAGTTGCGGTCATACCAGCCCTCGGTGCTTAAAAGCCATTCCCATTGCCACTTTCGTTCGAGCGCGGTTCGAACAGGGCGTATCAGCCGTCTACCACTCATCCGCTCTCAGACAAATGACAAATACGCTCCAAAATCGAGGCCACACAATAGTATGGTGTTCTCCCCAATTCATCACAGATAGAATAAGCGTCACGATCACGGCAGAATGGCCTGCGCGTTACCATCTGGCTCCCGGCTCTGATCGATACAGCAACACTGTAATCCGGTGGCCCTTGAGATGCAATCGCCGAAGACGGCGCATCAAGTGCCCCCAACGGGAGCAAGGAGGAGAACTTGTGATAGCTTGAGACACTCCAATCTTGCCATAAGAAGGATGGGTACAACGAAAGAGGTCTTACTTTGGTCCAGTGGTCAAATATTGCAAAAAGGAACATAATTGCTGATTCAGATAGTCTTGTGAGCATTTCAGCTTTCACTTCTGACATTCTCATGCTTTTATATCAGTCTTGTAATAAATCCAACGGGTAAGTTAACGTGTTCCATACGGCCGAAGATCTGTCCACGTTTCCTTTGCCTGCCTGTCGGGGCTGAAAATTTCTTGGCGTAATTCAACTCGACGAGACGAAAAGAAACGAACGGCATGTGCAAAACAAGAAGTGCTGTGAAGCTGGCTCCCTAGTGGCTTAGGTGTGCGGAGTAGATCATATTATTAAATCCTCCACGTCAACACCACGCGCCTTCGCTTGTGAAGAGTAACTCTTGCTACACTTCGGGACGTAAACATAAACTCGTTTCTCCTGCTACAAAAGTAAAAGTACGTGGTGTTCCAGCAGAGTGTTCGAATCATTTCCCCAGATTCTCGGTTTGGATTAGATTAGATTATATTAGATACATCATAGGGCTGTCAATATCTTGGCGCAACTCCATGACGGCAAACACGCAAGTACAGATAAATGCACAAGTGAAGCATTGCTCGCGTCCTCATTGTTGCTCAATACGAGGGGGACGTCAGCCTGTCATGTACCCGATCACCTGGTTATCGATTGTAAAGCTTTGTGATCAAGGCACGGCACGATTCCATGTCACCGCCAGAGCGCGTGATGTTAACAGTTAACAATACAATGATACCGTATTGACTTCCGTTTCCTCAATAGCGGATGTTCGAGCGTGAGCTATGAATCCTTCTTTAAGTACCCAGTGGCGACACGTTCAACGCAGTTGGCTGGTACGCTTAAACATCGTCCTGATCTCCCACAGACAGACAGACGAGGTTTGAAGAAGCCATTTCAAACGGTATACATATAAAAACATATAAAGATCCTCGGCGCCCAGTGCCGCTCAGTGGGGATCTGGTCTGCACAGCTTGAAGAAGGAATACGCACGGGTTTTTACGACCCGCAGATATATTGGGGCGTCTTTCGCTCAAGAGGAGACATCGTTGTGGCCGTAACTATGGCAGGAAATCAGATCCACTCAGCCGTGGTTGTTCCGTCGCGCAACGATCACTTGGCAATGTGGATCTGAGATCAAGCAGTGATGACTGATGAGAGCAAGTCGTCGCTTCGCTGTTTCCAATGTCTGCCGTCCCTCTCTTGCTCCCGTGGTTGGATGTCATGTAGACCGTACGATGTCTTGACATGGCCTTGCCGTACAAGGCTTGGAGCGACGCTGGAAAACTGCCGTGGAAAAGGCACGGTTCAAAACTGGTGAGTGGCTTGTCTGTGTTTCTCAGCTCGACTGGATCCCTCTGACATCCGTAGTAGTTGTAAACACGGCGGTTCCCGGCTGCTGCTGGACTGTGATCAGCTTTCGTCTGGACTGCAACCAACAAAGCGTTTGGTGACCGATTGAAGGCGCTTCCAGCTCAGCTTTTTTGGCCGGAACATGAAACAGGATGTTGGGATCGACACCACTGTTCCGTTGAGGTGGTAAGTCAAGCTCTTTTTATTTGATAGAATGTGTCTTTTACCATGGAGAAAAAGTACAGCCACGCTTTTCAAGCTCCTCGGCCAGCGTGGATCGTGGTTGCTGGCTCATGAACAGTGATGTGGTATGAGGGGGTGCTGAGCCATTTTGAGTGCATGTGTGCATGAAGCCATGGAAAAGCCTTTCAAGACTCTTGCAATATCGCGTTTCCTTTCGTTGTTATGCACAGTGGCACGTGATATCATTCGCGTCTTTCATCTTTCATCTCTCATTTCCCCTTTTCTTCCATGACTTGATACATCACGTTCTCTTTCATTTACTCGTCAAAATAGTGTACTGATTTATTGCTTTCAAACAGCTTTATTGCACATAGCAGCAGTACGCCAATCCTATCGCTCTTGTTGTCACAGTCCCGGACTTTGCGTTTTATCCTTCGTTGCCAAATACGCGAGATGCCGAAATGCAAGGCCACAAAAACGTCCGCGCCAAACTCGAAGCGGAAGAAGACCAATGTGGAGAAGAGTCAGTTCGTCTCGTAGAACGTTTAGAAGCTCAACAAACTCATAATCAAAGCAGGAAAGGGAGCCAGTCCAAGTGACAACCCAACTGGCACGCAAGCGAATGAAGCGCCAGGACATGCAGAGCCACCATCTTCGGCCATATAAGTCGCCAGCAAGTGGGTGACTAGCTTTGTCGGAAGCTTACAGCACTTGGTTCAGCCACTTTTCTTCTCCAATCCGGCGCCGGAAGTGCAGAGTCAACACGCGCAGCTTGAGGACGAGCCGTCTGCATCACCAACTCGCGATACCCGTCAGTTCTTCGACCTTCCACCTGAACTGCGAGATATGATTTACACGCACGTTCTTCCCCCTAACTGGGAGTCCCCAGTTCATTTAAGCTATGACTACCGGAGGGACAGGAACTACCGAGGGCTCTGGAAGCTCGTCGGGAACCAAGACGCAAGGTCACTCCTTTTCGTTAGTAGGAGGATGGCTTACGGGGTTGGACGCGTTTGGTACAAAGACTCGGTTCTCGAAGTCCGAATTACCGGAAGAAGTAACGGGACTTGCATTGGAGTTCGGTC
>Ga0160429_1002278_pt1 | contig 10204 bp, 5 predicted proteins | sample SolpanmetagenomR_FD_108199 | JGI IMG/M metagenome (GOLD analysis project Ga0160429, IMG submission 108199) | Solar panel surface microbial communities from Lawrence Berkeley National Laboratory, California, USA - R | ecosystem: Engineered > Built environment > Solar panel > Unclassified ... | reverse complement strand
GTTTGGACAAGCGGCTCGTGATTTTGTGAATTTTGGTCGACGAGTGTAAGAAGTAGCAGAGTTTGTTGTGGGCTGTACGTAAGGGGTAGTAACAGGAGAGACTACGATGCTGGTGGCGCTACTCTTGTAATAAGGAGTTTGACTTGCGCCTGGTCTACCGTTGGAAGTAGTCGTTGTGGATGTCTTTAATGAAGAAGAAGAAGAAGAACTTGTTTTTACAGGAGTCGCGCTAGTGGTTATTTTGGATGATGATGATGATGATGTCTGTACTTTGCTGGTGGCCACTGATGTTGAGCTGACGACTACAAAAGCTTCACCCGGTGGTTGTTTACAGATCTTGACAGCCACATCCAAAGACAAGTTCTTCTCCAAAACAGTAAATCCTTTATCATCAGTACCGAGATTTTTTGGACATGCGAGGCCAGAGTTGTATTCAATATTGATCACAGGCTTGTTGGCTGCGATAAAAGGTAGATATGCAGCACATTCACTGTATTGATGACATTGTTCGTTGACAACAAAATGAACGTTATTTATGATTTTAGGAATGATGGCAGCAGCATTTTTAAGACCAGTGGACAAGTTATATGTGAGAGCGGTGGAGGAGAGGAATTTCATATAGTTGACAGCGTCATTTTGAGTCAGCCCGATACCGTTTGGATTATCCTTGATATTCTGTCAGACAATGTCATAAAAACATCGGTCAATCTAAAATAAAACTTACATAACCATCAATATTATCTGGGTCGATAGCGTCGCAACCCTTATCGTTTGCCATTTTTATACGAGCAGCCATTATATTTCGAACATTTGCACTGTTGACATTTATCCATGCCTCACCAGGCCAATCGGCAAGATTCTTCCCTTTATCAGCAGCTGTGAATTGAGAAGCATCAGGTCGCCAGTTCTCATATGTACCAGCAGAAAAATAACAAAGCACTTTTTTGCCAGCAGCATGATATGCAGCAATGTCCGCAACAGTAACATCGAAAAGATCAATATCAATGCCTCTAGCCGAAGGAAGATTGTATGGGCTGTAAACTTCTGACAAGCTAATGTCAAAAGTACATTGTGCAGAAGGCGTCCACAGACTTGTAGCTGCATTGACAGCCCCAGTATAGACGGCCAAGGCCAGGGCAGTGTATGAGTAGATAGACATGTTTATCGGTCAAAAAATACTCCCAAAGGATATGATAAAAACGAAAGTCCGTCCCCCGAATGTGGAAAAAAAAAAGAGTGACGACGGGTGGGTGACAAAAAAAGAGAGAAACAGAAACGGAAAAACGAATGACTATATAATGAGTGAATAATAACACTATGTCGTTGAAATGTTGCAGCTACCAGAGCGCATGAAAGAGAATGTCAAACATAGAAAACGAAGAAAAAACCGTTGAAGCTGGAAAAAAAGAAAGAAAACGGTGCTTTACTGGGAGGTATTCGAGACATAAATAACAGCTTCTAGTATTTCGGGCCATGATCACGGCATGAAGAAAAATAAAGTCAAAAAGACTTTGCAAAGAACAAAAGGATAATACTTGTCATCCCTGAATTCTAACATTCTCCTGACCTTATAGAAAGAGAAAGAGTGGTACAAAGGATCCCCATTTGGGGCTTTTTTTCGTCCGACAAACTCTAATTCCGCGACCCGTTGTGGGATTGGGCTGCGGGATAACAGAACTCCCTCCGAACATGAACAGCCGTTTCAAGTCTATAAAGAAATTGGACATATTTTCGCAAAAAGGTATATATGCTCATATTCCGCCAAAGGCATTCGAAAATAAACCGACAAACGTGTACCACGTATAGGTCTGACTCATAAATCGTCATTGTCTAATCGTAACAAATTTTCATTTCAAATTAGCAATTGTCATTTGCATTAAGCCTGTAGAGGCATGGTCTTTTAAAAATCGTGCATGCCGATAGGCTGAGTAGTAACCTTTGTTCTCTAAAATTATAAAGGGTCTGTTATGTCTTAGAATAAAAATCGTTACTGAACCTTTTGTGAAAGCGGTTAGCTTAAAACCACGGAATTCCGAAAAACGAAAACGCTTGGCAGAAGATTTAACGCCACTGACGAATTCTGAAACTTTATTGGAATATCATTGTCGGTCTAGCATTCTTCTATTTTGGTAAAAGACATATAACCGTCCATATTGTAATGTGTATACTGTAAGTTTTCTACCAAGATATACCATTGCTTTGTAAAGGCATTCCTAAACCTATTTCCAATTACGTGATGCCGTTAAGAATAGTCATGTATAAAATCGATTGTTATCGAAAGATTCGCCATGTCCAGTTGAAAAGCTTTCTGACTATGGATACGAGGCTATTGTCTTGGCATTATAATACATTGTCTTCTTTGTGTCGAAAAACATGTATCGTTGAGTCTTGTTATATTGTTAACAACCCTCCTGTACCTTTAATTTCACTTATAATTCGGCTCTTTTAATAAGTCTGGTAGGTATGACAGTAATAAGAGAATTATAAGGCATAATGGTCTCGAGTTTAATCTCCCATTCATCACCTATAGAGATATTTAAATCCGTACCCATGTCATATGTGTTGACATTAGCATACACTCCCAATTCCTTTATTATGCATTTGATCAGATAGCGATGATTTAAGACAGGGCGTTCAGTTATTTGTGTTATATAACCTGTCAAGGTATCAGGTAGTTTAGCCTCACCAAAATGATGTGCACGAAAAATCAACATCTTGGTCCATATATCAGCAGAGAAACGCTTTGCACGTTGTACACGATCTTCTCGTGCACGCAGATTGAGCATAACATTCTGCATCTGGGAAGTACTAAAAGGTAAAAATATTCCACGTCCCTGTACATTCTTTAGTGAAATGCCTCGTCGAGATTCTTCGAGCAATGCGGCATCAATCTGCCAGTGTGCAACCATATCCCCATATCTTCTCAAGGGTGATGTCACTTTACAATAATGCGACATTCCCAATTGGGTATGAAATAACGGTTCTTGAGCTAAAGTTGAAGGAGGACTTTGTGTAAGATATTCATTTAATAAATGTATAGTGATTTGATTATTATGTCTTTCCATGAATGGTTTGATGGTTTGGTTGTAGTATTTATTTGCTGCTTCCATAGCATCGGTCGTTAATGCCAGAGATCCTCGATAAATGGTTGGAATTTTACGATCACTACACCATCTAGCGCATACTTCAGAGGCTAATAACATGCATTCTCTCACAATCATGCCTGCATCGAGTCGTCCAGAAGTACTGACATCGGAGGAAAATTCAGGAAACCGCATTTGTATGATAGGATCCCCAAAGCATTGACGGACTATACCGGTAGAGGGATGTCGTGATGCAAGTCCCGAATTTTGTCCCATTTTATCCCAAACTTGTATATCTACATCGCCTATAGTTGCAATATTGATACCACCCTGTCCCAAACGGTACTTCATTCGCTGATTGGCTGCTTCATACAAAGATCGAAGGGGATTGAGTATGTCACTAGTGGAAATTACTTTTTCGATTGGTAATATAAATCGACTTGGTTTGGTGATTGGTGGTTCGCCTCCTACACGTATCGTTTTGATAGAGTCTGAAGTTTTATCTAAATCAAGTGCTGCATTGATAACTTGCGGTGTAAGGTTATGAACCCGTCCAAGCCGCCCAGCAGTGATCTTGTAATCGATAAGACTTCCATCGTCACCAATTTTGCCACTAAATGTCAGACATGGCCGCCCAGAAGCAAGACTGAAATATGGTTGAGTAATGGTAGGGGATAACATATTAAAGTTTCGCTCTGGGGTGTATAACGTTTCGGCAAGATGTTTTGCCATGGTTGCAATTCGATTAGTAGGCTCGATTCGAGATGTTGGATTAGCTACGTGAACATGTACCCAAGTTTCGCCAAAGGCGTTCTTTTCTATTGACAGACCATCATCGATCTCACGTGCATTCTCATTATCGATACAAAAGATTCGCTCAGACGACCAATCAATTCTTATCGACTCTAGCTTGTCCTTCACCAGGTCCGGGTACTCAGTATCTCTGTGTATCTCCATCCACATACGGGCAAGCGGTTTGGATAAGTTAGATGTTGGAAGCAAGAGATTCTCGTCATGTATCATCCGATTCTCCCAGGGTAATATACAGCCAATTTCTTGTAGAAATAAATGCCCTGTTGCTTCGTTCAGATCTGAATCTTCATACATCCCAGTTGCTTTAAGAATTAATGGTGGCTGTGAAAGTATCGTTGGACTTCTGTGGAATCCTTGTGAGACTGACCAAATCTGAAGGAAATGAATAATTTCAGTTTCGTTTGAGGTCCATTTCTCACCATTAGATTTGTAGACGACAATGTTATCCTTTTCTGTTGGACGTGATTTACTGGGCCCTATCCAGCTAGAACAATGATCTCTGTCCAGTCGACTTTGTTGTATGAATTGACGAGCCCTTTTACAAAACGTTTGTATAATACGACCACCATTACTTTCGAGTCTTTTAGTCAAAGGCTCATGACCTATCTTTAACTCTGCCACTTCGTCGCGAAATTGACGGAGCCAACTTGTAACTTTGTTGACCATGGCCACTTGAGCTCTTGATCTAATTCTTACTACCTGAGTCAAGCGGTGATGACGTTCATCGACTCCAAATGCGAATCCAGTTCTGACCAAGGCAAGTCTAGTCGTGAAAATCTCCACGTCAGATAACTCATAGCTTTCGGGTTTTTCCAACACAATTCTGGTTATTCGAGCGAGAGTCGAGAATTTTAGATTGTCTGGATCACTGACAAGGTCATAAACTTTGTCAAATCGATCAGAATGTTCTCTATAAAGATCCTGAGCTTCGGATTCAAACTGGGCAAGACGCTTCAATACTGGACCCGAGATTTCTCTAGAGATGCTCAAATCATGTAATTGACTACGATCATGAAATTCTTTTGTAATTTCTTTGGGCATATATGGAATTATCGCTTCAACCAGATCCGCATCGACGTAGGAAGGATTTAAAAATAAAATGTTGTTCTCAGCTGTATGAAGCCATTTACCGTTCAACGTGAGAAATTGGGCCGAAGACTGTGAAGATCCCAGTCTACGAACATAGACGGCGATGAGTGGATCTTTCATGGCATCGCTACGTTGGAGCTCTACAAGATCTCCCATACGTGGAAGTTTGTGTAAAGGATCAAGATCTTGTACATTCAAATCATCGACAGTCCCGTCGTCACCCAGATCAGAAACCTCATATATCTTTTCGCCGTCACCACTTCTAAGCGTGCCCAAATAGTCTCCTAATTCGTTACTCATTTGTTCGCCATGTTCCCGTTGCCATGCTCTTAACTCTTGTCTAATATTGGAGTTGAGAACCGTTTCTGCTCTTTCAACAACCCTCTGCGTGTGTCGTAAACTATCATCGTGGTGACTGGACGTGACGAATTTCCTTCTGCTATTAATGATGCATGGTGATTGTGGAAAACATTGGCTTCCGGCTCGTAAGCCATGTCTATAAGTTTTCCAAATCCTTTCCGCGGATCCACAGTTCCGTAATATCATAATCTTTCTCGGATTACTGCAGTTCCAGCTCAATATTCCAGGATGGATAATCGTGGTGAACTACAGTAGACTACATTATTATTATACAAAAAAGAATTTCACTACGTCATCGACGGGAAAATAAACTCTTGCGTTGAAATTGTTGCTATCTTTAGATTAGTTAAGCGGCCCTATGCGGAATTGTCTTAGTAGCTCACGATACCAAAGTCTTCAAAGATCGTCACAAGTTTCCAAGTACCATGTGCTACTATCAATATAGAATGGATAATTGTGTCCAATCAAACTATTGGAAGGGGACTGACATGGTGAAGAAAGGCAAACAAAGGTAAAGTTCTGTGAGACAACATTCAGCCTTGTAAGTCAGCCGAACGACCCAAACTTGTTTCTCTGAAAGGGACCACGCAAGTTTTCTCGAGAGTCCTACCCTTGTGTCTATCTCACCCTACAGTTTCTCATCCATAACTGTGAGAACAAGGCAGTGCTTGGTGATTCAGCACTTTATGTAAGATTTAATTACAATACAGACAACTTCAAATGGACTCGATTAAAGAGGAGGATACGAGCACACCTTTGACGATCAGTTATAATGACATTGAGAAGGTATCACCAGAAAAGTCAACCACTCGCAAAACATTGCGATTTGAAAGACGGCAGAGTTCTGCTTATAATAAGGATGGCGCAGATCATATACGGCCAGCCAGCACGGACATCGAAAAGGATCTGCAGCATATCAACGTCGACAAGATTTCAACATGGCGACTTGGAATGCGGCAGTCTTTGACTCCTCGGCTACAAGTCCCAGGTCAGTTTAAAAGCTCTTATGGTGACCGTAAGATATGCTAATAATAAAGTTAAGGCTCGGTCCTTCTATATGACAAGAGTAAACACGAACGACTAGTCTCCCATCCGAGCATTTTGTCAGATAAAGAAACATTCCTGCGCTCGATCAACGATGAACAAATAACAGCCCCATATTCACAAGCAGCACCAACAAAGAGGAGGAAATCATGGGAAAAGAATATATTTCTGATACCACAACCGGAGATATCTCTAAATGATCCACTTAATTGGTCAATCTGGAGGAAATGTGGACTCCTATTTTCCATATGCATCATGAGCTTTTTGGCCGGCATGATGACAACCATATTTGCTGTGGATTTAGGTGGATTTATATCAGCCCTTTCACCTCTCAAACATGGTTTGCTTACCGCGATTTTTATGTTGGGCTTAGCCATTGGATCTATCATAGTCGGGCCACTAAGCTTGATGTACGGGAAGCGAATTACATACATTTGTGCGACGTTGATTCTCAGCTTGACGTCACTATGGTGTAGCTTTTCGCAAAACTATACATCCCTTGTTTTTGCTAGGCTTTTCATGGGCATCTTTGTCAGTCCAGCCATATTACTTGGACCAAGCGTGATTCGGGATATCTGTCACATACATCAAAGAGGTCTACGAACCGGCGCTTTTCTCTTCAGCTTCTTCACTGGAATTATGGTAAATCCTGCCATCACGTTCAAAATCGTTGGTGAACGTGGTTGGCCATGGACATTTCATGTCATCACCCTCTTGACTACTTTCAATTTGTTGGTCCTATTACTATGTTTCTATCAATCACACTGGGACAGATCTGCTCATATTGTAGGTCCCAGTCTCCAAAACAAAATTATAAATCGAAAACACAGTATAAGGTCATTTGTTTCCTACTTTTCCCATCATAAACCTTCATTCGCATCTCCTGCCGAGCCGCATCCTGGCAAAGCAATCACATATGAGCATTACTCGCCCACCACAAATGCACAAGCTTATCGTAGGGAAGTCCTGAAGCGAGTTAACGACCACGATCAACAGAATATGACGACTACGGAGGCCAATCTTAAAGTGCTCATGGCTTCTCCCGAACATCCACCATCCGTACCTTCTGTGAGATTTTTGAGCCCTGATAAAGCTTCACTTACGTCTCCGCCGTCGGGGTCAGAACAATTGAGTTCTCATTTTTTACTACCGCAGAAAGCCGATTCAATACAAATGACATCACCCGCTTTGAGCATGACCCAGACTCTATCAAGTTTTGAAACGCCATCTGGTCCACTTGCAATTCTTCGTAGTGCTCTCAAATCAGCAACAATGGCAAAAAGTATATCAGACATTCCTAGTCAATCAATCCCTGCACCACAACAAGTCTCTCCATTATCTATTGACTCGTGGCCAACAATGCGTCCTACCCTTCGTCTTGATTTAGATTCTATTGCGTTTGATCGTGCATCGATTGGAGGATTCACTCAGGATGATCTGGCAAGTGGCTACCAAAACGGTACATATACTCGTGGTCTTCCTTCTGCAAGATCTGTAGGGACTGGACTTGCTCCAGCCACTGCACATTTTCCTAATTCAGGCCTACCTTATGACTTTCCGCACACTTGTTCACAATCTTTGTCACAATCTGATAAAAATGTAACTTATACAAGTCATTGGAGGATGTCTAATAAAAAGAGCTTTATAGATTTCTTGAGAGTATGGAGCGGTCAGGTGGATAAGAATGCGAAGTTTAATAAAGTACTAACGAAAACTATTCATCTAACTACAAATTGCCCTCATATAGTCATCACTTTGATCATCTTCTCCTGGTCATTGGCAACGTTAATAATTTTACCAAGAATCACAATTTACGCATTGTCCGGAATAGGCGAATCGTATACGATTACTACTCTTCCAAAACATCAAGACGCAAACGTTTTGTGCACATTACTGATCGGCACTACTTTAGGAAGTGTCGTACTAGGCTGGATATCAGACATGATCATTACGAGTTTGTCACGTCGCAACCCAACAGGCATTTACGAAAGCGAATTCCGCCTTTTACCTATTCTAATCGCCATACCGGCGTCCATCATTGGCTTTTTTGGAGCTGCTTGTGTCATCAAGGATAACGTTAGCGTTTCCGCGCTCGTTGTTCTTCTTAATTTCATTGCCTTTGCATGTGCTACTGGAATAACTGGATCCTTGACTTATCTGATAGATACGACTTCTACAATGGTGACAGAAGCAATGGTTATCACCATGACTATCTTTGGTATGTTTGAGCCAATTACTTTGTTAAATCATGATAGTTTGTTCTAATCATTTTTTCTCATATTTTAGGCTGCGTACCTGCGCTGATATTGACATTAACGCTGGACAAATGGTTAGAAAAGTCTGGGTTACATGTAGTATTGATTGTTCTTGGGGTAATCAACCTGCTTATCCTATTAATGTCGATACCACAATATATATTTGGGAAAAGTGCTCGAATACGTTCTTTGAGAAGTCGGTAATATATATTTGAGGAAAAGTGCTCGAATACGTTCTTTGAGAACTCGGTAATATATATTTCTGGGAAAAGTGCTCGAATACGTTATTTGAGAAAGTCGGTGAATGAGTTTATACGCCATGGTCGCGTTCTGGAAGCATCACCGCTTGAGAAATCGGGATATGGGCAATCTTATGGATGCGCATATCTTAAAATCTTGACTTCCCTTCACGCCGTATAGTGCAGCGTTGACCACGGATATGACGAGATGCAGTGATGACAAACTTGTATAATAATGAAAAATGTAAAATGTAATCTTAGTCGAAGATATTGAAATCACACATGTACAATAATCAATTAATTCCTAGTTGATGGTCAACTGGAAAAATGCATGTCTTTACCGTATCAAGGTTTCTAGCACTTTCTAATATGGAAAATACAGTGAAGTAGCGTGGTAGATCATGGATCGTACTTATGATGCATCTGCCAATACCGTAATCCATTCATGTATACCGGGGATGATATTTGTAAATCTTAGCAAAGGAAGGCACGAGATCGCGACTGCCAAAACCACGCTTTATTCACTAATTATATCCTAAGTCAACCTTTTCCCCTCTCTTTTAATTACAAGACGTATCATCATTTGATAATAAAAACATTCCTGTATAGAACTTTCGATCTGCTGCTTCACGGCGGTGTCTGATGAGTCTTGCATGATAAGCGCCAAACCGTCAAACCTTCCAAGACACTCGATTTGCTGCTTCACGGCGGTGTCTGATGAGTCTTGCTTGATTAGCGCCAAACCGTCAAACCTTCCAAGAACAATTCGGATGCTGCTTAGCGGCGGTGTCTGAATGAGTCGTCAAACTTTCCAAGAACTCGATTGCTGCTTCACGGCGGTGTCTGATGATCTTTGTACAAGACACTAATTGTGGGCTACTCGATATTGCTTTACGGCGATGTTTGAGGAACACGGCCACTCGATATTGCTTTCACGGTGATGTCTGATGAGTATGGTCCAGTACAACAATACTCTCCGATCAATCCGTCCGAACATTTCAGTCCAAGAGATTGAAAAGCTGCAAAAGGGATTCTAGTGAGTCGATCTCGAGTGATAAAAAAGGCTGACATAAATTATAGATGGTATCATGTGTATTGTATATGCTAAAGTATTTGCAGGAGTCGTTGACATTCATGATCATCTTTCCTTGTTTTCTTTATCTCTTTTCTTTCTCTTTATCTCTTTTCTTTCTCTTTATTTCCATTATATCTGGATGCTGGATGCTGGATACTGGATACTGGATACTGGATACTGGATACTGGATACTGGATACTGGATACTGGATACTGGATACTGGATACTGGATACTGGATACTGGAT
>Ga0160429_1002277_pt1 | contig 10209 bp, 10 predicted proteins | sample SolpanmetagenomR_FD_108199 | JGI IMG/M metagenome (GOLD analysis project Ga0160429, IMG submission 108199) | Solar panel surface microbial communities from Lawrence Berkeley National Laboratory, California, USA - R | ecosystem: Engineered > Built environment > Solar panel > Unclassified ... | reverse complement strand
GTAGCAGGCATCGCCTGACGATCTCTACTACGTTCGGGATTTACACTGCAAGATTGCGGGGTACCGTCTGCCTGAGGGAACATCCAACTTCCAAAGCCTAGATTCTTTGCTGTCCAAGGCTGAAGCGGCTCGACAGGCGCAAAGATAGGATCTTCTACCATGATGGGAGTGATTTGCGTAGGAATGTCTGGAGTAAGATTCTGCTCAGTATATGCACGAGAGCTTATTTGGTCTTCATGTGTCCACATGATGTCATGTTTCTCCGCGTCCTCCCCGTATTTGTTCGAGAGTGTAGCAAGATCTTCTGTCATCACGAAAAGACGGTGAGCTTCGGGATCCTCATACCACTCTGGGGTCTCCAAAGAAATGTCACGCCAGCCTTTTAGCGGTTGCTGACAATCTATGTGCGTGTCATGATAAGCTTTGAAAAAGCCCTTGGGAGATCCTTTGCGTGGTTCAGCTGTATGATATGCACAACATCAGGTGTTTCACGACTTTGCTTGATCTTTTCTGCCAATATTGTGGTTTGTCTTTCCATGTATGCTCTCTCGGCGTTGATATAATCTTCGTCAATCCTGAGCAGCTCATCCTTGTTGGCTCTTGGAAACTTTTCCCCCAGAAGACACCCGCTATGGTGTTTGTAAAATCGGACTACTTTCTGATAATATCTTGTCATTTTTGGCCGCATTACCTTGGGCAGATATGGAGAGCCGTTCAGAAATGTTTTCTTCGGCGCTGTTATCTTTGCGGGTTTCCTTAACCCGCCTGGTTTGGGTGTTTGCATGGTCGAACGTACGTAGGCCTTCAGATCTGTTCTCTTCTGCGGTTTTGTCTTTTTGAGTTTCCTGGTGAGGGGTGTTTTTGGTTCTTGCGTGGTCGTGTATGCGCATGTGATAATGCTTACACATATGGCTAAGAAGAGCGCACTAGTATGCATTGAATACGTTGAGGGATGTGAGGTGTTAGGGGTAAAATACTGTCTTGATTGGGGGGATCTAACGAACAGTGATGTCAGAAGGAGGTTGTATTCAAGTTCTGTTAAAAGGAAGAGAAAAGGTTGACGCGTCCCTTATCTCAAGCGGATCCTAAAATCGCAGGTATAATCCTTTGTGAGAGGCAAAAAGCCAAGAGAAGTGCATGATATCGTCTTTTAGTCTTTTAGGCGTGATATAAAAGCTTACCCGATATTCTTGGTTGTTTTTGGTAGATATTTGCTTAGCTCTGGTTCCGAAGTCGTATAATCCTAATTTAGGCGGAGCAATCGATCAAAAACTGATAATGCTTGCCGTTAAATCTTCATCATTAATGATTATTATACGATTCATGGTCCCATTGATCTGTGACAATATCGCCCAAGCCCTAATCTTGCGGCTAATATACTTGAGCACCACCACGTACAATTCGGTCTCCCTGGTACTTCATCTTCCTATCGAGAAATTTGTGTAAATGCCATTATTACACAACCTATATATATGCAACGCTGATCATGAGCTTCGATCATGTTGCGGGGTTAATCCCCTCGGCTTCTGGTGGATACGAAAGCGGTGCAGTGAATATCTCTGTTTTCTCTAAAGTGGTAAAGTCTGCGTAGGCGAGTATGCCTGTGGATATTGTGGGGAAGAGTGCACTTGTACGCATTGTATGTGATATAGGTTATGTTGGATTGACGATGTGGGTACTGTTTTGGCTTGATGGTCTAATTCTAAATCGGCAGTGACATTTACAAGAGGGACAGGAAAGGGTGACGTGGCCCTTGTCTCTGAAGGCGCCTATGTAGAGGGCAGAATGGCAAGAAAGGTGTCAAATGAGTAACGGAAGCGACTCGCATAAAATCAGAGGAAGCGTTAAGTAGATATGATGTGATATATAGATTAAAGAATCACAAAACTATTAATCGAAACCGCTTAATTGTCGATTAATCGAAATCGAAAATCGACTAAGCGTTGATTTCCAAAAATCGAGAAAATCGACGATTAATAGCTATTTTTTGATTAATAGAAATCGTTTCGAGTTTAGTAGATAATGTCAATTACACCACTCATATCCATCCATATTGGATCATTTGGATGACTGCAACAAGCATCTGCTAGGATGATATGCAGTACCAAAACAGGTATAATTAGGTCTGATACTGCCAAGTCGAACTTGACCAACAATCAGTAACCATCAGGTTTTCCTGTTCTAGAACTACTCCACTGAGCCCCTCGTGAAGCCACGAACTTCTTCTGTTGGCATTGAACTGCCAGCCAGTGGTGGGAAAAAATCGTATTACAATTTTCACTTTTTCGCGTTTTCGTTTTTATTTAAAAGTGTGCAATTGCTGCGTACCACAATCATAAGCTAAAATCAGTCATTTGATGTAACATTAGCCCGATTTGAAGTGTATGAAATGTATGAGAAAGAGGTCTGGGATGTTTGCCACAATGAATGGGTAATTGCATTAGGAAGGAGAATCTATGAAGGTGACCCATGTCGACAAAAACAGACTCTATATGTTCCTCTGGTGGCAGGAACTTTGGTTTGTACGACAGGACTTGTCAATGACCAAGGTTCTTGTTGCTGTGATATATCATGTTACCACTTTGCCACTTTAATGATGCTGACGTGGCCAGGAAAGGCTACGTATGCATTGAATGTTACCTCCCTTGTTATGTTTTCTCATTGGAGAGAGCTTGCCTGTATAACATTTTGGTTGAAACATCATCATGCAATCATACGTAGAAACCCTTTTTCATCATCAAGCCAGCACTTTCACCGACGCCATCCTTCAAGACTTGCTACGAAACTGGGTAGATGAATCCGAAATGCTTGGCCCAATAACATCTTCAAGACATATACCGGACCCATATGACTCTTTAACGTTGCGAGGAATGCGACTACTCGATGTGAATGAGCAAGGCGAAGAATCTCGAGTGGGTAGAAGTCGTTCAGTCACTCATCCTAGTAGAATCAATGAAAGATCAATGAGCTTTGATGCCGCTGGTCCTCCGTTGGAAGTAGCGACCATGTATCCATATGTAAATACGGTTGATTCTGAAAGAATCGAAGATGAAAGCCATGGCGAACAAGATACAGTTCATCATTATGTCATACGGCAGATAGAAGGTTTAGAAGCATTGCGGCAACGGTTAGAGTCTCGTAGAGTTCAACCAGCTGTACATTTACCAACCTTAGCTGCACAGACATTGACACAAGAAACAGGAAGTCCACTTACGTTTGACCGGGTGTCGCCTAGTGCAGTTCGAACTCGGCGCCTTGTAAGTGCTAATATACAACCGGTAAGTGACCATTCGAGCCATTGTATGGATTGGAATGGTTTGGTGTGTGAAGCTGGTAAGTACAGAGAGGACAGAGGACCAGTCGCAGTTACCAGCGAGGTAAAAACATCTTACGCTGTGCAGGCACCAATACGGTAAGCTTTACTTGCTTACGACCTTGACCAATGACCCTATATATTGTATTGATTACATACTATTTATAAAATGAACTTAGCTTATATGCATTGTATAGATCCTTTTATTGACTCCTCTCAACTTGACTCACGCACTGTTCTATCTGGTCGAAATCCATGTCGTCAAATTCTGTGAATTCATTCTCCACCGGAGGTGTTATGGCGCTTATTGAACTCATACGATTGCCGGGGGCAGGAAACTTTCTTCGCTCATACGGTAGATCCTGATGACTGAAGCTAGACTGCTTTGTATATCCTACCTGCTGTCGCTGCTGATATTGCATCGAAGAGTTTGTGTATCCCGGTGAGCTCACTCGGTAGTTATTATTCGCAGAAGATGGAGCAGGCCGTCCCAGTGGGTCTCCAGTTGTAATAGGCTGATACGGCTGAGCAGGCACATGTTGATTATGGCCGTTTTTCTGTGATCGGGAGCTTGGCATATAGCTATTAGGTGCATGCTGATTTGGCCTCAGTCCACTCTGGTCGGAGATACCTTCGCCATGGTAATCATTCATATTTCGCAAAGTAGAGGGCACAGGTATAAAAGGCTTGTTGCCCTCAAGGGACTGATTCGAAGAATAATTAGAAGCTGTAGAAACGCTAGACTGAGAAATCGGTCGCTCCGAGCGATGAGCTGTGAAATGAGGCCTTAAAGGTATAGAGTAATATTGCTGGGCAGGTCCATTGGTCAAATGATTGCCCGCCTTCATTGTAGCAGATGGTACGATCGATGATGACATGAACATATCGCTCGCGCGAGGATGCGCCGGTGTGTGTAAAATAGTAGGCGGGCGATGCGGTCCATTGAGCTGAGAAGTGGGTCGTAATGCATTTGACTGAGCAACAATTGATTGTGTGGTCAGAGTCGGCCCAGCCTGATTGATCGCTTGTCTGGGTAAGATGGGGCGGATGGAGTTAAATTGCGGGCGATTCTGATGCGGTGGAATAGATTGTGGATGGTTGGATGCGGCTGTGCTCGGTCGATAATGAGGTGATTTAAGAATTGCTTGGTGTGTATGTTGATCTAGAGCGGGACGTTGTAATGGCGGATGTGTAGGTCGTGATAACGGCGGTATCAGAGTAAACGTTGCTTGTATTGATTGTATCGACCTCTCTGTCATTGTCACCTCTGTCTGCGGCACGGCTTGGCCAATCTTCATTCCGTTTTTAGCGTCCTCATTGTTGCGGGAGTATGTGCCACATTCAGTGATATTGAGCAACGTATCCTCTCGTGCATTTGCGTGATTTTGAGAAATGATATTTTGACTGTATGCATGATTCTCTTTTTGTGGTTTTGTGTATAATGGTTTGATTTGTTTATGTTGTTTTTGTTGTTTTTCTTGTTGCTGTATTGGTGGTTGCGGGTTGAGGAATGTGAAGGATGCGGATGGCCGGTATATGTGTGGCAGAGTGGTGGCTGGATCGTGCCATGTGATTTCTTCTTCGTATACTTGTTGCGGACAGGGAGTGGGGTGGGACATCAGCATACCATTCTTCTTTGTTTTTGATCAATTTGGATTCTAATGGACTTGGGCTGTGGAGTAGATCTAGTAAGTACTATCGAGTACAGGTGGTGGGCAGAAGTGATCGATCAGGTTGTCGAAAAACACGAAATGAACAAAAACAAAGTGACGGCGGCAAAATGACAACAGAGAGTGAAAGATACAAAATGCGGAGGGTTATGATACAGATCTATTGGTGAGTATCTTGCTATAGATACAAAGTACGAAAGAGAACGGGAGATGCTATCCATCGTTTGTCGAATGGAACGTTTTTTCCAAAGTATTCCCGAAGGAACTTGCATGCAATGGGAAAGCAGGGGACCACAGAAGGTTGATCAATGCCACACATTATCAACGGGCAGCATAGCAGCATTCTCTGTTTTGTACGCATCCTCCTGCGTAGGAGTATGGATCCCCTCTGGACTGGCAAACCCAGAAGGGTCACGACTTGACGTACTGTGTCCCAAATTATCAGCCCCAGTAGCATCCTGTGTCGATGAAGCTTGCACATCTTCCGCTGACGGAACTTGTGATATCATAGGAGGTAACGATTTATCAGGTAATTGCGATTGAGTAAGACCCTGGAAGGGTGATCTTCTCGAACCTTTCAAATCCTCCTTCGAAGTGTTTAGATTCTCGCTTGGGTCAGGTCGTAACAATGTGATTTCCTGCTGTTTGTAGTAGCGTCGGCGTTCCTCATCCACTAGAACTAAATTGAGGTAATATCGTACGGAGAATTTCTTGTTGACGTCTTTGAATGTGGGTGTGAGGTCGAAGCCAGAGAGGAAGAGGCGTATAGGAATGGTTTCTCCCCTCACAGGAGCGCCATCCATAATCTCATATGTTGTTAACGTTGTCTGATCGTTCTGCTGGTCTCGTCCTAACAGATTGAATCAGTTCAACGGAACGAAGCTACTGGTGTCTGTCATACCACTTCCCCAAGATTCTCGCTTTATTATCGAAAGTTCCATATGTTTTATCTTTATTCTGACTAGAAGAAAGTATATCTTGCCAACTATTATATCTTTGAGGTGATATCTATCATTCAAAGTCAGAAGGACTATAGGTAAGGAGCAGACGAAATTTACCTCGACTTGTTGTATTCAAATTCAATATGTAAACTTTGCTCAATTCCCACTTCCATTTTGATGGCAGCATTACCCTCCGGCGGCGGTCGATAGGAAAATACCCAGATATCTTTCTCTACTGTAGTGTCTAGTATGCGTTTCAGCACTTTCGCTCGGACAAAATATCTATACACATCATCAGTCAGTACGAAAACGCATCTCATGTGAGTATAATTCATTACCTAAGCCTAACTATGTTTCCACAATATGTTTCATACTGTTTTTCTACATGCTTGAAATCGAAATCGTATGATGTGCTATGCCGTAGCTCTCCCGGTACAGCAAGTTCATTGATCAGACAAACGAACTCGCACGGACTACCCGTTTCAAAATCTATGCGAACGTCAATACTTCCGATACGAGAGAGTAAGTAAGCTGCTTGTGCACTCTGTCATGACTTTACCTATTCTTCCAACGAACTCTACTTTGATTCCAGCGTGTTCTACCCTTTTCCCATCTTTGACTTTAATCAGCACCTAATAGCGGCCAGAAGGGGTCTACGATAAGTAATCGCTCTTCTTTGCATTTTGAATATATTGCGGGAATGTAGACATGATGGTAAATGATGGCTGTACCTTTCCTGTTACACTCTCACCGTCTTGGTATAGTGGGAACTTTTCGTTTCGTTCTTTTCTGTTTGCACCTGGATTGACATTGACGTCCACGAATTGTCGATTGTCGGATGGATTCAGATAAATCTCTAGGTCGACCGTAGAGGGCGCCAGGGAGAAGAGACCTTTCATCATTATGTATGTCTATTGAGGAGGGCGGTAGTGCGCGTGGAGTGTTGTCTATCTATTTACAAGGTTGGTATTGACTGAAGAGGTGACTGGAAATGGAAAGTTACAACGCAAGATAACAAGACAACTCAAAAGATGTAAAACATGTATTCAAGTTGATACGGCAGTCAGAATTGGTTTGAGTCGAGATCATCTCAATACAGTATATTACAATCATATTCACACCCTCCGCTACTTCCAAGCCTACACATCCATCCACTGGTCGCCGTTTTCTCCTCCTTTCTCATGATGTTGTGCTTATCCATTTACTTGATGGGTCCATTGTTTGTATGGTCCCAGGTGTTCAGAAACACCATTTGTCAACAAGGTGGTATTATCTTCGTTGAGTGATATTACACAAGTCTTGTACATGTTTGGTAAGATGAGCCAACTTTGCAGTCCTCTCAGATCCATTCAACATATCGCATTATCTGCTTATGATCGCTCTCCACGGATACGACGAGCGAGCTGGATGTCCTTTGGCATGATTGTTACTCGCTTGGCGTGGATTGCGCACAAATTGGTGTCTTCGAAGAGGGAGACGAGGTATGCCTCAGCAGCTTCTTGGAGTGCACTATAATCACGATCAGGGATGTGTTCTATAGTGTTCAATCTAAAGATGATTACCCAATAGCAGAGCTCTGGAATCGAAGATCGGTCTTGAAGTCTTGAGCGATTTCACGAACCAATCTCTGGAAAGGAAGCTTTCGGATCAAAAGCTCAGTGGACTTTTGGTATCTTCGGATTTCTCGGAGCGCGACTGTTCCTGGTCTGTATCTGTGAGGTTTCTTGACACCACCAGATGCAGTTGCATTGGTCTTGCGAGCAGCCTTAGTGGCCAACCTATGGTGTTTGGTTTAGTGATTGTCCATACTAGTATTATTGAGTGTATTTAAGACATTATCATTGCTGTCATTCCATTATATAACGCACCACCTTCCTTGGTCCCCCATGTAATATTCCGCAGTGTATATAATGTGAGTGGTTCAACTTACGCCTTACGTGGAGCCTTTCCACCAGATGATTTACGTGCTGTTTGTTTGGTTCTTGCCATTTCTGTTTTTAGTTTTGTGTGTGTTGTTGTGTTTGGGGGTGGGGTATGAGTTTGATTTGTGGGGTGTTGAGTTTGTGTGAAGCAACTAGGAAGGTTGAGCTTTTCCTTTTTCTTTTTATGTCTGTTTTCCTCTCTCTCTCTCTTTTTCCGTCGCGTGTGAGAGAAGCTGAGTGAGAGAGAAAGTATGAGCGAGTGAAGAGAGAGAGAAATAAAGAATGGGGTATGCAGGGGGTGAATGTTACCAAAAACACTGGTATTTCTTGTACTTGTTCCTTGTGATTCAGGCCCCCATTGGAAGGGAGGGGCCTTGTTCGAAACATTTCCAACCCCGCGCGGAGACCAATGAGAGAGAGGAAGACATTGAGAGAGAGAGGAGAGAGAAGAGGAGAGAGAAGAGAATAAAAAGAATAAAAGAAAGGAGAGAAGGGGATCCGTTTGTTCGCACTACACAAAACACAAAACACAAACTTCACACTTCACCCCCAAACCCCCAAAACTCAACTCAAACAGTATCATGTCAGGACGTGGAAAAGGTGGAAAAGGTAACTAACAGCCTGCATGTACTACCTATAAGATACAAAGAAAGAAGGACTTGGAATAGACTATGAAAACACGCATTACAAACACCAGAAGAGAAATATAGTAGTAACATAAGCAATTAGGTCTAGGAAAGGGAGGAGCAAAACGTCACAGAAAGATTCTTCGTGATAACATCCAAGGTATCACCAAGCCAGCGATCAGACGTCTAGCACGAAGAGGTGGTGTCAAACGTATCTCGGGACTCATCTATGAAGAAACACGATCAGTACTCAAAGTATTCTTGGAGAACGTTGTACGTGACGCTGTTACATACACCGAACACGCGAAGCGCAAGACAGTCACCGCAATGGACATTGTCTACGCACTCAAGCGTCAAGGAAGAACCCTCTGTAAGAATTACACATCTCACTGCATCAGACTTGCATTCTTACACATATTACAGACGGTTTCGGACACTAAATCATCCGCATTACAAACTCGAGACAAACATACTTCAGAGTCAACAATGGAGAGATCTTCAGCGGTGCTTTTCAGCACCTGGGCCTACAATCTGGTCCATCATATCATGCAGTAGTTAAAGAAGTAGGAAGGAATAATGTTAGGCCGGATGAACAGGCAGAGCGAACACGCAAGCGACCGACGGCGGTGTACATATGAATATAATATTTGTTACAATCTGTATCCAAATGTGTCACGATGCTTGGCCTCGTCTGAAGGCGTCTTAGTGAACTTGATGCCAATACATAAAGTGGTGTTACGCAGTGCTCTCTCTCATCTATAATGCCTAGTCGACTCAACATTGCAGATAGACAATGTGGTGTCACTAATCGTTTACTTATCGAACAGAAGGTAGCGGCCGGAGCAGGTCACATAGTCAGAAAGATCAAGGAAAAGGTTGACTTGCCTAAAGACGGGGCTACGATCTATCTGTGCTCTATATCAAGTTTAAATGCCCTGTATGAGGGTGCACTATCGCAAGGTATGCATCTAATTCTCTTCATGTACAAGTCCAGCTACACGGCGTCAGATTCATCCGCTTGGGTATAGGAGACGGTTGTCTTCCTGTGGTTAGAGGGTGGCTCTTTGTGGACTGGGTAAGCGCCTTGAAGCTACTCCGCTTTGTTCACCTGTTGAGAAAGCCGCTCATTTGTCTTATCTGCTTATTGTTTACTGCGATTTCTTTCTTCCTTATCTCTTTCTGGAGTGTCTGAACTGATATATCATCTGTAAGCACAAGCGTTAGTATGCAATTTGCCAATAGATCGGCTTCGACAGTACCCTTGCCAGCTTGACGTATCTTCTGTAGGAGTTCAGCAGCTTCCTCGATGCGATCTGTCGCCACAAGGGATTGGGCTTTCCGGAACTGAGCTTTAGTGTTTTCAGGCCGCAATTTAAGGACTTTCGAACATTCTTGCAGGTTTCGGGAATAATTGCCTAGCTTCAAGAAGCATGCTATATCAATCGTCAATCTCAGTAGTTAGCGAGATGTGACAAGTGCTCGTTACCAGCCAGATTTAATCTGAGTGTGGCTTCCATATCACCGCATTCCATTGCTTGTGAGCTTAATGAAGTTGAATCTCCCAGTGCGGTTGGCGGTGATCCAAGACTTGCTACCTGTAACAATCCCTGGGCGTATTCGTAAGTCTCTGTTCTCATAATTGTAAGCATGAGAGGTACTCACATAATTGTATTGTTTGATTGCTTCCTTATATCTCTGCTCTGCGAAATGTGCATTGCCTCGTTCTTTGTATGTGCG
>Ga0160429_1002276_pt1 | contig 10211 bp, 2 predicted proteins | sample SolpanmetagenomR_FD_108199 | JGI IMG/M metagenome (GOLD analysis project Ga0160429, IMG submission 108199) | Solar panel surface microbial communities from Lawrence Berkeley National Laboratory, California, USA - R | ecosystem: Engineered > Built environment > Solar panel > Unclassified ... | reverse complement strand
TCCAAACGGTCGAGGCCTCGTCAGCAGCAGAATTACTTGCCAGAGTATGTGAGGAGGTTGGAAAGTCTGCAGCAATATCTTCCGCAACGTCGGTGACGGGTGCCCGACCGCCAATGGCCGCTTCAGGAGGGGAAGTGCTGCATGCTGTCGACGATAGTGATCTACCGATGTAGAGATCTGGAACCTCTGCACTGGCACATGAGACTGGACATTCTACCGTACTCGGCGGGCATGTTGCAGGCTCAAGAGTGTTGTCGATTCTTTCTCTGCGAAGATGAGAGCCGATAGCAATCTGCTGGTGCTGCTGCTGCTGCTCCTGCTGCAGACTCTCACCGCCTTGTAACAAAGCGGCCGGTCTCACGATCGGGGCTCGTACCCGACCATGTCGGCGAATATTGGTCAAATGTCCACTCCTCGGAGGCCTCCAATACGCACGACCAACTCTCCTAGCCGCATCCGCGCCACGCCTTCGAGGACAAAGTGCACCAGTCGCGCTCGGCCGTCCGTCCGAGATCGCTGACTCGCGAACAAAGTCGCGGAGGACCTGCAGCAGGCTCCTGCGCTGTGATGGGAGCTCTTCTGGGGATATATCTCCGGGCCATCGTGGCTTGCCTGGAGGCGTGCGCGAGCGAACGTGGGGCGGATGAGTTGGTGTGATGGGTCTGTGGAGCTCACCCTCTGTGTGCGTGTCGTCGGACTGCTGGGAGTCCTCGGTGCGGTTGAATATCTTGCGGAACTCGTGTAATGCGCTCTCGTCGAGGCTGAAGGAGATTTGATGGCTCAGATTCGGGTTGACGGCGGTAGTATGCACGTAGTTGGATTCAGGGTCGATGTGGACGGGTGTAAACAAGCGCTTGGGAAGGTTTCTTTGCGTCCGCAGCGTGGAGCATGACTTCTGCTCGAGGATGGTGGTGAGAGCGGTGCCGTTGGGTCTGTTTGTGAAGCGCACTGCAATCTCCACTGGCTGGCTGGCTGCGTCGTAAGTTGAATCAGTTTCGCTGCAATGTCCGTTCTCGATTCGCCGACTTCTCCGAGCGGCCTTGACTGCACATGCTGCTCTGCTGGCATCGGTTGCTCCGGTTCCTGTTGCGTGGAGGGATGTGGCGTCACAGATGGAGCTGTGCTCGCTAGGTGTTGCCTCTGAGGAATCAATTCTCGGGAAAAGCTGCCGGTGCGACGGTTTGGATTGGATGAGGTATGTAGGCTGCGTCGACCCCAGGCTACCCATTGGTTGCGGATGATGGAGCGATGATTGAACTGTGTTGCTTCTGTCGTGCAGTAGTCCTGCGGCATCCACAAGCACTGCCATTGGTGGAATCAGATTGGCCGTCTGTATCCAACAAACTCAGCCCAGGGTATTGCTGTTCGCTAGCTCGATTGTAAGATGCATATGCAGTGAAAGGTTTTGACGGAAATGCAAGCCGTCTCTGGCTCTCAAAAGAAGAGCCATGTTCAATGGCCGCGGAAAAAGAGGGTGGAAAGTGCGACTGCTGTGCAAGCTTAGGAGGCACCTGCAGGTAAAGGTACTGTATGTTGTAAGCTCGTGTACTGCACTTACCGTAGAAATGGTCGCTTGTACGAATCTTCGGCAGGATGCGCAAACATATCAGCGCGAAATGCTCCTGCCTCTGCCTTGCATGTAGCTTGCTATCTAGAATGCACGACCGAGACGTCGATGACCGCTGTTGAAGGCTCGGAAGAAGCATTGGAAAATGTCGAGACGACCACCCGATGCCGTAAGCAGGCATTTCGGGAAATATAGGAAAAGTTCTGGACATCACTCATTTGCCAACGTCAACGGCAAAGCAAAAAAAGTTACGCATTGAAGCAAGCCGTAAAGCTGGCTGGCTGGCTGGCTGGCTCGTCCACTACTGTACGTGTCGGTCTCAAAGCCCACAGACGTACCAATCACCGAGGCTCGTGATTTCCGATGCGCACGCAGACGTTACATCAAACTGCACTGCTCTCATAAGTGGCAGAAGCTGATGGATGGTCCAAGGTGCGATGAGGTCAACGCGCGCTTCATGTCGGAGAGTATGCGGTAAGGTGCACAGACAGTAGCTAAGAGGTAGGTATACCTACCTTACCTTACGTACCTAGTCAGTGGCTAGAGTGCAGGTGGTCTCGTAAGGTAGGTAAGCATGAGGTTGGTCTGTGTGTGTTGGCGCACCCAACAAGCTTAGGTACCGTAGTTACCTTGATGCATGAGGTTGTTCAGGAAGGAGCCAAAGTAAGGTCAGGAGCCATCAGTAGCAAGTCGATGCAGCCCTCGGGCCGTCCTCTCGCCTCTCTTTGCTGGAAAGAGGTAAGGTAGGCAGGTAGTACCAGTACAGTACCTCACCTCCACAAGCCAAAGATGGTGAGCATGAGCCTCCTTGACCGACTCTGGCTGCAGGGGGGTGGGTGGATGGATGGAGGGAATGGAAGTCAGAAAAAAAAGAGATCGGGGGCATCGAACTTTTGTTGTGTCTCATCGCGTCGTTGCACAGCAGCTGGACGCGAAGGGGAGGTTCAGTGGTTCACACACACTCGTGCCTGAGGCAGTAAGGCTTGTTCTGTGCCCGTGCACCTGCATGGATGATGGAGGCAAATATGATTATATGGGGTGACTGTGGCTAGCCGCTGGCCTCCCCCTTCCCACTTTGGACGGCGCTAGAGCGTTCATCAACCTGCCACGTGGGAAAAAGGTGTTCCGACATCGCGGCACCTCTGGCGGATCTGCCGTCATCCCTGGGATCGATCTTTTGCCTGCCCGAGGTTGCTCCCAGGTACAACTACAATAATACCTAGATCGGGCTGCGGTAGGGTAGGTACGGTCAAGTTGTGGGGCTAACTGCAGCGACACTTTCACCGCACGAGCTACCTATATGTGACAGATGACTTTCACGCCCATCTGGTCTCTTCGCGTACCGCGAGACATATTCGAGGTGCTGGTGCTTCAGTGCTTCCCCTGGTCGTCCATTTGCGCGACGGAAGGTGACAGCCGGTCTCGTGCAAAGTCGTGCTGCGCGCCCTGCGGCTGCCCTTCAAGGTTCCGTTCCTCGAGCAATAATAATGGTGGTGTCCCGGATTGGGGGGTGCAGGTGGGCCTTTTGTTACGTATGGCGCGTTCTAGAACAACCTCAACATGACCCCATCCCTGCATCGCTGCTTGTGCTTGACGCCGCCTCTTCGTCATCAGCACCGACCCATCACACCTCGGCGGCCACGCGACAATTTCATCGCTACGACGCTACTGTACCTAGCTAAGGTAGATCAACCACGCCGGCCACGTTGTTACTGCACCTTTTGGGGCGTTCTAGCGCGCCTTCAGCTGCAGCACCGTCAACAGCCAAGCGCCAACCCAAAAACCCCCGTTCGCCAGAGATCGGGTCCGGCGAGGGCCGACCTGCGCATTGCTTTTCCTGTTGTTACTGGTTCTGTTGATGACGCAGTTCACGATGACAGATGCGAGTTTTTCCTTCCGCTGCTAAGCTTTGCACAGAAGGTTGTTCGCGACTTGTCCGAAGCACGGTCGGTCCCATGCGGAGTCGCGAAGTGTGTAGCGAGCATCCTCTCCCGCCGGCAAAGTGGTGTGCGCCCAAGAGATGCGCCGCCGTTGTCTTTCTCTCCTCTCATATCTGATGGATGTGCTCGAAAGGGGATGTTTCTCCATCGCTGCCGTGCATGCGACCTCCCCCGGTCGGCAAGTTGAAGCGCGGCCGGCTACCTGAAGCGGCGGCGTTGTGCCCCTGCCATGTGGAAACCGCACGATGGCTGCGCGAGCGAACAGCTTCGAGAAGAGACGCCACTAGGCTTTAGTCGGATGTTGCTTGCGTTTTTCTCGACCCTCGAGCACAATTACCTTACTATTCGCGGCTTGGGCTTCCGCGTTCTCGAGCGTTGCCGTTTTCTGTCGTGCCACGAGACTGGGTGCACGTGCTCAAGCCTCTCTATGCGCGCTGCTTCGAATCATCACTCATATTGCAGACGCCAATCTGTTCGTTTTCGAGTCCGTTGAAAACGCCATAAAGACGACCGTGGTGTGTAGAGGTTCGAGATTCAGGTTCGTGCCGTGTAATGCTGCGTCGGTGCGACATGTGGTGCGCGACGCTGGTTGTACAGAACGAATCAGATCCCGATCTGAGGGCGTCACTAGGATCCGAGGCGCTAATAGGCATATTTTTCTAGCCTTTTTCCTCTGTCTTGGGAGCTTGTGGATGTGGTCCTTGCCGACGGACTTGCCGCCTGTGCTAGTCCTGCATTGTTGGCCTGCCATACCACATCAGCTTGGTACGGACGCCAGAGATTCTGCAGGTGCTCTCCGTACCAACGCCTCCATTTTCAGAGCGTGCCCTAGCTGTTGCCGTCAATGTGGTATGGAGGCGTTTCTGTCGTTCCATTGCTCCCCAAGTCAAGGCAAGCCTTTCGAACCGTGGCGTCGAGTCATCTTAGGCGAGCCGTATTGCCATGTGTTTGCCATGTGCTCATCTTCCGTGTCTGCGCGGGAGGTGCAGACGGTAGGTAGGTAGCGGTACTCCGTACGGTATCTCGAATTGGGCTTGGCACCATCTTCCCTAGCGTCCGCGACTGATCCTCTACATACCTAAATTTCCTTCGTTATTCGCTCCGAGAATTTTCAGCATCGCTGGCTGTCTTGGACACCCCCAATGTCGCTAGTTCACACCTGCTCTGACCAATCAATCAATCACCATCTCGAACCCCTGAAGAGGCCTGGCGAGGCTGTGTGGATGACATGAGGTACAGTAGTAGTAGCAGCAAAGCTTGCTTCCCGCCGTTCCAAAGCAACGGCGGATAGGACGCCATGTGTAAGGTATGCACCTCCGTGGGTAGATTCCGCAATGGGAAGCACTGGCGCCTGCTAGCCATTGTGGTAAGAGCCGACCCGCACACAGGTTGGCTGACTGAAGATCTTTTGGGTTGTCAGGGCCCTTCTCCATACTCCAAACATCTCGCCAATGACAGCATGGAATGAAGCTTAATTCCTCATCGATACTGGCGTGAGGCTACGAATCAGACCACGCCGAGCCCATCATTCTGTTGGTATAGCCCGTCAGTGCACGATCCTTCTGAAGAGCATCTCAATCCCATCGCTCACTGCACACTGCTCTCCTTTGTCTAGAGCAATCTCCTCGTACGACACTCCCTACTCTGGACGCAGCTGCTTCGATTCGTTGTAGTCGGGCGCACCCGACGCAGGTTGCTGGCATCGCATTTCCGCTCATCGAAGCTGTCCACATCCGAGTGGGGGCGTTCTTGTGATGCAGTTGTCCTGCGCGTCACTTGACTTGAGTGCTGATACCACCCCTCTCTGCTGATCACTTCTTCATGAACCATCTCAACTACAATCACACTCACCTCAGCCTTCTGGTCCATTATAGTTGAGAGCATAAAACATTGCCAGAGCGTTCGCCGACATCGCCAGAGTCAAATGATCCACGTCACAGCAATGGCCGCGCCTCACACGCCGTCAGTACCCAGGCTGGCGTCTAGTCGTTCAAAGCAGGAATTCTTTCGGGCACTAGGTTTGTCCACTGCAAACGATGCACACAATCGCCTCTACAACAAGATGAAGGTGCGTTCCAGATTCGAGTTTGAGCGTCTCATCGGCGTCGTTCGACAGGTCGTTAATCGTTTCGGTAGGATGAGGCCGCACTTGGTCGGGAGCGTACGAGTCAGAACCCTGATAATCTCACTCCGGCATGTCGACAGGATCCTAACAATGCTCCACCGTATTCCTCGAGTCAAATTTCAGAGACGGCCAAGTACCGGGAAGTCGTTAATATCTACAACCTTGCCAGCCCGGAGACCAAACCTTTCTATGACGCTGGTGTCTATCAAGACGGTACCAACTGGGACAATTGGGTAATTCGATGGCTCCTGTGGCATGTCTTCCGCTATCGAGACGATCGCAACAGAAATCGCGGACCAGGCAGAGCTGAGCGTGTTACGCCAGCACAACAGGTTCATTCCCAGCACCAAGGATACTATCAGCCGTCAGGTGTGTACTTCTTTTATCTTATGTCAGGCCGCAACTCGTTGGGTTACTGATGGGTGGAAGAGAAGCCCAGTGAGTGAGTCGTGCTGATGGTGATGCAGATCCATATGCGCAGTATAGACATCCCGCTCCGTCGGGGAGTGGGAGCAATTACTGGGACCCAGCGAGAGACGCCTATCGCTAAATGAAATCTTGATCCTCAAAATGTCAGACATCCGCACCAGTCGCAACAAGAGGCCCGGACAGCCAGTCTATTTCGAGGTCTTGTTGGCATCATCCTCTCCCAACAACTCCCTTCGTTCCTACCTTTACCACGTAACGGCAACGTGAGGCGTTGGTTCCAAAGAGTTGACGGATGGAAGGGAGGAAGGGAATGCATCACGAGTCTCATTCAACCGTTGACGCTTCCTCATGTACCCCATAACGAGATCGAGCCACAGGCGTAGCAGGATGCAATACGGACCCCATTGGATGGGCGATAGCAAGATGGCTTCAAGACTCTCCTGTTATAGAGTAGTGATACTGCTCCACAAGTTGATCGACCAGTACCTGCGTTTGCTGCCACATCTACATGACAAAAGAGTGAAGCCAGCACAGCTATGATCGAAGAGTATATCACCGCCAGATGCCAACTACACTTGACCCTCGGGGGCGAAGAAAGTCTGAGGCTGGAATAAAAGAGACGAAGGTGGACGTTGCTATCCCTGTGAGGATCGTGCACGTGCGCTGCAACCGAGTCTCGCCTTATACGGAAGGTGCCTCCAGCGAGTCCAGCCTCTGTGAGCTTCAAGCAATCTCTGCATGGGACCCATCTTGTTCATGTCATACTTGCGGATGTCATGCTGTTTCCACTCGTGCATGATGGCAAGTTGTGAGCGACCTAAACCACTAGAAAGCATTCGACTTCCTGGTATGTTGTTCCAAGAACAAGCCATTTGATCCGGGTCTCGTCATCTGCGATTGATGCCGCATGCGGTCATTTGTACGCCGTTCAGCACGCCGGTCGGTGACAGCAACGAGATCTTTACAGAACCTGCTCGACTTCTTTAACCCTTCGCACACTCACGTCAGGGTTCCAACCGGGTAGCCTAATACTTCTCCCTCGAGTAGGCCATTGGACCATTCCGTTGAACGATCGACCAAATGACCAAGCCCCCGTTGGTATCCTCTTGCACCATTCCACCAGGGACGACGACGTATCAATGCATCCTGTGGCTTGAACTCTTTCTTTCCCAAGCTCTTCCGTCTGCCTCGATCCAACTCCAGCCGTAAGAACCTGCGGTGAGATACGTATTGAGGAGATACAATGTGATCGTGCGGCCAGCCCCTTAAAGGACTTTTTTGCAGCTGGACTAGCGATTTCGTGGCATTGAGTATTTGAAAGTGCTGCGATCTTCCACTCATGAACAGCAAGTAAACGCAAGCTGAGAAATGCGACACGCGAATAGAAACTTCTTGTGATGTTGGCAAGGTACTTGGAAACACTCCACGGGTAGTATATCACAGGACGAGGCAACGTATTGGCGAAACTTCAAACAAGTCATTGCGAACAACCTCTCTGAGCCCCTATTGATATACGAATTTTCTATTCATGATGTCATCTGTCTGACTGCGACCAGACACTACTACCTTCTTCTCCTACCGTCACAGAGCCAGCACATATCCGAGATAGTCCAGCTGCTGAATCTGTCGTGGAACAGAACCCTGAAGCCTCGCAATTTCTCAACGAGTCAGTTGCGGCCCTTGTGCGACCCGCCGATCGGATCTTCACAAGATCACGTTTAACATCCCAGTCGTTCCGCGTGCTCCTCGGTTTACCACCTATTGATCTGCGCGACCTTTGAATGCTGTGTGGTGGAGTGGCCTGCGCCTTACCCAGCAAGGACGGATGAACGCTTGCGTCCATCCGTGTCGGTCCTCCAGCCACAAACAGGGATCTGAATCGGACATAAGAACACTCTGCCGAAGCCCGGGGATGCCGGCGTCCCAGGTCCCGCTCCACGTGTGTGACTCGTCTCCGCTTGCGATGTGGCGTGCTGCCAAATCTTCCGACTGCGGCCCGTCAAAGCTCTAACAATTGCAGCCCTTTCCTTGCTCAGTGCCATGAAGACTGGTGCACGCCATGTTATCAACGAACATAGGAAGCATGCAAGCCGACTATAAACTGATGAACAGTTGTTGATCTTTAGCTCATCCTTTGCCTTCTCCCTAATTCTATAGCAAGGATAAGAATGCCATCTGGGCACCAACCTTCTTTACGCAGATCTCCGCATCACCGTCCAAAGACCGCGCGGGATCGGCAAGATCTACGCCAATCACACGACTACCTGGACTCCATTACCGTAGATGAGAGAACCCATCTCCAAGATGCCGGGTCGTAGGAGACGGGCCTTCCCTTTCCCCCCGTTCATCCAGGCATGCTGTGCCAATCATAGGAAACCCTTCGCGTTGCAACGCCGATCGAAAGTCAGATTACGCAAAGACTGCAAAAAGCCCATGGGATGACGTCCGTTTACGCCTTAATTTGTGCCTGAGACTGCGCCTTGAACGCCCGTTCGTACGACTCCCTCGCGGCATTGATGGCCCTGAGCGTGGGAGCCATCATCTCGTTGACCGCCCTGCCACCACCTTTGACACCCTCGGCATCCCACTTCCGCCTCCTGTTGGTGAGCTGAAAGCGTTCCTCGAGCTTCCTCTTATACCCGTCGATGTACTCCTGCCGCTCCCTCTCCGCCTGCTGGGCCACGGCCTCGATGCGCTCGAGCGATTTGGCCAGCGTCTTGACGAGCTGCTGCAGCTCCCCCGCCCGCTCCGCCTCGCCCGACAGGAAGACGTTCCAGAAGTAGTGCAGGAACTCGACTGTCGTGCTATGCGTCATGCTGAGAGCGCTGATCACGGACTCGCCAAGGCCCGCTTCGGACGGCGGCACGACTGCGAAGGTGCCTGCGGGGGATGAGTAATCATCACTTTGGATCTTCCTTTGGTGAATCGAGCTTAGGATGTGTGCGGTCGCGCTTTTGCGCCCGGCACTACTGCCGACTCGTACTCGTTTCTGAGTCGCTTCTTCGTCGTCACTGTCGTCGCTATCGTCTTGCACGCCAATCGCTGATTCGAGGTTTAATAATTTGCGTTTCTGGCCCGGCGTCGCTGCCGACGCGTCGAAGCGCATGTCTTTGTGCAGGTACGAGAGCACCTTTGCAGGACTCTGCTTTGCGTAGAGCGCAGCTTCGGAAGATACCGACTTGTCCTTGTCGCCTGCGAAGAACCTCCTCTGGTCCCGGACACTGAGCATCACGCGATTGTCCGGATCATCTCGCGCGAGGTCACGCAGCTGCAGCTCGTTGAACGTCTCTTCGTCCATGCCGACCGGCGCATGTGCTTCTGCATCCGTGGCCGCCACCTGCGCGAGCATCTTCTCGCTCATCGCGTTCAGCACCCGCAGTATGGGCACTTTATCTATCGTCTGCGGACGCATTGTGAAATCAGCGCGGTTCCCCTGCTGCTGGCTATGGTTCTGCTCGTTGCCTTCCAGGTCAATGAAATGCGGCACGTGAGCTAGCGTCTGCTGCCGTCGCCGCTCAGCGTCTTCGTCGTAGTCCAGATACTTGTCAAACTCTTTGTGCGGCGCATACTTGCCCGCGTCCACTTTGTCGCCTTTCATCCTGTGGTAGAGTATGCTCTGGAAGAACTCGCCCCAGAAGTCTCCTTCTGATTTCTTCGGTACGAGATCGTCGTAGATCTTCTTCACGAGAGGGTGTTGGGTGAAGATGAGGTGGATCTGCTCCTTGCTCAGGTTCAGACTCGTCACCCCGTCCTTGTTCTGCGGCCTGACCTCCGATAGCACATTGTACTGTCCCGGATTCTGGGCCTTTTCGACCGCGTGAGCGCGCAGCAGATGCAATCTCGTAGACCAGAATTGCGCCGTGAACTGTGTCAGTGTGATCGCATCCGGCCTCTCCGCGAGCGACTGCTTGAACCGAGCATTCAGCGTCGCGTTCGAGCTGAGCAGTGATTGCTGCAAGCTCATGTCCGCTAGCAGCTGTGCGTCTTCGAAGACGCCGTCGTCGTCTTTCGTGCGTCCGGACACGGCTTTTGCCATGGCCATGGCTGCTGATTGCGCCGTATCTGCGCCAGGTGTGTCGTTGCCGGCGCGGTCGACCACGACGGCCGAAGCGGCGTCTTGCGCCTTTTGAGTCTCGATGGCATTCTTGAT
>Ga0160429_1002275_pt1 | contig 10213 bp, 6 predicted proteins | sample SolpanmetagenomR_FD_108199 | JGI IMG/M metagenome (GOLD analysis project Ga0160429, IMG submission 108199) | Solar panel surface microbial communities from Lawrence Berkeley National Laboratory, California, USA - R | ecosystem: Engineered > Built environment > Solar panel > Unclassified ... | reverse complement strand
TCGGGCACGATGTCGATGCGGAGGTCCTTGCCGCTGTCGAGCTTGCTGGGGTCTGAAAGAGCCTCATAGCGGATCTTGTCAAGGGCGTCAGATGCGTTGGAGATCAATTCTCGCAGGAAGATCTCCTTGTTGCTGTAGACGGTGTTGATGATGAGGGAGAGAAGCTGAGAGATCTCAGCCTGGAACTCGAAGGATTCAGCAGACATGATTGTGGTGGTAGAAAGAAAAAAGTGACAATTGGAAGGGGTATCTCAAAACAGAAAAGGTAGAGGTGTAGAGAATGGCAACAAGAGACTGATGATCTTGTGAGAGTGTGTGTGGTTGAAATGGGGATGAGATGAAAGGTCAGACGTTGGTGAGAATTGAGGTATAAGAGTTGTTTGCTTTGCTCCTTTCGATTTGTTCTAGCACTTTCCTTGCTGTTCCATGAAGCTCCCTCCCCACTTTTAGCATGTGATTGTGCATTGAAACGACCATCTCCTTTCCAGATCATTCGACATGGCCAAATTCTAGCTCCATCCTCCAGCGACAGGAAGAGCTCCGTTGCACATTTCACTGTGAGCTGTAGCATATTAATATGGTTGAATGTCCTGCCGAAGGTGCTTTCCATCCTACTTGAGTATATACAACTGAAGACAGACACTTTTCACACCTGTGTACGCTCGCTGCAAGGGTGGTAATACAGACTCGAGGAAAGACTATGGATGAATTACGCCTTTTGTTCGCTCGTCCAGTAACGTGAAATACAATACAGCCTTCGTAGTTGAGATGCTAATCTCATAGCTGCTCAAAACAGCAGCAGCTTAGTGCAGCTAAATCAATCGCCCAAGCGAATGTGAAGCCGAAGTCGTGATACCCAACCTGAAGCGCCATGCTAGGTGTATAATCAAAGAAAACCAATACCTCTTCCCACACCAAATACCATGATGACCTTTCTCATACACTAAAAGCCGGGTGACCTTTCAGATCCGGTTGATGCCCTTGTGCTTTCGCAATCAATGCATCAATATCAACTTCCAAGCCCATATACCGTGCCAGACCAGTATGGCTCATGGTGGGTGACACAGCTTCATCCTCCGTACTGGACGAGTACTCACCGCCATCCACGCTCCACGACAAGCTCGGCGCTGGCGAATTGCTTGCATAGCTCGATACTCGTAAAGACGCTGGTGAGTCTGGAATAGGCGTTTGCTGTCTGATAGGTATGGTTGGCGTCGTCCGGCTCCGCACGGAAAGTGGTCGTTTGCTAAGCTTGATGCTTGCTCGTCGTAATGTGGTCAAGCGACGCATTGGTGATTTCCGCGGTGGTGGAATAGGTGCTGCGTGGATACTGCCATCAGATCCAGTCCTTGGGATGTGAGCGAAGTAGTCTGCATTCTCACAGTCTGGCTGTAGGTCGGTAAGAGGCGTTGGTGGCGAGCCCGGGATTTCAAGTTGAGGTAGTTGTGGGTAGGCATTCTGCTCGAATGGAGTTGCAGGTGTCTGTGGTGGAGGTGAACTGATACTCCAGGGCGGACATCCTTCGGTAAGAACACATAATGCGTATGGTGCTCCTGCCGACTGTCTCACCTCAGGCGGCGTTTGTGTGATGGAGGTTAAAATTTGTAGCATGCCATACACCAAGATCCAGCGCACCTTACGTGCTTCCACGATCGAGACTTTGTCATCACATTTAACAGCCAACTCACCCTCGAATTGTGCATATGCTTGGACAAAACTACAACTTAGATTCTCGACATCGTCCCGATTCATAGCATTTTCTAAGGCATGTCGTGCAGTCATGATGCGGCCGAGCTTGCTTTCTTTGCTACTGGAACGAAGTTGTAAAAGTCCTCGTGGTGCTGGTGAATAGTTGCAGTGCTCTCCCAGATTAGGGATGAGTGGTAGAGAGTAAGGTAGAGGCGCTACTCTGTGTCGTGTATTGAACGCTTCCAAGTTTTGCAGTACGCAAACACCACCTGTAGCATTATTATACCTTCGCGAACCTGATGCTTTGTCGGCAAGGTATTCGTATAATTCACCAAAATCTAGCAACATGGCCTCGAGCATCTCTCGGTCGTATACACCGTTCTGAGCCACTGGCCAGTATCCATACTTGGCGATACAGAACGTGTTCACGAACGAACGGAAGGTCTCTAGGTGATTTCGTGCTCCAGAGGTAAGGCCAAGATACGTTGATGACAGCTCTTCCTCGAGAAAGGTTGCTATTGAGTTGGTAGCTCGACAAATGTGAAGATCCATTTCCAGAGCCGCTCGCGACATGAGCGCCTTACTTTTCCTGCTGATGAGCTGTGGTGTGTTAGCTATGACAGTGAATAGTGCGGAAGGATCAACATACTTCGTAGCCCGGAACGTCGAGCAAGTCTTCTTTCATGCCGACACAGTGTGCGAAAGCATCAATCCAGAGTGTCCTATCTTGATATGTCTCTGCAAAGTGCAGCATTGCCAGTGAATTTGTAGGAAGCTTGACGAAGTCCAGGTATCCAAGTCCATCTGCGTACTCCATGATCTCACTCCTAAGATCGACCTCATGCCCAACCCAAGATTGAATGCGCTCAGCCAACCTGACCAATGCCCAGCCTAGGCTCTCTCCAACCAAAGGCTTCCCTTGTAACCATGCAAAGAAGTTCCTTGTTGTTATGTGCCATCTGCATGTCTCGTCACGGTCTAGACCAGCTGGTGCACCAAGGTAGAGGTCGTACATCGAGGTGTAGAGGTCGTATATCGACGTCGATAATTCTGATGGAGTTGTGTTGCCAGATGATGATGTGCTGGAAGGAAGGGAGCGTCCTGAATTGTCTTCTGAAGAGAGTGTATGTAGTGCTTCTATGCAATCCGCCATATATAGAGACTGATATGAGATTCTGAAGGACGCGCTGCGTTGTGATTGACCTCTGGCATATAGGTAAACATTGCAATCTCCAGTGGCTGACCAGAGCTCTGCATCCTGTAGATATCATGTCAGTACGCTAACTACATGTGTGTGCTATCTTGCAAGTGCTACAACATACACGACGGAGACCATCCCAGAGTGTTCCATGTGGTTGAGACGCATCCCATCTCTTGATGCTGAGGCTGTCTGTTGTCCGCCTAACTATTGCTGGGGCTGTATGAGTCCTGGTGCGAAGGGGAAGTGGTGGTGGTTGAATGTGCAAGGCGTCCATTGTGAAGTGAATGAGAGTGACTTGTATTGATCACTACCTCGAGATGTGAGTAGAGGCGTATTGACCGTTGCAATGGCAGTCAAATGAGGCGGTCGACCAGCGAGCACTCGTGAGGAATCAATAAAAACGAAAGACAGGTAACACGGAACGACGTGGTGGGCTGAAGCGGTAGATATTTCAGAAGGAACAGAGAAAGAGTGACAGCTACAGGTTTCACAAGATGCACACGACGGGAGGAAGAAGGTGGAGGTGGATATGGCTGATACTTAGAAGCTACCGCGAACCTAAATTTTTCCAGGCCCGGCAAGTAAAAGCACAACGGACATGTCATCGAAGCTTTGGTTGACGCCGTCACGTAGAAGAGGATGTTTCATGCGATGGAAGGCGAGATTGATCTTAGTCGCAAGGTCGCCCTCATCGTTCCGACGCCATGCGACCGTTGGCGTTCGGCCTTTCAAGCCAATCGAAATGCTCTGAAACGGCGGATTTCAGCACGGATCTGGCGATGGACCAATGGAGACCCCCACTTCTGCACGGCGTTCTGATATGCTTCATGCCCGATGGGGATCTTTGCCTGGTCGCTGTATCATAGTATTGCAGATTGCGATGTGAAGCTCAAAATCATGGGCATCACCACTTGGAGTAGTTGCTTGCTTGCGTGTCGAGTTGCCCTTGATTGGTACCCAAGTATTGAAGTAGACGGCAAGAAGAGGCTTCACTTGGGTACGCCTCCAACTGTTTAACGTGGCAAATCTCTGAACGTGCTTGTTTCAGATCTGATCGGCCATGGCTTTGCAGATCAATTCGTCTATAGATCCTGTATCCAGCAGGTATATTAACGTGTAGAGAAATCTGGAAGACCTCACGACCTTATCCTCGATCTTGCTGTCTGGTCCGTATTTGATGTGAGGACAAAGGTCCGTGGTCCAGCAACAATGGCTGAAGCCATCCCGTGCTGTGGATCTTGCCGCAGCGTGGTGTGCCGGACCTGGGGAGTCTTAGTGCTGTGTGTCTCAGAAGAAGGGTCTTTTCGAAACGCAAAGCTGTTTCTAAATTACACTGTTAGTACCTCGCTACACCAGTAAGCTTCTCGACGCATGCTACCTGAAGAACGTACCGCGACTACTTTCCTAAAACTGGCACATTCAGCTGCCCTTTCAATGTAGCACAGCATGAAGTGCTGCGTTGTGCGGCTGAAAGCTGAAAAAGGAATGTCACGTCCCGGATGTGCTTTCGCTTGTGGTGTTCCGAGCCGGCTGTGGCTTCTGGTGTGGAGCACGAACTTCTGCTTCCTTGACCACCTTCTTACTTTTATTAGTTAGCTTTCTCGTCTCCCTTCCTAATGAAGACCATATGGGCGCACTAATGCCAACTTCATACTTGGTATCTCCCGAGCACGTAGTCAGCCAGACCAACACGTTGCGCACAGGTAAAAAACGTGGGAAGTGTACGGAAGAGGCTTCAAGAACATCATCAACCGACGACGTTCCAACGCTGCCGCCATAAGAATGGTGCCGTCGTATGGCGAATATCAGGAGCACTTGTATGAACTATGACCCATCCCCTAAAAGAACAATCTACCTGAATATCATCCTGCTACGGATCAAGAAAGACCTTCCGCTATTCTGCTACTTGGCATAAAATGCGACTTCACAGTCGAATGATAAAGTGGACGCTTTGGCTCGGTTAGGGGCTTCTCTGCATGATTGGAAAAAGTCCTCCGCATCAAAGCTGACCAAACTAACTTGGTTATGGAGAACATCTGTTCCCGCTGAACTGACCAATACGTCTATCGACTCTCGTTTCTTAGCCTTACCCTCCTCGGTTTGTGCATATTTCTTCTTAGCCGTTCTCGCTGAAGCCTTACCACCATCTGAATTGGCCCATCTCTTGGCCGACTCCTTACCTTTCGGCGTTTTTTTTCATGCAGATATCAGCTTCTTGGTATTAGCACTCGATTTCTGCTTCTTCCTACTGGCCTTCGCCTGTGGTGTCTTTGCGTAAGCCTTGAGCCATTCCTTGCCAGCATCTGACGATGCCCAAGCTCTTTCAGCTTTGCGGTAGGCGACTATCGCATCTTCGAGAGGAGTCCTATGAGCGCGTTAGTCTTGTCGAGCATATTAAGCATTCACAAGCTTACTCTTCTTGTTCGATGAGACTTTGGAAGCCTAGATACGTCTTAGGGTCGTCGTAAGGACGAAGATGTACCCTCATACGACCTTGCTCGAGTGCCGGACCTCAACTGCTGTCATAAATGCTCTACAGTATTGATAATTGCAACAGACCTCGACGCAAGTGATTGTACGAGTCCGTCTATCATATATAGTAGTATCTAACATGACTTGAAGAGAAAGTTGCCGCCATGGAGGCAGAAGCAGCAGAAGCACTAACACAACACCTACGTAATGATGGTGGTAGCGGTGTCGATAAGAAAGACTCAAACATAGAAGATGAGCAGCAAACATCTCAAGAAGATGAATATGGAAGATAACAGCAAACATCTGAGGAAGGTTGAGACTCATATATGCAAGATGTACTAGCAACATCTGGAGAAAATGAACTGTCCATCGAAGTATCAAGCGTAAAACGCCTGCCACTGAGGGAACACCTAGGCCAAAGCGTCAATCAGCAATCAAGGTGGTACAAAAGATCCGAGTGTCAAGTGAAATGGCGAAACTAGACAGTCAGCGGTTTAGATACTGCACGAGTTATTGGGACTCGTTGACTACCACTCGAAACAAACAGAAGATGGGCTCAGCTTCACTTTGACCTCTGTCAATCCGGGCGAGACAGGTAGCAAGCACGTTCCAACATCGAGTCCTTGATTGATCCTGGCAAACTCGGCAAGCTAGAGGTACGCCTTGACACAGGTCGGCTCTGTGTGGTCACATCAAATATTGAAAGCTTTGTCATATCCAGCAAACACGTACGAACCATGATCGATCAGACAGGTCACAATCTGAATGTTGTGATAACATATAGCGAGATGTAGGGGTGTAGCACGGCGCTTGAACTCTGAGCCAGGGCCACCATTAGGCTATCGACGACCTCCTCTCCCCTCCTCTATTCGGGAATAACATGGTGTGTCTCCCAACCTAGTCCTGCCTGAGAGCCAAACAGCACCCACTCAACAGTTCTAGGAGAAGATCAGAGCACAAACCTCAATCCATATTCGAAGGAGGAGAATGCAGGTCATTTACAGAAGGATGACAACATTGATAATCATGTCGCTTTGGGGAAGCATTCTGCATTAACATTCGCCCCTTGTGGTGAACGCGTCGGTCTACACAGCACTACAAGCCACTCGCATAAAGATCACAACGAGCATAAGCCGTTCTGTCGTCCTTCCTGATTGCTCTGACCTCAACCTGCTGTTAAAGGCCCTCCATTCAGTTCCTCCAGACAACCCTTACACATCCTCCGCCCAAACGCCCACCTTAACGGAGTAGTGCCATACTTTGTCAAAAGAATATGAAATCTAGTCCTCGACATATACTTCTCCACGTTCGCCTCGTTGACGGCCCCTTCGACCAACTTGGCGCTGTCGCAAAAGTGGCACCAGAACGCACGATCAGTACCAATCTCGTACGAGCCGAAAGCGCTGATAGCTTCAGCAGCGAGACACTCGATACATTTGCGATGGAGGTGATTCGCGACGAAGTGAGTGTTGCTGAAGCCGGTGAGTGAGTTTGACTTGAGCTTGCCACAGGATGTGCAGGTGAGAAGGGTGGAGGTTGAGTAAGGGAGGTGGCGACTTTCGAGCTCGGCGATGGCGAGGTTGTAATTGTATTTGATTGAGGTGGCATTGTTGTGCCAAATGCACCTATATCCACAGTGTATGTAGGTGCCGTTGGATCATTTTGTTATGGGAAGGAAGTGGTGGGAGGTTAGTGAGACAGCAAGAACATCGGTAAGAGGGAGGTTAGTGAAACAGCAAGAACATCGGTAAGAGGGAGGTAAGTGAGGATTAATTGAGTGAGCTCTGTTGGAAGGGCTTGGAGGTGGGAGTTGGACAGTAACTGATTGGTCGAGAGATAGGAGGTGTCTCCTGTTAGTTCAATTTCTGAAGATCTGGTATGAGATTCCGCGTTTGTGTACATAGACAGATTAGAAAGTGAATAGCCTACGTGGACGATGGCGAGACCCACAACCGGGGCTTACAGCATGGTAAGAGTTGTGTTGATAATATGTGTTCGCTGGGATGCAATTGCGGCTGGATGTGTTGATACTGTATGCTCAGAGGCAGGATTGAAGTCGTCATGTTCAACCTGTTGATATTTTGTTTCTGCGGTGCGCGACGTTTCGATCTCACAATTGGATACTAATAGACAATGGGAAACGCACCATTAAATATATGCTGCTTACTGCTTATCTTGTACCAAAGTACCTCAGCTCGCTTCGCATAACAACCCATCTGGAACATGTAATCGCCAAAGCTGGTCAGAGGAATTGTCTGCAATCATTGTACACAGCATACCTATCACAATTTGCAGCGTCCTTACCAGCTTTAAAGTGATGATATTGTCTTTTTGCCACTAGGGCAGCTCCACCAATCATACGCAGTTAACCATAACATGATAAAGCAAGGAGAGAGTTCTTGTCGGTTCGCGAGAATGCAAGTGCTCATTGAAGACGACTAGGTCGACCAAACCTTGGAGAACCTCGAAGTAGACCATGGGAGCTGCCATGAACCACAAGACGATATGTGCGTGGAATGTTACAACGCCAGCTGTGTCTACAGCTCAGCAATTGCACATGTGTGCAACTCCAGTGTACAGCGTGCTACAAAGTAGCTGGAACTTGGAGGATTTGGCGAGGTATTTGGACGCCTTCTGATATCTTACGGGAAGTGTCACAAGATGAAAAAGGACATTCTCAAGGTCTTTCTAGACGGGGGCACACTTCACACCATGAATCCCGGCTGGAATTACAGCTTCTGTTCACCATTTCATGCTGCCATGATGGAGATTCCAGCAAATCATTACATTTCGTCCTCATACTAAAGGTGTTCTGGTATTCCGGTGATCGCGACATGCGCCGCCAAGCCAGTTCAGGGGTTCGTCCGAAAAGGGGAAAACGCCCTTTTTGTGCTCAAACAAACACCAACCCATCTCGAAACCCTCTGACAAACCAACAACGCCCAGATTGCTACTTCGTTCCTGTTCTATCTCCTCTGAGTCTTGCCCATTCCGCGCTTGCCGGAAACAAGATGCTTGATCAAAGAAGGAGTGTCGTGACGCTAAGGGAAGCCATGTTAGTAAGAAGGAGATAACCAACAGCAATATCTCCATCAAGTAAGCACTTACATCACCCTCACCAGCCCTAGCCATCCTGTTCCTGTGTCTCGTACTCAACTTCTGCAGTTTCTCAGCCTTGGTCGCTGCCATCTCATTCTTAACACCATCCATCCTCCTATTCGTGCTCTGACTTCTTGCCCTGCTCATACTACGCTCAACCATTGCCTTTCTCGCAGCGCTGGCATCACGTGGCGGCACCTTGCCACCATTCTTCCCATCATCCACATCCATCATATCTGCATCACCACCAACAGATCTGCCTCTCGACACCACACTCCTGCCACGCGATTGCGAGCGAGCACGATTGACAATAGATGACGGATCATAGCCAGCAGCTGCAAGACCCTCTGTCAAAGTGTTAAGATTGGTCGGTCTCGCGCCACGAGGTATAATAGCACGGTTCTTGAGACTCTTCCTCATCTTGGCCTCATTTCGAATCAACTGCCTCTTTTCACGAATGAGCTCGGCCTTGCGATGAATCTCATCCTCGTCTGAGCCCTCATCATCCTCTTGGTCGTCATAAAAGCCGGACGCCTCGAGTCTCTCCTCTTCTGCTTCAAGTTCTACCAACTTCTTGGCAATGTCTGGGTCGATGAAATCAGCAACGTTGCGACCATTGAGCACTTCGGGCTGGATATCGTGCTTTTGGTCCTCAGGAATATCGATGTAATTCTTCTTCATGTCAATGCTGTAAACACCTGCACCGCCATTCTCCTCTTCAAGATCTCGCTCAAGTCTGCGACGGTTAGGGTCATTGCGATCGTACTTTTGACGGTTTGCGACTGTCTCTGGTATGAAGGCTTCACGAGTAACACCGCCCATGGGCTGAGCAACGTGGATACGGCGGAGGAGGTCACCAAGACGACCGGTGACTTCTCCAGAAGCGTTGGTTCCAGCAGCAAGCTTTTCAGCGTTGCGAATAGCCAACAAGCGATCACACACAGCGTTTCGCACTGCCATGATACCTTCTTCGGTTGTGCAAGATAGTTGTAGCAGCTCAATCTCGCCAGGCTTGAGGATTGATTGGAGAGTTGCAGCAGTTTCTGGGTCGAGATCTTCTGGACGGACAAGGTCGATTTTGTTGCAGACGATGAAAACCAGCTTGTCAGAGAATAGCGGCCTGATGCTGTTGAAGAGTGCGACTTGTGCAGCGACTGGGTAACCGCATTGTTCCGAGAGATCCATGAAGTACATAATCGCTGAGCGAAGATGAGCAATAGCTGTAATGGACTGCATTTCAATCGTGTTCATCTCTTCTAAAGGATGGTCCAGAATACCAGGAGTGTCAATTGCTTGGAATCGGAGCATCTTGTAATCAAAGTGACCAACGAACAAACTCTTCGTCGTAAATGCATACGGCTGAACGTCCGGGTCTGCTCTGGAAATGCTGCGAATGAAACTGGACTTTCCAACATTCGGGTAACCGCAGATGAGAAGCGTGCGAGTATTGGGGTCGATTGAGGGAAGACGACCAAGATGCTGTCTGACTTGGTCGAGGTATACAAGTGGATCTTTCAGCCTCCTACAGATCGTCGCCATTCGTCCAAGAGCTGCTCGCTTGAGCTGCTTGCACTGAAACAAACTCTGACCATATTTGAGTAGACGAACATAATCTTTTGCAATAGACTCCATCAAGTGCTTCGCCGTCGCTATTTGTCCGAGAGCAATTCTGAAGTGGTCTGCATCGTACAAGGTATTCATCAGATCTTTGTGGAATGGGTGGATGTCCTGTAGTCGTGGGAAGCCATCGAG
>Ga0160429_1002274_pt1 | contig 10215 bp, 10 predicted proteins | sample SolpanmetagenomR_FD_108199 | JGI IMG/M metagenome (GOLD analysis project Ga0160429, IMG submission 108199) | Solar panel surface microbial communities from Lawrence Berkeley National Laboratory, California, USA - R | ecosystem: Engineered > Built environment > Solar panel > Unclassified ... | reverse complement strand
TTCTTGCAGGCCTCCAGCAGCGACATTCCTCAGGTCTCCATCTCCGCTTTATAGTTCGCCGACTCCGAAACCCTCAAATACCACTGCCGCAACGGGAAGCTATGGTCAGGGGGCGTCACATCGTAGACTTTGCGATGCCAAAAGACCGAGTGACCGTTAGCGGAGACAACCATGCCGCCTGCCTGAAAAAGAACGCCGAGAGCAGCAAGCCCATGCGAAGGACGATATGCAGCACCTGCAGCAGCCCCGTCTGCATTATTGAAGCTAGCAGCCCTGACACGCAACGCATCCAGTATGGTACTCTGGATACTAGAAGCTGCCGGAGCCAGATATGGAGGTCTTAAGCAGGCATACATGCGCAGAAAGTCCAGCAGGTTAGGGAGATGGTCACGGTGACACAACCAAGGCACAAGCTTAGATCGAAGCGCACATGGTAAGTCGTAAGGGACAACTTATGGGTAACACTTAACGGCGAGTATCTGCATCTGCACTTGGTGGAGGCGGTAGCGGTTTCATCGTAACATCGTAGTTGGGTAGCTGCTCCGACAAGACATTGAGAGATGGCACTTCGTCTCTTTCATGCTTTCGGTATTCCGGTGGTGGCTCCTCCACGGCAGGGTCTTCACGATCATCAATCCCATCGTTCATCAAAGCCTCCACCTCTTCGCTTGCCATGCGTTCGGCGTCCCGTGTGCGTTTCTCCTCCCACTTGCTGAGATGATACAGGCAGACGAACCCGCCTAGTAAAACCACACTTAAAAGACCTAGCACCAGGATCCAAGGCCCAGCAATCCGAAACCCTTGGTTCCATCGCGTCAAAACAAGATGTCGTAGTGAAGCAATCCTGCCGAACTCGTCAAATTCTTGTCGCCACATGAACTGCCACCAAGGTGGATCGTTGATATCTGGACAGCGCCAGCTTCGGAGCGAGCAAGAATCCCATGGATGCGGACGCTTTGTGGTATAACCGACTTCGCGCGGGACAAGCTTGAGGCTCGTTATTGTGAGATTGCAGGGTGTGCTCGTGTCTCCTCTGCCCGGCTGGTCGGTCACAGTGACCTCGACTAGATTCTGTTCGGGAACATCCAGAAGGAAGTCCTCCGTCTTTCCTCCGCCAATTGTGGCGCCAGCACCTAGTATGTCCAACCTGATCTTCAAATTGAGATTGTAATAGTGAATGTCCGGGTCGTCTCTATGGTCTGCCAATCGCTCAAAGTCTAATGCCATTCGCTGTGCTGGCGAAGAAGTTCGGGTGTAGGATCCAACGCGCCAGCTAGCATCGATCACCGTCAGGTAGTCGTCCAACGATTCGTTTGCAGCCCATTGATAAGCGTGTAGGTTGTATGCAGGCGCGGTTCGCGGGTTGGCAAATGGTGTCGTAAGGAAAGGTATATGATTCAGCAGGAGGGTGCTGTTGTCGTGGGTAAGGGTGAAATTAAGGATGATTGCGCTCGAAGGAGTATCGGGATCTCGTATCCAGTCTTGGTCGCGGAGAACATATAGTGGAAGTCCAAGAGTTTGAAGCTTGACTACCGCGCTGCGGCCTGGGCTCCGCCAAAGTATCTCGTCAGGATCAGCGTATTGTGCATTCGTGGAGTATAGCACGATGAGGATTATTAGGCATGTCAGCAATGGCCTCATATTTTCTCGGAAGCATGTACCGGTATTTGAAAACGAAATCACTCGGAGGAGCAGAGTCGCAATGAAAGGAGGATTGATACTAGCGCTCTAGCAGCCGTGGGGTGTCTTGGCTTGGTGTAGCACAATTCCAAAGCCTACCCACATGACTTTCATGGGGAAATCTTTCTCGACACACTTACTCTTTTTCGTAGCGGATGCACAGCTGCTTTCACCGGTTAAATGTCAGGCATGAAGGTTACGTGTCGATTCCCATTTTGGTTCCTGCCGTATAGGTAGGTAGAGCAAGCGGCCAACCGGAATTTGCCGCCAATCTAGCGAATTCTGTCAACCTTCAAGCTGACGATCTCACTCTGAGAACAAGACACACGCTCTGCCTTTAATGCTGCAATCTTCTCCTTTTGCGTCGAAGCTATCTTGGTCTGCACGCACACGAGCTTGGACGGGGGTAATATTCACCAATATCTCGCAGCCCTCAAGACTCTCAACAGGCTTAGTAGCCCAAACCAAGCTTGTCGTGGTGTCTGATGTATCGAACCATGCAACAGACGTGAATTGTTTTTGGTCCAGTGCCAGGTATCGCTAAATCTCCCGCTCCGTCTGCTGCAAAGTCATTGTTTGTAGCCTCTCTATCAGCGGTAACTCCTCTACCCCAGCTCCCTCCATGTTCATCTGCTGATCCGCGTCGATCTGCTCCTCCAAGTCCATGCCGCCAAAGTCCATAGTTACGTCGTCAACCTCCTCCGATCTCGTCTCTGGCTCCAGCGCTACTAGCGTGACACCCTCAACTCGAGAGAAAGGCGCTGCGAAGTTTGGTCTGTCGGGAAGTCGCCGCACCCAGGCCCACAGCTTCTCCACATGCGTGTCCCCCTCGTACTTCGCAAGGCGTCCCGCTAGCGTCTCTCTAACCTTTTCGTTGCACTTGTGCTTAGCCGGATGCTTCCCAACAGTCTGTGCGCAAGCAATACAAAGATAGACAGGCCTGTTCTGGCGCGAAAGGTAGACTATGACTTGGACGTCTCCGGCTTCGTAAATCTCTTGCAGAGCCTTTTCGTCCTCATTGACTTCTCGAGGTTCAGTTCGGAGAGAATGAGCTCCACCGCGGCGCAAGCGAAAGCGTTTCGTGGGAACGTCACTGACAATCACAGGTCAGCGAATTACGATAAAACGTTCGTTGCCAGACAGACCTGTCGTCAGCCTGGACTATGACTTGTTTGTCATGCGCCCTCTTGCGTACATCAGACGCAACTCTTTCGGCCTTCGCTACAAGTCTTTTGGTGGGCTTCCTCCTTCGTCTCTCTTTCTTGATTTGGTTAATGCGTCCTTCCCATTGCCCGTCCAAGTCATCTTTCTTCATCGCATTCTCCATGATCTCCGAGTGAGATGGCCGTGTTCGGACTCCGTTCGTTGTTGTTCATCGTTCTAAAATTGAGAAAGCTAAGAGATATCTGAACGCCAAGACATGAGAGTCAGGTGACATGGAAAAGCATCATGTTGGCGTTTCAGGTAATACAGCTAACGACGCGGTAGACCAACGTTCTTCTTCGCTGGTAGACTACTCGTCATGTTCCCTATTTACTGTCATTTGTTTACTGACAGTCTCCCGACGTATCGTAGTTATATATCCGCTATAGTCGCCTTACTGTACAGTATCTGCAAAGCCGTGCTAGTTCCCTCCTGTAATCTCAGCTTATCCGTACCTTTCCAAGCTGTGATACAGCTTGCGCCAATATGCTGCCATTTCGTCCAAACCAAACCTCACCACCAACGCACGAGAATCTTACGATTCGGGACCCATGAGCAATACTCCAGGCTGCTTCAAAGACGTTATATAAGAAGCGTTTGAGACGCCATACAAACGAGCTATCGACAGCAGGCACCTGCAGTCGCTAGAGCAGGTCCTTTGAGGCTACGTAGTCACTTCTCTTCATCAGTCTCATTTCACAGCATTCGTAATTGCAACGTCCCCCTAAGGCGAGGAGTTGTGCTCTGGAAGAGACATGGTCTCACAACTTCTTAGCATTTACCTATATGCGATGACTCGGTGGATCGTTGGTCCAGGGTCTGAAGCTCATCAGCATACTATCGGGAAGCTTCGATTGTAGCGAATGGACTCACGCGCTGTTCCTGCCCAATGCCCTAGTCTCATGATGCCTCAGCTCTTTCTCCTTCTTGATCTCCATGCATGTCTCAACATCCGCGTTGTCGCCTTGGATTGTCTCCGTGAGACGTATGATGGTGATGATAAGGACGGCGGACAACTTCAGATCAGCGATCATCTGCGCGACGGGAACACTTGATGCTATGATGAGCAGTAGTGTATGCTGATTGGTCGCGAGTAGTCCGTCTGCATGGTCGGCTACTGTAGCCCTCATCTTCTGGAGCAAGTCCTTATCGAAGGATCTAAGCCAGGTGCAAATGCATGTGACTTTGTGGCTTTGTGGCTAGTAGTTAGTATCCATGATCGTCCAGTCGCATGTATGAGATGTTATTGTCTAAGGCTTATTGAAGGTGTGTTATTGATAGAATTCATGGGAAACGGTGGAGTGAATTTTGAACGAAAACGGTCGGCTTGGTCAGTTGTGGTTACTGAGCTCTGTAAAGGTCGGCATAGTAGGGCTTCCGCTGCTGTCTGAGCTACGTCTTTGCCTGTGAAGCGTGCAGCTTCAAACACTGTCATACACACTCTGCAAATCAGCTTTGGCCTACGGATGACCTATCTGGTTAGGAAGCCGTCCTGGATAGCTCTCTCTGATGATACGTGAGGGATGCTTGTTCGGGTCTAGCAATCAATGGATAGGACATTATGGATCGACGCGCAAGGCTTGCAAAGAGCAGTACAGAACGGTAAAAGTGCGCTGTGCAACACTACGATATACTTAGACAAAGACGATGTGTTTGCCACTAGTGGTATTGGGAAGAGACTTCGTATATTTTGACCGAGCGTGCAGCAATGGCGGTCTGGCTCCAAGAGACTCCATGATACCTATAAGATCGTATTTCGAAGGAGATCCGGATCTAGATTACGTTTTACCCAATGGTACGCTCGATCGAGAGATGCGAGATCCGTCGCATGAGGTGTATATTGCGAAAAGGGGTCTCGAGAGGAAAGGGGACGCTGACTAACCAGAGCACGCAGCCTCTGACCTCATCTTTCCCAGAAGACTAAGAGGCATCTGCACCAACATTCGATACAAGCCGATTGCAGTCACCATGTCGTCCGCCCAATCTGCCCATGATGTCCTCCCGTCCCCTTCCCATCCAGAACCCTCAAAACCTTCCACCGCCCTCGCCCGAACACGCCGTAATCTAGGCTACCTCTACGACCCAGCCCACTCCGAAGCACCCAAACGGCTACGCACCCGCCTATTCCTCCGCAACACGCGCTATGTCATCAAATTCATATTCTGGCGACTCGTCCGCTCACTCAAATACATGGCCGTGGGCGCCGCCGTTGCAGCTGTTGCCGGCACAGCGTTCGGAAGCGTACTGAGCGGCGCGGCCTTTTTTGTTGCGCCCCCGGGTATACTGGGCGCGGCGGGAGTGGGATTGTTATGGGGATTGGGCAAGTTTGGATGGAGGACGTTGGCGCACAGGGTTAGGAGTGGGAAGACGGAGGGCGCAAGCGCGAAACATGATGAGAAAGCTGATGCGGAGAAAGGTGGACAAGATGAGATCAAGCCGCCGAAGATGGTGGATCCGTGGTGAAGCTACCCTACGGAAGCCTCATAAGCGCCTGGTTCTGTGGAAATCGGCATCATTTTCGAAAATCACCGCAAGTGCTTGAGCGAGGGTCGTCGTAGGAGAAGCTTGCTGCCGGATTATGGGAACCCTTTAACCCAATCAGCTACAATTCTCGCACTTCGCTCTCAAGCACTTTCCATCCAATGGTGCAGCCGCGCACCCCCTCGCGATCCATCGTCGTCAAGCAACGCGCGTCTCGAAAACACATCAGCCCTAGAACGATCGTCAGTTCCATCTGAGAACGATAGCCGATAGGATCTCAGCAACACATCCAGTCTCCGTAATAACCATCCTCGAGGCCGCATTGCATAGATCACGCCGTATCATCGAGGTGCTCTACAGAACCAATTCATCAATGTCCGTCGGTTCATTTTGTTGTCGCCCAACAATGCTTTTGAGAAAGCCGCTAGCTTCCTTGGGTTGTATGAGGCAGCATTTTAGGGAAGCCGGGTCCTATCGAGCGCTAGGCGGCTACTAAGAGAAGTGATCTAGACGCCTACGAGCGAATTGATTCAACGCATCCAGGAATGATATATCAGTCTACAGGTGAGGTTTCCACCAAGACCTCGAAGCCCACATAATTGATCTACGATATTCACGCAACCAAGGCCACGAGCACAGGGGTATTGGCATACATCGATCGACTGTGAACAGATCTCAATAGCTCCCCCGGTCGCGGGTCATAAAACCCTCGTATAAAGTTACATTGTGTATCCCTCCCAGCTAACATCAAACGCCATACCCAAGAGCCATCATTAGTATCTACTCATCAATCACATCCATTCACTCATGATACGGATACACCCAAAAGTCCAAACCCCGAACCCAAAGACTCCACGCTAATCCCGCAGCCCACCCCTTTCACTCCCACAAAACCCCGAGTCAAAACACTCACATCAAGCTGAATCTGTAGAATCATCCAACAACAGCCCTCTTCAGCCCCCCAAACAACCCCCCAAACGCCCCAGAAGATCTCTTCTTCTCCTTCTCACCTCGATGTCTCTCACTCTCGCGCCTCGTCGCTTTCGGTCGATCACTTTCCACTCTCGCCGGCCTAGGCCGCTCAGCATGGCCAGAGTCGACGCGCAAAGATTTCGGCCGATCGCTCTCCATCCGCCTAGACTTGGGCCTCTCTGTCCGCGTTCTGGGCGCCGAAGCTAGAAGGGGTGAAAGGGGCTCTGGATTCGTGGGCGGTTGCGGTGGAGGAGGAAGAGAAGCAGAAGCGCCCGAGTCCGGCTGCGGTGCACGCTCTTCGACCGGCGATGGCGCCGACTCAACGGGTGAAGTACCGCCTTTGCCGTCCCTCGCAGCTCTCCTTTCAGCTTTACGCGCCTGGTGCGCGGCTTCTTCTTCTGTGGTCCTGCTACGTCTCTTCTTATCTGGAGGTGAGGGAGCCTTGCCGAAGAGCGAGAAAGTGTTTGAGCGGAAGAGACTAGGTTTCTTTTCGGGCTCCTTTGCTTTAGCGCGTTCCCGCTCCTTCTCCGCGTCTCGGGAGCGGTGCGAGCGGTCTGAACGATCTGTATGTCGTCTTGAACTTTTGTTCAGCATCTTCGGGGTCGGCGGGTCCGCTGGTACCGCATTACGATCGGTATCGCCCTCGGCCGCGCGTCTCGGAGCCCCGCTCATCCGCCTCTCCTCGTGGCGACGGCGCCTCTCCTCATCCTTGTGCTGTCTCGCTTCTTCCTCCGCTTTCAAACGAGCCTTCTCCTCCTCAATCTGCGCGCTCAGCCTCTCCTCCCTCTCCCTCCTCGCCTCCCGCCTCCTGCGCCTCCTCTCCTCCTCCAATTCCAAAAGCCTCCTCTCCTTCTCCAACGCCTCACCCGCCAACCTCGCTTCTTCCTCCCGAATCCTGACCTCCTTCTCCCGTCTAGCCTCCCTCCTGCGTCTCCTCCGCTCTTCATCTTCTTCGGCCAACATCCTCTCCTCCTCCACCCTCCTTCTCCTTTCCCCAAGCTCCAACTCCTCTTTCCTCCTCCACGCCTCCCTGCGCCGCTGCCGCTCCTCCTCTTCCCGCTGCCGTGACGCTTCTTCATGCTCAATCGCCGCGAGCGTAGCGGCCTTTTTCTTGTCCAGCGAGCGGGAATGGCGTCGGCCTTCGGTAGTGGGGAGAATATTGCGCTCGTTGATGTCCCTCAAGACGTCGCTGTCGCGGCGCTTGCGGGGTTTGGCCCAGCTGCTGCGTTGGGCTTGGGATATCGTGTGGCGTCTTGAACGTGGGGAGGGAGGGGAAGGAGGTGTTTCAGGCTCGGGGGCACGTTCTGGGATGACAGCTGCGGGTGCTGCTGTGACTGGGGTGATGGGTCCTTCGTTGGCGACTTCGTTGGGCGGTCCTTGCTGGGGCGGAGGAGCTGGCGTTTCTTCAATAAGCGTCGGAGGGACCGTTTCGGGGGAAGGCGCTGCTTCGACGGAGATCTCCTCCGGGGCTTTGGACGCTGGTAGCGAGGACGGTGCTTCATCTGCTGGTACCAGGGATACCTCTTCTGTGCGCGGCGCTTCCGGCTCTGCTGAAGGTGCAAGCGCCGACGCCTCTTCAATTGGTGCAGACGGTGCCTCTGCCGTTGGTGCTTCTACGATTGAAGTATCCGTAGGTGGAGTTTCTGCAGCTGGCGCCTCTGCTCGCGGTACCTCTGCTGGTGGCCCCTCCACAACCACCGCCTCACTAACCGCCGAAGGAGGCAGAGCCCCATCCACAACCTGCAATGCCACTTCCGCCTCCCTCTCCGCTTCGAACTCAGGAGCATGCGCCTTAGCCGCTACATCTTCCTTGGATTCCTCCTCCACAAAACCCGCATCAACGACAGCAACATCAGTAACAGCATCTTCCCCAACCTTGGCAATCTGTGGGACCTCTTCTGACGCAGCAGGAGCCTCTTCAACGAGAGGCAGCTTATCTTGCTCTGCCTCCGCCGGGACCGCGTCTACGGCTTCTTCGGCTGCTTCTGTGGGTTCTACGACGGCCTCTGATACAACTTCCGCAGAAGCCTCTTGAACTACATGCTCTTCCACAACAGGCTCCGCTATTTCAGCGTCTCCCTTTGATAGTGTAACAGGAGCTTCCTCAACCATGATATTCTCCGCAGAAGCCTCCTCCGCGCCATCGGCACGCGGCTCATCGCCAACAAGCTCCACATTCGGATGCGCCGGTGGTACATCATGGCTAACCCCTTGCACTGACACACTTTCTGCCTCAGTAATAGACTCAGGTAGCGGTTGCGTAGGTTTCTCCTCGACCTCGACAGGAGGTTCAGAACTGTCTTCCTCCAATATTTCGTCTTGTGGTGCAAGTGGAGGTGGAGGTGGAGTACTGCCCTCTGCTGCGATCACCTCCTCGCTCTGACCCTCAGCGTGCGGTGCGTTATCCTCCTCATGCTCGATCACTATCACCTGATCACGAAGAGCGACGGGAGGCACTTCGCTCACCACGACTTCGTCGGATGCCTGGGGAGTTTCTCCGGGGAAAGTTTCTTCAGCCTGCGGTAACGGGGACGGTTCGTTCGGTCTCTCGATCGACAGGTTTTTCACGGCTTCAGACTGAAGCGCAACATCAGCAACGTCATCCGTGTTCGTTGGATCCTCCTCTTCAGCGAGAATGGATTCAGGAGCAGAAGCAGGCCCTCCAGCTCGCGCCCCTCCGACCGATGCGCCAGCGCCTACCTCCTCGCTCATCTCTTCACTTGAACACGCATCAATTATCTCCAACGCAGCAGGTTCCTCTTCACTCACATCCACATCCTTTTCAACATCTTCCTCCATCTTCCCCTCACTGCCCCCCAAAACCGCCGCCATCTCCATCACACTCGGCTCCGGCACCGGCTCCACGATTCCAAACGCGGCATTCACAGCCGCCGCCGCAGCGGCCAGCATCGCCTCACCGTCCGCCATTGACTCGGCTGTGATCTCGATCGGCGGTTCTGGCTCCGTCTCTTCCGCGGCTTCCGCGGGTGTGTCTGAAGCAGCCACAGGATTTGCGGCTGGAGTTCCACTGGATGCTGGCTCTGCGATAAAAACTTCATTCCAGGCGTTGGGTAGGCTATGATCCGCCAAAGTCGCAGGAACAGGCTCTGCTACTGCAGTCTCTGTGCGCGCATCTTCAGACTTCCTTTCTGCAGCGTCATCGGCGTCAGCTTCCTCGTCCTTGGGCTCAAGCTCGTCCAGCTTGGGTAGGTCGACATGGGCTTTAACAACCTCCGGCCCAGCATCTGGTCCGTGTACTCCCTGTCCATCGTCGTCTTCGTCATGGTAGCCATCTAAGTCACGGTCTGGAGCATGAAGCGCAGCAGGCGCAAGCGGCATGGGAACCACCACCACCGCATGAGCTAACCCCTGCTTCTCCTTCTCCGTCTCCTCCTCACTCCACTTCTCTTCCTCCATCACGGTGAAGGGAGGCGTTACCAGCACCACAGAAGGCGCCACCGGCACCATCGGCACCTCCAACGCCTCAGGCAAATCAAACAAATCATCATCGTCTTGACTGTCCTCGCTGTCTAGGTCATGAACGACATCAAAAGGATTCGGATCCGAAGAAGCCGCTCTCGGCGCCTCCGGCACCACGATGACGTTCTCATCATCAGAAGTCTGCGAGTCATAATCGTCGTCGTCGTCGTCGGCGTTCCAATTTTCTGGAAGCACTACTGCTGGAGGTGGTGGAGGTGGTGGTGGCATTTGTACATTTATCGCGGACTTTGCTGGTTCTGACTCAGCGGGCGCAGGCTCGAGAATGATTTCCGGCGGCGGAGGAGGTGGTGGGGAAAGTGGCTGCTCGTCCAGTGCGTCTGCATCTTCAATCTCACTATCCGGCGCGTCGCCATCTTCTGAAGAACCAAGCGCAAGCTC
>Ga0160429_1002273_pt1 | contig 10216 bp, 9 predicted proteins | sample SolpanmetagenomR_FD_108199 | JGI IMG/M metagenome (GOLD analysis project Ga0160429, IMG submission 108199) | Solar panel surface microbial communities from Lawrence Berkeley National Laboratory, California, USA - R | ecosystem: Engineered > Built environment > Solar panel > Unclassified ... | reverse complement strand
GCATCGGCCGCAAACACGGCCGCCTGCACCGGCAACAGCGCAAAGTTCGGGAACGGAAGCTGCGCGGCACCACTAGTGCGGTCAATTAATGAGACCACTGCCAGCACTTCGACCCCCATTTCGGTTAAAACCCGGGCTACTTCGAGGGTGCTTTTGCCGGTCGTAACTACGTCTTCGGCAATAACTACCCGCTCGCCGGGGGCCAAGGTGAAGCCGCGCCGCAAAATCATTTCGCCAGTTGCGTCACGCTCTGTAAAAAGTGACGGTACGCCGAGCTGCCGTGCCAATTCGTAGCTTACCACCACGCCGCCCATGGCCGGACCCACCACTGTATCGGGGGTGAGGCCAGCGTCGCGCAGGCGCTTAGCGAGCACTGCCATTGCGGGCGCAGCCAGCTCAGGCTTGCGCAAAAAGCGGGCGCATTGCACGTAAGTATCAGAGTGCAGCCCCGACGAGAGCTTGAAATGCCCGCTCAACAGCGCGCCCTCTTCGCGCAGCTGCGCTTCAAGGATGGCGGCGACTTCGGCGTCGGGGAGGTCGGGGGTGAGGGTTTTGGTCGTGTTCATTTGATAATCAATAAGAATAGTCATGCAGAGCGCAGCGAAGCATCTCGTTCACTTCATTAGGTTAGTAACCCTAGCGTCAGCAAGCGAGATGCTTCGCTGCGCTCTGCATGACTATTCTTTTACATTCTAATTAAGTTAAGCCGCTACCGCCCGGTGCTCGTTAATCTCATTCATCAGCTCCCGTGCCGCCGCCGCCGAATCCTCCGCCTGCCAGATGCTGCGCGAAGCATTAATCAGCAACCCGCCGCCGTCGGCAAACAGACCCGCTTTCATCACGGCTGCTAGGTCGCCGCCTTGCGCGCCGATGCCGGGCACTAGGAACCACTGCGTTGGGCAGAGCTGCCGCAGCCGACCTAGGGCCGCTGCATCGGTAGCGCCGGCCACGAGTCCAATGTTGCCGTGGGTGGCGTCGAGGTCAGCGAGCAGTTGGGCGGTGAACTCGCTCACGGGCTGGCCGCTTTGCAATACCGCTTCCTGAATGGGCGACTGGTTCGAGGTTTTGGCTAGGGCAAAGACGAACTTGCCGGGGCGGGCGAAGGGCACCACCGCATCGGCCCCCATATAAGGGTTCACCGTCACTGCATCAACTCCTACCACATCGTAGGCAAACTGCGCGTAGTGCATGGCCGTGTTGGAGATATCGCCAAACTTGCCATCCAGAATAACCGGGATGCCATCGGGCACGGCGGCCACTACCTGGCGCAGCAGCTGCGTACCATTGCCCCGGCTCAGGAAGAAGGCCAAATTGGGCTTGAAGGCGGCGGCGTAGGGCGCGGTTTCGGCGATGACTTGCGGCAGGCGGCGCGTCACGTCTTCGTCGGAGCCGGTGGGGTCGAGGCCCACGCAGAGTAGCGTATTGGCTTGGGCAACGCGAGTGAGGAGCTTTTGCATGGAGTTGCGCGGACTTTGCAGTCCGCGATTAGCTAGGGGGTCGCGGACTACAAAGTCCGCGCAACTTGAAACTAGGTAAAAACGAAAGCGCCCGGCAGAACCGGGCGCTTCATAGTCAGTAGCTTAGAGTACGTAGTGGTGATGCACCAAGTCAGTGTTCTCGCAAGCGTTGGTCACACCCACGATAGTACGAGCACCGGCCGGGCACAAAAAAACCGCCTCAAACGAATGGGGCGGCAACAGAAACAACGAATCGCAAGACGCAGCGGAAACGGCGGCAACAGCCTTCCAGTCCTTTCGCAGAGCAGCCGATTGGGGAGCTCCGCGCATCATCCACTGGTGGTTGATTGCGTTCACGGCGCAAAATTACAACTTCCTTTTTCGGTGCAATAACCTCCTCGTAAAAAACATTATTTTCAATACCCTCTTTCTGCTCTAAAACCGGTCAATACCACCTGCTTTACTGCTTTTTTGGGCTCCAAAAAATGTCAAGTTTTTTTAACCGCTTGCCTACCAAGCAGTAGCCGCCGTAACTTTGGCTGTTTATTCCGCTAATGTATCGGTAACGTGGCCCTTAGCTCTTACTAGATTAGCGCCCAAGAAGGCCCGCCGCTTCAACTAGAAGCGGCGGGCCTTTTTCGTGTAGCGCGGACTTTCAGTCCGCAAGTCGCAGGTTTGGCAGGGCTACCCTGGGGCGTTAACTAGTCGCGGACTAAAAGTCCGCGCTACCTTATTTGAACGCCTCGTTCAGCACGGCGGCTAGCCGGATGCCGGCTTGCTGAATGCGCTGCTTCATCAGGTCGGCGTGGGCGGGGTAGTAGCGGTAGTCGGGGTTTGGGTTCTGGGCCGCATCAGCGTAGAGCTGCGTGGCGGCGGTGTACGACTCAAACAACCACTCGGCGGGGTCTTGGACCGACTGCCAAGTCTTGGCCAGGGCCGCTGGCACGGTTTGGTACTGCTGGCCCATTTCGGTATACGTGAGGCCTTGGTAGTCGAGCAGGCCACTATCCCAGAGGCTGTGGAGGTTGGTATCCTTGCCCCGGTAAGTCAGCTTGATGTCGTTGCCCCCTTTGTCTTCGGCGCGGCCGGTGTGCATGGGCTGGTGGATATCGCCCACAATATGCACTACGAAGATGAGCGCCTCGGCCCGTTGCGCTTGAGTCTTGGCCGGGTCGCGCATTTCCTTGATTTTGGCTACCAGCACATTGTAAGCATTGGGGTTAGCTTGCGCCTTCACCGCTTGCAGGTACTGGTCGTGCCCTAGGCCCATGGCGGTGTTCACGTAGTGCCACGGCGCGGTTTCTTTAAACTCGGGCAGGTAGCGCATCTCGTCGGGCTGGGTGCTCACGAGGGCTAGCGTCTGGGTGCCAAGCAGAGCCGCCACTTGGCGGCGCGCTTTCTCGGAGAGATGATGCTCGGCAATGATACCTACGGCCCGGTGGCCTTCTACCCCCCACGCCCACAGGCGGAGCGGTAGTACTGCTAGCAAGGCCAGCGAAAAAAGAAGCTTGCGCATTCGTCGAAAAAATGAAAGACCGGCAAGGACGCCTTGCCGGTCTTGGTAGTTGCAAAACTTAAAAATGGGCTAATCGCCAGCGAAAATAGCGGACTCCTGCCGAGGTATGCTCCCCTAAAACTCGACGTGCACCCGCAAGGCCACCACGTGCACCGGCCCCGGCAGGCGGCTGGTGTTGTAGCCCGGGTTGAAGATAACCTGGTAGTCAGGGCTCAGCGCGGCGTGGTAGCGCGGAAAGTCGATGCTGTAGTACACCTCGCCAATGTACTCGAGGCCATAGTCGAGCCGGCCATCACCCAGAATAAAGCCAGAGCCGCCAGCTGCCAGGTAGTTGCGATGGTCGCCGGAGAGGCCATTGGCTACGGCCGCAATGCCGAGGCGGTCGGTGGGGCGCTTCCAGCGGGCGCCGGTGCTGGTGGCACCTAGGCTCAGGCTGCGGTCGATTTCGGTGAAGGCCCATGTTTCGTTGTGGCCATCGTTGTAGCTGAGGCGGCCGAAGAGGCCCACGTTTGGCGTAACTTCCTGCTCGGCGTTCACCACAAAGCCGTACTTAGTCCGGCGCTCGGCGCGGGCGGCCGCCACATCGGGCACACTGCCTAGGCCACGCGCTTGCTGCACGGCCAGGTTATAGCTGCCCATAGCGGCCTGGTTGCGGAAACCAAGCAGGCGTACTGCGCCGGGGTGGCCACCTAGGACGTACGATTTCGTGATTTCGGCCGTAATGGCCTGGGCCTTGCCGTAGCGAAAATCGAGGGTGGGGCCGTTGGCATCGGTGGGCATGGACGACACGCCGGCGCGCAACGCCAAGCCAGGCTGTATGTACTCGACCACCGCGCCCACGGTGTAGCCGCGCACGTTGGCGGGGTAGTCCCAGCCGCCGGCGCTCATCAGGCTCCAGTTAAAAAACTGCGTGCGCGGGTCGTGCGAATAGCTGTTCTGGTCGAAGTAGTCAGCAATGCTGAACTTACCCACATTCAGGGCTAAGTACTTGGCGGGGCGGCTACCCTTCAGTTGGTTAAGGTCATCTTCATCCTCTTCTTCCGATGGACCTAGCGACCAAAGCTGGCGCAAATACAGGCGCGCCAGGTATACCTGCGGCGCGGGGTCACCGATGCGGAAGGTCTCGCCGTTGGGTGCCCCGCCGATACCCGTAGCACCGCTTAGGCCGCTGCCGCCGGCTACTTCGGGGTTGAAATACACCGCCGCACCTTTCCACAACCGCCGCCCCAAGAAGAGTGTGGTCGTGAGCGACAGCTTCGCGTTTTCGCGGGCCTGCAGGCTGTTACCACCCATGTAACGCGGGCTCAGGTCGTTGTGCCACTGTTGAATAACAGTTTGCTGAAAATGCAGGCTCCAGTTTTCGTTGTGCTCGTGGTGCGTAGGCTGCTGGGCCGAAGCTGCTGCGGGCAACTGGCCGGGCGTCACCGAGCCAGGTGGTGTTACCTGGCCTTGAGCATACGCGTGGCCGGCCGCCAGCGCTAGGGTAGCTACGCCAAAGGCGCACAAAAAATAGCGTTTCATCAACCAGTAAATTGAAAGCAATAGTACTACAGCCGGCAAAAGTAAGCCCAGCGCGAGGCCGGGCTTGCTTTCATCTGATATTCACTTCGCTATACTGCTTGCTTTTCAGCTTACCATATTTTCACCCGCGCCGAATCGGGGATGTAGAGCTTCTGGCCCGGCTTCACGCCAAAGGCTTCGTAGAAAGCCGGCACGTCGGCCATCGGGCCATTCACGCGATACTGCGCCGGTGAGTGCACGTCGGTGAGCAGCTGCGAGGCGAGGCTTTCGTCGCGCACGTGCATTTGCCACCCTAGGGCATAGCCCAGGAAGTAGCGCTGCACCGGCGTCAGGCCGTTGATTTTCTTGCCTTCCTTGTACTGCTTGGTTTTCTTGAAGGCATCTAAGCCGATGACGATGCCGCCTAGGTCGGCAATATTCTCGCCCGCCGTGGCTTTGCCATTGATGTGTAGCGAGTCGAGCAGCGTGTAGCTGTTGAACTGCTTCACAATGACGGCCACGCGCTCGTTGAAGCGCTTGCGGTCTTCCTTGCTCCACCACTCGTGCAGGTTGCCCTTGGCATCAAACTGGCTGCCCTCGTCGTCGAAGCCGTGGGTAAGCTCGTGGCCGATGGTGCTGGCGCCAGCGTAGCCATACACCAGCGCGTCGTCCGCATCGGCATCGAGCAGCGTGGGCACCGCGAAGGCCGCGGCCGGCAGCACAATCTCGTTGTTGCTAGGGTTGTAGTAGGCATTATAGGTCTGGGGCGTCATGCCCCACTCAGTGCGGTCTACGGGCTTACCCAACTTGTTGAGCTGGTAGTTGTACTGCCACTGGTTGGCGCGCATCACGTTGGCCGTGAGAGAGCTGCGGTCGATGGTTAGGTTAGAATAGTCCTTCCACTTGTTGGGGTAGCCCACCTTGGGCGTGATTTTGTGTAGTTTGTCCAGCGCCACTACTTTAGTGGGCGCACTCATCCAATCCACCTTTTGGATGTGCTGTGCAAACGACGACACTACATTCTTAACCAACGTATCGTAGCGAGCCTTAGCCTCGGGCTTGAAGTATTCTTTCACAAAAAGTTGACCTAGGGCATCGCCCAGGGCATCCTCTTCCATGTCGAGCACGCGCTTCCAGCGGGGGCGCATAGCCTTGGCACCGCGTAGCGTAGTGCCATAGAAGCGTAAGCTCTCATCCACGAACGGCTGGCTGAGCGTGGGCGCAAACTCGCGGGTAACCTGCCAGGTGAGGTAGGCCTTCCAGTCGTCCACAGGCTTGGTCTTGAGCAGCTGCCCCACCGTCTGGTAAAACTCGGGCTGGCCCACAATCACGCTATCGACGTTGGTAGCGCCCATTTGGCCGAACCACGTTTTCCAGTCGAGGCCGGGCGTCAGCTTGTCAAGCTGCGCCAAGGTCATCTTATTATAGTTCTTGTAAGGGTCACGCAGGGCTTCGAGCTTGCGCGACGACTTGGCCAGTGACGTTTCCAGGGCCATCACCCGCGCTGCATTGGCGTTGGCTGCGGTCGAGTCTTGACCTAGCAGCTTGAATGTATTCGCAATGTGCCGCACGTAAGCGCGGCGGATATTCTTAGTGCGCGTGTCGGTATTGAAGTAATAATCGCGATTGGGCAGCCCTAGGCCGCTCTGGTGCAGATACAGCGCCATCTTATCGCTGTTCTTGTCATCCTGGCTCACCCGCGGGCCAATAAGCGCGCGCACGCCCAGCGGAATCTCGTGGGCAATGACGCCAGGCAAATCAGCCGCCGTTTTCATGGCCGCGATGCGGTCCAGTTCTGGCTTGATAGGAGTGGTGCCTAGTTTATCTGCTTTTAGCGAGTCGATTCCCACTGCCCAAAAATCACCGATTTTCTGCTGGTTGCTGCCAGCAGTGGCGCTAGCCTTGGCCGCGTCGATACTCGTTTGGCGCAAGCGTCCATATACCTCTTTTTGCACCTCTATGCCAATGCCCGAATTGCTTTCCGAGGCCGGAATAGGATGGTTCTTAATCCAAGTGCCGTTGGCGTAGCTAAAAAAGTCGTCGCCCGGGGCCACCGTTGTGTCGAGGGCAGTATACAGCAAATCGGGCTTACCATCGGCACTCGCCGTGCTAGTCGAATTTGAATTGCAGGCCGTAGCTAGGGCGGCCAGCAACGGCAGCGCCCACAAATTTTTGTTCATGAATAAAAGTAGATAAGCCTTTGCTGGCGCAACGGGCTGTAGACACCTAGCCAAAGCTACGTCTACCACCAGTTCGCGCATCGCCTAACAGGCGGCGCTTTGCGTAGGACGGTTGCATCACTCTTTCTCCTTAGCTGCTCGGTATGTCGCTCCCGCATTTGCTTCTGCTCAATTTTGCTGCGGCAGCTTATCTCACGGGGCTTATTTGGGTCGTACAACTCGTCACGTACCCTGCCATGGCCCTAGTCGGCAAAGAGGAATTTGCGCGTTACCACGCCGCCCACACCCGTGGTATGGGCTGGGTAGTGGGTGCCCCCATGGTAGCCGAGATAGCCTTAGCAGGTTGGTTGGCCTGGGCGGCTTATTCGGTCTGGGGTGCTAGTACAGCCCTAGGGCAGCTAGCCCTGGTGCTAGTGGTGTGGGCCGTTACCTTTTTGGTTTCAGTGCCCTTTCACAACCGGCTCGAAGCCGGTGGCTACAACTACATCGCCCTAGATGGCCTCGTGCGTACCAACTGGCTGCGCACCCTGGCCTGGACTGCCCGCGCTGGTTGGCTGGGCTGGCTACTAAGTAAGGGACTATGAGCCCGCTATCCGAAGTACTTCTGCGCTCGTACTGCCACACCCAAACCGCCACTCCTGCGTATTTCTTTATTCCATACTCTTCGCCCTGCGTAACTTGCAGCCTTAATTCCGGCTTTCTTTCATGATGACGAAACGTTTCCTGCCCGCGCTGCTCGCTTCAGCGGTTCTCCTGCTGACTATGCCCGCTTGCGGCCCCTCGACCAACGACGGCGACGATGATGTGGCTACTACGCCCCTACCACCCCTGCCCGCCGCCCCCGACACTACTAAGGGTGCCAAAGCTGCCGAGCCGGCTGCCAACGACCCCACGCGCGAGCTAACGGCCCCCAATGCCACTGAAGACATCAAGAAAATGCAGCCGCAGATGTAATCAGCTACGCCTTGCTATGCATGAGCAATGGGCAGGCGCCAGTTCCTCCGCTAGGAGGCAACCTAGGTGTCGGCCCATTGCTCATTTTCAATTCAGGCCTTATCCTTCCTCTTTTCTACTCCTACCTTGGCACCTACTCCCTACCACTTGCGCCGGGGGCGCGAAGAAGACCTGCCGCGTGTGCTAGCGCTCATCCAAGAGCTTGCCGTGTATGAGCGCGCGCCCGAAGCCGTTACAAATACCCTGGAGATGATGCGCCAAGATGGCTTTGGCCCAACTCCTATTTATGGATTCTTCGTTCTTGAAAATGGCGAAGAGCTCCTAGGCCTAGCCCTTTACTACACTGCCTACTCCACTTGGAAGGGCCGCATGCTCTACCTCGAAGACTTGGTAGTAACCGAAGCAGCTCGCCGGGGCGGTTATGGCCGGCTACTCTTCGACGCTGTAGTAGCTGAGGCTCGCCGCACTGGCGCACAACGCCTCAAATGGCAAGTACTCGATTGGAACGAGCCTGCTATCAATTTCTATAAGAAACTAGGAGCCGAGCTTGATGCCGAATGGTTTAATGGTAACCTTTCGGCTGAGCAGCTAGCCGTCTATCCCCTAGGCCCTCTAGTAGCCACCCTCTGAGGCCATAGTTTGCCCGCTTGAGCAAAGGTTGCGTATTATTCGAAATTACTTGGCAAAGTACTTGTTACTAAGCTCCGCACTGCGTTGCTTAGCAGCTGCTGCTACCACCGCAACCAACATTCCCACCTATTTATCCCGTATCCTTCGTCGATGAAATACTCCTTCCTCTTCTCACTTGCCTGCTCCTTTCTACTACGAGTCTTGCCAGCCTCTGCACAAGCTACTGCTCCTATCGCTCCCGGCCACGAGCCGACCGGCCCAGTACCCGTTCAGCTGTCCTGCCGCTCATTTAGTGGGCATATCAAGTCTACCACTGGTACCCCACTTGTAGGTGCCACTGTTATGGTTAAAGGCACTTATGTAGCCCGTACCACCAACGACGAGGGTTTCTTCGCTTTTGACTTACCCTCTGTACCAACCCAAGCGCCCCACCTTATGGTTAGCTCTGCCGGTTTTGGGCCACAAGAATTTCTTATCACAAGCTGCGAACCCTTAGCTATCGAACTTCAGATACTAGAAGGCACTCGCATCAAGCAACGCGGCAAGCACAAAGGATTTATTAAGAAGGCCGGTAAAGGCTAAGATTCAGCCCGGCTATGCCTGACCTTTCTGCGCCTTTTATAGTAGAAGCTAGCTTTCGGTTACCCGGCTTAGGCCTGCTAGTCGTTCCGGCGCTGCCAGCACCTAGTTGGCTAGCAGATTACGACTTGCATACAGCGCTCACCATTACGCTGCCTACAAGTGAACAGCATTCGGAACCTATAGTAGGTACTGTAGAGGAAATTGCTCAAGCCGACCAGTTAGAGCGACGTGCACTTCTACTCGATTTAGGTGCTACTATCCTCCTACCCGTTGGCACTTATTTACAAGCTAGCAAAATCCATTCAGACTTGCTTTAGCTTTTCCTAGCGGTACTAAGAAAGCCCCTTGCCTCTTTACGAGATAAGGGGCTTTCTTAGTATATAAAAACTAGTAGTATAAATATCATTATCAATATATAATATTTAGTAACTTTACTAAGCATTCTATTGGTCTCATAACTGACCCACTAGCAACGAAGTCAGTGCGCCCAGCAATGAGTCCTCTACACTTCCTCCTTTTCTATTCCCAATATGGCTTCATCTACTTCTCAGCCCGCAGTTTTAGTAGCAGCCGACCCTACTCTTTACCGCACAGGCTTAGTTTCTCTTCTAAACCAACAGTGGCCTGCACTAGCTCTTACCCTTACAGCTGACACAAGCCAAATAATAGATTTAATACGAACGCAGCACTTTCAGCTAGTTATTGTAGATGACTACTTACCTAATCGTAAGCTACCAGCATTGTTGAATTGTATACGCCAAGCTCAGTCCACGCAAAAAGTAGTAGTACTAACAACCAATCAGCAGCCTCTAATGACTCCTACTCCCTCTCACTTGCTAGTGCCACGACACAGTACGCTCAATAAGTTAACTGATGCTCTAGGTTCATTCCTTACAACAACGCAGTATCAAGAGGCAGCAACACGCAAGCTCCAATTCCCTGCAACTCATTTTAGCTCACGCGAGCTCGAAGTTCTGCGGCTCGTTGTAGAAGATCTATGCAATCAAGAAATTGCTGACCGACTTTATCTCAGCGTTCGCACTGTAGAAAGCCACCGCCGAGCCTTGCTCCAGAAATCAGGCAATCGCACCCTTGCCGGTTTAGTAGCGTGGGCATTGCGCACAGGAACGATAGCATGAGCACAAACAAACTATCAATACATATCATAAATAAAACTAAAGCGCGTCCTCTCAGTAAGTTCATAGTATTTTGACGTTTAGCTAATACAATGCATACAATAACGATACAATCTAAAATGCAAGAGTCCCCTGCCGGGCGCTGGTGAAAGCGCGGGGCAGGGGACTCACTGTATAAAGTTGGCGGCGACCGACTCTCCCACCGGTGAAGGCAGTACCATAGGCGCACCGGGGCTTAACGACTCTGTTCGGAATGGGAAG
>Ga0160429_1002272_pt1 | contig 10219 bp, 15 predicted proteins | sample SolpanmetagenomR_FD_108199 | JGI IMG/M metagenome (GOLD analysis project Ga0160429, IMG submission 108199) | Solar panel surface microbial communities from Lawrence Berkeley National Laboratory, California, USA - R | ecosystem: Engineered > Built environment > Solar panel > Unclassified ... | reverse complement strand
TGCTCATGTTTTTGAGAAATGAGATATCTTTGAGTCTCTAGATTTTATGTGAGTATTGATATATCTACTTAGTGTGACAACGAACATTGTTACGCCTGGGGTCATCTTCTCTAAATAGATCTCAAGAGAAGACTGAAGTTAACTTGGGGTAAATGCGCGTAAGTTTGTAGGTATTGAGCGTGTGATATCGTTCGAGGAGCGAGTTGAGTTATTGACGTGCAGTTTGGGAGGCGGAGGGAAGCGAGGCGAGGGGACCCGACGGGAAGGTAAAACAGTAAAGGAGAGGTGTAGATATCCTCATAAGAAGATAAGGAAGGGTGACGTCCAATAGATAAATCAAGAGTTAAGAGGATGAGAAATTACCTGTACGCGTTTTTTTGGGGAAGGAAGCCAACTGCCTCATTTTCACACAGTTCTGCCTCATATATAGCGGAGGCGAGAAACACTATGGCTAGGTTATCTTTTGCATATACAATATATTCCAGAGGAAGCTGAGGCTGATGTTGGTCTCAGTGTATGGTGCACGTAAGATAGAGAATGACTTTGCAATTTCGGGCAAAGACTAGTACTGATACTACAGATCAATTGACGTACTAGTCAACCATTTCCTCAATTTCAATAAGTCTTTTGGTGATCACAAAATCCATCTGCCTATTTCGGGTCCACTTCCCTCTTCTTCTCCTTTTACGATTCTTCGATCTTAAATCGCACTTCCCTCTTCCCACACCTACGCACTTTCCGCGCCTCCCTTTCCCCTCCCCACCTCGCCACCACCTCCCCCCTCCTTCTCTCTTCACCCCACCCCACCAACGAACTCAAAAAATGTTCCGCTCCCTCCGCCACCTCGCACCCCCGACGAACCGAGTATCTACGCAAAAGCGATACCTGCACATACACGAATACCTAGCAATGGACATGCTCAACAAATATAACATAAAAACACCGAAAGGAGGGTCGGCAAAGACTGTGGAGGAGGCGGAGAAAGTGGCGAGAGAACTTGGTAAACTTGGCTAGTGTTACAGTTTTGTATGGGGTGGGTTGGAACGGAGGAGGGGAAAGAGGAAGAAGAAGAAGGGGAGGAGGTTGGGAAGAAGAGGAAAAGTGGAGGTTGGGAAGACGAGGGGAAATGATGGAGGAGATGAGGAGGAAGAGATGGGTGATGAGCATCACAACAGTACAAGTGGGTTGCGAGAAGTATCAAGGAGGATGGAAAGTGGTGTTGTACTTTTGGAAGAGATCGGGGTGGCTGAAAAACAACTTGGCTTGGATGATAGCAGCACTAAGAGTGTCGATCGAGACTAGTTCCAGCCGTTTGTTCTATAGGCCAGCACCATTTCACGAACGACAAGAACTGGTGAGCCCGTTGTCACTATAAAGGCTACACGATTGCACTATGTCTGGTACAGCCCGATCATGTACCGACACTACCGAACCACAGGACGGTCATCACCGGATACTGCCTTCACTGATGAACTCTTACTATAGCCACCGAGGACATGGTCATCAAAGCTCAAGTTTTAGCTGGAGGTAGAGGCAAGGGAACTTTCACATCTGGCTTGAAAGGTGGAGTCAAGATCATCTTCTCGTAATATCGCCACCAGCAGTCGCTCGATCGAGCTTACTCTCTTTATAGGCCCAAAGAAGCCAAATCATTCGCACGACAGATGCTCAACCAAACGCTGGTCACGAAACAGACCGGCGCAGAGGGCAAAGTGTGTAACACTGTATATATTGCTGAACGGAAATACGTTAGACGTGAATACTACTTTGCAATCTTACTTGATCGAGCTTCAGGAGTAAACTATCGCCGTATCGCACCGAGAACTACAGCTGACAAGTGATAGGGTCCTGTAATGGTAGCCTCTTCGCAAGGTGGAGTAGATATCGAGACCGTGGCACATGAAAGCCCAGAGGCCATCATTACTGTACCGGTTGACATCAAGACGGGACCCACGCAGAAACAAACCACAGACCTCGCTCGAGAGATGGGATTCACCGAGCCGTGTGTCCCGCAAGCTGCTGAATGCTTTTCTAACTTATACAAATTATTCATCGAAAGTGATTGCAGTCAAGTCGAGATCAACCCAATGGCAGAGAGCAATAACGGAGAAGGTAGACAAACTATTCTGTCTGAAGCATACGACTCTGATGTTTCGTAGTGATTTGCATGGATGCCAAGTTGAACTTTGATGACAATGCTGATTTCCGACAGAAAGAAATCTTCGCACTACGCGATACAACTCAAGAAGATGCTCGTGAAGTCAAAGCCGCTGAGGCTAAACTGAATTATATCGGTTTAGATGGAAGCATAGGATGCTTGGGTAAGCTGATCATCAGCGAAATCGTGAGATGTGCTTATGTGAGATTCAGTGAATGGCGCTGGACTCGCTATGGCTACCATGGACATAATCAAACTACACGGAGGACTGCCAGCCAATTTCTTAGATGTTGGTGGAGGAGCAACTGCCGAGCAAGTCACAGAAGCCTTCAAGATTATCAGTTCTGACCCTCGAGTGACCTGCATTCTTGTCAACATCTTCGGTGGAATCATGCGTAAGCTGATCGATTGTGTTATCGTACAATTGACTGAGCCACTCAATAGGGTGTGACATCATTGCCCAGGGTATCATCACTGCAGTACAGGCACTTAATCTGAAGATACCTCTTGTAGTACGACTACAAGGTACTCGAGTTGAGGAAGCCAACCAACTCATCGAGAAATCTGGTCTCCGTATTATCTCGGAGGACAATCTTGACTTGGCAGCTGACAAGAGTGTACAGTTATCGAAAATCGTACAAATGGCAAAACAGGTAAGCTCAATTGACGACTTCTATTGTGCTCGATAGTAATGCTCCTATCAGGCTAAAATGAATGTTTCCTTCACAGAACAAGAAATTATTCCGATATAGAGATAGCTAGAGCTGAACATACACCTTATATAGATAGAGACAAATTAGACTTGGTCGTAGAGATGGAATTTTGCCTGGCCTTCTTGCAATAGAAATGGAAAACTGTTATGCAGCAACTGTGCTCAGTTGTGCTTCGAAGTACCTTCCGCATTTCCCCTGCCTCCTCATGTTGTTAGCACGATTAATTCATATATCTGCATACCCTGCCTGCCCCTCCTGCTCTTGTGTAGTATGCATTGATATTGATCGGAATGATCAGCGCCCCATTCTTCACTAGCTTGATCCTGCTCCAACGAAAACGTGGTGTGTAGGCGTCGCGACTCCATCTAGGATTTCTTCCGCTGTGATGACCGGTAATATCTCATAGCTATCGTTATTTTTGTCACGATACGGCAACAGCATTGTTATTCTCCATTTCCAGCTCCTTCATCCTCTCTGCAATCTCAGCTGTACAATGTTAGTCAAGAGTAACGCAGATATCACATTGCATACCATCTTGAGTCTCCCGAGCGGCCGATCTCAGGGTCCTGGGAGTAAACTGTACAGTGATTGTCCCACCTTTTCGCGGCGGAGGAATCGTTTTCTTCGCTAAGGCTCGCTTCTTCATTTCTTCTTCCACACGACCTAAAATCTCCTGTCTTTCTATTTCAGACTGATCGATGTTGTTAGTCCTGTAGATACATACGTTCGCATTTCGAACTTGAGAACTACTTACAATTGCCGCTTCCTTCATCTCACTGACTTTTTGCCGAGATTGTTCCCGCTCGTCTTCTTCTAACTTGATTTGCATTCTCACTTGCTGATCTTTCGCAGCTTGTATCCCGATCTTCTTTTGCTTTTGTTCATTGGCTAGATACTCGGCATACATAGCTTGTGATCGTTCTCTTCGTTTCATGCTTTCCTCTTTAGTCCATCCATGTATACATCCACTTTCCATTTCTTTCCGTATTCGCTCTTCTTTCTGCTCTTCCGTTTCCTCTCTCTCTCGATCTTCCCGATCCACCTCCTTTGCATCTTGTGTATCACTCCACTGAACACGTATATACACGACTCCATTCTCAATCCACGCCTTTGAATGTTGCATTGTGATTTGTGCGCGGAAATCAATGAATGTGAGGAAGGGTGGTGCATTGATTTTGGCGTAGAGGGGGGAGAGGTAGATGTCGAGTGTTGTGGGGGATGCGCCGCGTAGTGGTATATTGAAAGTGTTGGGGGTGGGGTGGGTGTGCGGGAGGGGGAGCGGCATTGGATTCACTTGGAATGGAAAGAGTGAAAAAAGGAAAGAGGCGGGAGAGAAAACCGGAAATGAAAAAGAAGAATGGGAGAGGAAAGGTGCAGGATGAGGTAATGATGATTGAATGCAAGAGTAGGGAGTTATGTCATCGTTGTTGTCGCAATGTCATACACATGGTAATCAAAGACAATATGGCCTGTGATAAGCAAGTAGAGAACAGCAATTCTCAGCGATAATCTTCGCATATGGGAGACGCAATGCAAGAATTGATTCTGAATTGAACAGGTATATGCATCTGAAATAGCTCGAATGAGAAGAGAAGTAAAGAAACATGAGTTCAGGAACGAAAGCATGCGTGAGACCGAAGGTGGCCAGGGGGTTCGTGGGTAAAATTCTGATTAGTGAACTTACAGTGCTTGCGATGGCGCATACGGGCCAGATCTATTGACTTGATGCTGATATATCTTGTTTGTAATTGATCACCAGTCTCCATGTTTTCTGGCCCATTACAATATGCGTATGATGTGTTGAGAGAGAATACACCCAAGTTTTTGATTTTCCTGTCGGATCTGTTCCTCCATAGATGAACAACTTATATAGACTTTATCTCTGGAAGAAATGGCTGTATTCCACATCTTGTCGCTTTCTGCACCTATTCCAATTTCACCTCACTTGCACTTGGTCCTTCCTCTCTTTTTCCCCCTTGTTCATTGCTTCATGACTCTCACTACCCCCTCTACTCTCGACCCCCCACCTTCAGCCGCAGAACTCAACCGTCTCCAATCATCCTTCGACTCTCCCGAATTCCAAGACCTCTTCCTATCCTACCTCCGTGACATCCAATCACCCCAATCAAAGAAAACACACGAAGAAGAACTAGTACAACTAGAACGCCAACGCACAGGCCATGCAAACGTACAAATACTGACACCACAACCAGGATTCACGATACGCACCACCGGTACTGAATGGATATTTGTGAATATCGCGTTCGTGGAACATGAGACAGAGACGTGGATTGAGGATGCAGTGCCGAAAGAGGCAAAAGGTGGATTCGTATGGCAGATTCCGCATGCATTCTCGAAACCGAGGAAGGAAAAAATAGCGAACGGTAAATAACATAAAGTCATCTTGAGATCACGCGAATAGCGGATGGGATACTGGATATAGGCGTCGACGAGATGTAGCGATCGTAGCGGAAGGCAAGTAACTATTCACCCTTTGCGCTGCATAAAGAAGAGAAGGGCAACAATGCAGTAACTACAACCCCGGTCTATACTAGTACCTCGGTGGTGAATATGTTGCTTCCCTTGTTTCGATATGAACGTGTGATGGAAAGCAAACTGATCTATCCTTTCTCATAGAAATGGCTACGATCATCGACTTTGTGATTTCCAAAGAGACGATGAGTCTGATGTATCCAGAACCACGATTCAAGGATATCTTTGCTACTACAGCTTTGGAAGGCATCGTCGCCAATTTCAGACTCAAAATATCACAAAGTAAGCTCGACAAAGTATATTCGTAGATCCTTGACATCGATCTGATTTCGTTCATGAGCAGCGGATTATGAAATAGTAGAGGGTGATTACACAGGAACTCCCACCAGTATGACATTCCGCAAGTAAGTCAAGCCTATTGGAGACATAATTGGTCGACCTGGAAATACGCTGTACTGGATCATGCGACCGCTCCGATGACAATCCAAATGTTCTTTCTACCGTACACATACCTGCAGCTGCGGGTTGGTCACAAGGATTCGCGAATGCGAGCACTTGGGTGCGCCTTCAGCTTGCCAAACGCTTCTAAGCCCTGTGTCAGATTGGTCCGGTCACGGAATAGGACGTCGACACACTGGGCACTCCGAAGTACCTGCCTTTAGCATCTGGCATGAATCAAGCGCTCACAACAAGCAGTGTGCATCTTACGTCCTTGTGGTGAGTGCTTGGTATAGAATTCGTGATAGATCGGACATTTATGATGCTCAGCAAAATTTGTATCTTCCGTCAATGCTTCTCTCCATTGTCCGAGTTGATCGATGGCATCATACAATCGATTGATCGCTTCGCATGATGCTATTGCGTCATGTATAAAAATCCGCTCGACAATATCACCCTCTTCCATAAGTGCAAATTTCAGATCTTTATAGACGTGGTCTGTCTCTCTCGCTCCAAAATCCCTCAAGAGGGATTGCTGCCAATTTGCATAATAGCGACTAGTTCTATAGCTCGTTGCATAATAGTGTCTAGAACCAACCAGTTCCGCTTTAGCCCAGCTTGCTGGAGTTCTGCTTGTAGATCTGCCAGTGGTTCCACGAAAGTATACATCCGCTCCTGGGTAGCACTCTGGTATTCCTCACGAAGATACGACCTTAATATCATTGCGTACATTTTCATGCTTGCATCGTAAAACGCTGTGTCGAATGCGTCCAATAGGTTCAGAATATGTAAATCGAAGGAAGACGCAAAGAATGTGTGAACACCCATCGTGTTCAATAGGTAGCTAAATACTGAAGATATCACATTCGAGCCTGGGAGGTCACGGTGCTCCAAATCTCGGATTAGTTCTGCGTTGATGGGAGCGAGCTGGTCAGCGGGGTTTGGGTATCGTGTATGGACTTCGTGTATTGTCTGTGTATCTGGTTCGTTGTGTTCCTGAGCCGCTTGGGTTCAAGTCTGTGCATAAGGCTGTGTAGAGGAATGGTAGAAGGATGAGCAAAAAGATGGTTTGAAAATTGTGTGGTGAACGCATCATTTGCGCTGGTTGAGGCTAGATTGTGATGTTATGAAATGCAAATCGGGTGATAGAATGATCCTTCCTTCACCGAGGTGCTCATAATTGAGTAGGCGGAGTCTTGTGAATGTGGTGGTGGCGACTGAACTCGGTCGGATATAATCAAATGGTGTCGCCACGCGCGCTGAGGGTGACCAGGGAAAACCTGAGTCAGCATTTACTATCAGGAAACTGCGATCTAGATTAAAAACGAGGTAAGAAGATAGAACAGACTCAATGTATCAAGTCAAAGCCATGTTAATAATGGAGATCGGCGCTCTTGCATGGGACAATAATGTTACTCACAGGAGCAGAGGTCTTTTCTGCATCATCCACATAAGCTGAAGAAAGCGGCTCTTACATCAATCGAGAACATGCCATGAATATCATCTAAAGAATCGCAGATTATATTCGAATTAAATTAGATTAGAGATCAGACGATCTGATATTAGATTAGATTAGGGATCTTCAAATCGTCTAATGTTTTCTAATCTTTATCTAATCTCAGGATTAAGAATCTCAATTCGAGACCTGCTTTGAGACTAGTCCTACACGGAATTTGGTATAATATCTCTCGGTGGAGTGCCGAATCTGACCTCGCAGCCAATGTTTAGATCAGTTTCTAATCTCTAATACTAGGTTCCACTATGAAAAAAAATCTAGATCAGACATCTAATGTTCGAGGACCTCAAAAGGTTAGCTAATATTATACATGCGATTCATCACGTCATCTTGAAAGAACCAGATGCATACAGGAAACCTAACTTGTAACTGATGAGTTGCATCATGCGAGTCATGTGAATGAGCGATTGTCAAGATAGTTATGAGAGATTAACAGTATATGGTAGTTGTGCTTGAGTGGAGCTACTCTGTCTTATATTTAGAGTTCTGCTCTGGGGAAAATGGTTCTATCAACCGGCTCAGACAGAAAGAGTCTTGATTTGGCAGATTTGGAATGCGGTCGAGTATTCATCACAAGACTCCTTTATGATGATCCGAGCGAGTATTGATACCTTTCGTAACATTGCCTCTGGCCAGCAACTGCTTACGTAGATCCTCGAAGGAAGGTTCCATCTGCTCTAGAGCGTGCCTGACTTCCTCCATAACAGATGAAAGATCCTCGAAGTATAGATTTAGCGAAATAAGCGCATACTCCCAATCTGTAATGTGATGCCATGTCCAATATAACCGCTCGAGAGCAGCAAGATACTGCATCCCAGCCGCTAGTACCTCAGCAATTATTCGTTCATCCGTTATTCGTTTTGTGATTTCCAGTTGATTGATAGCGAACGGAATAAAGCGATTTGCTCCTGACTTTACAGCCGCATTAGTATTAACGCTGACAATCTCAAGGCTTTTGATGATCTCGCCAGTAAGATAATCAAAGGTATGAAATGGTGGTCTTGAGCCGCATGTGACTTTAAGCCATGTTAACCAATTATTTGTAAAACAGCTGAACTCTATGGCTTCTTCCATCAGGCCTGGCATATCGTTCCATATTGGCTCCGCCCGGGCCTGCATTAATTTTTGATACATCCGGTCCAAGCTGGCGACATATTCGGCAACCGGACCATCCGCAATCGCGGAATCAAATTGAGGATATCCGGAGCATTCTGCCAGTGTATACGATGTAACTATCTCCTGATAAAGTCCAAGACATGCTGTATAAAACGCTTTACTGAAATCTCCGAGTCTTAGTCGTATATGTGCACTGATTTCCCATCTCGTTGGTGTGTGCATAGAGTACCAGAGTGGCCATGTAAGAGCGTTGCTGGCTGGAGGTTGTCGTCTTTCTAGTTTATGCATGATTTCGCGTTGGTATTTTTGTAGCTCTGCCAGAGGGTTGGTTGGTTGGTGTGTAAATTGTTGGAATGTTTGTGCGTGGCGGGGGATGCTGATTGTGAGGTTGCGTGTGGGGGTGGATGATGTTGGTTGGGCGAATGTGAGGAGGAGAAGGAAGAGGAGGAGGATGAAGATGGGGAGCGCGTGTGGGTGAGTTTGTGGTGTGATCATGACTGGTGTGATGGTGAAGTTGAATATCGATGAAGGGACGAAACAGTGTGTGCTTTGCGCGATGTACAGGAGATCGGGAAACGATGTGGACGGTGTGTGTTGTGTGATATGATGGTAGATGGATGACTCTCGAGATTGTGGAGGACAAAGGCGCGAGGTGGGAAGTTTCAGGGGCACAAATAAGAACAGCTTTTAAGAAGATTCGATCAATGTGATTATGGATTGGAGCGGAGCCCGAAACTTCTTACAATGATACATCATACAATACGTGTACATGTACGGAATCACGTATACTCACGAGACTATCCAAAATCGTACCATATCTCGCTTGTGATCGTCTCATTGACCTTGATTATAGACACCATCGCAATAATAGTGCAGCTATACAGATAAACCGATAAAAGCCTAGAAAGATCGATGAGAATGAAGATCAGGAAGGTATTAATACGGCGTATGAAGCGCAACAAAGTCAGTATATACACAGCCGCAGCATGGAAGTAATTTGCCATTTGATTTCTTGCATTTCTCGTATGGGGTCGATGTATGGTTGGTTGATTTCTGAAGATTTACGCTCGTTGATGGCTTTGCTGGTTGTGACCCGTTGTGAGGGAGTGGGTGGTGCGAAGAGTGTTATGTACGGGAATGTTAGAAGTAAAAGGGAATAAATTGTATATCAGAGCATGGTGTGTTTTTGTGTATGTGGATTTTGGGTGGAGTGCTTAAATGTGGGGGGGTTCCAAAGTGGGTGTAGCACGGTGTGTGTGTGTGATTCGCGAAGTGATGACGTGATGAAGTGAGCAGTGTTCGAATGACAATGGGGATGTCGTGCGGAAGGGTTTGTAGTCAAAGTGATATTGAAATATAAGCCGAGTAAGGGGAAAGCAGACGATGAATCTCGTATAGGAAATTGCGCGAGGTAGAGAAGCAGGGGCAAGAATAAGAATGATCCAGAAAGCGTAACAATGCCAGGATGAGATTAGTATGCAGACGAAACAACAACGATTGCTGGTAAAAAAAATACTGCTATTCGTCAACAGCGCGAGCATAACCCAATTGGGTTTGCAAACGTATACCTCCAAAGGTCCATCGATTTCGGAGACGATACTTCAAGGCATCTGATGACTTTATGCGACTGCGCGCATCTTGGAGATTTTCCAATAGTTGGTTGTATAACTTTCTGACCGAGTTTAGCAAAGAGGATCTAGTCGAGTCATCAATATCGATATCCATGATATCAAGTTCTGGACGCGCCGCTAGCATATTCAAGATATCTATCCACTTTCCAGCATG
>Ga0160429_1002271_pt1 | contig 10224 bp, 1 predicted proteins | sample SolpanmetagenomR_FD_108199 | JGI IMG/M metagenome (GOLD analysis project Ga0160429, IMG submission 108199) | Solar panel surface microbial communities from Lawrence Berkeley National Laboratory, California, USA - R | ecosystem: Engineered > Built environment > Solar panel > Unclassified ... | reverse complement strand
GGCTACATCGAGGTCAGAAGAGCCGAATGACCTCGCTGAACAGGCACCCGCACCGACAAGGCAGGAGCCATCATTGCTTGATCCGAGCCCACAGCAACCATCAGCAACATCTGACCTATCGCATACACCATCGCTAGGTTTCCGATCAGTTGTACATCAGGCTTTCGATCGACCAGAAGCTGAGAAGTCCGTTCCTCCAACTCCCATTTACAAGTCGGACAGCCTGCGCACAGAAACCGACTCGGCCGTCTCTCGAAGTGACACCAACAGCACCGGTGGCATCAGTCCGATTATGAGTCGGGTTCATGGTGCAGACTATGACACAGAAACTCCTACTGGACCTTCCATCCATCCTCCAATTGCCGAAGAATCTACTGAGCTGAACGTCCCCAATTCTAGACCTGACTCGAGTGCTACACTGCAAAGTGTGCAGCAGGTACCGAGGAAGCCATCTCCCACACATTCGCGCAACGTCTCCGGAGACAGCCGCCAAGGTAGGCCTCCGAGTTTCTCGCCCGGGTACAGGCGCGATCTCAATACGCCAAGTCCGAACAACAGTCCAGCTCGCTCTCCCGCAATCGAGCCGTCGCAATACATTCCCGAGCCCGAAGTCGGCGAGATCGCTTCCGATGAAGGCGTTACAAATCCCAACGCTGTGCCAGCAGCTAGCGCCAGGGACCTGTCATCTCGAGAGGCTGACGTTGCGGACGCTGGCAATAGAAGTCCCACCGAAGAAGTGCATGGCACAACGGAAGCCGAGCAAGAGGCGCGAAGGACATTTTTGAACCATCGCGGCACTCCAGAGTCATCGCCAGTTCGGTCGGCAGTATCGCCAGCTAGAGCTTCACCCAAGATCACACGTGAGGAGTCCCCGTCGAAGGGTAGAGTTCGCGGGTTAGCCAACAGGTTCGATGCAGAATCGAAGCGTAACTCCCAAGCGTCTGCCAGTCCATCAAAGAGTAACCGATCTTCTTGGTGGGATAGCAGCGAGAACCTGGCGCTTCCAGAGCCGGCAGGTGGAGTACGTGCCTCTGAAAGCTCGGCAAGGCAAGACATACCTACTGTCACTAAACCGCTTCCACAACAACGACCGCAAGTGGAGAGGGAAGGGACATTCAGACCACAGCTTCCGGGCGGCTGGCAGTCGTATGCGACTACGGCGACGTCTACCGAGCAATTGTCTGAAGCTGAGACTGAACCTAGTAGACCAAGCTCTGATCACTCTCGTGAGGACTTGAATCTGTCGTCGCAGAGGACGCCGACACGGCAAGAACCTGCAACAGAAGAGGACATTGACTTCACTCCCACCACCACAAAGCGCACTCTAGCATCGAGAGACGCTTCGCCCACCGATCAATCGCTGAGCCTTACCCAAGATCCCCTCGCTGCGCTTGCGGCTGCTGGAGCCGCAATGGGTGATGCTCTCAAGACTTCCATGGGTCTTGACAGCAAATCTCGTGATTTTGCTGAGCCTCATCGTCCTGCGCCTGAGCCGGAATACAGTGTGCTGCGAAAGGCTACAGGTAACATCTTCAATCCAAGGCCGCTTCCACCTGACCGAATGGAGTCGAGTATGACAATGGACTCCATTGTGCCGACTCCGCCCGAAAAAGAGCGCGCAGCTGCGGAATTATCGATGCCTCACAATATTCGCCCGCCAATTCAATCACAGAGTACCGACCTCAGCATTGACGCTCAGCCCGACGATCTCGAAAGCGACCGTCTTAGAAAAGACATTATGAGGACATTGAGCCCTATCAAATCCTCAGAGGAGCTGAATCCACCAGTGACGGCGAATTTGGGGTCCACTCGGGAGCAGGCTTTCACTGGACAAAACCGTGACAGTAGCATCTTGCCAAGCGAGTACGACAGCTATTGGAAAGAAAACGATACTATTCCTGAAGCTGTATCAGAAGACAACAGCCGTGCCAGCGCTATGCCAGAGAATATACCTGAGCCCGACTCCGAGGCTAGAGAAACCCCAGATTCTGCTGCTGGTTCCACTGTATCCGACAAGTTGGCGACTGAGGAACGTTCACTGTCTACGTCTGAGGGCAGGCCGAATATCCTTGGCAATCGTTTCAGCTGGGAGCGAATTCCCCAGACCGAGACTCTTGAATCGCCCACTCATGAAGCATCTCTGGACCAATCCGTGGCTACTGTTGAATCACCTGAATTGCCTGAGTCTGTTCCCAAAGATGGACCAATGATCGAACTACCCACACAACCTGCGTCGAACCCTTTTGATGGCTCTGTAGACTCTCCCGTCAGCCCGATACGTACTTCTGCAGGAGGACTTCATATTGTCAATGACCTTTCTGCCCCAGCGCCTGTCGAATACCCACAGAGACTGAGTGCCGAGAGCCCCACAGTCGCAGCCGGCGTGAGCGCGGTCTCACCCTTACGGACCAGTGCTGCTGACTCGGAGTCATTCAAAGAAGTTCCACCACAACCTCACTCGCCAGCTGCAGCACCAGCAGCTCCAGCAGCACCGGCCAAGGACAAAACCAGCATCCCACCTTTCCGTCAGATACTTGCGATGAAGTCCCCTCAGGAGCGTATTCAAAGCTACAATGACGCGCGCGAACAGTTTGCAAATATGAACACTGGGCTTAGCGAGTGGCTCAGTAAAACCATCGCGCAGAACCCCGAACATGCTTCCCTTGCAAGCGGCAGGCCGCCAACAGTCACTGCAACCGGCGTTGGGGGCCCCAGGGCACATAAGACGAGCCCGAACTTATCGCGATTTAACAAGTTTCCGCAATCATCGTCTCCGTCTTCGACCGCGAAACCTCAAGAGCAAGGGCCAGCCTTGCAGGTACCATCAAGAGCTGACGATCCTACCACCAGCCCTAGCAGCAGTGTGGGCCGAAGTCAAGGTCAGAAGATTGGTAAGGACTTGCTTCAGACGGCCACGGTGTTTGGTGGCAAGGCTTCGAGTGGAGCCAAGGGTTTGCTCGCAAAGGGCAGGAATAAGCTGAGGGGCAGCACGGGTGAAAAGGTAGATTGATTCTCTGTCTTGTCGCACTTTGATTTCTGCACACTGATCTTTATGCTTTACGTCGGCGATGATGAACACAGAATGCAATCCTGTTACATTTCGGCGTTGCATTATATTTGCTCGTATGCTTGCTGGATATCCTGCGTGGCAGCGACAGCCGCCTGACCACATGGTCTCTTTTGTACCCCTTTCTCTGCATTCTTGCCGTTTTGCTTCACTTGCTGCTGTTTACAGATATGCTTGTACTACTAGCAGTTTCAAGAGTAATGTCAACTGTAGTCTCGCTTCCAACCATCTCTCTATTTCCGCCGTGCAGAACTAGTATTGATGTAAAATGTATCTGTAGGTAACGCCGCAATCCCCCTCCCCCTCGCCGTCACCTCATAATTCGCCCGCCCCATCTCGAGCGGTTTCCGCCAATACCCTGCCACCTGCCACCACTACCGCATCCACTTCATCAGCGATTGCCTCCCCAGCTCCTTCTCAGAGGGCGGAGAGACGGTTGAGCTTTCCCTGGCGTCACACCTCGCGCTCAAGACCAGCATCCATTGCCCTTGCGTCGCCGTCGGAATCCGCTTCTGCATCTACGCTCGAAGTCCCCAACGCTATTAACCCTAATACCGGAGGTACAAATTCACGAGCGCATACACCACTCTCCCTGCGCTCTCTTCGCCGCCGCAGCTACGTCAGCACATCATCTTCCCTACCTCAGGATGCCCATCAATTGCCAATCTTGGAAGGAGGAGCACAGCCATCGCTCCCACGCCCGCGAACGCCGCCGAACCTTACTCTTACTGCGGCGTTACACGGCGGAGGCGGTGGTACCACAATCGATCCGTGGAATGACCCACTCCCTGCTCCAGATCTCCAGCCAGAGCGTCTCGGTATCCTGCCGTCGCCCGGTAGAAGCGCCTTCCCACGCCATCTCCACGATGACCCTGACGGCGAGGACGATGACGCAAGCCATCACCTACACCGAAACGGCAGTAATCGTGATGAAGAAGACGAAGATCCGGCGATCGGACCAAAGATGCCGGAGTCTATAAGGCAGTCGAGGAGAAGTAGTAGGATCCTGGAGAGTGTCGTTAGGCATGCTAGTCCCCCGCCTCTGGACCCGGAAGGGTGGCAGAGCAGGAGGACTAGTCTGTTTGATGCGGGGTTGCAGGAACGGCTGCAGAGGGCGTTGAATGAGAATCGTATTCCTGATCCGGAAGAACCGACCAATGCTTCACAGCTGGGAGGCGCACTCAACCGCCAGACTGGTGAGAAAGAAAAAGTGCGTCAGGGAGACGAACGACATGTGGCTGAGGCGTCCAATATGAAGATCCAGGAAGTTGAAGCGCAGGGTCTTGGCGACGTGAGCCCAGTGGAGCGATTCGACGGTGCGGACGAGCTGCCTGCATTGGGCAAAGAGCCGTCTCCGATGCACGATGAAGACGAGGGCAAGGTCGTGGCGCCTCTGGTTGGCAACTTCCCTCAAAGTGGTGCTGCTGAGATGAACGACTTGTCGCAGGTACGTGAAGTTGAACCGCAGCGTGTTGCGGAGCAGCGCGCGCAGGCTCTGAAGGAGCGCATGGAAGCTGCGCAGACACGCGAGGACTGGGCCGGACCACGAGATGCAGTTGCAGGTGCCAAAGAAAGTGATTTCGATGCGCCGACGCCGACACGCAGGCTGAGCGAACACGAACCCGAGTCCGGAGGAGCCGGTCGGGTCGCACAGCATGAGCGTCAGCCGCAAGCGCAGTTGGTCGGGGATGCCGCAGTTGACATGGACCAGCAACATCATCCACCGGATCAGCTACTACGTTACCCTTCTCATCAGGAAGAAGTGACGCCCGTTCGACCTCGGGCGAGCGAGGATTCGCAGAGCTATCTCCCGCAGTATGAGAATGCGCGCCAGCCATCTCAGCGTCCGCATCCCTCGTCGGCCGTGGGAATGTCGGCGCTACAGACGATTTCTAATGCCGCGGCGAGTACATATTCTAGTCCTGTGGAGTCGAGGAAGGGAGACGTGAGTGCAGGCGCAGAGCGTCGTAAAGAGCGGGCACATTCGCTTTCCTCTGCGTCTGCAGCCGCACCAGTATCACCACAGCGGGCAAGACCACCGATTTCGCAAACGGATGTTGGAGTGATGACCGATGCAGAGGAAAAGGTTAAGCGGAGCAGCGCGTCGCCGTCTGCAGTCCAGCAGCAATTGCAGTCGCCGCCTCCGACTATCCATCTCCACCCAGACCCAGCGGACGCCGAGATCGCGGAAGATGGGAGCGTGACGAATCCGACCATCTCGTCTGTGGGCATGACGGCAAGTGACAGCCACGACATGGGAATAGCGCAACGACTGCCCGTCAGTCCCGTGGCCGCTGCGTTTCCGCAACAGCACGAGGGTGGGCGTGGAGAAGGAGCAGGAGCGCAAGCTGACCTCGAGCTCGAGCGGCCGATGTCTTTTGTTCCGCTTCCGAGGGACTTGACAGGTGGGCCGCCGCAGGAACAGATCAATTTACCTGCGCTCGAGGTTGGGGAACAGGAACGGGGTGATCCCGAAGAGTCTCATCTACCGCATCAAATCTTGTCCCAGCCGCCACCTCCCCAGCAGCAGCAGCAGCAGCAGCAGGAGCAGCAGCAACGACAACAGCAACAGCAATTCCAACAGAAACACCAAAACTCTCCACCCCAACCTCCACAGCAGCTTCCCGAACGCCCAATCCCCGTACCAGCAACAGCGAGAGTGCCCTCGGGCTTCCCTACTCCCACGCCGCGAGACCACCCTTCCCCCGCCGCCGGCAGCGGACAACGCCAACTCCGCAAACTGCACGGAGAAGAAGAAGGCGAAGGCGTATGGCGGCAGCCCCGGCCCCCACGCAACACGAGCCTACAGAACCAGGACGTTTTGCGCGAGACGATGGATCCGAGATTCCGGGGCGCGGAGTTTTCGCTGCCGGGGGTCGGGCCCCCACAGCAGAATAGGAGTCAGAGTAAGGAGGGCGGCCAGGTCAGATTGAGGGGGTTTTTGAGACCGATTGGGAGGGTGGGGAGTGGTGAGGAGGCGTCTGCGGCTGGAGGGGCGGGTGTGGGGCGTGGAGGTGGCGGAGGCGATGGTGTGGGCCGTGGAGGCAGGATTGATCCTAGAGCTGCCGTGGAGCAGATGGGTGTGGAGAGGATGGGTTCGTATCAGAGTGGCCTGGATGAGGAGACTCTGGGGAAGGAACCGCAACGACAGCAGGGAAGGAAGAGGGATAAGCTCTTCAGGCCGTTTGGCAGGCCGTCGTCTGCAGGTGCGGACAGTCTGTTGAGCTCGACGGGGAAGGGTGAGGGGTCGCCTCGGATGGACCAGACACAGGCACAGACGCCGGCGGTGGTGGTGGGACCTAATGGAAGGGAGATCAGGCAGCAGCCGAAGAAGTTGCAAAGGGCGAGCACGGCGGGGCATAGTCCGAGTCCGCAGCGCCAGGTCATACCAGGAGGCCCACAGCAGAGGGAGGAGCAGGGTGGGAAGAAGGCGGAGGGAAAAGCAAAAGAGAAGGAGAAGCGGTTTTCCAGCTTGAAAGGGCTGTTTGGCCGGTCGGGGAGTGCGCCTTCTAGGCCCAATAAGCTGAGTAAAAGCCAGAGGGTCGACGAGCGCCAGCGACCGCGTTTGGGAGAGGAGAGGGAGAGTGGTGGGACTGCGTATGCCGATATGAATGCGTATCGACAGGGTTCCGGGGGTCAGAGGGAGCAGCAGCCGACGGTTCCGGACGTCGATCGGGATGCGGCCTTTGTGGGGCAACAACAGCGTCATCCGGACTACTCGACTGCTCTACCGCCGCCTGGTGGGTACTACGCGCCCCAGAACCAGCAGCAACAGCAGCAGCCTGGTGGCTTCGGACATACGCAGGGTAGAAGTGGGTTCGCGGCTATCGATCAGCAAGCACAGCCTGGGTACCAGCAGCAGCAGCCGCAAGACTGGCGAAGAACGCCAACCGCCGATTTCCCATCTGCGTACATGAACGACCAGCAGTACGGACAAGTAGGACCGAATGGTTTGAAATACAGCAGTACGGCGCCGAGTCGTGTGCGGCAGGGCCAGACTCCAGAATGGGACCACGGACGTGAACGGCCGCCACCGGCTACGCTACGGCATTCGTCTACAGGTTCTCTGGGCGGACACCTTTCGCCTCAGACGAGCGGTCAGGCGCAGGGTGGGTATGAGCCGTCACCGCAGGGTTCTGTATCGCCAATGTCGCAGCGACGGACGAGCTCGCCACAAGCACCTGGACAGCAGCAGCAGCATGCCCAGCCCTATTCTCCGCAGCAGCAACAGCAACAGCAATCCCAGTCACACCCTCTACAACCTCAATACCAGAACTACCCACCACAAGCACCTCCACAGCAACAAGGCCCAGGCCCCTACCCCTACCCTTACCCGCATCCTTACCAGCGCATGCCCTCCTACGGCCGTGGCAACCCGCACGACCGCCGCATGGGCTCCATCGGCGAGACTAGGACATCAACGCACCAGGAGCGGCCGTTTATGCTAACGATGCCTACAGCGTCCGGGATGCCGGAGTATGCATACGGGCAGCCGGGCGACAGGAGTAGTTTGGCTTACGCGAGTGAGGCCAGGGCGAGGGAGCAATATTTTCAGCAACATGGAAACGGATATGGGCAAGGTCAGTATGAAGCGCCGCAGCAGGGAATGGTGTATGCGGGCCCTGGGGTAGGGTTAATGGAGGGACAGCGCCAGCAGCAGCAGCAGTTACAGGGCATGTATCAGCACGACATGCAGCAGCGGTATGCGCAGTCCCATGCGCCCGCGCCAAGTCACTATCACCCTGTTCAACATCAGCAACAGCAGCAGCAGCAGCCTGGCCAAACACCGGGACAGCAGCAAGAAGAGTCCATGACATGGGCTGCCCCCTACGACCGCGCCCAGCAGGAAGAAGCCCTGGAACAATACCGCATCGCGCACGTCCAGCGCAAAGCACAAGAACAAGTCCAGCGGCGCCTAGAAGAGCAGACGCAGCGGCAGTTAGACGCCAGAGCACTAGCAGAAGTTCTCGCGGAACAAAGGGGCGTGAGGCGAAGGGGGGAGATTGAGAGAGGCAGTGTTACTGTAGCGGAAGCAGAGACCGCAGGAGAGGAGGAAGATACACTGTACCGCAACCCTACCGTGACGAGGCGGCAAGGGGAGCAAGTGCGCTCTACCGTTACCACGACCACGTCTACTACTACGAGTAATCAGCAAGCTCTGCACCAACAGCAGCTACCCCCTGGCTATTCGCAGACCGATTACGCGCAAGCTGTCGATCCGGTATCGTACCCATTACCAATGTCGCCAACCTCGCCACAGGATCCCAGAAGTCCCGCTCATGCATTTGCGGAGCGAATGGGTCCGCCGACGCCGCCGCCAAAAGATATATCAGTCCTGCCGCAGCCGCAAACGCAACCGATGCCCGGTCGTCATTATGGTAATCCGCCTGGCTATGCTGGCACGCAGTCGCCGCAGCAGCAGCGACCGAAGTATTCGGTCCCGCAGACGCACGCGCCTGGGACGAGGGCGCCGCTGCCTCCGCTCGCGGCGGCGTCAATGCGGAGTCAGGGGGCGCACGGTGGCGTTGGCAGAGGCGTGTTGCAGGTTCCTGGGGGAGCGCAAGCCTCCAGACAGAGAAGTGAGGAGGAGGTTGTGATGAGGGGGGTGAGTTATCCGGGGATGGAGTGGGAGCCTAGGTGGGATGGTAGGGATGATTGATCTTTTTTGGGTCGTGTCTCAAGGCTTAGGACCATCCGGTGATGAGATTTCTCAATTTCGTATTTGATACTTTGAGGAGTAGGCCGCGCTTTGTCTATCGCTACTGTTGAGATGGAGTGACGCTAGGGGGGATGGCCTTGTGGGTGATCCGGTTGTCAATATTCTATTCTTCGCTTTGCTTCTCGCGATATACCATCTCTTTCTTTCGGTTCTGTATAGCAAGGTCGAGGTCAATATTCTCCTACATTAGCATATATCGTTCTGTCAATATCAGGTATATCCACAAATCAACGGTTCGGATGGCAAGTGTAAGCGAGTGTAGGTTTGTATTACTACCGGATATCTAACCTAGTGACTGTTGCTTCACGTGGAATAACAAGAAAGCAAGAACGCCCAAACGCCAATGTCGATACGAATCAAGGGAACAACGCCCATACGGAACGTGTGAAAGCAGGGGAAAAGGAGTAGTGGCTGTAAGAGGCGGACGAAGGGGATGAGGAGCGCGTAACGACGATAAAAGAAATACGTAGCGCCACAGAGCTGAGTATGAGGCTTCAACGAGCGGCAACGGCACCGGGGCGGTCAGTGGAGCGCTGGCTCCGAAACCTACCTTGACAGCATATACCCTCAAAGGTAGAACATCTGGTTATTCAGCTTTGGGTGCCAAGGGTTCGGTCGGCCAACGGCAGGCTTCACGGGCCATAGCTGTGCATCATCGCGGACAGACTGAACTAGATTTTCAGCCAGGTCATCATATCTCACTTTGTTCGCTTGCGGTCGTGGTCTCTGTGGGTCGTCTACGATGATCTGCATCTCCTCGGCAATCTTCTTGCTCGGCTCGTGGTCGCCTACGAGGACGTCGCGCAGGTACACTCGGGAGTGAGTGGCAAGCTTTTCGGCATAGCGAATCGGGACCGGACAGGCGATGGAGTGCTTGGATGTAGCGTTGATGCAGCACAGGCGATTGGTGATTTGTTCCGCCTGCTCGAGGTTGAGACCCATGTTGTTATGCACAACAGTGTAGCGTGTGTTGTTGGCGTGCAGCTTTCTCTCGCTCGCGGCAAGAACGTTGTGTGACTGGATATGGAAGTCGAATTCGTAGCGCTCGTTGACGGCAGGGGGGTCAGCCACTGTGCCGGCCATGAAGTTGCCTTTGGATGACAGCTGGTTGCTTGCCGTTTGGTCTGTTGGGCGAAGCTGAGTGTGGTAGCCCTGTTCGACAAGGACTATGGTAATTTGTGGCTTGCTTGGCGAGCCCGGCATCTTGGAGGCAAGAAAGCTGTAGGCAAGCTTAATTGCCTGAACGTCCACTGCTCCGATCTCATGCCGCTGGCTGTAAGCGCCTGTTCGGTAGTAGAGGATCGACTGTGGAAGACGTCCCTTGTTGTAGGCTAAGAAAGCCCGCAGGCGTTCTGATACCATATCTTCGAGGTCTTCGATGCTCTGGGACCTGTTAGCATAATGTTCAGCCGGCGTTAGTGAAATACTGACCTTCGTC
>Ga0160429_1002270_pt1 | contig 10230 bp, 10 predicted proteins | sample SolpanmetagenomR_FD_108199 | JGI IMG/M metagenome (GOLD analysis project Ga0160429, IMG submission 108199) | Solar panel surface microbial communities from Lawrence Berkeley National Laboratory, California, USA - R | ecosystem: Engineered > Built environment > Solar panel > Unclassified ... | reverse complement strand
GCCCATGCCCGTCAATTTTCCAACTAGACCACCTCGCTTCGCCTTGACAGTAGCAGTTGTAGAAGCGGCAGCAGAAGAAGATGCGGCAGCTCTTGTGCCCTTTGCTACAACCGTGGTAGCTGTGCTTGTAGTGGTTGCATTGGATATATCACTGAGTCTTCCAACGTGTTCTCCCGAACTTACGTTAACCTGAATTACTGCGGTAGCCGGCGGTGCTCGCTTACTCCGTGTTGGCGCGGCTGTGGTCGCAGTGCCTTGCCTGCTAGCTGCACGTGAGCTCACGGTCCTAGGCTTTGCCTTGTCTGTGGTTTTCGCTAATGATGCAGCAGTGGGTTGTGCAATGTATGGAACAGACTTCAACGGTGACGTTGGGCGGGCGATGTTAGACTTGGCAGGTGAGAACGAAGGTTTGTAGGGAGACTTCGGAGGCGGGGTGCGAGAGTTTGCTGATCTGGGTGAGAGCACATTTCCTGTATCCGGTCGTGGAGGAGACGCGCGCTCCGTCGTGCCGATAGGCGCGATGGGTAGGTCAAGGCCATGCAAGCGCTTCCATGGGATTTCGCTCGATTGGTTCTCCTTATCGTTGTCTTCCATGTCCATACTATAAGGATTAGTAACAAGTCTTGAAATGCTGCGGAGTCTGGTTTACCTAGTCCTCTTGATACTGTGAGCCACTGTTTGTAAAGTTGGCACGGACTTCATCGCCTTGACCGGCGATTTCAATATTGCCTGTGGTATAGGTATTGTGTTCCTTATTTGCTTCGTTATCGTCTGAAGTCGAGCACCTTGGTCTCCTGGACGCGAAGTGTTTCCAGTATGTTTCTCGAGAAGGTCGGCAATCTTCAACTTTCGAAGTGCTGTCGGAATGCGATGGATCCTGATCTCGAGTCTTGTTCTCAGTCCTTGTGCCTGAAGCGCGTACTGCGCCCGTAGTTTTCTCGCTCTCTCAGTTACTACCATGTTTGTGTTAGCTCGCGAATCCATAATATTGATGATTACAGTTACCTTCTAACTGCAGGTTGTCTATCAGCGCTTGCTTTTGCGCTTGTGTGATCACACCTTGTCGCTTTGCTGGACTTCGAATGGGTGATCGGTTTGGCGTTCCAGCTTTTATAGGTATCAAGACTAGCGCGGCTTGGGCAGGTGCGTTCCTTGACGTGGATGGTCGCTTGGTTTTGACGGGAGCCATGATTAGTAGGAGATTGTGGGTAGCAGCTCAATACATCGTAGAATCGCGGTTATTGTAAACAAACGACGACGCGGGGTCCAACATGAACGCCTACACGGTGTCACGTGATACAGGATGGAATATTATAAATGATTTACTATACTTTGATGATGGAGTCCTGTCTATTTAGCGCAAATTGATTGCTATCATTGACTCCATCCTTTGGCCACACGTTTTAGTGCCAGCTTTAGTGAACTCCATGTTGAGGAGTATGAAAAGACTGAATCCAGTGCCAACAGTAGCTACATCGAGCGGAAGAGCGCGGCCTTGTGGCTTTCCAAATCGTCTGAGGACTACCGACTATCACCTACATGGTGCGCAATTCCATCGTAAGCGTGCGCATGCTGAAACTTTTGCTGTTTTTGCGCTTTCAAGCCTAGTGGCACCTTGAGTCCAGAGAACCTTCCTATGACAAGAAGATCTAGTGCTGATTGTTGGTGAAGTTTTAAGGAAGCCACCTCCGTACCGGTGTGGCTATTGCCCAAGTTGCCTAAATGCCAGCTCCATTATCCATACCCCAGAGCTTTACTGTACGATCGTGCCCACTGCTTACGATCCATTTACCATCGCTAGTAACATCCGTGCTTAAGACGTTGCCAGAATGTCCACTGAGAGTCTTGCACGGTGCCCAGTCGTTTGCCGAAAATACATTGACGTTTTTGTCAAAGCCACAAGAAACAAAGAAGGTTCCCGACTTCTTCGGTATGACGTCGCCTTTGTCGTCCTTACTTGGTAGAGATGAACTTGCAGGTCCATCAGTGCCCTTAAACCAGCACAGATCCGTTACACCTCTCGAGTGAGCAGGAATCCTGGCAATCTCACGAACCATACGGACATCCCAGCATATCGCTAGGCCATCTGCAGAGCCGGTAAGAATCCTGTAACCGTCGCTACCCCAGTCCAACCCATATATTTCTTTCATGTGCCCCTCCAAGATCATAATAGTGCGACCAGTGCGTAGATCCCAAATTCGGCCAAAACTGTCTAGACCTGCGCTAGCGATGAGAGATCCGTCTTGGTTGAAGCTAACGTTGTAGACCTCTCGGGAATGGCCTTCTTCAAGTAGAAGCTCCGTAGATGTGTTAACATCCCATAGACGCCAAGTAGTATCGTATGAAGCGGAGGCAAGATAGTTCCCAGAAGGGTGGAATGCCACCCGACATACACGCCCCGAGTGGCCAGAGAGGGTCGATATGGGCGTTTCGCTACTGAGCGACCACAAATTGACATCCCCTTCTCCTCCCCCGGAAGCAAAGTTTATTGAATCGGCGGAAACGGTAGACCCCTCAAGCGTTGAGCCGGGAAACCAGCTGATACCGCCGACTCGATCAGTATGACCTCGATATGTCTTCTTTTCTTCCAGGTTGGGAACGTCGAGCAGTTTGATCGTGCCACCCCAGTTACCCGTTGCTACAAACTCTCCGTTTGGGGAGAAACGGGCAATGCTCACGGGACGGTCGGCAGCCACTTGAGATCCATATAAATCAAATGTCCTCAGTTTCTCTTTGAGCTCATTCCTATGCTTAACATGTGTTCGCAATGGTATTGTGCTTTCCATTTTTTGGAATTCGATTTTGTGCTGCGCTTTTCGCAGTGAGGTTCGCGCGATATCTTGTCGCGCTTGCACGAGTTCATCAGTTCCCTCTGTATAAAATTCTTCCTGATCCTTCTCTTTATCTTCATCCTCTGGCCTATCAGTAATCGTGATATCTCCATCCGCATCCAGACCTTGCCTTTCATCCCCAAGCGCCAACAAAAGAATCCTTAATCGCGCTCTTCTCTCTGCGGGACCCTCTCCGAAATGTGTTATGGGTTCACCAATTTCGCGCAGCCTCGCCCTAACACGTCCATCGTCGGTCGGTACTATGATGGCAGCGGCTCGACGTTTCCTCTCGAACTCTGAGAGAATCGCATTGGCCTTTTCAGGCGCAAGATCAGTCGCGAAAGCCTCATCATTCCCACCCCTGAAGTCCATCTTTTCCCCCGCCCGATCCTTCAACGACAATCCATTACTATGGTTTGACTATTCTCTTTCTTAATCTAAGTTATGGAGAGCCTCGGGGTATATCAGGGCAATATATATTGACGGGCTCTCTTCGGCTAAACTGTACCCCTATTGACATCATGCTTGAAAAAACCCCATAATAAATCCCTTTTGATGGTCCCCGCCGAATGCACGGAGCCGTCACAATTCATTCACAAACCATGTTATTGCTTGTGTAGTGTCCCAGGCCTTTGAAGGCCTCAAAATTCAGATCATGGCTTCGAAACCACTGTTATTCATATCACGACGAGCCCCTAAACTCGTGTCTCGACCATTATTGCAAACGTACGCAGCAGGAAAGCAAGCGGGTCGCAATCACGTTGTTCTTAACGAAGGGTCGAGTCTCACTCAAGGACGATCACTCGTCACAGTCGCTCCCCGTCGACCTTCCTTGATCAAGCGACGAGAACAAGTTTCGATCCCAAACACATCGCTTCAACCACGATCTGCAGCACAATACAGCAAGAGTGCACCTGGATCCGGTGCCGCAGGGGAGCGCACGCAGAGGTTCGCGTTCAAGATCGCAGCTGCATATTCAGACAAGAAGAGAGAGTTCAAGCCAAAGCAACATAACTTTGGCTTCAACTCAACCACTGGAACTCAACATTCGGCGGGGAAGCCGATCAATGCTGAAAGGATACGAGCATCACGATTACCAAGTGGGCAAGATGCCTTCTTCGTCAGCAAGGTCGGAGACACAGACGCGGTCGCGTTTGGGGTTTGCGATGGGGTAGGAGGTTGGATGCACCATGGCATCGATCCGGCAGATTTCGCTCACGGGCTTTGTAATCACATGGCGCAGACTGCTTCGGACTTTCCAAGTGCTGGAGGTTCATCGAGTCGGTTGCAGCCGAGAGACTTGTTGCAAGTCGGGTACAATAAGGCGGCTGAAGACAACACAATCGTTGGTGGTGGAAGTACGGCCTGTGTTGCGGTCGCTGAACCAAGTGGGAACATGACGGTAGCGAAGTATGTTTCTGCTTTTCCGTGTGGGCGAAACCCCACTAACTTGATGATAGTTTGGGCGATTCGGGATTCATACAGCTACGCTTGAATGCCGTCAATTATGTTTCGCAATCACAGACACACGCCTTCAACACTCCTTTCCAGCTTTCCAAAATTCCTCCGAAGATGCTTCGCCAGATTGAGATGTACGGCGGAGCTTCCCCACTACGAGACATGCCCAAAGAAGCGAGTGTGAGTAGACACGAATTACGCCATGGCGATGTTCTCGTGTTTGCTACGGATGGCGTGTGGGACAATCTTAACTCCCAGGAGATTCTCGACACGGTTAGCGACTGTATGCTTCAAAGCAAAGTCTGGTCGCACAGCGATGAAGACGGCGGAGGCATGAAAATGGAAATGCAGCCAGATCCAGACGGAGCTGATGGGACTGCTATGCAGACAACATTGGCTGCTGCCATTGTGCAAAAGGCCAAGCAAGCCAGTGTCGACAGACAAAGGGACAGCCCGTTTGCAAAAGCGGCTCGCAAGGAAATGCCGGATTCGAGATATGTCGGTGGAAAACCTGACGATATCTGTGTTGTAGTGGCTGTCGTTTACGATCTGAATGCAGGGGCTTCTTGAATTGAACGGCAGTTTTTTAGGACAAGTGCACGGCCGATTTGTCATCCATCATGATATTGGCAAAGTAGCAATCTCACGGATCGATTTGGATCACTTGGAAGACGGCATAACACCTCGCTATGAGGAAGTGCTCAGAGGTTTGCACACAGGACGTCTGGCAAAACAATAGCTCCGTCGGATCAATTCACTGGGTATGCCTGCGAATTGCTTCGACGAAATGATACTGGCATGATATCAACAAGAACGAATGCCGATCGTAAGCTATACCTGCAGGGTAACATGGACGGGACGGCGTTTCTAGATGGTTATCAAAGATAGAAAAGGAAGTCTAACAATTCGCGTTATTGTCTATATCTATACACAGTAAAATCAATACACAGTAGATGAATCACATCACACCAAACCATTACCATTAACCGCATACATCATCACACGCTTACACGGTACCACCCCGCGGCTCCCCCAACTGCTTGACCAAAAACGTCGCGTCCCAGTAATCCCACGGGCCCTCCCCGCTATCGTTCTTATACCGCGGCACGTCCGTCTTGAACTCCACATACCCCTGCCTCGTGTACCAACTCATATTCCCCTTCTCCGGCGCCGGCTGCCCGAGCTTCTCGAAGAACCGCCGCATATCCCCGCGCGCGTAGTACTTCTCACACAGCGTGGTCAGCGTGACGGCGCGGCAGTTTGGATTTCCGTAGGGAGCCTGCTGAGCGAGGCGCTCGCACTCGCGCATTGAGAAGGTCCCCAGATGCAAGTTCGTGAAGGCGGGGAGGATGAAGAGGGAGCCGAGGCTCAGGGTGGAGCCGTCGGGAGACGCTAAAGATTCGTCGGGCGGGTCGAAGTAGCCGACGCGGTCGATCGCTATGTGGCCTACGAGAAGTATCGGGTTCGGTTCGCGGTCGCGTGGCGGGAGCAGCGCGAGAGCGTCAGCGACGTGCAGTGGTTCGCGTGCGTTGCGGTCGGCGGCTTTTGGGTCGTTTATTGCCCTGTCGGGCCAGGGGTGGTCGGAGTGGCCGATTGAGGCGCGCCGGGGCCTGGCGGTGGGTGAGTGCGCGGGCAGGGTTACCCAGAAGAAGGAGCGGTTGCCTAGGCGCACTTGCTCGCGCCAGAAATCGATCTTCTCCTCGCCCCAGCCGCAGATGAGACGTTGTGCGTGGAGGATCTTGCGCTCCGTTTCGTTCTCCAAGTCCAAGGGGATTAGACGGGCGTCTTTGGGCGGTTGTTTGGAGGGGGGTGCTGATGAGCTGTTCGTGACGGCTTGGTCTGTCGTCATTCTTTCTGACGAGTAATTGGACATGGGCTTTTCGTTGTTGTTTCGGTGCAAATTGTTCAAGAAAGAGTTTCTTCCACACGACAAGGAAAGCACCGGCTATCCCACGAGAGGAAGCTCACCCCACAAGGCTTAACTTATCGGGTTGATCTCCGCTAAGAGGTTCCCATGGTTTGCATTTGAGATATGCCCTGTCGAGGGTCAAGGTCACGTGGGTCATGATAATAAGACGGGGAAGGGAATGACATGTCGGCTGACATCAACCTGCTGGTCGATTAGCTTGGCTTACTTGTCCTGGCAAGTGGCAATACTTCAGTGATGACACATTGCACTCATGTAGTGTGTGTGAGTGTTGTATGACTAAGTTAAACTGTAGTCGGAGACGGAGCAACTCCTATGATAAGCGGGCGGGCAAGCAGTCCGAAACAGCCGACCACATTGAGCTTAGTTCCCAGGCAGCCATCAAGCACGTATCTGTCTGTCTGTCTGTCTTGTCTGTTTGTCTTCGTTCATCTGTTTAAACATCTATATCGAAACAGTCACGCTTGTCTTTGCCTTTGCTACGACCACTCTCACCCAATCACCGTTGTGGCCTTGATTTCCATCTTGCCGTCTTGGCGCTTACTTCCTCTTGACTGTCTCTCTCTCTCTCTCTCTTTACCTCGCCCCTCGCTGCTGCAACATTGTCCATTCATTCGATCTATCGTCCTTGACCAATATCTTTTACTTACGAAACAACTACTCCCTCCTACTACTATCGTTTCACAACTTTGTCCTATTTGTTCCAAGTACTGCTCTGCACTGCCCTATTTCCACTTCAAGTCCTGGGCAGTCCCCAGCAGACGGGCTGAATCAGGCAGCAACCATCGGCTCCAAAAAGCAACCTGCCAGCAACATCAGCACTTTTCAATCAGTCTACAAAACTACACATCACGACAATACAATCACCTGCTCAATAAGCATCAAAGAAAATAAAAATTGGAGCAATTGTTTCCTTGCGCCGGAGGACTCACAAGGTGTGAGTCATCCTTCGCCTGCACCTGACCAAACCGAACAACGGCCTGGCACCATCTCGGCCTAACATCCTTGTCTCTCTTTCATAAAGACTCGCCTTCCTCCGCCTTGAACATGTCAGCCTCTCACCTCTACCCCCGTCGTCGTCCGGTATCACGAGACTTGGACACTCGAGCTACAACGATCAAGCAGTCATGCGTCGACGTACCTAAACCCATGACGCTCCGCAAAGGAGCCACATTTCACCCTTCTGCAGCTCCCTCGACCGCCGGACCTACTCTTGACATTGCTTCGTTGCTACGACGCTCTCCAACTTCTCCTCAAACTCTACAAGACCTTATCACCGCCTCCCATACAGAGAAGGTTTCGTCCCTGATTGAGGCATTCAATAAGAGCTTTAGTGGACTAGGTGACAAAGCTGCTGAGGCTGTCCGTCCCATACACACAGAAGTCAGCGATCGCGTTTTGAGATCGGATTCGAAGCACATGTCCGAGTTTTCGAAACAACTTTCACAACAAACAACCCATCATCATTCTTCCGACAGCGGAATTGGATCAAGTATCAGTGAAAGCGCCAGTGATATCCTCACCACACACAAGCGTCTCAGAAACGGTATGCTTGCTACAAATCCGCCAATCACGATCTCCGCTAATTATCTTCCTCAAGTTGCCAGGAGCATCGCATCAAGCTCCGGGCATTCCTCTTCTTCCTCTGTGTATTCAACACAATCTGCCATCACGCGGTCGTTTTCTGCACTTGGGTCAAGCCAAGGAGGACACTACCTTGGTGACAAGGCTGCTGATCAGATTAAGAAGCACATCCTTGAGCCAATACTTGCAGAGGAAAAGTTCAAAGAGTACCACCCATTGATCAAGGAGATTCCGAACCGTATCAAAGATCGTACAATTGATTGTCTTCGGGATCTTGAGAAGACACTAGTCTTTGTCACACCGGTGAGTGCGGACTTATCCGCTGGCGAAGGAGTCCTTGCTTATTGCTTTTTACTCGTAAAGGAGAAGTCTAGTTCTGCGGCGTCCTATCTTCATTTCTGCGAAACTTCGATTCAGTGCATCCATACAACTGTCACGCATCTCAGTGGGAGAGACCTTTGCAGGCCGACCGACAGAGCATACACTAACACCTACTTCCTCGATCTGCACCAGCAAATCCAGCATTACGCTCGAATCATTGCGGAAGCTAGGCAAAAACAGTCGGAAGGCAAGAAATTGGAAGTCATGGATTACTTACCGTCGGTGTCCTCCATTCTGGAGTCATATTCCACACTTCCGCTGACACACTACCATAGTGGCGAGAAACTCCAGCTTCGTGGAGGTATTAGCAAGAACGGTAAAGCGCTCCAGCTAGTCCGCGAGAAGGATGGTAAAGTTTTGACAATGACGGGTGATGAGCTTGACGCTGAAGAGCCTGTCAACACTGGAGAAGATACTCTTGATGACGACATGCTTCGCAGCATGGGTCGAAAGCGCAAGTGTGATATCGGCAAGGAAGTGTACCGTGCTTGTCGTGAGTGCGGCAAGGAGTTCAAGCGACCTTGTGATCTCACCAAGCATGAAAAAACACACTCAAGGCCATGGAAGTGCCCTCAAAGTGACTGCAAGTATCATGAGCATGGCTGGCCTACCGAGAAGGAGCGTGACCGCCATGTCAACGACAAGCATTCGTCGACTCCTTCACTATTCAAGTGTCTTTTCTCACCTTGCCCATACAGCTCAAAGCGGGAGTCCAATTGCAAGCAGCACATGGAGAAGGCGCACGGCTGGCAGTACGTCAGGTCAAAGTCCAAGAAGGGAGAGCACCTTGTCGCCACTCAAGCGACACCCTCTCTGTCGATGATGCCGACACCATCATCTGGAACAGCTTTCCCTTCGCTCTTAACTCCGAGGACTCCTCTGTCCGACTTCTCTGGCGATAATAACTTGGACGCCTTTAACAGCCATGGGTCCGCAAGTCCCACGAATTCAGAATTTATGCACAGCCTTCAAGGAGTGGACACAAGGTCACCCTTCGACGGAGGTGACTCTATTCTCTTCCCTGAATCCTCCGCTGTCGCCGGCCAGCAGGAGAACTACAACTTCGGCCCCATGACCGGTGACTTCATGTCATCAGATGCACAGCTCTTCCCTGAGCTTGCACAAAATAACATCATCTGGCCTTCAGAGCCATTCTCCACCTCTTCGTGGATGCCAGCGCGGGATTCATTTCCTCCATCCAACTTCCAACAACCGACTCCTCCTTGGTCAGATGACATGAACTTCAAGTTCACCGACGAGGAGCTCAACATTGTGCCGTCGAAGCAGCAAACAATGCACCTCACACCAAACGCTCAGCCAGACCTGATGTTCACATCCATAACTCCAGAAGACGAAGGGTTCGTTGATGGGGATTACATGATGGACAAGTCCGACTTCCAGCTCTTCGGCGGCGACCTCAGCAGCGCACCGTACGGCGGCGAGTCTAGCGCAATGGGTGCAATGTTTCACGACAATACCACTTTCGAGATCCAGTACGGAGATGGCTCTATCTACGATGTCGCCGGTGGGCAGTTCCAGATGGAGAACAACTACCTTGGTGATTTCGACCTATGAGTAACAAGGCTTGATGACGGACTTCGAGGACCACAACAAACCACTTTCTGCAATACGTTTTCTTTTCGAATCACATATTTTATAATTACCCAGCCACGCGGTGATATTGTCCCGACGTGTTTGAGGGTGTTTTTCCGTATCGGACTTTTCCTTTTTTCTTCTTTTCCCTTTTTACACGACTGTGATGATGATGGGTGGACGGACAGAAGGGCAGCAATAGGGACAGCGATAGCAACAACAACAACAATAACATTAAACTTTTGTAAAGAGAATATGAGCGAGCGAGCGAGTGAATGGGGAAGAGACACATGTTTCGGGAAAGGTTTGGTTCGCAATGGCAGGTCCGGGGGGCGAATAGTTTTCTACTCTAAACGCTACGGTACGGTGCTCTCTTCCCTTTGCACAAAGGCAAGAATTGTAAATGAATATATCAAGCACAGTTGTATTGGAAACAAACAAAGGCGATTTCCAATT
>Ga0160429_1002268_pt1 | contig 10238 bp, 7 predicted proteins | sample SolpanmetagenomR_FD_108199 | JGI IMG/M metagenome (GOLD analysis project Ga0160429, IMG submission 108199) | Solar panel surface microbial communities from Lawrence Berkeley National Laboratory, California, USA - R | ecosystem: Engineered > Built environment > Solar panel > Unclassified ... | reverse complement strand
CATGGGAGCGCTTGTGGACCTTGAACGATCATTTGTGCCTGTAAAACCAGAAACCGATTCGCTGTTCGCTGTCTGATCCTGGAAAATCTCAGAAGTAGCAGCAGGGGATTGTGCACCCACAGGATTTTCGACTCGGTCCACCTCTGTGGCTGGTTCTGGACTTGGAACTTTCTGAGTTGGCTTGATAGTTGATGTGTCAGTTCTAAGATCGTTGGTTCCAGAATGAATAAGCTCGGATGTATGCTGAACGATCTCCGGAATATGCTGGTCTGGAATATCAATGGTGGAATGCTCATTTATATCATTTGCTATGAAGTGTTCACTTTGTGAAGAAGATCGTGGTGAAGTCTCCGAAACATCAATGGTATGTTTGTCCGGTGACTGGACAAGCTCGGTTGTCACGAGTGTTGGACTTTTGTGTACGTCACTCGAAGCTTCGAAGCCGTCGTATTTGTTTCCAGGCACGCTACTAGGCTTCACGAATTCTTCATCGGCAAAGGTCCAAGGTTCGACAAGAGTTGAGACACTGTGATCAGGGATTCTGTCGTGATGATACAGCTCTGCATTTTCTGGACACTGGCGATCATCAAGAGATGGGTGTGGTTTGACTGCACAACTATCATCCACATGGTTGTCTGAGATCTGCTGGTTTGATAAGAAAGCATTGTTTTCATCTGCTGTGCTCGAGTGGATATCTTCATCCAAGGATTTACTGACCTCGCAAGGCCTTGCATCATTTGAGACCTCTCCCGGTGTTTCTTTCTCGGACTTCTGTTCCTCCTGACCAGGCAAAGTTGAAGACGTTGTAGGAGGGGGTGACATCTCCTTTGTGGCATCTTCTGGCATAAAAAGGCCAAGCGCATTCTCATTAAAGATGGCAGGAGTAGAACGAGCACTCTCCCACGTCATGTTAGAATCGTCAACCGGAGACTCACTGCGTGGACGTTCTCGATGTAATGCTTCGTCACGCAGCATATCTACCCAGGAATAGTATTGTGGTTCAGATCGCAAATGTTGTTCATGATCTTTGATAAACGAATCCCGAGCGCGAGGTGTGGTTTGACCCGATGCATAGCTCCATCTACGTTTATCTTGCTTTTCTTGCTGCATGTTCTTCTCCAAGTCTTGTTCTTCGACTGCAGATTCATAGCCTTCGCCAGGCTCTGTGCTTGTCGCGCGAGAGGATACTATGCTCGGAGGCAATGAAGGTAGATTGTCTAAGGCGTTGAAGTCGTGACCAGACCAGGTCCGGTTGTTTTCAACCAAATATAAAGGTTGCAATTCTCTCCGTACCTCAATGGATTTGGGGCGGCGGGTTCTTGGTCGGAAGCTTTGCAAAGAAACTGGCGAACCAAATTGGCTTGACGAGTGTTCATTCTGGGACTCCTGGAAGTTATGAGCAGATGACGGGGAGCTGTTGAGACTACTATGAGCACGAGGCCGCCGGAATCGGAGAGGAATGGCTGTGGCAGAGACTGGCGGTGTGAGAGACCCTATGTCGACCTCTGGTGTCATTGTCAATGTTTTGGGCAGAAATTCTTGATGATCCTGTGATTCTGAATGTTGCTGCGAGATCTCCTGAGCAGATTGAGCAGGTGGCGGCGACATGGCTGAAAAGCAGGGTTTTTGAGGGTTTCTAGGAGACGATTGAGGTGAAACGGGTGGTAGATCGTGCTCGTCAAACTCCACCCGCTCCGCTAAAAAAGGCTTTTCAGTCAGAATTCCATGTTCAGATGGATCATCGTCCTTCTTACGACTCGCAATTGTTTCGGGTTCTTTGAGAAACATGAATGAACCGGTTTCTGACACGACAGATCCACGTCTAGAGACAGGCAAGCGTTCGAGATAATCTTCATCAAAGACCGGAGTATCATGTGGATCAGCTACAATCTCAGTCTCGCCAAGTGGTAGCCATGTTGGATCAAATCTGCCGAGTGGGTTGGCCAATTGAGCTTCGGCGGCATAATCGTCAGCGTTGCGAGTTTGATCGGTATTGAAGGCAGGGCACCATCGTGAACGATAGTCTTGATGAAGTTCGTTCGCGTTCAATGCCAGGAAACGGTCAAGTAACTCATGGTTGACAACAGCGCCAGCTTGAATCGACTCGGAAGGCGATTTTGAGCTGGCTGGACTTTCTTTATCAAAGCTCGTAGATCTCGAATCACTACAGTCTTTCTGGGGGTGGAGAGTCGATATTGTAGAATTGACACCAATGACGGCAATTGTGCTCATTGGCGAAGCACCTCGATCTAAATTAGGCCCCGCCCAGATCCCGGAGGCTTCTTCTACTGGAAACGGTTCTACACGTTGCAGTGGTTCTCTTCCAGTGAAGACAAGTACGGAGCAATCATCAGCATAATCTGACAATATCGATATATCTGGTTTCATGTCATTGTCGACCATCTCCGCTGTTTCCATATCTGGACCAGCAGTACCATGACGTGCAGATGATACACTGTCGTCACTTGTTGATTCCCACTCCTCACCATCATCTGACTTCTCAGAACCTTTATGCTTTGTACCTCGAACTTTTCCATGTACAGTTGGACGGCTTTTGTGATTGTTACTAAGACTTGATAATGCAACGATTGAGGCGCCCAAGCTGAACAAATCCTTCTGAAAGCTGATTGATGACTTACGCCTTTTATTTTGCCGTGGATCAACATTATCATGCAAACCATCATCAAAAGCAAGATCTGAATTTGACGATGACGATGCAGATCGACCTGTAAAATCGAAGTATCCTTTTGGTGGCGGTTTTCTTTTCATACTAGCTTGCGATTCTGATGGTTGCTCAGCCTGTGCCCGCAAATCGGACTTTGGAGGATTTATAGCCGATGCAATCGGTTTCACGTCTGTATGTACGCTTTGATCTGGTCCTGTCGTTACTCGAGTCGTGGCTTTCCATAAAGATTGACCTGCTTGGCTTAACACACTACCGTTCAATACATTCATGAACCAACTTGACTTGCTAACCTTTGGTCCATTCACCGAAAGACGTGAGGATGAAGATGAAGATGAAGATGAAGAACTTGATGCTGAATATCGCGACTTCTTTTCAACTCGTCCAGTTTTATTAGTGTGACGCCTTAATCTTTCTTTGGTCAATTGGGGTCCTTCATCACGATGACCGTGATGATGGTGAGCTGTCTTTGTTCCATTGTTGTTTTTACATTGTCGACATATGCCTACGTAACTAGTGTATTCCTCCATCTTACGAATATCTTCCTCGGCTTGCACGAAATCTAGTAATCGATCCAGAGGCCCCCTTCTTTGGTGAATACTGATCGTAGAACCGCCTATATCACTCACATCCAGCTTTTCCACTGTTTCGTGTTCATGGCCGGAAGGCACTGCTGCTTGTATATGCGTAGCAATTGGACTGGCGATGTCGAGTCGTTGCGAACCTTGAGGAGGTGAGATCAAGCTGGCAGCTGGAGATGCTGAAAATAATTCAAATCCAGTGTTCTGGTCCGGTTTGTGTATGTTGTTGGGAGTTTCACCAAGAAAAGGAGGGTTCGGGCTCTGAGCGATTGGTAGTTCACTTGCTTGTAAAGTCTGGTCTGCTCGGTGAGTGGGCTGAAAATCCATGCCACTGTAGTAACTGGCTGCCAGTCCCACTCTTCCATTTGGCTCAAACGCATTACTGGTGTAATCCCCTGGAATCTGGCCTGGGAATTGCGCTATTGGGAACGGTCCAGGCAAGTCATTCAATTGCTTTGGAGATTGCCTGCTCTGCGTGATGACACTCGCAGATGGGGATATATATCTTGTTTCTCGTGTAGAACGATTGTCTTTTGGTATAGATCGTGAATCAAATCGTCCACTTTCGTACTTTGAACTCCTTGACCGATCTGTCTCATGACCAGATCTAACCTTTTTGAGTCTATTTGCATATCTGATATAATCCTGCCCATCTTCATTACTCTGTATCACATAAGAATTCTCATTTTCTGCTTGTACAGCGCGAATCGCATAATCCATGAGGGGTATGGAATCAGCCGTTGAAAATTTCCCTGAGCGAGTGCTCATTATTGAAATTGACTAGAAGTTGACCTTGATTATTATGCATGCGAACAACTCCGTCAAAATGCTGCATGCTGTATAAGGGAATGCAATGGTAGAGTATCGAAAAGAATGGCGGTATTGAAATTATTCTGGTGGTCAGTCACAGTCAACAAATGCCCAGCCGAGGTCAAAATTATACTTAAAAAATAGAACAATTGCGGCACGTATGGTGGGTAGTAGGGTGTACAAATAACTAAAGACGGATTACGGCAGTCTTATCGTTGCACCCTTGACATATAGGATTGCGGGCATGATCGGGGTAACACTAAGCTAATCTATGACAGATAACGGTCGGATAGAGCATGGCAAAGCATATGCGTGGTTTTGAATATTGATTTGAGGTGGTTCAGGCTTGCATGCATTACAGAAAAGCTAGCCAGACTGCATGAACGACTGTATTTTACATTACGTATTGATAATACATGAAGAAACAGTTCAGTCACGGCTTTCAAACTCGTTGACGGACCATATCTACATCCCTCTACTTCTCTTATGCATGCGAGATTGATGTTCGTGGGTGAAAATGAATCGCGGGCTCACTATCAACAACACTGACCATGTCTGATTGAAGACTCTTGGGATCAGCTGTATCAGATGTCCATGGTAAAAGTTTTCGTGGTCGATTTGACGAAGACTGTTCGCTGTACTGGATTGGAGGTGAAGTGGTCGGACGGAGTCGATGCTTAATCCGTAGCCAAAGAGGCCTCAATGGCGGAATCGAAGCGAAGACAATCACCACCCAATTCTCGACTGTACCCCAGATCATCAATTGAGCTGTATCATCTTTAAAATGTTAGCGCGCACCTGAGCAGAAGTTGATCGATTGCAATACATACATAGAGGATCAGAGCCTTCTATTGAATGCCAAAGCTTGAGTGTCTTGATGATGGCTGCAATACATGGTATTATACCAACAGTACTCATGAGCACACAAAATGATATTTTTATTCTCAAGGTGGTCTGTAGGTTCCATACGACAGAAATCGGCCATATTGCCAATACGAGATCCACAAAGGCATTGAGAGCTGACAAGGCCATCAGTAAAATGGTATATTTCGCATTCATGTCGAATCTCATTGTGACATACCTCCTTGAAACCACGAGAAGCCTCGAGCAACTCTTCCTCGTTCACACGTCCCATGATATAGAACATTCCATAGTCTTTCCATAGGGTCACACTGCGTCAAACTCAGGAATATCTGAATAATGGCTGAAGATGCGAGCATGAAGCCGATAAAATATAGCATCATCCTCCTCTTTCTGGCTTGGCTACTTTGTACTTCTAACAATAATGCAATGACCGACCATTTACCTGGCAAAACGCGTCAGGAAAGCAACATTCTCAGACTTGTTGCCGAACTTACTAAGCACTGTTCCGGGAAGACCGGTTAAGATGAATATCCATATCCAATGTATAGTGTTCGAAAGTTGTGCAAAGGGTAAATCGTAGAAATGTAAGCCCAACCCTTTCGTAACCGCAATCGTTCCTATTACGGCACATCCCAAACTCCATGCATAGGCTAGAGCAATCCATATAAAATCCCACCGCCATTTCCCATCTTTATGTGTCGCACTGAATGCTCGTAGTCCAACCGCAATACCAGAGATAAACATTCCAACCCAGATGTTAATAAGCACTGCCGGTCCTGCTCGACCAACATACGTCTTCATCTTCAACACATGCACAATCAAGATCGAATTTGACTAGTGATCATCAACTCCAATGTACCGCCAGAGAACAGAATGGTAAGAAACAAATGGAAAACATTTCAAGACAAATGCAGATGATAAAAGAAGGGTTACCAGATGCAGTCCCTTATTCTCGGCAACATCGATTGATGATTTCGAACAACTTACGGTCACTAAAGAAACCTTTTTCATTAATGTACGTTAGCAAGGTTAATTGGGAAGTAAAACACTAAATTTTTTATGGACGACTCGCAAAGGCTCAACCCTAGTCTGACGAAAAAACAACCACATCCCCGCCGAAAAGGTACTATTACGGTTTTCTGTATGTAAACGGTCAGAGCTTTTTTCGACGGCCCTACTGAAACGATCAATTTTGAGTCGAATTGTCCAAGAGATTTGGCGTCGATACGATACAATATTGTGTGCGGCCGTGGTATTTTGGCAAGTGCTCTAGTCGTGTTACAGCATAAATCGATAAACAGCATAATCAAATCAATGTACGGCATTATTACGACAGAATCATGATCGTTATTTCTGAGTGAAAACGGTACTTAAAAAGCTTGACGATTGATCAGCTGTTGGATGAATGAACGAAGTGGGGCCTTTTTTCTCAAAAAAAGAGTGGGGCGTCTCAACAACAACTCCCGGACAAAACACATGAAAAGCTCGGTAAGCTGTAGATTTAGGTCCCATCGGCTAAATTTTGGTTCATGTTGGTTTGTATCTCGCACATCCAACTTAAGCTTCGTTATTGCATGACCTAAGACGATTAAAATATTGTTGTCAATTGTAACTGGCACGCTGGTTGGTCAGGGCATGTTATTTTGTTACCACGACGAAACGCACTTCTTTCATCGAAATCTGGTTCAAGATTTACCCGATCAAGATCCAGCCGACACGAACACGTTAGTATAAAGTTTCAGTGTGCACAGTCATGATCTGAAATACGTGCTTGCATTTGAATCACGGCCTGCCAAATGCCGAGTGTAATCAACGTCGTGACAATGTTATACAGTACAAATAGATTATGCTTATAAGATTGATGCAAAAATATTGGTATATATGCTAAAGTGAACTTTTACCCTCCCCAAACCCCCATTTATGACACAGGTGCGCCCAATTGAGCTCGTAATTGTAGTATTTGGTCTCTCTGTGGCGGAGGTAAACCGTATATCTGTTCGGCGGTCATGGCTAATAATTGCTGTACTAAAGCTGCTTGATCTCCTGCCGGAGCTGGAGCGGGAACTGGAGGTTGAATAGGAGGAGGTTGTAAATAAGATGCGTTTTGTTGGACGGGTGGTGTGGGCATGTGCATTTGCTGATACTGAGGATAGGGAGCGTACGGATTTGATATCGGTGGAGGGGCTTGGACATATTGTGGTTGAGGAGGTGGTTGTTGTTGTTGTTGAGGTGGCATCGGTCGCGGCGGTTGAGGTTGGGTAGCTGCTGCAGTGGCTTGCACTATACTGCTCAAGACATTCATATCTGTCAACCCAAGTAATAGTAATGCTTGAAATATAGCATAGGCGAATTGAGGCCTAACTGCGAACAGTTGAGTAACGAGAGCGGGATTTTCTGCTGCCATACTCTTCGTTTGGCTGATCAAGTCTAGAAGAGCAGGAGCAGGCATTGCTGCGAGTGTCTGCGAAATTGCATCCGGTGCTGTGATATTTGGTGTTATCTCAGTCCCTATAGGAAGAGGAGGTAGTTGTATGACAGCAGTGGGCTCTATATCGTCTGCAGCTTGAGCACCCCCACTGCTATCATTGGACCAATCAACCCTCAATTTTCTTCCCATGATTTCAAACTCATTTAAATTCCGCACTGCAGCTGCAGCAGCATCTCCATCTGTGTATTCGAGAAACCCAAAACCCTTTGGCCGCCCAGTATCCTTATCATGAACTAAACGGAACCCATTGACTGCTCCAACTCGTGAAAATATGTCCTTTATTTGCTCCTCACTAACTCCTGATAAGCATTAGTACAAAATAGGAGATCTACCTGTTCGACACCGAGACGACATTTACCATAGGGGATGTTGCCCACGAACACTGTCTTTCCGGGCATGTCGCAATATATTTCGAGTAATAAGAATACAAAATCACAATATGGCTGGCATCAATGATGCTCAAATGTGTTATTGATGGGGTGAATGCTGATGTATGTGAAAGTGCCTAATGCTGATTATCATACTTTATTTATTACTGTACTCTACTACAGGTCTTGGCAACGAGCCACTGTATTGTACAAGGACTTATGAACCTGAGGTCCATGCGCGCATCACGAACATATGTTCACCCTTGAGCATCTGCAATGGTGATTTCTCCACATTGTATCCTCGCTGTGAGTTGTAATGTAGAGTTTGACACGACGGCAATTTCTGCTTCGATGCTCACGACATGATGATATGGATGGTGATACTACTGGGACGAAATGATTGATGTATCTTTGCGCCTTCGAAGGGCTATATTTTCAAGCGATGCAGGCTTGGTCAAACGCATCGTGCAGCACAAGCCTGAAGCACTTGAGAATCCCGACTTTGCTGACAAAAGTAATAAGAGCTTACATTTAGCCGCGAAGCAGGGCTCAGTCGAAGTCGTCGTAAGTCATATAGCATTCCAATTAAGGAGGAAGATAATCTACTGACAATGCATATCTCAGCGAGTCCTGCTTGACGCAGGTCACGACGCAGGCGAAGTTTCGCGAAATACCGATTGGGACACGCCGCTCATGTTAGCAGTCTCGAATAATCAACAAGAGGTTGCGCATCTCTTGATCGAGATCTGCCCACAATGTATACCACTGACGAATAAACTTGGCTTAACTGCGGTATGTACCATGTAGCCCGGTGATAACAAGGGAACTGCTTCGCTGATAAGCACAGCTCTCTTTTGCTGCGCAATACTCCCAGTCTGCAAACCTGATACCTTTTCTATTGACCGATCCATTTTTTCCATGCTCAGTACGCTCAAAAGATGTCAGTGGAAATACTGCTCTGCATCATGCTAGTGCAGCAGGTTCACGCGAAGCCATAAGGGCATTGCTCGAAGCCGGAGCTGATCCAAATGCACGAAACAAATCGTCTTGGACTCCGTTAGCTTACAGTAGCACAGTTGCAGTAGAAGTTTATTTCAAGCAGCTCATTGCCGAGATCGAGCACAACACAATGAATAATAATGTCAATAATCTTACGGCCATCACGACAAATAGTAGTACAACTTCACAAAATCTCGATATAACACCACAAACCCCTCTTACGGCCATTCATGCTTTACCTATCAATCCAGTAGTCAGCCCAACAAAGTCGCTCAGTGGCCGTACCCGTCGAGCTACTACCACTGAAATCACTTCACCTGGTTTCCAAGCGAAATCTTTCGAAATCTCGCAAGCATCTCAAGACTCACCAAGGTCGGCATATTCATCTCCTACGCCAACGCGAAATAAAATTGGGACTCAAGCACCCCCCGCCCTGCCTTCGTACAATTCCAATCCTGTCCTCTCCTGGATGGATCAAGCCATTGTGCCTCCACCTCTATTCAGTCCTGCCTCTAACTCTACCTATTTCCAGAATCATTACTCTGCTGGCCAATCAAGTGTCAGGGGACGAGGTAGCAGCGCTAGCGCAGTTCCGAACACCATGGCTAGTAGCTCCGCGGCGCCTATTGCCCCAAGCTCTGCGGTTGGCGGGATCAGGTTAGTCAATGCAGATCCCTCACAAGCTGCTGCAACGTACTCTCCGTCTTCCAAATCAAATTCGAGTAGATATGGAACATCGGGGTATAGCAGTAGTAAAGAACAAGCTCGCGCAGGAGCGACAACGCCTTCTGATGTTGATTCTAGTCGTGGATTGGAAGATAACTCATACTCGGATACCTTTACTGGCGGTTGGACAGAAGATGCTATTTCATCAATAAGAAGAGTTGGCGTCGCTTCTAATACAAGGAACGGTCATGTACGAGCAGGTGTACCTTGGAATGAATCTGGAAATGATGGGCCGATGCGTACAAGAGCTGGTAGTGGCACTTGATTTTCTCTAATTCGACAAGGGAAGGTTTTAGATCTGCGATGCTGTACGACTTCACAGCCTTCCTTTCACGATGCGTGTTGCCACGATATTTCACGATGTCTATCTCCACAGTCTTCCGTGACCTGTCTATTCGTTCCTTGTCCTTGAGGAATAACAAATCAATGGAATCGTAATTACACCACGTGGATCGCTTTCTAACAGGTTGAATGAACATTAAGCATACAATTTGGAAAAAATGATTTTATTGACACATATCTATTACAAATAGAGGTGAAAATGGTTATTTGATGACATTAAGCGAGTGTACAACGCACGATGTGTCGTCTTGTTCTTGTAAATGAGAGGAATGAGTAACGAGGAACATATGAAACTCGTCGAGGGAGAGCAGTCCAACACTTTATATTCCCTCAAAGGCTCCTCATAAAAGATCTATACTCTTTCACAGGAGTGGTTG
>Ga0160429_1002266_pt1 | contig 10243 bp, 8 predicted proteins | sample SolpanmetagenomR_FD_108199 | JGI IMG/M metagenome (GOLD analysis project Ga0160429, IMG submission 108199) | Solar panel surface microbial communities from Lawrence Berkeley National Laboratory, California, USA - R | ecosystem: Engineered > Built environment > Solar panel > Unclassified ... | reverse complement strand
CATAGCACGCGACAAGCGGAAAGTGCCAATGCGTTGAGCGAATCTCCTCTGAAAACACTGCCTGTGTCCGAATACTCGCATCAGCAGCTAGCCCCTCAGACCCAAAGGGTGGAAGAAAAGGGGAACCGAGACGAAGAATGGCAGGAGATGCCAGCGTACGCTCCGTTTGACATCTACAATGACGACAACAAGCTTGTGGCGAAGGAAATGGCAGAAGAGGATGACGATGCCGCACTATATGGCGGATTAGGGGGTGCAGGTAAAGGATACACTCGAGTACAGCTGGACGAGGATGCTCAGTCTGCCACGAGCATGGACGACAATACGGCGTACCTGTTCAAAGACGCCGGCGGATCTACGAACGTCGCTAATGACGATGACGATGAGCGGGATGCGTTATCACAGATGCAAGCAACGAAAGAGCTCCTCACAGAAGGTCAGAGAGTGGCATACGTAGGCGTTGTCCGTCTGGCCATGGCAGAGATGATCAAGGACCTGGAGTCGGTCGAGCGCACAAGAAGCACAAAGAAGCAACTAGACCTGTCGATCGAGGCAATGCAGATGTGGTCTCAGAAGATGATGGTCAGATTATATGCACACATGGACATCGATTCGTCAGAGCAAATTATGATCGAACAGCTCGCTGAACACGGCGTGGAACCGGCTGACCTTACACCTGCCCTTACACGGAATGCAAGAGTGAAGAACCCAGTGTCCGAAGAACAGCAGTCTTCGGGTCATGCAGCAGTCACTTCTCCAAACTCTGACGATAAGGTGAATAGCATGCCGGCGACGCCCCAAGCCGATGACTTCGAATCGTTGCCAGAATATGAGGAGCATATAGGACAAGACTTGCCCCGAGTGCAAACACCGTCAGAGCTTGCACAAACTAAAGACATAGACATCGACCTCCGTTGGACTGTGCTATGCGATCTGTTTCTCGTGCTGATTGCTGACTCCGTCTATGACTCGAGGTCACGCAAGCTGCTGGAACGTGTGGGTGACCATTTAGCTGTCGAGTGGCTTGAGCTCTGCCGTTTCGAGAAGCGAGTCACAGATGCGCTGGAGATGCAAGAAGCAGCCAATAAGGAGAATTGGAACGAGGCAGACCACATGGAAAATCGCAAGAAGTTGAACAAGAACAGACGCCTTATAGTCATGGGCCTAGCTACAGTGGGCGGAGGCTTGGTCATTGGGCTCTCAGCGGGACTCCTCGCACCTGTTATTGGAGCAGGTCTGGCGGCCGGTTTCACGACTATTGGTGTGGCTGGTACTAGTGGCTTCCTCGCAGGAGCTGGCGGTGCCGCGATCATTACGACCGGCAGTGTCATCTCCGGCGGAGTCATCGGTGTGAAAGCTGCTAACAGACGTACTGGCGCGGTCAAGACTTTCGAGTATAGGCCTTTGCACAACAACAAGCGAGTGAACCTTATAGTGACTGTATCAGGCTGGATGACAGGCAACGTCGACGATGTCCGTTTGCCTTTCAGCACGGTTGATCCCATCATGGGCGATATCTATTCCGTCTTCTGGGAACCTGAAATGCTGCGAAGTATGGGTCAGACCATTAACATTCTCGCAACCGAGGCGAGTTTTCTACAGCCATTCACCATGGCAGAGCATTTACTAACGAACACTAGGCCCTGACACAAGGTTTGCAACAGGTTCTTGGAATGACCATTTTGACTGCGCTCATGGCAGCCTTGCAAGCGCCCGTTCTGCTAGCAAAGCTCGCTTACCTACTCGATAACCCTTGGAACAATTCTTTGGCAAGAGCGGATGCTGCTGGGCTGATTCTTGCAGATTCGCTTATTGATCGCAATCTTGGTGCCCGACCGATTACTCTTGTTGGCTTCTCCATTGGATCTCGCCTGATTTTCTCCTGCTTGAAGGAGCTCGCCAACAAGGGTGCGGTCGGACTGATACAGAACGTGTATCTCTTCGGATCGCCAATTGTCGCGAACAAAGATGAGTATCTCAAAGTCCGGTCTATCGTGCCTGGCCGGTTCGTGAATGGCTACACGGTCAATGACTGGATCCTGGGTTATTTGTTTAGAGCCACCAGTGGAGGAATTATGCGCGTTTCAGGCCTAGCACCCATTGACATACCTGGTATCGAGAACATCAACTGCACAGAAATCGTTAAGGGCCACATGGCTTATCGTACTGCCATGCCCCGTTTGATGCGAGAATGTGGCTGGGCCGTCGAGAGTGACGAATTCTCCGAAATCGAAGATCCTGACCCAGAAAATCATGAAAAACGTCAGAGAGAGCTTATCAACGAGATAGAAGAAGCCAGAAAGGCATTGCAAAAGCAGCCGGAAAAGAAAAAGTGGGGTCTGTTCCGATCCAAAAAGCTGGCTGAGAAGAGAGAGTGGGAGATGTACGACGAGAGGACCAAAGCCGGCGAAGCTGGCAAAGGAAAAGATTCCGCCACGGGTGAGGACGTCATGTTCGACATTGATGCCATTCAACGGGAGGTCGCAGAAATCGCGGCCCAAGGTATCGAGGTCAAAGAGATCAAGGGCACATTGCCACCCATGAAGCTTGACCTCAAATCATCCAATGGATCGACCGTAGGAGGCACCGCCACAGCAGGAGCGACGGCAATCTCTACGAACCCATACTCCAATCTTCGCTCCACCAAATCTTACAACGGCAGCCCCGTAGCAACGAACGGCATCCCTGCCAATTCGTCGACCGCATCGCTCCCTCGCGGTACGGCCACAACGCCAAGGAAAGACTTCGAATACGACGAACGTGACGACAACATCTCCATGACCTTCGACACAGCCTACCAGCCTTCGCCCGCGCTCTCAACCCAACGCTCATCAGCCTTGTCTTCGCCATATCTCCAAAGCCCTGATCCCGGCCAGGACCCTTGGGGTTCAAAGTCACAAGCACACCAAAGTCCGCACCTGCAAGCACCGTCTTCTAATCCAGCGAGCGCGAGGACGTCGATGCAGCAAGAGCGGCCAAAGCTGGAGAAGTCGCTCACGCCGCCTGCGCCGTTCGGATCATCGCGGACCAGTGGTGAAGGCCGAAGGAGCAGCTACTCCAGCGATCCGCACCACAACGCCTGGGCGGATGAGGACGAGGACGTCTTTGGTCGCGAGAAGGAGATGAAGATGACGTTTGAATAAAGTTCTCAAGCATCGCTAGGTTCGGCTGCAGGCATCCTCCTGTACTCTTGTTTCACGTCGATTTAGCGCGCATCAGCATTGCAGGCGTTCACTACATTGGGAAGCTTAGATTTGGATTTGATGGAAGAGGCTCGTTACGTGGGTGTTGGAAATTGTATGAGGGCTACTTATTCATTTCAAAGCTACGATGTGAAGACTTCAGGTCAACACCACAGAATCCTTGCAGCGCTGCTCCGCACATTCTTCAACCTATGCAAACACTCATCCATTCAGTGCACCATGGTCCTCCCAATCTCGCTTTCCCAACCTTCGGCTCTCTCAAAGCCGTTTGAGAATGTCTGATAATCCATCAGCGCCTGGTACACCTCCTCCTGCGTATTCATCACAAAAGGTCCGTACTGCACGACCTTCTGATCAAGCGGCAGGCCCGCCAGGAGGATGAAACGCGCCGCCTCCTTCTCATCCTTGTCCACCTCGACACACGCAACATCGCCTTCCTTGTTGAAGACCACGTTGTGATACTGTGCAATAGTGGTGGCATCCTTGCCAGCACCAAACACCGCGTTCCCCTCGAGCGTGTACGCAAACGCGTTCCACCCAACAGGCAGATTCTGCTGCAATTTCCCCCCAGGCTGCACCGTCACATCCAGGAACCAGACGGGCGTGTACGCGAGCTCCTGCACGCTGTCGACGCCGTGCGACTGGCCGGAGATGACCTTGACCTTGACTTTCCCGTCGTCCGTCTGGGCCAGGGGTATTTCGCTGGCCCGCAGGTCTCGGTAGCGAGGCTCGCAGGCCTTGAGGTGCTGCGGCAGGTCAACCCAGAGTTGCATGCCGATGTTGGCCGAACCGTCGGCATTTTGGCGCGGCATCTCCGCGTGCACGATCCCGCGTCCTGCCGTCATGAATTGGAGGTCTCCTGACTCGATGGTGCCGCGATTACCCGCAAAGTCTTCGTGGTCGACGGCGCCGCTGAGGAGATACGTGATGGTTTCCTATAGGAATAGTTTCTGGTTAGCAAACAGACGATGCGTTTGATTGGGGAAGGACGTGTCACGTGCCTGGCCTCGGTGGGGATGATCCGGGAACCCGGCGCCTGGCGGGATGGCGAAGTGGTCGAGCATTAGGAATGGGGAAAAGTTGCGCAGCTTCGGCGTGCCGATTGACCTGCGTACACGTGCTCCGGCGCCTTCGGATTGCGAAATGGCGTGGAACGCTTGACGGATTGTGCGTGGGACGGACATGTTGGCTGGTTTGTTGAGGGAAGGGTCGGAAGGAGGGACAGCGGGGAGACCAGGGAATGAGGTCCTGTTGTTGCTGTCTTTTGGCGCGGAGGTAGCGTTGGTCGAATTGGTTGTGGAAGCCATAAAGTTAGTGAGTTTTGAGGTGATGAGGTCTTGTTGTTGGTATAAGAGAATCGCTGTTATGCAAGTTAAGATGGAGAGGAGAATCTTCATCAAGACTCGAGCGGCGACTTTATAGCAGTTTGTGGACACGAACGGAAGACGAAGCTAGGACACGGTGGAAGGTTCTCAAGGAAGTGACAGTGACTTAGTTGGTGCGCCCTTTAGCTGGTGCGCTTTTGAAGCGTTGTCTACGGGCGCTGTGAAGCTTGCAAAACAGTAGCAAAGCGTTGCTATGACATGCTGACCAAATGTCTTGATCAGCGTTCTAGCCCACGGATATATTCCGCGCCCCACGTGTTTTCACATTTGATAGCTATAGAATGGACACTACCGGTGACTAACCACTGGTCTTGGGAATCGAGGATATCATTCTTGATTCTTTGGGATTCGATCTTCCGAACGGCTAGCTCATGCCGACGTCGTCCGCTATAACGGATAAGAAGCGAACCTTATCGTATGCATTGGGCTAGCCTTCAGTGGAAGGAGACTGAAATTGAACTTGTTCGATTCAAGCCCTTGCCAACTTAAGCCTACCTAGCCATCGTGGTCCTAAAGCAGAGACTACAAACTATGATCCCACCCCCACTCTTGCATCCAGAGTCCGCACCCCCTGGTTGCCCGCTCATACTGTGCAACGCTAAGACCAAAGCGCCCTCAAGGCTTCGAAGAAGAAAGGAAGAAACTATGCCGTGCAGTGGCATCCAAAACATATGAGATCACCGAGCAGTAGTAACAAGGTGTGTGGTATTACAAACGCCTATTTTCAGGAATTTCCCCCCGTTTCCAAATGCCCAGGAGACGAAATGGAAAATGGAGAAGAGCATCGGGCTCCTTCCGAAACACAAAAAGTAGGACGGTCAGTAGGACGGTCACATACGCTGTGCATGCGCTAAAGGTGCATCTTGTTCGAGAGTTCACAAGAATGCTGTCGCAAAGCAAACGCTAGAAACCGGACTCCTGGTGTAATTAGCATCTCCAATGGACCAACGCCGAGTCCGCAATCTCGCTAGGGACGTCTTCGTGCCGACATGATGAATGTGCGCCGAGACGAATGTGCGACGAGTAGTCTTCGTCGACTGCTCAGCCAGTACCCGAGATCGGCTGCTTGTGCATACCGCTACCACGTGCACTGAATCGATTAGGACTTCCGTTAATCCTCTCCTGGCTGCCGCTCGATCGATGCGCATATGGCAAGCTGGGATTGCTGAGGTCCCAATCACGTTGTGGCGGCGTACTGTGATCCTGTCCTGGTCCAGGGACATGTCGGACCGAACTCTCATTCTGCCACACATACGGATCCTGCTGCTCGCCAACGTGGTGAACGACTGGCGCCGAAGACCGACCTTCCCGAGAACGCGGGTTTTGGCCACCGGGAGAGACGATGTTAGGTTGCGGTACTGACTTGATCTCGCCAAGCCGCTTCAAGATCTCTTTCGTGGTAAGATCTGCGCTTGTAGAGAAGAGTGATGTATCATTGACAATCTTGAAAAGCTCTTCCGGGACCTAAACGTGTGTTAGCGGAGTAAAACAGGGTGTGCGATCCAAGATTACGCACCTCGCACATAGCTTCGTTGCACTCGATGAGACAATTGATTGCCTCAATCGCAAGGAAGCTGTGGTCCATGTCGGGTGGGCCTTTGCTGTTCGAGTAGAGAATGTTCGGAGCTACGACAGTGGCGAGGTTGTGGATGTCCATCTTGCTCCCAGTCTCTTCATCAACGGCGCTGAATGATGAGACCCAGTTCAGGAAGGCGAACAGAACTTCCATCGTGTCGCGATGTACTTTTGGTAGAAGGCAGCACGTAAGATGTAGGACTCTACGACGCCTGTCCTCATCCTCGATTTCTGTGGAACGGTCAGTCATCAGCTATAACATGAATGGTGAATGGCAACCTACTTCCACCTGCAATAAACAGCCGGTGCAACTTGTGCGTCATCACAGGATCTGGCAGCTCTCGCAGAAACTTTTTCAGCAAAGCAGCAACCTGCACCGCATTCTCTTTGTTGAGGTCGACAGCGTCGCAGCCCTTTGCATCGATTTCATCTGCAAGGTCTTTGAGACGACGAATATTCCCGTTCTTACGGAAGACACCTTCTACTGACATATCCATACTCCTCATCGCCGTGATGGTTTCTTGAACGACAGCCGGAATTTTCAGAGCACCAGGTCCTACGCCGTCAGTCGAATCTGCGCCGTCTCTCTCTACAACGACCTCAAGCGGCTTGCCAAAGACTCCTTTCTTTCCTTTAGCAGCCTTGCTTTTGTCGTTCTTGAAAGCTTTTCCAAACTTATCCCAGAAGGTCGGTCGCTTGGCATCGGGAATCAGCTCCAGCAACTCTTCTTGATTGAAAAGACCCTCGAGCAATGGCTCCATTGACAACACTGCAACATGTCTGACAATGAAATACTCAATAGGCGAAAGCTCAGAGAAGAACTTCTTGGTACGGAAAGGCGCCCCGTCAGGACCAACTAGCGGGTCATTGTCACCGGAGTAGTCTCGTCGATGTCCGTTCACTAACTTTGGCTGAGGTTCGCGGCCTATTAGGTTGTTTCGAGCGTATTTGGAAGCGTTCGGTCTTTGCTCTTTAGCCTGCTCTGCGGCGACCAGACGGGGGATGTCATCTAGAGCAAGCGAGGCTGCTCCGAAGTTGAGTGCAGTGTCTAGATTGAGGTCCCGATCGTGTATGATTTGCATGTGATTCCTCTGCTCTCCTTCTCCTGGTGACCCTGGTCGTACACCTTCTGCGCTGTCGATGATCCGAGAAGATCGTGCGCGCTTCATGGTATTTGACAGATGTTTGTCCATCCGAGTAGATTTGAGCCGACGAATGTCGCTGAGCGTTTGATCGTAAGAAGTGGCTTGTTCACTGGTGGGCGAGCCTCCAAACGACTTAGACCGGGTGTCGGACCGCAGAAGGGGTGCCTCGTTCACTTCTCCTGCGGGAGACAGACGATGGCCCTGATTGCTGTCGTACTCGGTGAGATTTGGATCGTCTGAAACATGTCAGTACGAGCTATAGTCAGTACGATTATGGAACTAACCGACCTGAAGTATGTGGAAGAGCGCCACTAGAACGCAATGTCGCCAGTAACCGGGCATGTGCCACTTTCAGTAAGTGTACGTACTGTTGGAGTCGGGAGACGAAGAAGAAGCCGTCCTCGGAGTCCTTGAAAGCGAATGTGTCTTGCCGGCACATTAGTGTCTGACCTGCTTGCGACCACCAGGCGTCGGCTGGGTCCGCTAGCAATAGTCCACACTTCTGGCACACCATACAGGTTGTATGAACTACTCGCGTGGCTTTCCGCTGGCACTTGTCTTCCACAGGCTTATCGCACACAGCACAGGAGTCAGCGCTCTTAACAATGTACATTGTGGGGTCGACAGAAGAGTCCGAGGGCGACTCAGTATCTAGCCGGTCATCCAGCGCGTTCATCTGGTCCAGAAAGCGAACGAGGCCGTCGCCGTTGCCTGTCTCCCGCTCCAACTTTAACGCTCCTTGAAGGCAGATCCGTATCAAGAGCTTGAGATAGTGTGCGAGCCCGGTGACGAGGGAGAGTAGCTCTTGAGTGACACCAAGCCTTCGGACGCCAGTGTCCTGCGACTCAGAGAGCAGCTGGAAGAATGCGACGACCTTCTTGCACAGCAGTTTTGCTTCTCGTGAATACGAGAGACCTGGACATGTTTATCAGTATCGGTGTCCCCTCCATCGGAGTGAGCTGATACCTTTAGGAGTTTGAGCTGTCAAGAGCTGGTCGAGATCATCTGCGGCGGAGAAGAGTAGCTCGACGTGCAGGATAAACTTCTTCGCGGCCATCACACCGTCAAAGTATGCTCCGTTGCTAACATGCAAAAGCATGTCTGAAATGCATGTGGCTGAGCGCTCTTCGAACGTGGAGAGTGAGCTCCATATCCAATGCACTTTCTCTTCGATTCTCTCTTCTTCAGAACGTACTCGCTTGCGGATCTCGTCACTGGCGTCGGCATCTCCAGACCCCGCTTCGATGACTGGCTGACCTGCTTGATGTAATCGTACGTTCCAATATTTGTGAATCATGTAACATTCCGGATGCCAATGCTGGTTCTGACCATTCCTGTAAATTTCTACGAACTGTTTTAGGATAGCATTCTGGCAACCATGACATCGCTGAGCGAACTTTGTCGAGTAGTGGTAGTGGCAGTAGACGTTGCCCTGGTGCTCATAGTAGCTGTCCTGGGCACCGAAAACAGTAGGGCAAACGGAGCACGTGAAATGCTCGATATGATATTTGCGATCGAGTGCTGTAATGTAAGAGGCTCTCAAGGCTTGGCCGCAAGCATAGCAGAGGAGATCGAGGCGCCTGAAGTAGTCGGTCTCGCACAAGGGATATTGATTGGGGCCCTGGTCGGGAACGGGGAAAAACTTTGACGCGACGATTTGACCGCAGTCCTGAGATGTTGTTAGGAAATGACCGAAAAATACGACGTAGCGCAAAGAGAACGTACATTACACGTAAAACATTCTAGGTGGAACGTGTCGCCCAGAGCTCTCACAAATTGTCCAGAGAGGCTCTCGCCGCACTTCCCACAATATCGCTGCGCGCTCGGCCTTCGTGGATTTGGATTCCTTGTTGCATCTCTCGGCGCGGGACTATGATCAGCTCCAAGCCTGTCACCGTTGTGCTGAATCTCTTGCCGCGAGTTGTGTTCTGTTTGTTGTTGTGTTTGCGACCGGTAGCTCGTATCCTCGCCAACTTGCGGCCCGTTGTACGCGTTCATGGTATCCATTGTCCTGGAATTACTGCGCGAGTGGCCTTGTGTGTACTGAGAACGGTCGTGAACTGCATTTCCATAGTCACCCCGGCCCTCGGTCGGTGAGCCGTCCCCATACGGGACAACCATTATGACTGGGCGCCAACCTCAGACGGGCTGTTGGGTCCTCCGTCTACCCCGGATGGTCTTCCAACGGGTGCTTGAAGCTCGGCATTCACGAAGTTGTGTCGAAAGCGCGCTGACGGGGAAGTATTGCGGAGGGGGATGCGGGTGTAGCAGTTTGTGAGAGACGCGTGCAGTCAGCGTAGAATGTTGGTGTATGTGTTACGCGGAAGCTATATCCAGAGAGGCTGAGCGGCGGAATTAAAGGTAGCGGATGCGGGCCGTCGTGGTAGGGTGAGGGGATACAGTATAGGTAGTGGTTGTATCAACAAGAGATGTTGGTGGATGCGGCTTCGGCGTGAGGTTTTTGCGGAGGACGTGGCGACGCAGGGCCAGGGATCCCTCGTAGATCCCCCGACTGACAGCAGGATTCCGACCGGTGCTTGTGTTTCGTGTGTGTGGATGGATGAAGGGGGAAAAGGTGGGTGTATTTGTGTGTGTGACTGTGTGTGTGGTCGGCAGAGAGAAAGTCGAGATGCAGATTCAGGATTCTGCCTCTTCCTGGTGGTGCAGCTCGTACATGCGCCCCGTGTGGTGCAGGTGGAGGAGGATGCACGCGCGCTACTGTAGCTTCTGGGTGCCTGAAAGTGCCTGGAGTGCCTGAGGTCGTTCTACCTGCCAAGCCAACCATTTCCACCACCTGTACAACCCGTCGTGCCCGTGAGAAAGCTTGACTCGCGCCGTGTCTTTTGCTCTCCCCTCCACCAGCTACCTACCTATACACCTCACGTACAGGCCACAGCACAGCTTCGACCTTGCTTCCGATCATTCACGGCCACTG
>Ga0160429_1002265_pt1 | contig 10244 bp, 8 predicted proteins | sample SolpanmetagenomR_FD_108199 | JGI IMG/M metagenome (GOLD analysis project Ga0160429, IMG submission 108199) | Solar panel surface microbial communities from Lawrence Berkeley National Laboratory, California, USA - R | ecosystem: Engineered > Built environment > Solar panel > Unclassified ... | reverse complement strand
GGACCATAAAGCTGCGGAACAGTAAACGCTCGTAACAGAACTAGCCAAACTTCGTACAATATTCGTGACTCCAGAGATAGGAAAATCGGCTGTGAAGAGTAATTGTCGAACGCTTTCGAAGAAGAATATTGCGGGTATATCGCTATGCTAAAATCGTTATCCAAAACGGAAGGGTCAAGTTGTTGAATCGCGCAGCGTGAGAGCTGCGACAGTTGCACAACTGAGACCAGGGTGACATCGGTGTCTGAGTATAGCTTGAGTTCGCCGTTCTCGCGGAGCGTGCACGACACACGTCGCCAACGGCGTGATCCAAAGCTTTGGACAATGTGCGCTTTGCCGGCCTTCGGCGTCCCAGCGTTGCTGTAGGATGTGTTGGTATCCCAGAAGATCATTTTACCTACCTTGATTATGGGCGCCTCTTTTAGAAGTGAGACCTCGGAATGTCTTTTGGTGTCTATGAGACGCCGTTCGCCCACTGCAGCCTGTTGCGGTTTCGCCATCTTGTTCTGTATCCCTTTCGGCCGTATAGGATGCCAGCACAACAGCGCCGCATACCAAGTCTCAAACTCATCTTCCGAGTGCGGCCTCAAGTGCACCTCGAGGTTCGAATTGTGCGGTCTCACATCCAGAAACGGCATGCAGGACTCATCGTCGTATCCCATCTTGACCCTGCATCCCCTCAGGTCCGGCATCAACGTTCTGAAAGACAGTTCGCTTTTCCGCTCGTACACCAAGCTCCCTGAATCGTCGTTGATGCTGCAGTATGCCAAAGACCACGGACTTGAGTCTCCTCTTCTGAAAGCGAGCATGCCCTCCATGCGCCCACATGTCGATCGCATAAGGTGAAGAATCTTCCGCGCATTCATTGTGAGGACGTGTCGCGCAAAATGCTCGGTCGGAGGCGGTTGGTATACCGGAATAGTCTGTTCACGAGGAGGCTGCTTAGCAAGGCGATTTCTGCCCGATGCGGCTGATGTTCTTGGAGGTGGGATCGTAGATGGGTGACCAATTGAAGTGACCGTCTCTTCTACTTGATACGCGGAAGATGTTGTGGAATGCACTGATCCCACACGCTGTCGTCCCATCGTGGTGAGCGTAGCAGGGGATACATCCCGCTTCTTTTCCTCCAGTGTCCGCGTCCCCAGCCTTTGTGACTCTCTCAGCGCCCTGATACTCTCTTTCCTGTGATCGTCCGAATTTGCCCTGATGAGGTATCCGCGCGCAGTATGCGGGCTACTTCTGACGTTGTTATTAGGGCTCACGGGCGCCGACGTAGGCATGAAACTCTCCTTGGCTGGCGGAGTCCCCACAACGTGCCCTTCAGGAATGGAATCCGGGGTGACGGTACGGATTGTGCTGCCATATGGGGTCCGGCTGGCATATATTGAGTCTTCTCGAGCGCGATCCTGCTGAGAGCCGAAGGGCTCATATTGCGCTTGAGGGCGCTTGCGCCTCGAGGAGCGGTTGATGTCCATCGGTGGTACGAGGGCTGCACAGAATGTATCCAAACGGCTACCTCAGCCCAATTTTCCTCTCTGCTCTACAATCCTCGCCTTCTACTGCCAGGTCGATCTGTTATCTATGCTCTCGCCCAACCCAACACACTTGCAGACGCGCACCGGGCCGTTCACGGAGCGCGATATCGAGGTTTGGAGCAAAAGGCGTCGGCATTGGTCCCAATGTAAAGCCTCGCGGCGAGCAATTCTACCACCGAGAGACAGGGTAACTCCGGTTTGTTTGTTGTCCCAGTCGCAGATTGCTCGGGACCGCGGAAAGTTTCGAAGGAGGGTTGGACGCAGGAAGTGCCCTACGCCAGTGTAGTAGTTAGGTAGTAGGCCCGTCGCAGGTAGGTATGTGCTCCGAGCTACGCCGTCGCATTGCAGGCCACCAGACAATGAATATCAGATCACCTGCCTCGGGAGCAACGACGATGGAGGGTGCGCCAGGGGCAGCGGATGGCCGAGATTCGCAGCTGCTGGCGGACAGGTACTACAGTGTGGATCGAGGTCTGTACCTCTACGCTACCTCTCCGGTACGGGTGGGACTTGAGGTTGGTGGAGGGATCACAGAAGGCTTAAAACATGGGATGGAACCTCAAGCGTGCACGCAATTCTGATGTCGGCGCGATTTGCGGCGCTGTCAGGCCCGTCAGCCCTCCCTCTCTCTCGCGCTGTCTCTGGCGCCGTCAATGCTCCAGGAACCCGCACTCCAATGTTTCAGCATTTTCTCCGGTATCGATTTGAGCAGGTCGATCCGAGGCAGCGCCGCACTCACTGGTCTACAGTACATGAGAAAGAAAAAAGGAGGTTTAGATCTAAAACACTACAGCCCCATGAGTCCGTGAGTCCCGCGCTCCCAGGTTCAACCCAGCCTCAAGTCTTCAGATAATTCCCGTTAGTCTCCCTGCCCTGCTCCGAGATCGTGGCGTACAATACTTTATGGCTTCGAGAATGTTTCCAAAGCGTCTTCGGGGTCCTATCCGCTTCCGTCCTGAAGCGCATACTCGTCCCTCATCAACCTTCCTGTTCCTCTCGTGGTGCCTGACAGTACCACTCTTCCTTACTTCTAGACCACAGCACAAAGTACCACGCAACACAGAAAAAGCTACACTGTACCATCGAGAGATTACTTCTTATGTGACTCCGATTACGGCCTGCCAAGCTGATCCGCCGATGGGGGTGTTATACAAGCTCATGCTGCCAACAACACAGGAACCAAGACTCGTATCGGCTTGTGTGCTCGAATGCTTCATCTCACCTCACCGCTCTTTCCTTCGACTTCACCATGGCGTAGGTAGGTAGGTCAGAAGACTGGACAGATATACAGGGATGCGGACGTGCAAGCCTAGTTACGAACAGCATCCACATGCATAGACCGTGCCGTTTACAGTAGAATGATGGCCTGCACCATCAGACAGCATAGAGAGGAATTCGCTGTCTATACTGCGGCCCGATCATGCGTCGTCCGCAGCGGCAGTGACAGAGCCTCACGTTTCGCTTCAATGACAGGCGCTGTATGCGTTTCGTACGATGCCGTCGGTCATGCCGAAGACCGATCCAGGGAGCTTCCCTGGTGTCGTCCAAGGTTAGTGACCTCCTTGATAGAGTCCCGAATGTATTCCTTTCAGCCAAGTCAAGGACCGCAACGGAAATGACACAAATGCTCGTGCTCGTCTTTCAACCCGAATCTTTAGTGTGAGGCGAACCGGAGATGTGCGCCTCACATAACACGCCGGCTCGCGTTACAGTGGTGGCGTGATGGCAGCAATCGCCTGAGATGTGCAACAAGAGATCTGAAGAAAGATACCAATATGAAGATAGATACCAATATGAAACACTTGGATAAAAGTAAGGATACTCGCACAAGGATATCACTCCACACTATCCAACTCATCCAGTCCCCAATCGAAAAAGTCATTCCCTGTGTCTCAGCAAAGGCGGCCTTCTGAATCTTGCTAAATCAAAGATCTTGCGCCATACTCGTTGCACTCCGAAAGATCAAACGCCCATATTCCTCCGAGCTCAGAATCCAGATCCCTCCTCTTCCCGTCGCTATCTCAAAGCATCCCTACGGGTCTCCAAATCATCTCGATGACGACTCCCGCAACTTCACATGCTCCTGGCTCGCGGCAGTCGACGCACTCAACGGCGGCGGACTCCTCGTCCCTGACCCCACACCCAAGTCTCCACTGGCCGTCTGGTCCACCACATCCCTCATAGTCTGCACCACCAAACCTTCTCCACCACCCGTTGCACTTGAAGACGCTACTGGGCTTGCCGCAGCGCCCCTGTCCAGGGGCGCAGAGTTCGCAGGCAACTTCGCGTCAATGCCTCCGAACGGTGGTCCTAGATCGAGACTCTTGACACTCGGCACGCCACCCGTTGGCAAGCTGGGCGGGGGAGCGTGGGAGGAAACGGGAGCGCGGACCGGCGACGGCGAGCGGTTCATCAGACTGGAGACCGACGCATTAAGCGTGTTATCTCGACTGGCCTCAGCATGTTCAGCGTGCACGACGTCCGCGAAGGATATGAAGCTGAGTCGACGGTGATCGTTGGCGTCGAGACTGCCGTAGGTACTCCCTGCCTCCTCGTTGTTGCCCAGACCTGCGGGTGGTAGAGATGTGGCGGCTGCAGGCGTGAGTTCGCTGTGAATGTTTTCCTCGACGGGTGAGGTCATGGTTGAGGCTTCTGGTGAACCGCTGACTACGATAGCGGCGGGTTGGTGCGCGGCATGCATCACGATCTCGACATCGGAAGGATTGAGCTGGTTGTCAGTAATGGCTTCGGTGGATGCGTCGAGGGCGGAAGGGATGTGGTCTTCGATCTGGATGTGGATTGGTATGTGGGTTGTGGCGTCTTCTGGTGGAGGGACGCTTTCTTGAACGTTGCGTTCGAAGATGGAGGAGGACGCTGGCTGTTTGGAAGGTTAGCTAGTAGATCTCGAGTTCTAATGACTTAGAGCTGCATCATTGGATGTAATCGTAGCTGTCGAACGACGGATTCCGCATGCTTAGATTGCGGCGAGCGCTTCAGGCTTACAAAATCTGGAGAGACCAAAACCTACCGAATGCATCCTTGGGGAAGGGGACCTGAACTGTCTAGTGGGCGACGCAGTCGCTGAAGTCGACCTCGGCGTAGAAGCTGGGTTACCCATTGATACCGGCGGAGCGATAGGTGTGCGCAAATCTGCTGGAGGCATTCTAGTCGCTCCAGTAGCCATGGGCTCTGCTTCGCCTGTCTGATTGAATTTCTCGGTCTTCTTTGGCTGGTCAAACAAGCGTCGCTTGCTCTTCGTTGGATCCACGTTGTTGTCTTGCGTCTCTTCTTCGCCTTGGTGTTCTCGCGCGTCTTCAAACGATTCCTCCACCTGGGAAGTCTCGTGCGCTATCCGCGTGGATGGTTGAAGGGGGCTCATCGCAAAGCCAGTTCTTCCTTGGAACGTACACGTGGTCTCCGAGAGGTTTTGCGGTGTTGCTTAATTGATCGACTACCAGAAAAGGATGCGAGCAATACAGCGAGTCGGCTATCGCTCCAAGATGTATTGGGGGACTTGATCGAGAGGGCTCCGGAATAGCTGCTCACCCCCAAGGTATGATTCTATATGCACCAGATCTTGGATAGCGGCAATGCAACCCTGAATGCGAGATCCTGGCTGACGTAGAGCTTCTTGTCCGTAGACGCGGAGTCGGTTAGGCCAAGTGGAGATAGCAGGACGGAAGATGATCGACAACTCGGGACGAAGCACAGGAATGCCAATTGCTCTTAAGTCATTACAGGTGACTGAGACCTTGGGCGAGTATAGATGTGAGCGAAGTCACTCTCGCAACGTGGAATGGAGCTGTTCTGAGCATTCATCGCACGGCAATGGTTGGTTGGCAGACTAGGTACCTACGTTACCTAACTTGTTGCAGATGACTTGGACCCTGAGATTGAAAGCCGATGACGACGTTTTGCTGCCCATCTCCTGAATACGAATGTACACGCAACCATCAAGGAACCAAGTATAGGGGCCTCGAGGGATCCAATGTCCGACACATGCAAGCACAGCACGCGACACGTCTATGCACTCAATAGTCGCCATCTATAAAGATCCAGCTAGACGCTGTGTATGCTGACTATCATTCACCTTTTCGATGATCCGCTCAAACGCTATCATAGAGATGGATTACTGCCACAACGGCAAGCATAGCCACTTCAATCAAGGAAGAACTTCTTGTACTGTGCTTTTTCCTTCTCCGCGCGATCTTTGGCCCGCTTCTTCACATCATTGAGCTCCTTCGTGATGGCAGCGTCGCCGGGTACGCATTTCAATGCCTCTTGCAGGTCCTTGACGGCTTCATCCTCGTTCTTCTTGTTCTTCCGCGCCAAGCCTCTGCGGTAGTACGCCTTGCCTTTGTCTGCGTCTGAAACACCTTCAACCTCTATGGCCTTTGTGGCGGAGCTAATAGCCGTGTCGAAATCGTTGAGCTTGATAGCCATTAATGCCGAATTGTTGTGGAGGGCGAATTTCAGGCTGGTGACTTGTTTCGCCAACTCCGGTGAGTCGCCTTCCTGAGGTTCAGTGTACTCATACAAGTACCTCAACCCTTTCTCGTACTTCTTCATCGCCAGCTTCGTATCAGCTGCCTTGAAGGCTTTACTACCCATATCTTTTAGGTCTGTCGCAATCTTGACGATAGCCTGGCTCGTCAGCTCATCGCCCTGGTCTTCTGGGAAATCTTCGTATGGGTCGCCCGTCACATCTGGCTGTCTTGCAGTACACTTTTCGTAGTCCTCACCAGTGAGCTCGCCGCAGTCTACGGTTTCCGTTAGCCTGCATGATTTAGCACCCTGAATGACATTGACCTACCAGCGATGGTCACTTCTGCGCTAGGCTTGTCACCATTCTGTGTCTTCAGGCTCTCGATCTCGCGAACTATGCTTTTGCCATTGAGTACCTCGCCGAACACAACATGCTTGCCGTCAAGATGAGGCGTGGGAACGGTGGTTACGAAGAATTGCGAGCCGTTGGTTCCTTGCTTTGCGTTAGTCCACGCCGGTTGACCCTCTTTCTAGGATAGACGTACCAGGGCCTGCATTTGCCATGGATAACAGGAATGGCTTCTCGTGCTTAAGCTCGAAGTTCTCATCGTCGAATTTCTCGCCGTATATTGACTCGCCGCCAGTACCGTTACCGGCTGTGAAGTCTCCTCCCTGAATCATAAAGCCCTTGATTACTCGATGGAAGACAGAGCCCTTGAAATGCAGAGGTTTGCCGCTCTTGCCTTCGCCCTTTTCGCCCGTGCATAATGCGCGGAAATTTTCGGCGGTCTTGGGCACAGTGTTGTTGTACAATTCGAAGGCAACCCTGCCGGCGTTGCGAGACCCTATACGAATGTCGAAGAAGACGCGGCTGTTTTCTGTCGAGGACACCGTTAGCATGAAATATTCTGGTGCTGGGTTCAAACTCACTGGGAGCTCCGGACGCCATGGTGAAGGTGTTAAGAGTAGGATAGTAGAGAGATTGAAGCGTCGACCAGCGTGAAGCTCAGTGAGAATCTACAAAGTTGGTGTAGAAAAAGAGCCCAATCTCGGTGAGAGAGTGCGCGGCTGCTGTTTGCGCCTTGAACCTTCTGCAAAGCTGACGGGAAGACTTGGCGAATGTGGGGTCGAAAGTGGGATTAACGCACGGAGCTCACGCCGCCGATCGCTAGGTTAAGGTACCTACCTATACCTTGCGTGGACGCGACATGGCCGGGAGATGGTCAGGAACATAAACCTTCTATCAAAACCTTGTCTTGACCGTGTCGCGTGGTGCTAGCGTCATGAAGGTTGCATCTTGACTTGCTAGCACGGCTGGCATAGTTTCCAGACGGAGTGTGTCTGCTGAAGATGCGGCCTGCTTGAGGTAGACAAAGATTGAGTGGTACAGGGAACAGCATCTCTGTCTCTATAGACTCGTTTTGATGAGCAAATCGTATTGCTTGACAAAGTAACAGGTCCGCCACCAATACTCGTGACTGGCGGCCGTTTGAGTAGACCTGTAACGCCTCGCTAGACGAAATGTGCAAAGAATATCCCTCTTCATTCAAGAAGCTCTGCAGGTATCTCGTACTCCTTTTTGATCTTCCGCATTTGACCAATCAGATCCTCGACGCTCATATCCTCAGTGAACATGCCTTTTGACAGCTGTGCGCCTTCCATGTCCGACTTAGGGGGATTTGTCTCAATCTCCAGCGTTACCTGCCATCGTGTCAGCGATCGAGACTGGAAAAGAACGGCGCTTGATGGTGAGCAATTACCACGCCGTCCTCGCAAAGAAAGTCGACACCCACCGGTCCATCGTTGACTAGTGCCACGTCCATCATGGCCTGAAAGATTCCGTCTTTGACTTTGTCGGCATCATGAAGCTCTTGGACTTTCTTGAAGAATGCCGTATACAGCTCGCGTGCCTTGTCGCCGGCTGCTGACTTGTGAAAGTCGGGCTTGTTGCCTTTCTTGGTAGAAGCAAGCAGTGTAAATTGAGACACTAATGACTGTTAGCGGATAGCTCTGACGAAGGACAGTGAGTATGATAATACCACACAGCACTTCTCCCCCAATGTCCATAACGTTCTGCTTCCACTGCAAGCAAAAGATTTAGTAGGAAGTTTCGGAAGTAAGGATGGCATCCAACGTACTTTGCCCCCGTCTTCATCATCCCACATCTTTAGCTTCAGCACTTTCGATGCCATTGACTCCGCATCTTTGATAGTGTCATCCTTGCCGACACCTGCCAGGACAAGCAAGCCTTTGCCAATGGTAGAGATCAACTGGCCGTCGACCGTGACTGAGGCTGATTTGACCCGCTGGAGAACAGCTAGAGGCAACGTTCAGTATCGAGCACCCACGGTTGCACATGACACGTACTCTTCATACTATGCGGAGAGAATGGCTATCCGGAGAATGTTTTGAGGTATTCATGCAAGTGACACGAACCCGCCATTAGACGTGATCTCCGTGATCTTCCCAAAGCCCTGATCCCAGCAGTGAGACTCCACAACTGTCAATGCACGTGAAGCAGATAGTGGGCATTACCTCATTGACGCGTGAGATGCTCCGTCACGAAATGACGTGTCGGATGTTGGAGGAATTGGTGTCTTTCAGCAGAGCGGATCGATTTGGTGCAATTACGGGATCATCCCGCCGTGAGAACTACCTACGGTACCCCCAGACGCTTGGAGCTTGGCGCCCGTGATACGGCATGCCAAACACCGCCCATTGCCTATCACAACTCTCCGCATCCGCCCACAATTGCAACACGGCCTCGAGTCGCACGATCACAGGGTTGCCTAACTGGACATTACCTCCAGCCGGCTCTACCTCTACACTACATTTGCTCCATCACCGACGCGACACCTCCGCGACAACAGACACGAGGCTGGGCACAACTAAGGGACAATGGCTGCACGAAAGCTCCAGAACGAAGTAGACAAATGCTTCAAAAAGGTCACCGAAGGTGTGGCAGCCTTCGAGGGCATCTACGATAAGATACAGACTTGCGAGAATGCATCACAGAAGGAGAAACTGGAGGACAATCTGAAAAAGGAGATCAAGAAGCTTCAGCGGCTGCGTGATCAGATCAAAGCGTGGGCGCAAACGAACGATATCAAAGACAAGAAGCCACTGCTTGACCAGCGGAAACTGATCGAAACCGTGCGTTGTACCCGGAGGCGCTATTGGATGGCAGGAGTACTGACGTGAGGCAGCAAATGGAGAAATTCAAAGCAGTGGAGAAAGAGATGAAGACGAAGGCCTTCTCGAAAGAAGGGTTACAGGCGTCCGCGAAGCTAGATCCGAAGGAGCGGGAGAAGCTGGATCTTTGTAATTTCCTGCAAAGCATGCTTGATCAGCTGGAGCAGCAGATCGAGGCTCGGGAAGCGCAGACCGAAGCGATGCAGGCTGGTGTCAAGAAGGGCAAGAAAGATACTGCAAAAGCTGACCGAATTGCAGAGCTCGAGAGGTCAACCGAGAAGCACAAGTGGCATCAAAATAAGCTAGAACTGCTGTTAAGAGCCCTCCAAAATGGTGGCGTGGAGTCGGATCAGGTCAAAGAGATTGAAGAAGGGATCAAGTACTACGTCGAGGAGAACGAGAGTCCAGAGTTCCAGGACGACGAGAGTCTTTACGACGATCTGAATCTGGAGGACGAAGAAGAGATGTACGGCATGAACAACGACCTGGACAAGGTATCGTCACAAGATGCTCAGTCGGTGCAGGAGGAGCCTCCAGAAACAGAGACCCGACCCGTGGCTGCCAAAACAAAATCTGGATCGATATCAGACGCACCTGCACCTGCCGCGAGGAGACCGTCGACACAACTCAAGTCACCCTTACCAACTCTTGCCATACCACACACACCCCTACCTCTTCCTAGCGTGACGAATAGTGCTACCACAGTAAATACTATGAAACCTGCGCCCATACCCCAACGGGCTCCAGGCGAGCCCTTGAAGTACGCATCTGCAGCTGCGGCTGCGGCTGCAAGTGACAGGAATGGAGTGGGTATTGCGCCGCTACCTCCTCCACGAGCTTCAAATCAAGAACCGTTGGGACCCCCTGGACTCTCGCCTTTGCCAATACCTGGGACGAAACAGAGTGCCACGACTTCGCCAGCGGCAGTTTCAGCGGTACCCGTTACACAACAGCCTACTTCACCTGCATTGGGAACGACCGATGGGGTACAATTACCGGCCAGCTCACCAGCACCAAGCCACTCCATTGGGG
>Ga0160429_1002263_pt1 | contig 10249 bp, 10 predicted proteins | sample SolpanmetagenomR_FD_108199 | JGI IMG/M metagenome (GOLD analysis project Ga0160429, IMG submission 108199) | Solar panel surface microbial communities from Lawrence Berkeley National Laboratory, California, USA - R | ecosystem: Engineered > Built environment > Solar panel > Unclassified ... | reverse complement strand
TTTTTTTTTTTTTTTTTACTCCTTTCCGTTGGGGGAGTACAATCACCCATTGTCCGCAGCGCCAACCATGACCGTGTCGTCAGCGTCAGCGTCGCCGTTGCCATCTCTCGTAAACGACTCCTCGACCGCGCCATCGCCTGTCACGTCATTGTCAAGATCTTGATCGTCACCGCCTTTGCCCTCGTCTTGCGCATCTCTCTCGCCATCGCCATCGCCATCATCCAGAGTCTCCACGTCCGCCAACATGCTCTTCCTCTTCTTCAACGACGCCGGCCCCGCAGACGCCGCGGGGCTCCCGCGAAAGAGCGACCTACGCACCGGCGTACCACGCCTGCTAGACCTGGAGCCAAAGGGCCGTCCGGGCTTGCGCTTTGACGCCGCTGCCGCGACGGTGCCGGGCAGAGGCGGGAACACCTCGAAGCGAGTCGCCGGGATCGCGTTGGCGAGCAGTCGTTGCTTCTGCGGCGAGACGGAGGCGGGGCGTGTGATCGGGAGGTCTTGAGAGGACGCGGTGCTGCTTTGGCTGTTGCGGAGCATTGGTGCGTAAGGGATCATCGGACTGTCGGCTTCGCGGAAACCCGCGGCCTGAGAGGCTGCGCGGGCGTCGCCGTCGTCGAGAGCGTTGTTTACGGCGAAGGCAATCTCGTTGGCTTCGGCGGCTTCCTGAGCCACGGTTAGTTGCACGCCTTCCTCGGGCACGGCGAGGTTCCCTTCTTCGTCGCGTTGCACCATTGCGTGGATTTGCGGGCCGGCTCCGTTGTCGTAGAGTGACGTGTCTCGACCCATTACGTACGGCGTCCAGATCAGTGCGTCGGGGTTGATCTTCATGTAACCCTTCTTCTTGTGGTTTTCAATGTATTGTTGGAAGTATGGATGATCCAGCCGCAGAGCATATGTCTTCGTAACGGGATCTCTGACTAGCGCGCGCAACCCTTCAAGGGCACAGACAATATCGTCAGCAGTCATGCCCGTCCGGTCGGAGATATCGACAATACTGATTGCGTCCTTCTGCTCGAGAAGATGTATACACATGGTCAATCGCCAGTAGCTCCGATAGGACACCAAGCCCATGTCGGAGAGTGGTTTCTCCGGAGACCCAGTCTTCTTCTCGTTGCGTGTAAGAAGGTAAGAAAACTCAATCAGGAGCTGTCCGAAGCCGCGGCGCTGATGTATGGGCAAGACCAAAATACAGCTAACGTTGTTAAGACTGCTAGGCCGCTTTTCCTTGGAGAAGTACCCGACAAAGTGGCAACCGTACTCGTCGTTCTCAGTCATGACGTAGAACAGGAAAGGCTCGACGTCGTAATAAAGCGTTTTTGAGCCAAGGAAGAGTTTTGCCAGAAGACACAGATTTTGACAGTACACAGGGTTCTTGCGCCCATCAACTTCGAAGAAGGAGAATGCTCCATCTCGGTAGATTTCATCACCAGGTGGGTGCTTTGCAGGGCATTTGAGCTACGAAGCTTGCGTTAGTGTGTGATGGAAACCGATCGTGAAGAACTCACCTTGTGTCGCCAAGCAACGAAGTCAGAGTTCATGTACTTCAGACAGAACTCGCAAATGTAGAGAGTCCTGTTACGGGAATATTCTTCGGGGTAAGGAGCTGCGTGCCATGTATCAATCTCATATCCACCGAAACTGATGCACTTGATCTTGCTTGGGGGACCCGAGGCTTTGTTCAGAGGTTTTGGACCCTCTGCAGCTTGGCTTGCCTCCACCCGGGCCCTCCATTCTTCTTCCGCTTTTTGGCGCGCGTCGTCGAACTTTTTCCGATCCGCTAGCTGCGGAAAGGTTTTTGTAGTGTCCGCCTCAGCCTCTGTCAATATCCCACCATAAGGCTTTGTCTTCGTGTCGTCGATGTCGCGATCCTGGAAAGAATAGAACGGCGCGCTGAAAGTGGTAGCTGGTATCGAAGGATAGTGCTGATATTGCACGACTGGCGCGGTGTCCTCTTGCTGCGCCCTCAGAGCGCGTCGCGCTCGGTCGCGATCTCGTCGTTTTTGCTTCTTCCGCTCGTTGTCCAGGTTGAGCAACGCAGCTCGACCTACCTTGAGAGCTATTACGAACTTATCGCGAGAGTCCTCCACCACACGTGCAGACGCCATTTCGACTTTTGGAGGTAGACGCAAGCGTGTGCGCCCCTTAGGCGAGGGAGCTTGTTCTACATCGGATTCCAGCATACTGGTCGGTCCATCCTTTGGGCCGAGTACACGGTCAAAAAGATTTGCACCTGTCTCCCTACTTTGGCTTTTTTTCTGCCTCTTCACCGAAGTCGTTGGCTGATTATCCGCGCTTTCGTCTGATTGCTTACGCTTTCTAAGCGCTCTCGAGCCATCCATGGGATCGTCATCGAGGATCAGTTTGCTGAAGACCGAGTGCGAACCGGGTTTGACGATGCCCTTTTGTGGCGGAAGAAGATCACGAGCAATCTTGTTTACAGAGGATGTCCGACGAGCAGCTGCCACGATCTCAGGCTTCTCGGGTTCTATGTCATTTTCGACACAACCCGGGCATCGCCAATCTTCCGCATCTAGGTGGCGAGTTTTAGCTTTAAGATCATAAAGCCAAGGACTTGTGCACATACCTTCATCTGCGCGGAGTGAATTTCCATCTCTGGCGCATTGCCGGTGTGCTACATCGGCCTGTCAAAAAAGAACTCAATGTTATTGTCAATCTGATTCCACTCACCATTGTCTCCGCAAGATGCGCAAGCAAGATATTCCTCAAAGTCCTCGCTTGGGTCGTTGGACTCATCCTCGCCGCAAAATCTGAACCTGTCAGCTCGTGAACTCCGTCCAAACATTTCTTCTTCAACTGACATGCAACGGTTCGGATCCAAGACCTCAATCTCAGCCTCCACCTCTTCGTCACCGTCCCCTTCCCACTCTGCCTGTTCAGCTTCGCTAGATCCTGACTCCGATGCTTGTAGTGCTTCATCTTGTGAACCATTATCACGAACAGCCTTTTGGCCTCCTCTTCTTCTTTGCCCTCTAGTCTTTGGTGGTGCGCTGTCTTCCCAAGCAGATTCGGCTTCTGAGTGTGCCTCCTCCTCTTCGTCGTCGTCGTCGTCTTCTTCTTGAGCTGCTCTCTCTGCCGGCGGTGAAGATACTCCAGGAGAATATTCGCCGACATTTGATGGCTCGCTGCGTTCTGTCTCTTGCTCGGCTTGTTCGTCTTGCTGTTCGCCTTCAGCCGCGTCGTCCATCAATGATTCGCCGTTTGTGGTGATCGCTGCTGGCTTTCCGGTTCGCGAAAAGAGGTTGCTGAGCATGCCTGCCATTCTAGTAACTTGCGAAGATCTCCGTCAGGCGGTAAGAAGGCTCTCTTTGAACGATTGTCGCTCCGATGCCTCACCACGGTGTCGTTCCCACGACCAGCAAAGCTGGTTTTACAACTTCGCAATGGCGCTTAGAAGGTCGGCGCATCTAAATCCACGCCATACAGGTTGTCGCGACGCATCGCCTAGTGTTCTGTATAGTTGCGGCGCATGCCAGTTTGGAGTCACTCAAGGTTGTCTCTTGAATGTCGACCTTTTCGCGTCGATGCCAAGCACTTGGAGAGCCCGACGGATTCCAGAGTCTTGCAGGAACTCGATATGCTTGGAACGAAATGTATACGACAGAAATTCGTCGTGACGACGCGTTGCCCATGTGTTGACTTTCCAAGCGTCGCAGTTACTATCACTTAGGAGCACCCCCCGCATAACCACACCGGCGCAATCCGAACGCGGAAAGGCACCCGACACTCGGACGGCCTCTTTGACGCTGACGCTGAAAGCCATTCACAATTGCAGCGCATACACACATTCACCGCAAGACCTCGCTCAAACATGCCCGTTCCCTTCGAAGCGCTCCTCCCCTATGGAGTGATGGCCATCGTACGTGTCCGGCCAGCCCACCCTCGGGCCTAGTACGAGTAGAAACAAGAGAATCTGACACAGTCCATTGCGCAGATGTTCGGCGTCACTGGCTTTGGTCTGACGGCTCTTCGCACAGCCAACAACGGTGGAAAGAGACAGAGATACGCAGTTGGACAATGGGATAAGGTGAGTCTTTGGAAGGAACTGCTTGGGACTCGTCCGTCATGAGGGATCATATGGCTAACTGCGCACTGTAGCAAAGTACGACATTCCCTTACGGAGACTCGTAATGTTGAAAGACTACTCACACACGGTAGTGATGGAGCGCGATAGACGACTTACTGGCTACCTACGAGGACAAACGGATCAGGTCGAAGCACCGGCTGGTTTCGAGGTGTCGAATCCCTGGAAGGTATGACTGGAGTGGTGCTGCTGTCTATATGCGTGAAGCAGGAACTAACAGTTTTGCAGGTCGAATTCCTTCACAGATAGTCAGTGGCTAGGCATGTGTGTATTATTGGCGTTATGTAGGCTATGGGTTTCAACTTAAGTGATCATGGTGTTCCAGAGAGCGAAAGAGAATAGTTATTCCTGCTGGTACCTTATGGACGCTGGCTTTGATGTCTGTGCCGCGCAACGCCATACCAAGTGTCCATGTCATCGTCGTGCTATTGTTGCTGATCTCATTCTTTCTCGAAAGCTCTATGTCTTGCTATGTACTACACACGCCATTGGGTATGTGCGTTACAAACCCAAATGTACAGGAGGAAACAGTCCGTGGGAAGTCTGACCTCGCTTCTCATAGTCCAACACTCTACACCACCGGCAGCGATACCCTAGCCTTGACCCGCGAAGCGAGAGAATAAAAATATATACTGTACAGTCTATTCCGAATAACCTTTGTAAGAACGCAACCCTAGCGCCTAGCGAATCGATTTAAGAGGGCATCTTAAAAGCCCTCCTTTTCAACTCCCACCCAGTGCGGCGAGATGTTACTCAACATCATTGAAACTTGTTGCAGGAGGGGGAGGCAGGTCTTGGAGCGTTGCATCTCCCGCATCCTCTTCCCCGTTCTCTTTAGCATCAGGAGAGTACACGAATCCTCTTAACCGTAACCACTAGCGTGAGCTATAGGGATCAGGCGCCGCTGTCGAACCCTGTCCGCCAGGTGCAGCACTTTCGGATTCGCCTGGCCGTTGAATCGGGGGCAGATGCGGCGTGTTCGCGGGGCTTGACATGCGCCCTCGCTGAGACGCGCTGCTATGAGATGCGTATTGAGGGGGTGCCGCCCCTCCACCAGGTTGTCCGTAGTATGCGTAAGGAGAAGGTGCTTGTTGTTGTTGCGGCTGCTGCTGTTGTTGTTGTTGTTGCTGTTGCTGCGGCTGTTGTTGACCTTGTGGCTGCTGGGTAGATCCGGGGCCACCGGCACCAGAAGCACCTTGATAGTTTGAGGGACCTGGGTAACCTTGATATGCCGGTGCCCCATATCCATAAGGAGCCACTTGTGATCCGTATTGCGGTTGTTGCGGGTGCTGCTGCTGTTGTCCCGGTTCTTGCTTGAACTGCTGCGCAGGTACTTGCCCGGCAGGTGTGAATGGTGACATAAACGGTTCACCGGGCTGCTGTTGACCTCGGTACGCGCCGGGTGGCATAGAATAGCCTTGTGAATACGGATTGTAGCTTTGCGCATATTGGTTGGATTGAAAGTTGAACGGCGCAGCTCCTCCATAAGGCGTAGATGCCATCGCAGGGTAACCCTGCGCGGCCGCGGTGCCTCCAGGAACGGGTGCATATGCTCCTGATGAGCCGTATGCTTGTGAAGTTGTGATCTGTCCTTGATAACCCAAGGCAAGAGAGTTTGCGGGAAAGGACCTTTGTCGCTTGTACGCCGGTTCGCCCCCTTCATTACCGCTCGAGTGGGATCCATAACTGCCAGTCTGAGAAGGAAGAGGACGAAGAGGTGTCGCTGGCGGTCCGCCTGGCTGCTGAGTGATGAAGGTACGCTTGCTGCTACTCGGGGTGAGCATGTAGCAAGGAAAGGTGAAGAGTAAAGACCTACGCTGCGTTTCTCGACTCCTTCCTCAGTCTCAATCGAACACCCTGGTCCGCGAATGAGCGCGAGAGAATGGTGGACTCTTTAACGCCATCCCAGTCCTTGGGACTTGCAACTAGGACCTGTCAGATACGACTCTGGAAGCAATGCAAACCACGCTTACCTTCGAATGCCTGAGAGGTAACCGATTTGAGAAACACGACATCGTTCTGCGATCTAAAAACTGTCAGTGCCGCGAATGCAGACTCGAACCGAGCGGTATTGACGTACGGTCGGTACTCGTAAAGGCTGAAGTGAAGCCGGAATTTGCCCTGTACACCTGCGGAAAGATCCCCAAATACGAAGTATCCGCCCTCTAGAAAGCACCGCAGTTAGCCTATTGCGCAGCAACGTAAGTTATCGGAACCCACCACTGTTGTTGAGGTCTTTCAGACGATGTAGCGAGGAGACTATTGAGCCATTCAATACTGGGCCGTTTGACGGGTTGTCGGGTTGTTTTGGTTGATCTCGTGTCCCTTCGTACAAGCTGCAGCAACAGAAGTAGTAGGGATTGTGAAGGAAGGAACTGCCCAATCGCGTCAGTCACGTAGGAGCGACCGCCACACAAGCAAATCTACTCACATGCTGCTGTTTTCGTACTCGTTGAGGACTTGTAACTGGACGATGGGAGGTGGATCTATTGGTTTTCGGTCTGTTGGAGGCCTGAGTTAGCAATCTCGAGATTAGACGTCAATCCGGTGAAACTCACCCTTCTCTTTGCCTTTGAGGACAACCTTTGCCCTTTCAGGTTCTTGCCTGATGGTGAGTCGATATTCGTCACTGTAGTTGCGCAGGCTCGTTAGCTGAGCCGGCATAAACTGCGAACGTTGATAGAGCATTGGCCGGAAAGCCATCGGCTGGCAGTTGCCGGCGAAGGTCTTCTGGTCCACAAGTGATGTACCCATGAAGCAGGCATGCATACATTTCCCTGGGTTGTAAGGAAATTGGGAAAACTCACGGTCTTAGCTGTTGCTGCTGTTGCGGTGGCCTGGGCTGTGGGACGCCCACAATATTCGGTGCGTTCATGAGGCCAAGTTTAATGGGGAGAAGTTTGGTAACAGTGGACTCTTGCGCGCAAAAAACCAGGTTCGAGTGAGTTTATATGCACCATGCAACCACAGGTGAGTAATCTTGAGAGGTTGGAACGATGGCAGAAGTTTCTAGCTTCGAGGAATTCCAGGTCCTTGTGAAAACGAAGGCAGTGAGATAACCTTGATGAAACCAGCGAGTGCCTTGGTGGTCGATTAAAAAGAAATGAATAACTTTTGGGAATGGATGCGCGGTTTTCCAGGTCTTTTCAGTGGCCCTCGAGTTGAAATCTCCCGTGAGACGTTTTTACCCGCCGTTTCAAGCGTTTTACTCTGCTCTCTGTGCCGTCGATGCACTCGTTTACAAGAGCGAAAGATGCTCTCGAGTACCGTGTTCAAACAGGTACGCGGCAGCAACTATGTAACTGCAAACGCAAAAGAACCCCGGCCGTCGAACGCCTGTTGAAGCGAGGAAACCCCAGGAAGACCTGATGGATGAATGTGCGTTGGCCTAGCGACTCTGCAACAATGTCACAATGATGTCAGTATGGCGTTTGGTTAGACTGAAACGTATTCGAGGTCGAAAATGAGGGGTAAGCGAACGCGCTTTTTGGGGGGCGAAGGCGACTGCTGGGTGTGCGTGTGTGTGCAATCTTCAAGATGGCATAGACTGACCGTAGAAGCGAGAGCAGCTTGTTTGTCGCTACCGGTGGTGATGAACAGATGGAGAGGCAACGTGTAGTACAGGTCGTTGCGTTTGTTCGCTTGGCGACGTGCTGCGGGCAAACAGACGCAACACCTGCAGGCAGCTAGCTAAAAGTGGGATGATGGAAGCACGCCGCGGGTATGTATGTGAGATGATGCGCGGATCCGGTAGCGGTTGATGGAAGAGAAACACCTTCTTCAGACCAGGAAAGAGAATGTCGAAGTTCTGGCGGGGGGGAGATCAAGAAGGAAATGGGAGTCTAGCACAAACTCTAATGACGCGCCGCGACAGGAGGATTATTATTGTCTGCCTCAGCAGCGAGCGGTTCTGCTGCTACTGCCAGAAGAAGCTCTCGAGGGCTCTCCCAGACATAGGAAAATCGCCGAGAAGCCAACCCTTCCGTACCGTTACCCTGGACGAGAATCTCAGACACAGGCTGGGGATGCCTGTATGATGCAATCCACGGGCGCCGTTCGAACTGACGCTCCTTTAAACTTGCTTTCCGACGAACTGGCCTGCTGCTGCTGGTATTATTACGGGGGGGATCTTCCGTTGCCAAGGTAGGTAGGCCTTGGTAAGACAGGAAAGACTTTGAGACTCGGGATTGGTAACGAAAGGGGGAGAGGAAGGTGAGCAACTCGCACGCGCACCGCACAGGTTGTCCCCCTTTTCGGCCGGCCGACGTCGCCGGCAGTTGGTACAATAAGTGGGCGAGTGGGTGGGAGGCCGGGCAAGTGATGAAGCAGCAGTAGTATCGACGAGAGTTTTCGGTGTGCGATTATTACGAGGCAAGTTTGAAAAGAGGAGCAGGGAAAAGGCGCAGAGCTGCTCTAGAGTAGTTGCTTTAACTCCAAAGTCTGAGCTGTGCCCACTGTGGCCCCTTTGTTAGCGCAGGATAGCACAGCACGCACAGCGATCAAATCGTGGTGACAAGCTGGCGCCCACCGCGAATGTACACGGACAGTACTACTGAAGCTAATACCGTCTGCCGCTGCTGCTCGAGCTGCGCGGGCTGCCACAATAATTGCAATAGTGATGCAGTAGTGTTGTCCAGAACTTGACCACAGAGTCGTGTTTCGTACGTAGTAGCTGCTGCGAAGTGACCTTTCGACGCTGCCGGCAAGCACGTACTCTCGGTGGAGTAGTGGGTGGCTTGCAGGGATTACGGCTCCATCAAGCCAAACCAGTCGCCGACTAGGCGAGCTTTGAACACCCCAAACTTCGTGAGTGAGAATCATGCTGCGTGTGTTAATAATGTGAGTTGTGTTTACCCCGTCTACTCGTCTCCTTCCCTCTCCTTCCATCATGATCGGCCTCAGAACATTGACGTTGGTGCCTCTGTGATGTCAAAGACTCCCGCAGGCTTACGAGCATGGCACTTCACCTCGTGCACGATAGCTGCCGGAGCCATGATGGTTGAATTTCGGACTTACAGTCGTCATGGAAGACGCAGTTACTCGACACGTAGCTAATGGTCCCTGCATGACACCGTTGCCCTTGTATGGGTGGGAAGCCCGCAAGTCTTGTACTCCCGCTCGATTGGTTGGAGCGTTTGCTAGCAGCTTTTGATCATCACTCTTAGTCCAAGGCCGAGTGATCGTCACCACGATCGCGCGCAGAGTCCTGCCTGGTCTTTGGTGGTGGTGGTGGTGGTGGTGGTCTGACGGGAAGGATGTCATTTCGTGCGTCGTTTTGCATACTGGACTGTTCGCTCTGCCCTCTCGATCGTAGTGGTTGTCTGCTTACCAGCGGGTGGCAGGTCACGAGACCATTAGTTCATGCGGGCTGGCAGTTTGTGTGTGACTGGCAGCCTGGCGTGCGTTTGCCCTCGCCCTCGTGGCTGGATCCAGCACCGGTGACCCAACGCCGCGCGGGCTACTGCACCTGGCCACACCCATCACAGCAGGCAAACAGGGAACCGACATCACACCTGCCGCTTGCCTCTGCTCCCTATGACGTGGATCCTTGGACAGAGAGACGGAGAGAGAGAGAGAGAGAGATAGAGAGAGCCGCCCTGTGGATCACAAAAACAGCTCAACGTTAATGGTGCCGTACCTAGCTACCTATCATCGAAAGCCAAAACGATGGACGGGCAGATGGATGGGCAGGAGACCATTCGGAATTTACACCGGGCCTCGACGAAGCTCGTACGTGTCGAGTGCACAGCGAGAGGCTACTACTAACTTGATGTGGAGCTGCACCTTCTGCTTGCTTGCTTGCTTGCTTGCTTGCTTACTCGCTTACTGCGTACGCCGTGATTACTCGAGGACGCCCGGAAACAAGCAGGCAGCCACTAGGGTTACTGGAAACTACTCCACACCCACCTCGCAGACCGCCCCTTGCGATCACGATAAAACGGTCACCGACTCCTTTCATATTGGCCCCTAGTTGACCGAGGCTGTTTCGCAGCGTCTGTGAGTGTGCATGTGTATGTGTGTGTGTGTGTGTGTGTGTGTGTGTGTGTGTGTGTGTGACTGAATGAATAATAACTGACTGACTGACTGACTGACCGAATCATGCCTGGCGACTCTCACACGCGGTTGGTGCTTGCCTTCCGGGCTTCG
>Ga0160429_1002262_pt1 | contig 10251 bp, 11 predicted proteins | sample SolpanmetagenomR_FD_108199 | JGI IMG/M metagenome (GOLD analysis project Ga0160429, IMG submission 108199) | Solar panel surface microbial communities from Lawrence Berkeley National Laboratory, California, USA - R | ecosystem: Engineered > Built environment > Solar panel > Unclassified ... | reverse complement strand
TAAATCGGATGCGGAGCTGTCCTTCTCCGCCTCCATCAACTCCATATCATGACCATCAGGTACAGGGTTATTAATGCCGTCGGAACGAATCAATATCTCCAAACCTCAAAGACATCCGACTCCTCTGATACTCCTAGAAGGGACCGGTGTAGTATGAATGCAATGCCTAGTATTTGGACCATCCATTCACCTCCTCCAACACCTCACAAACAGCTGCAAAGTGCTCGTCCTCAGCCTCTGCCTCCACGACCATGAGCTTCTTGTTCGTAGGCTTCTTAACATCTTGACCATCCGGATAGTCAACCATCATCGCCTCCCACTCCATCGATTCCTCGCCCGCACGATCCCAAGCTTCTTCCAACTCCTCCATTTCCTCGTCGTCGGTGGCGTCGACCATGTCATCGAACGCCGCAATCGCATCGTGGTATTCGTCCATGGACTCGATGATGTCGATGTCGTCGACGTCAGCACCGTAGTCTTCCATGGCTTCGACCAGTTCGTCGTATGCGTCCCATGCTGCGCCCCATTTCCTACGGGCCTCGTCACCAGCCTGCGTGGGTCAGCTATCGTTCGCCTTCACGATGATCGAGCAGGGCAGAGCACTTACGTCTTCGGTGAGAGTGAGTTCGTCAGCACTGCTGGTAGGCTTGATCATAATGGGTACAATTATGTTGCCGTTCGTGGGGCCCAGTGACTGTTGAGTAGCTTGGAAGTCGATGGAAGCGTTGGTAGACATGGTTACGATGGTGATGAGGGTTACTTGAGGGTTGATGAAGGTAGTTGAATGCGTTGCGAGGCTTTGAATGAATCGTGAGGAATTTGAGCGTTGTAGTGTGTGGGAGGTAGATGGGAAGATGGAGAGAAGAAAGAGCGGCGAGTCAAAGGGTTTTATCTGTGCGATTGGGGCAGTGCAAAAGATTTTTGAGGTGGTTGGGGAGGTGGGTGCGAGTCTGGAGGTTGAAGAGGAAGTTGGTATGTGCTTAGTGAATGGTGAATTTGGTCGCTCGCGGACATTCACCAGATTCGAGAACGAGCGAACTTCCTCAGATATGCCCAGCTGATCATAGTAGGTCTAGACACTCGACCAACAGCTGGCAATAGGCGCCCTGAGAACCATTCGTGTAGCGTTTAGGAAGACGGGTCGAAGGTTTACCAGCGTTGCGCGAGGGTGCTTGGAGGCGTTCCAGTCACCATGTAGTTGAAGAGATGTTCTGCACGGGGTACAGCGCAGCATTGCAAAGACCGTATCGGGTTTGTAGTAGAATTCTTGGGAAACTGGCGATGTCCGTACAAGAGCATGTATTCCCTGTGGGAAGATGTCGCGCGACCTTACCTCGAGAGCTTCGGTGACTGCGAGAACGAGGACACACTTCTCGATTGAGTCGACCATGCACAGAACGGACTCGACGTGGTCACTGATCAACGTCGCGAGAAGCTAGCGAGCAGTGTACAAAAGCTCGTCAATGCACTTCGTGGAGGGGCTGAGACTCAGACACAATGATTCGATCACGGCTCAAAGCAGTCAAGAAAGACTGTACAAGAACTCAGCCTGTGGTTTCGTGCTCCAACCATCGAAGAACGAAAATCGGCTAGTCGCTGACTGCTCGCCTAGTAAGTCACAGATGCTCTCCAAGTCCAAGACCTTGCGTATATATTGTCTGCCCACAGTTCTGCTACAAGCGGGCCACTGTTTCGAGGGAGCAAAGGCCTCCGGCCGCCTCACACTACTGCCCCAGACCTCAGAACGTTACTTGGATGCTCTCATCGCTGCGATACAAAAACCAGCCGGCTACTGCTCGCTCAGCTAGTGATGTCGTAAGATTATCGAAGATACCGTCCAACAACCCAGGACATCGTCCTTCACCGGAGTCTCTCTACAGGGTCAAAGCTGAGGCGCTTGTAGATGCTTCCGTATAACTGTCTAAGGCTGCCACGTATTCCTATGTGACAGTTCTCCTACATTGTCAGGATAACCTTCCTGCTTGTCGTTTCAGGCTGGCCGTCACAGATTATCGTGCGAGCACTGACATCTTGATTATACGATCAGTTAGCCTGTAGGTCAGAGAACGATCACACGGTTGCTATTGCCTTGCAGATGCCTCTGGCTGCCACGTCTCATCACTTGACTGCTCACGCATGTCATTCGTATGGCCTGTATCTCCCGCCAGCGGCACCTTAGTGAGTGCATTGAGTTTGTAGGCATTGCAGTCCAGAAACTCACTTCCAGTAGAAGCTCTATCCTATGCCGCGTTCGAGTAGTCTGCGACAGGGGGATATCAAGAGGGGAAGACCTAGGGAAGTGGGCTAGCATAGTGTTCTGTACACTTACACGGAAGCCAGAAAGGCGCCTTGCAAAATTCACCATTCTTCAAGATTCGCCTCCAGTCTGCCATCAAGTTGCTTGGACTCTGCCGACCACTATCCGAGATCTCGTATCCACCGAATCTGACATGGCCTAGGGACCCTGCCTCAATCCTTCTTCGACCACATGTCTAGTGAACCCGCTCTCTTTCTCAATCTCCCAAACACAGACATATTGCCTGGATTCACCGAAGCGCGAAATCTGTGAGAATATACGAGGCTTTCGCGATCAAAGCTTTGAACTCGCTGTACAAGCGGCCCAGTGAAGTGTTGTGCTACCGTTAACGTTTGTGTATGATCATCGCTGGTGTTAGTCAGCTGCTGTATCAACACCCCCTATTTTGAACACCGAGTTTACGCGACCTCTTATTTCGTTTGACCCGCCTCCGGAGCTTCGAGGACAACCGAACTCGGACATCATCTTCCAGGTTGTGAATCGACAACTACTACGACAACATCGCTCACGCGTTGCATTCCAAATCGACAATGGCACCACGCTTACTCCGCAATTCAGCGTTCGCCCTCATAGCGACGGCCGCTCTGCTCCTGCTGCTCACTCATGGTGTATCCACTGAGGCCGTGGTGGCTACAGATCTCGAGAAGCCATTCTCTCCAGTGAGTGACCTCGACATCACCACCAATCTCTACGCCATCTTGAACAGCTCAACGAAAGCCCTCATCACCACGCATCACCTCTATCCCCGCGATCCTCCTGCCGAAGCCTCCCCCGATGACCCTCTAGCCAGCGTCACCGGCCGTGCCGACCTGTGGACCAAACACCAACGCCGCGGCTTCGACTTCTACTGCGCCTTCTACAAGCCCTCCAAGCTCGTCCCCCAGTCCCGCTGGAACAACATCGCCGACCTAACGCGCTACGGCTGGCAAAAGGCCGAAGACACAACTAACGCCGCGGAGCTGTCGTACAATTTCCGCACCATGTGTGGCAAGCTCGGCTGCTCGACTGGTAACGCTAGACGCGTTGACTGGGAGCACGAGGGTACGTGGGTCGGCGACAACGGCGTGAAGAACAATCCGACGGGTGGGGATTATGTCAATATATTCAGTCCCTCGGGCGTCAATGGAATGATTGTGGCGTGCTGGAATAGGAGTCCGAAGTCGAAATCGGCGGAGACGTCGGGGCTGGTGGTGCCGCCGTTGAGTCGGTGGTCCGATGTCGCGTATCTGCAGTGGGCGGATCAAACGAATTGGTTTAATGTGCGCCGGCTCAAGTATGTGGTGAGGAGCTCGGTGATCAACAAAGAGACGAAGTGGACGCTGAGGGAGGCATTTGAGCGGAGAAAGATGGTTTATGGGGGTTTCGCGGATGCGAAGGAGATCTCGATTGAGAGCGAGGAGGTGAGTCGATTCGACAAAGTGCCTGCGAAGATCTTCTAACAACGTCTTGTCTGGTCAGGGACAAGCCATCCTCGGTACACCGAACGGGCTCGGAGTCGCCTGGCTGCTTCTAGAGCGCAAGCAGAAACTCGGTAAGAAGATGGTCAAGACGGTCAAAGTGTTTACGGACGACGCTTGCGATACGTCGAGACTGAGTGGCAAGCCGGTTAGCAAGGAGACGTACAGGGAGTGGGAAGATAACACTGGCTGCCTTCCGAATGTGCTGTTTACGATGAAGAGCCTGAGGAACCCGCTGGATAAGCCAAGCTTCAATCCGAGTCAGGAGCAGGATGAGGAGGTGGAGGTGGGTGATGCACCGGATGAGCAGACGGAGCGCGCGGCGGATAACAATTGATTCAGTGGTTGTCATCCTTTGCTGTATTGGCGTTAGTAAAGGGTGTTATGGATTGATATCTTATCAGGCCAGCTCGATATAGCAAGTGTTTGCGAAGCTCGAGCTTTTCTCCTGACGAAGCGTGTGCGAACTCGTTGGCTTGTGGGCCGGACTAGCCCTGCTCTTTCTGGATCCTCTGCTTCGTCTGCATGCATAATCGGCCTGCTTTCAACCCTCAGTTACACGTGCCAGCCTTCAAAGCAATTGTCGTTAGATTCGCTTCTGATAGCTTCCAATCAATGTGAAGGATAGTCGGCGTACTGCATATGAGATGAATGCTAGTCTTCTCCTACAGAGAGCGCTAGAGGTGTAAATGTTGCCGCGCAGGAAGGCCGAACACCGCCAAATCGCATGCAAGCAACCACCGTACTACCTCCCTGATCCATTCCCACCCTATCCAGACGCCAACAGCACACGCTCTCAAAACCATGCTCCTGGATGCTGCCTAGTAAAATCCCTTTTCACCGCCTCCGCAACCAGTCTTTGGACCGTCACACCCGGGTGATAGTCATCCCACCAAGGACATCCAGCGCTATCACCTCCCTGACACGTCGCATTCGCAAAGCCGTAGTCACTTGGATGGTCCAGTACCTGGTTGAATATCGGCCACGTGTCGATAAGCGTAGAATTGATGCCAGGCTGCGTCTTGGTCCAGTCTACAAACCAAGTCAGAGCGCTGTTGAAAAAGTGGATGAGCTCCAGCTCTTGGGCGATGGAGTCAGTCGGGTGGGCGAGAACCTGCGGTGTGCGGTTGATTGCTGAAAAACCTGTCAGCCAGAGCTTGACCGGGAATTGAACAACGGGTGATTACGCGGAATGGTGAAGAAGATAAGATTCCTCGCGCCGGCGTTCATCAGACGCACAACTTGGGTGAAGTACTGTTGCGTTACGTTCTTCAGAATGTTCATGCCATTCGAAAAGTCGGGATAAAGCATGCCGATGTCGTTGATTCCGAACCAGAAGCTGAAGAGACTGTTATCCGCGGTCCACTTGCAGTAGTCCGTGCCTTTCTGGAGATTCTGGATCCAGGCATTGGCCTGATCAACGAAACACTGTACCTCGGGACCGTAAGGTGCAACGATGGTGCGGTCGACTGTCGCTCCGTTGTAGGCAAAATCATAAGATACTGTGACACTGGTGTTGAGGTTACCAAGCAATTGACCGACCCAGTTCAGACCGCCAGAAGAGGTTCCGCCCGGAAGTGAGGGGTTGCCAATAGGATACTGTGGGGAAGGCTTTCTGTCGTCAAATCGAAAATCGACCTTCGTATATGAGTCACCGCTGCTGTTGGTCAGTGGAGAAGAAAGCAGAGAAGTTGATAGTAAACTAACAAGTCAAACAGGTATCTGTTGATTGCGTTGAGGTTTGTAGAATTGATAGGTTCATCAGCACGAAGACGGAGGAAAGGCCGCACAGCGAGTGATTGTACACAGGTCGCGAACGCAACGATGATTATTATAGCGCTTGCTAAAGGAGTGCACGATTGCACGGAAGTTCTGCAGTTGGCCATCTTAGCAATTTTCGTCTTAGTAAGACTGTGGAGGCGGATAAAGCAACCAGCATCTGATCGCCTCGATGGGACTAATATCTCCTAGGAACGAAGATTTCACGCAAGCTCTTATGGTAATGCCTCAGAAAGTGCAGCTGACAGGATGTTATCCGGCAGACGAGGTCTCAAGCCCATAGTTAAAGCAAGGATGTCCGCTAGCAGTGGTCATTCGGTCTATACAGTAGAGACCGACGGGGAAAGAGACAAATAAGAGTGGCGGGTTGCTAGAGGTAGTTCCCACAGACGAATTAGAAAACGTGAGCAAGTCGGACAACCTGAGCAAGAGAAAGGTTGTACAGAAGAAACCAGAAAACGCAAGGTGGGAGAATGGAAGACAGCCATACCGTATGGGGTTTTACATCCCGTACTCAGGCACGCCAATAACCGGCGTGTCCTGCATGATCCTCGCCAGGTATTGGGATGTCTCATTCGTGGAGCAAGGATGTGCCAACAAGATAGGGTCCGTGATTGCGCTTGGGACAACTCAAGCTCTCTATGTATATAGAAGCTCATCAAAATGGCAAATGATGGTTCCGATGGACTCGCAACGGCAGAACGCCTGTGGTTGAAACAACGGCAAAGCTTTCAACAACGGCTGTTACGGTGCGCTGGTCAACAGGCATCTGATTGTGTTAACGCGCTGCTCGAATCTGGGAGCTGTCCTAGTAACGCCGTCGTTGATATCCTGATGTTGGGCCTGTTCCTCCATGCTGGAATAGTGAGCATGGCTTTGGGTGGTAGTGCATTCGAATGGAACATTGACCTCTAATAAAGCGTATTTACGGCATACCACTTGATGAGAATTGCCCTTCGGGGTTGGCTGTCTCCACCATGCTTCATACGGAATGCCTGTAGGACGCTCGCACACGCCATAGCGCTACCTTTCCGGGGCTTGACCCTCGGCCAAGCAGTGTCATCTGTGAGCTGAGTTGGTGCACTCGGTAGTGGATCAACCGTGCTAGATCATGATGCTATGCTTTCCTTGCACGTTGTAAGGAGGAATGAGCAGATAGGGTTAGTACGACGCAAGGAGACGCCGTCTTTGATGGTATGGAAGTGGTGGGAATACGACTTACAAAGGGCTGGACAAGCATCGACGTACGCAACACCCACATGACACGGCGTCAGTTAGTGCTAGCAGACAGATAGGGAAGGTCACTGCTACTTGCCCAATGTTCCTTCAAAGAGGGCTGTATTGAAAGTGGGCGGACATAGATAGGTAGTTCGGCCTACGTGAAAGCAACGTCACAATGTTGATGATCTCCGTGCGAGCGCGCCCTATTCTTCGAGGTAGACCATCGATTCCAATTACGTGGTCAGCATTTGTGAGGAGGTTACAGAGCCACGTTGGCGAAGCTTTCAAAGCTGTGGGCAAACTGTTTGCTTGAGCGAGCTTTGCGCATACACGAGAACACCATTGCTTGAGGGTTCCACAGCAGTAGATCGGGCTTTGCCGCGTGGCCTCGGAGGCAATGATAGGCGGTGAACTGAGTTGTATATGGTCATAGTGTGGACATGCCTCGTTGTATAACGTACTAGCTCGAAGCAAGGTGCGAATACTGACGGTATGAAGTTTAAGATGATGAGGTTGGCGCAGGTATCGTGTACAAGCTCGTTGGAATGAACACATCTGCCACGTACGCTTTCAAGTCAACTACCTGATCACCTTTGTCGTGGTAGTGACGATATGAGGATCGAAGGCAGAGATGCGCGACCGTCTCGACGCGTCATAATAATGGCAGCGGTTGGCGGGCCTTCTGTCGAGAGCGAGTCAAGTTGTGCTTCGTATGAGTCTACTCTGCTCTCGTCTTATATGCCTCGTACCGAAAATTTGTGGTTGCAGTGAATCAAATGTGCGTGGTCAGAGAGGAAATTGTTTTGGCTGTGCAAATGGGAAGCTCTGAGCTCCGAAGTCCCGTCATTGCTCAACATCACGTGGGAATGCTGCCACAGATCTAAGCTTCTCTGCTAGAAAGACTGCTACTTGGAAAGCGTTTAAGAGACTCTCATGGCAGATAATGAGAGCATTGTCAAGATACGAAGTTTGCTGTATCAACGGTAGGCCCTTCCCTCTCTTTTGCAAACCCGACCATTTTCACAAGGCTTCGTCGACCTACAGCCTTCCCCACTTCAATCTGAATTCTCTTCGCTTCAAACCAGTATCGTCCAACCACCTCCACTGCGCCAGCAATCTCAAGTTGTCATTCACAGTCTCCCTATCCCATTCCCCAACCTTGCCGTCCCCAAGCCCACTCATCTGCCCGTTCACACACTGCTCCTGGTACCAGAACATCAGCTTCTTCTGCTTTCTGCTTGGCATCCACGTCTCGAAAGCGCGCTGCAGCTCCTTCCACTTGTCTGCTCCTTCTAATCCTTCCGCTGCCGCGTGGTTCTCGCCGCCGATGCAGACAGCGTTTTTGATGTCGTTGCCGGAGACACGGGACGTCGTTCTGAAGAGGGAGATGCCACCAACGAGCTCCACGGTGTGACACCAGTGGGTTGCGTAGTGGTATGTGATGCGGCGGGAGCGGACGTGGTTCGGATTTAGAAGGGGCTCGAGGCGTACTTCTGTGGAGTCGTAGCAAGCTCGCCCTTGAGCATCGAATTGACGGACGTTACCTTGTAACGATGTTGATGGTGGATGACAGAAAATTTTCGTGGTCGCGAGCTGCCCTTCTGGAAGCACATCCTCAAGGATGAAGAATGATTCAGCAGATAAGTCAAGAGTCCAGTCGAAAGCTATTTGTATGACGCGATGCAGATCGCGCGCGAGCCAGTGATGTGGAACAGCGATGAGGCGGCGTATTGGCGGATGCACTCCATTCAGGCTGACGCGGATGAGGTTGTCGGGCATTGAGCCGTCGTCGTCGGGTGGATCGCTAGCCCGGGGTACGACCCAAGGGCTGACGCATGTAAACGAGGGTGAGACTTGGGTGTCACTGGACATAAGAAAGTCGGCTATGTCACTTTCCATATCGGAAGTGGGATCTGTATTGTTTGTCAACATCTCAGGTGCTTGAAAGGCGGGATACATGTCACAGTTTCAATAATCTGTGGTAAAAGAGCAGGATGAAAGTTGAAGAGTTCTTATGTCCAAGTCAAGAAGATCGGTATGGCTGCCTTGTGTTTAGTCCTGTTGTCATGAGCTATCAGGTAGTATCACAACAAACACGTGTCCAAGCGCAGAAAGGTCATGAACGCGAACGTCTCACTACAACGTAAAGCAGGAAAGGCTACCGAAATCGCATTAATAGTTGAGTATCGGGTATGGCCTGTCTGAGAAACATTCCGTGAATGTTGCTTTTAGATCCTAATCGATCCATAGGGAGGAATTTTGAACATACTTTCTCTAGGTACACCGGCACTACTGCAGTCGCTTAATCTTCGCTTTGTCCAGTGAACTCGGGTAACCGCTTAAAAACATCATCCCAAATCTCCTTACCGTCGACCAAACTTTTGATCGCGTCGCAGATTTCGTCTTCTTTCGCCCTCACCTGCTTCGTGCTGTCACGCTCACGCAGAGTGTAAGTCGGCGGGTCTGTCTTGATCGAGTCAAAGTCAACCGTAACACCGAACGGCGTCCCTAGCTCGTCATTACGAGAATAGCGCTTGCCAATAGAGGCACCGGAATCATCTACACGGTTGCTGATACCCATAGAGCGTAGCTTATATGTTACGCGCTTGACAGGGGGCTGAAGGTCCGGATGGTTAGATAGTGGCACGAGTAGAACCTTTGTCGGTGCTACTGCAGGAGGGAACGAAATGATCTGTCTGATATCAGCATGAGCATTTGGCTTCTCTTCGGCGTTGCTTACTCCGCGGGCTTCATCGCCTTCTCGATGCCAGAAGTTCTGCTCGATGAGGGAATATAATATCCGACCGATACCGAAAGAAGGCTCAATGACGTTGGGAATGTATTCACGGGTATTCTCGACCCTCGTCCTCTTCTCAATGGTAATGAGATCCTTATCCAGCTCGACCTTGCCGTTTATCACGCCGTCTACATGGATCGTGATCTTGCCCTCGTCCTTGAGGCTGATAGCAAGCTTCTCTCGAACGTCTTGCGTTAGCGCTTCGACAGCTGCTTCTATCGCCTTGGCATCCTTCTTGAACTTCGGACCGCACTTTTTCTTATCAAGGTCCGCTTGGTATTCTTCAATTCTGAGCGGCTCTTTACGAGTCTCCCGGACAATGAGTGGCGCTCCCGTCTTCTTGGCATGGACTGAGAGATCAAAAGCTGAACGGTCGGCGCAACCAACACATTCTATCCAGCCGTAGCTCCTAAGCGAGAGGTCAGCACATGTTTTGTACGGCCTTTGAGGATGCGCCTACGTGAGTAACTCAGCGTCCCAGCAGTCTGAAGCGTAGTGAGCCATTTCGTTGCCCATATGTTGCCGAAACCGAAGCTTCTTCTCATCTACTCCGATCTTCGTCAAGAACTGCTTTATCCGCGCCAGGAAGTAGCCCAGCGTTTCGTTATCGACGGTCTTGTTGGCGACAGCGTCGCCAATCTTCGTTTGGGTCAAAACTGACTTGCCAGACATCTGGACAT
>Ga0160429_1002260_pt1 | contig 10260 bp, 10 predicted proteins | sample SolpanmetagenomR_FD_108199 | JGI IMG/M metagenome (GOLD analysis project Ga0160429, IMG submission 108199) | Solar panel surface microbial communities from Lawrence Berkeley National Laboratory, California, USA - R | ecosystem: Engineered > Built environment > Solar panel > Unclassified ... | reverse complement strand
GGAAGTAGGTTTCCAGTACGTGGTGAACGTATATCTACTTTATATCCCTTTGTAGACGGTGAAGTGAGATATGCCATACGACATGAATATGCATCAACAGCAGTAGATGTTCTTGCACGACGGACTCGACTAGCATTTCTTAACGCACAAGCTACTCTCGAAGCCTTGCCAAAAGTTATCGATTTGATGTCCGAGGAGCTGAATTGGAGCAAGATTCGTAAAGAAAAGGAATGGAAAGATAGTCTGGCATTTTTAGGAAGTATGGGTTTACCAAAGAGTAAATTGTCCTTGACAAGAAAGGAGGTGGAGAGAGGTTTGACAGGTCCTTTTGGAGATGAAGCAGAACATCTCTACGCTAGAAATGGTAGGTTGGCTGTAAATCACCCTCGTTCATGTGATAATCACTAACGCATCCTAGATCGACCATCTGATACTCTTGAGAGTGATAGTAAGATCAAACCAGGACATAATCCAACATTAAAACCAGATTCACCCGCTAATAAATAGGTTCATTATCATTGTAAATATTGAATGAAATTCATCATGTTCTCTTCGTGTATATATATAAAATTATAGAACATTTTACCTTTGTTCACCCGCTTATCGTCCTTCATCTATCACATCTGTTTGTCCAGAACAATTTCAACTGGCCATCATGTCGTCTCTCGAAGCAATCATAGCTCCATCGATCCTCTCTGCCGATTTCGCCGAGTTAGGCAAAGCATGTGTCGACGTTATATCCCACGGCGCAGACTGGCTGCACATTGACATTATGGACGGTCATTTCGTACCCAACATAACCTTTGGCGCACCGGTAGTCAGTAAGATACGACCTCACGTCAAGCAACCCTCAAAAGTCAAAGGAAAAGGGACGTTTGATTGTCATATGATGATATCTGAAGTACACCATCCCCTCTCCTTATCCCCCGTTCCTTCACATTTTCCCCTCGTCTGATTTTCAATTGACGACGTGATAATAGCCACATAAATGGGTAACGACCTTTCGAGACGCGGGCTGTAATCTATATTGTTTCCACTACGAAGCCGCATTGACGTCTACGTGTTGTACATCTCCTTCTACACCTCCATCTACTGAAGATAAAGGTCTGGAAAGGACCACTCCGAGGAAACTCATCCGTCATATTCACGATCAAGGCATGATGGCAGGAATAGCGCTCAAGCCAGCTACAGACGTTAATGTCTTGTATGACATTTTGGAATCAGAAGATAAACCTGATGTAAGTCCTCGATTCACTTCACTTCACGTCACTTCACTCTACTTCTATTCAGTTCACCGCATGATATGAGCAAGTGAGATGAGCGACTAATCATAATATACATTGTTAAAAGATGGTTTTGATAATGACTGTCGAGCCGGGCTTTGGTGGACAAAAATTCATGAAAGATTGTTTGACAAAAGTAAAAGATTTACGAAGTCGTTATCCAGACTTAGATATAGAAGTAGATGGAGGGTTGAGTGAAGATACTATACATCAGGCCGCTGAAGCAGGGGCGAATATTATCGTTGCTGGTAGTGCAGTTTTTGGAGCAAAGGATCCAGGAGAGGTGATTAGTAAACTTAGAGAGGCTGTGCACACCTATGTTCGTTGATACAGAGGAATTTATGTACAGACTTGATAAATAGATCTTTTGAAAATTCTATACGTGATTAAAGAGTATAAAATTAAATATACAATGAAGATATAATTTTGATGCAATCGTTATGTACTAAGAACAAGTTATAGAAATGAGCTTTGTCCTAAGATGTAAAAATTTAGAAATTTATGATTGAAAGAAACAAAACGTAATCTTCAATTGCCCCTGTGGTACCCTCACCTTCCATTCCCTCTAATATATAAAAAAAAATGCTTAGGCTATGCATTATGAAACGATTCATATTCTCATTGGTCCTGCTTCAAAGTCAATTCGGAGCAGCTAGTGTTAGGTTTGGTGAAGTCGTTAGAATTCTAGTCATGGATTTTGGTGAACCGGTTGTTATGGAGATTGTTATATTATTTGTCGCACTGGGAGTCATTGATGATGAATGAATTATTTCCGTTGAAGACGTGGGAGTATCCTCAAAGAGAGGTGTACCACTATTGATGGACCCGTACAAAGCTTTACCTGTTTGATCATGGCTTATCATCGAATAAGAAGACAGCATAGACGGAGTTAACAGATCACTCGACCGTGGTGTATCTACAGGTTGTATTCTAGGTCTCGTTGGCATGAACCCTTTTGTTGCACGATGTATACCAAGTCTCTTGCTCATAAAATCCATCACACGCACGGCATCACGGCGCTGTTCAGGAGTAGCATATTGATCGTACTTCATATCAGCTAGAGGAGCCAACAGATATAATGCTCCAACTGCTCGGCCAGGAGCTGTCTCTGATACATCCAAAGGATCTCGTAATTGGCCTAGAATATATGGTATCGTTGCCAAGACTTGATCATGAAGATGGCGGATAAACGCAACAGAACGATCAAAGTTGAGTATCCGAGCATTATTATTATCGCCACGAATAATAGACCAATCAACAATGTCAAGCTGTCTTGCTAACTCGACTATTGTGTGATGTAATTTGATAAACTGAGTACGATACATCAAGCAATGACATGCTTTGAGAGCGCTAGTATAAACATGAGCCAGTCCTGTGTATGGAAATACTCCTCCTTCAAGCCAATGCGGTAGATTGGAGACATTTACTTCGTGACGTTGCCATTCTGGTGGTAGGTTCGAATACCACGCTTCATAACTATCGTCCAAGCTGATTGTTGATTGAAGTATTGAAATTGCTCTCTCTCGATTCGTGACGTCTTTCAGATTTAAACTCGAAGCCAGAGTTAAATCACAAAGTAAATCAGTTACACTTCTACCATCGGCATCTCGTTGAAGACTGGGATGTTCAGTCTTGAAACCTAAAAAATTGCATTGTTGTTTCATCAAATTTGATGTTTTTTGTTTAAACATGACATCTCGACTGTACTACATGTTCACTCGTCAACTGCAAAATTTCAACACAAAACAACGAATGACCTACAAGGTAACCCATAACAATCCGTGTAAGAGACCGGCCTTGAAGCGTACCTAATCTATGACATCCCCTTCTGTGAATCAAATCGCGAAGACCTGCATCGTGATTTCCCATCCCAAAAGCATTTTCACAAGTAAGATGCTTTAATTCACCATATTAGTAACATGATCCAAATATTAAATAGGAGAGGAACAAATACCTCAAAAACCTGTAGTAGGATTATACTCGCCATAGTGGTATCCTTAGTTGCACGCACCGGCATTTCTATAGATTTTTGTAATGCGTTCAAAGCTTGACCGTAGTATTCACGAGATTTTCTCAGCATGCCTGGTATGTTATGTTGGTTGCCATAAGAAGCATATGCTGCTGCACGTAAAGCAAATGAGAAATCAGTATTGGATGGAACTGTTGGAAACATGGCGGGTAGAAATTCCATATAACCAATCTCAGATTCGCCGTCGAGAGACGGTGAAAGAGTCCAATCATGTACAAACGAATTTATACTCAATTCATCAAATGAGACTATTAGACTTGGTTGTTGCAACATCAAAGCAGGAGTACAGGAAAGGTATTCAGGATTAGTATCCCAATGCCAATCGGAGTTAAAGTCTGGAATCTCAGGTGACGTGTCGACAGATGTTGGCGCCGACCTCGACATTACTGTTGAGTCAATTGACACATTTGGCCGAGATGGCGCCTTTTCAGCTTGCCCGGGATCTGATACATTTCTATGTAGTTGATTACGTTTCACGGTCACTAAAGCAGGATTCTTGATAAATTTGTTATCGACATCGTCAAAGCCAGGACATTCGGCCTTGTAAATAAAACAGCGTTGGCAATGAGGTCGTTTGCCATCGCACTGTTTTTTTTTCTTAGCAAAGTCCATGTTAATATATATTACCATGAATTAAAACTTACCTTTATGCGACGCCTCCTACATAATTGACAGCCATCACTCGGCCCTGTATAGACCATGACAATGGTAGTCAAACATTGACGAGTCAGACCGATGCAGATTTGTCTGCTAAATACCGAGACTGGCTATTGGCTAGGATGGCGTTGTCGAAGATAAGGGACAAATTATATCAGAGTCGGCTTAATTATTTCTGTCAACTACGCAACGATCTTTACTTTAAATAACCAAATAACGTTGATAAAAAGATTTAAACGCTTTTGCAATTCCAATACCATGCAAAATGGTTGGAACAGTATGCAGAGAGCCGTCGTGCCGTGGAGCGTCAAAGGTTTGTGAAACGCAGTTTAAAACGGCGCCGGAAGTCGACGGCTAATCATGAAATATATAAAAAAGGAACGACTGCGGTCAGATAGTCAAGTTTGAGGAGAAAGACTATAATTTGCAGATGTGCCGATCCGCATGCAATAGTTGAATGGGGATTAATGATGATCGATTAGTCGGAAACGACTCCCGTCGTCGATGAACATCTTTAAAAATTGTTCAGGAGAACATTGGTTGTCTCGGTTTGGAACGAAAGTTTGTCACGAGCTTCCACGGCGGACCCTGATTTGGAGTTTGTCGAATCGTAGTTGGGCGGGGACGGCCAAGTTGACCGAAGTACAGCCAATTAAAAGTTCATGGAGTTCACCTCCGCTTGACTGTTGGGACGATCAAAACGTCTGGGTCTTGTGAAATAAACTTCTATCCCTGGATGAATACAAATTACTATCCCTCGAACTCTTGAACTCTATTATTAGATTTGATTGTAATATGCACGCATATGGCACCGGTAAAACAAATATTTGCCGAAAATCATATATCGTTCCGATCTTCAAATTGGGCGGGTCTTGGACAGGACAATAGCAATTGCGATATATAATAACATGCTTTCTCTATATACATATCCTTTGACCAGGCGTTCCACTCATGGACCGGTGAGGTTTTTATAAGACTTTGATTTTAGCTCAAAAAGAAAGGTAAAAAGCTTGTTAAAGACATTGTCTGAAAGCAATGCATGCTCTGCGACAATCATTTGCACACCATTCGTACGTGTAAAGTCTTTGTATAAATATGGTATTGGAGTGTAAGTCGTTGCTGATCCTGTCCGTCGATCCAATTATTAAAGCGTGAAAATGTATCTCGCTTCCATGATCTTAGGAATTATGGGAATGACAGCCATGATTGTAGCACCATTTCCTATTAACGGACATGTTCACGACCGAAGAGGTGGTGTTTCTCTTTGTATGCCAGGCAATGGGGCGAATTGCACTCTGCCAACGTTTCTTCTCAACCCTTTGACCATCGGCAACAACACGTGCAATTCGGCCAGTGAAGACTCTAAATACTGTTCGAATATAGCACTAAACTAGACTTGCTGATGGATAATGTTACTCGATTGGTATCGGCGAATTGTCGGATACTTTATCGGATACTGACACAACCCTTTTTGCTATATCGTTAAGCGTTCGAGAACTTAGTATGGATTCATGAACAACTGGAGAGTGTTAACGGCATCAGAAGCTGTACTTCATGAAACATCGCCATGCATGTATATATCATCTAGCCCTGGTCTAGTAGTCAAAGGCTGTTTAAAAGCTAGACCTGATTTCAGATATAGAATCAGTCTGTATGCAGAATTGCCGTTCAAGTAATATCTATGCAATTTCTTTGTACGTAGAAAGCCAAGACCTTGATACAGCTTCAACGAAGGTATATTATCAATCTCGGTCTCTAGAACAATCTGAAATAATGGTTAATCTTGTGATGACTGCTGCTCCTTTCTCATTACTGACCTCGTCTGCATCTCCCTTCTTCATCGCCTCGATTGCTTGACATACTAACTTTTTAGCTATGCCTTGTCCTCTATGACCTTTTTCAACCGCCAACATTGCGATGTAGCCCCGTAGTGGTCCATCTCGATGTGGTTCTAATTTACATATTATGACTCCGATAAGTGAATCTGTACTATCGACAGCCTATACACTTTTAGTAACAGCTTATATAGTGCAGTATGTTTAAAACCTACTAGGAAAGCTAAGTGGCCCCATTGATTTAGGAAATATCTATAGACATAAATACTATAAGGTTCTGAGAGATCTCCCGATATCAATTGTCGGATTCTATCAAGATATTGACCTTCTAATTCTTGGCTGTATTGTATATATTTCAATCTATCGTTATTTTTAATGTCTACATCTATAGACTCCATAAGAAGATTCTGGACAACTCTCGAAACAAATTCCACAATGTCATCTTTTTTTTTCCCCAAAAAACAATTATGTCATCATATTTTCTTCACCTTCACGTCACTGTTCTTCACCTTCCCCTCCTTTTTATATTTATATATACAAGTTGATAGATAAACACCATGGGTGACGCCGGCCTTAGTAATCTTTTAAAATGGTCCATCGAAAACACCAACAACCCCTCTACAGACGACAATGCCACAGACGCATCTTCTCCCCAAAAACCACGTACGAATCTCGACAACGAGGCCCTTCGAGCCCTCATGGGCGGTCCGTCTCAAGCAGACCTAATGATTTCCAACATGACCACAATCTCCTCTCCATCCGCCAGTCTCGAAAACAAACTGACGGCGTGGGACAATTTCGAACAATTGATAGAAAACCTCGATAACGCCAATAACATGACGAATCTCGGTCTTTGGGATCCTCTGATCATGAGGCTACAAGACCGAGAGGCTGATGTCAGACTAATGGCTGCTTGGTGTGTAGGAACTGCGGTCCAGAATAACGTCAAGGCGCAAGTCCAATTATTGGCTACGGGAGCGATAAAGTCTTTGGTGGATCTAAGTCTCAGAGACGAGGACTTGAAAGTGAGGAAAAAAGCCGCGAGAGCCGTGTCGAGTCTGGTGAGGAATTATCAGCCTGCGCTAGATGAGGTGAAGAAATATCTACCAAGTGGAATCAAGGAGCAATTCATAGACCTGGAGGCTAGTGATATGGAAGGAATTGATAATTTGGTAGACAAGATGAAGGATTATACCAAATAGAAAATGAAAGGGACTGACTGAAGCAGTCGCTGTATATAAAGTCATATTATGTACAAATGTATATATACAATTATTGTAAAAGTATCATGGTAAGCCACGTAATCTTCTTATGTATTCGATATCATCTACTGGTGAATCCCAAAATTGTTGAGACAAATTATCTTTTTGTTCGTTCTTCACTCGTGACAAGACGTCGGTCAGACCTACACTAATGCCTTGCTGTATTTCAGAATGAAGAAGCGTTTTCCAGGCATGATCGATTCGTTCGTGTACGGTGATATTCTCCCCTCGATCAATTTTTCGCGACGTGATAATATTCCGCTTTATTTTATCATACTTATCAGCGAATGATAATAATTTGTTGATTGTACGCCAATTAGCGTATCTTATATCAACAATGTTTATAGCATTGGAGTGAGCATTGTCTGAGCCGGTCGATACTATTCCATTGGTTGGAGACAAAGATATAGCCGAGGATTGGTCGCTGATAGATTTTCCGTCATCAGACTTAACAGATTGTTCTGTTGCTACAGACCGGTAAAATTCATAAATAGTATCTTCCTGAATCTTCAAGACTTGTGGCGATGACTGTGTAATTATTAGAGAAGATGGAAAGGTATATGGAGTGATGGCCAATTTTATAGTAAGCAATGTCTGAAATGCATCGACATCCTTTGAAATTTGATCCATCCATACTAGGACTTGTGAGCTCGTGCCAGAAGTTGACTGATCCAGTTGTTTTGTACTCGTTTGATATACCTTGTCCATAGCCTGGTTTACTATGGCTTCCAACTCCTCTACTGGCATTCTCTTGGAAAGGGTTTGTCTTGCAAAGTCTAAATCATTACATCTGATGGCTGCTAGAACAAATGCGAGCTTGGTCTGATGGCCCTTACGGTCACTTTGAATTTCCACATCTGGAATCCACGACCAAAACTGTCGAACGGCATGTAAATCAGCGGAAATTCCAGCGGCCTCAAGAAGCAAAATATACGTCGAATGCTTCCATTTTTCACGACCAACTTCCATTAGCCGCTTGCACATATTTAATGTGACTTCATTTTGCCCTGCTCGTATTCCAATCACACGCAGTATGATTTCTAACCCGACCACAGAATCGCCGATTCCAAAGTCACCGTATTGTTGATCAATACTATTGAGAATCTGCACAATGTAGTTGATCACATTTTGTCTCTCTTCATAGGCCAAAGACTGCACCTCAGTCGTGCTAAAAATACTCGTAATTGTTGCTATTAATTCATTCTTGTGTCTGACGGAAGGCGCTTGGCCTGACATCAAATAAGCACAAGCTGCTGTCAGGCTTGACCGAATGATTGGGACGAATGTTTCCATTGTCGCAGGCATGATGAGAGATTTCCGCAAGGCGTATAACAATTCGCTGAGCATATCTGCCCGTGATGTTTTTGCGAATTGACAGGAGGTCATGAATAATAGATATGCTTCTTGTACAGGCCGTACGATAATGGCCTTTGCAACAGCATTTGCGTTTGTGGTTCTTGGCGATATACGAAGCATCGTATCGAGGGACATGTAAGCTGAGATGGTTTCCCCTCGGACCAAACGGGAAATCGTAATAGCTTGTATCAGAGGACGAGGTGCATCCGGGACAGGATTCGATATGCCAATAGTCGCGAGTAGAGCATTATTTGACAAATGATATTCTAGAAATGTTCCAGGATATCTTTCAATGGCTTTCTGAAAGAGCGATTCGATCTCACTTGCGGATTTGCCCTGATCCGTAGCGATCAGTATCGCTCCGGCGTAGACTTTATGATCTGACAGTTCTGTAGACTGGTGTGACAACCAGTGAAAGAATTCTGACCCAACATTGAGCTGACCACTACTATGACAGAATGAAATTATTATAGCATTGATTTCCGAACTTGTTGGGATTTTCAATTCTTGTATATCATTGATTAAATCCTGAGTGAACTCTACGACCGAGACTGGTACAGCTTTTCTACGCCTGTGTATACCATCCGTTCGCGAAAGTACTTTCGCAATATTTAGTATATCTGCAACACCAAATAGAAAATTATCCCGAGCCGTAGGATAATGCGTTATGATTCCAGCAAGATCATCAGTTGAGAGCGCAAATTGAAGACTAGCTAGATCACGCTGCACAGTTTTTGGCACAGGGTGATTTCCAAAGTCTGAAACATCTCCGATACCCCGATTGCGATCAACCTCGCCACGGTATCTGGCGAATTTCCCGTGTTGTTGAGATGGATTTTCGATCGAGAATGATCTAGAATTGCTGCTTTCTGTAACTCGAACGCGTCGATGTATGACACATGCATTGTACCGTATTGCTTTTTCCGTACTTAATCCTAGCACACCACTGCTTAGATTATGCCGAATGCGCAGCATAGGCTTTGCAATTGTCGTAATCTACATAAATGTCTATAATTTCTTCCTATATTTTTGAGCGTGAAATTTTCCCCTACATTAATTTATGATGGGTATCATTGTGCCACATGCAAAGCCTTCAATCGAATCAACATAACAAATGTCTAGACTGCGCAGTCTATGGAAGCGATCTGGCAACTATTACCATGGCAGTCCGATAGTTCTCGAGTAGTTCAGAATGTTAAATCTGACGGAACGGAACCTGAGATTGATGGTGATGCAGATGGGGAAAACCAACAAACGCCACTGGCAAAGACTACACCATTAAATGACACCGCAATACCTGTCTTGCAGCTCGAGGCAGACGCTATAGATGATGATAACAAGCCTCGGAAAGACGACCAGATGAATGGAAGTACCAGTCATGCCCAAGATATGCCTCCGCCTCGGCTTCCTTCATTGGCAGTTAGAAATTCCAGTCTGGCTCTACATACTCGAACAAATCTACATGCGCCCTCCAATGGGACCTCCATCAAGCGGTTGAATCCGTCGCAAAGTCTTTCGCCATCGAGCGTTCCCACAGTAGCGAACACGGCAGGCAAGCGCAACAAGGTGATACTGTCACCAGGTCATTCTCCACTTGATTGGGCGAATCTCACACGTTCATCAACAAATCTTGCGGGTGTCACTGCCTTGGAACGCGTTACACCAACCATGCTAAAGAAGAAGAACGGCCGAAAAGGTATACCGGCATGGTCTAGCTTTAGAGGAAAAGTATATAACATTACTCCATATTTGGACTTTCACCCAGGAGGGAAAGGAGAATTGATGAGGGCGGCTGGGAAAGATGGAGAGCAGTTGTTCAATGATATACATGCTTGGGT
>Ga0160429_1002259_pt1 | contig 10261 bp, 8 predicted proteins | sample SolpanmetagenomR_FD_108199 | JGI IMG/M metagenome (GOLD analysis project Ga0160429, IMG submission 108199) | Solar panel surface microbial communities from Lawrence Berkeley National Laboratory, California, USA - R | ecosystem: Engineered > Built environment > Solar panel > Unclassified ... | reverse complement strand
TCGCGGCTACTGCTTTCCTGGCTATCGACACGGCCCGCCGCGTGCGTAACATGGTAAGCCCCGAGCCCGCAATGGCTCGCTAAGCTGTTGGTTACTAAAAGACAGAAACAGAAAAAGCAGCCGCACGGCTGCTTTTTCTGTTTCTGCTGGGGTGAGCCGCCAGCTGGCGGCGGGGAGCTAGCGGATAACGAGCTTGCAGAGCTGGCTCGAATTGTCGGCCTCCAGCTTCACGTAGTACAGCCCGTTGGCAAAACGGCTCAAATCCAAGGTTTTGGTAAAGCGCTCATTCAGCTCCGTCAGCGTTTCGCGGTACAGCACGGTGCCGATAACGTTGAGCACGCTTACCTCGACGCGGCGGCCCTCAAGGCCGCTGATGGTGAGGTGCACAATGCCGGTGCTGGGATTAGGATAAACTACCAGGGCCTTGTCGTCGAGGGTGGGGCGCACAATAGTTTGGTGCGCACCGCTGCTGGCAGCTGCCCGGGTTGGTGGGGGCCCACCAATGCAAGCGCCCACGCTAGCGAGCCATAGTAATCCAGATAGTAAGGGTTGTTTCATAATATAGTCAACCAGAACACAGTAGCGGGCTGGGATGAAAGTTAACGACGAACCTGTGTTTTGGTTTCGCAAAACTACGGCTCCCGGCTTAGTCCTATACGCTTTATTATTTACAATCAGGTTTACAGCCGGTCAAGCCGTGATTTTCCCCGATAAAAAAAATTTGCCGACCCTAGTGCTAGGGGGGGGGCTGGCCGGCCTGGCCGCCGCCCTCGACCTGGCCGGGCGCGGCCACCGCGTAGTGGTGGTGGAGCGGCGCCACTACCCTTTTCACCGGGTGTGCGGCGAGTACGTGAGCAACGAGGTGCTGCCCTACCTGCGCCGGCTCGGGGCCGACCCGGCGGCGCTGGCCCCGGCGGCCATTGGGCAGTTCCGGCTGTCGTCGCCGGCCGGGCGCGTGCTGGCTAGCCCCCTCGACCTGGGCGGCTTCGGGGTAAGCCGCTACGTGCTCGACGATTTTCTGTACCAGCGGGCGCGGGCGGCGGGCGTCGAGTTTGAGTTTGCCACCGTGGCCGATGTGGCCTTCGACGCCGGCACCGACCAGCACCGCGTGGCCCTGGCCGATGGCCGCCAGCTGGCCGCTAGCCTCGTGCTGGGCACTTACGGCAAGCGCAGTGCCCTGGACCGCCAGTTGGGCCGCCCATTTTTTGGCCAGCGCTCGCCTTATTTAGGCGTGAAGCACCACCTGCGGCTGCCCGGCTTTGCGCGCGATGTGATTGAGCTGCATAATTTTCGGGATGGCTACGCGGGTATTTCGGCCATTGAGGAAGACAAGCTGTGTTTTTGCTACCTCACTACGCGCGCCAACCTCAAGGCGGGCGGCGGCACGATTGCCGCGCTCGAAAGCGAGGTGCTGGCCCGCAACCCGCGCCTGGCCGATATTCTGGCCCGCGCCGAGCGCCTCTACGCCCAGCCCGAGGTCATCAATGAGATTTCCTTCGCCCCCAAGCTGCCCGTAGAGCAGCACTTGCTGATGGTGGGCGACGCGGCCGGCCTCATCACACCGCTCTGCGGCAATGGCATGGCCATGGCCCTGCACGGTGCCGCGCTGGCCGCCCCCCTAGCCAGCCGGTTCTTGCGCGGCGAGCTGCCGCGCGCGGCCCTGGAGGCAGCTTATACCCAGGCCTGGCGCCAGCAATTCGGCACCCGGCTGCGGGTGGGGCGGGCCGTGCAGGGGCTGTTTGGTGGGCCGGTGCTGAGCGAGCTGGTAGTGGGCGGCCTGCGCCACTGGCCAGCCGCCGTGCGCGCCCTCATGCGCCAGACCCACGGCCGCGAGTTTGCTTAAACTTAAAGCCGTGGGTACCCGTAAAGTAGCCATCGGCCGCCAGGCGCTCCTGTGCTGGCAGCTTCTCCATCTACTTTGCCTTTTCTCATGAAACTGACCCGTCTTTTCCTCCTTGCCGCCAGCGTCTTCTGCACCCAGGCTGCTTTTGCCCAAACCGGCACCCAGTCGACGCCTAATATGCAGGCGGCCAGCAGTACCAACACCGGCACCCAAACCAGCAGCCCCACCACCACGGGCATGAGCGGCGACAACATGGTAACGCCCTCGGCCCAAACCCAGCGCAGCCTGGCCGAAGACAAGATGGCCGCCGGGCGCCGCAACTCGGGCACCATGACCAAGACGCAAAAAACCAAAACCTACACTGGCAAAGGCAAGATGAAGACCAAAATGTAAGGTCTGTTTTCTTAGCGTAGCTTGCAAGAAGCCAATCAACCAGCTGCGTTGATTGGCTTCTTGCGTAAAACTCCTACCCACCCTAGCCCGTTTGGGTCTTACTTCCGGCCCCTCGCTTTCTTCCAATGCCCAGCTACCTGGGTGCCATCGGCACCGCCACCCCGCCCCACCGCCTCGCCCAGCCCGTTATCGCCGATTTTATGGCTGGGGCCCTGGAGCTGGATGCGGACGGCCAGCGCAAGCTGCAGGCGCTGTACCGGGTATCGGGCATCGGCCACCGCCACTCGGTATTGCCCGACTACGGCCGGGCCAACGGCAACTACGACTTCTTCCCCAATACCCCCGGCTTGGAGCCTTTCCCGAGCGTGAGCCAGCGCATGGGCGCCTACCGGCGCGAAGCCCTGCCGCTAGCCCTGGCCGCCGTGCAAAGCACCTTGGCGCAGGCACCGGGCGTGGGCGTGGCCAGCCTCACGCACCTCATCACGGTAAGCTGCACGGGGATGTATGCGCCGGGGCTTGATATTGAGTTGGTGACGGCCCTGGGCCTGCCCAGCTCGGTGCGCCGCACCTGCGTCAACTTCATGGGCTGCTACGCGGCCGTGAACGCCCTGCGCCTGGCCGATAGCATGGTGCGCGCCGACCCCGCCGCTAGGGTGCTGGTGGTGAGCGTGGAGCTGTGCACCCTGCACTTTCAAAAAAGCCACGAGCCCGACCACTTGGTGAGCAACGCCCTGTTTGGCGACGGCGCGGCGGCCTGCCTGGTGCTGGGCCAGCCGCTGCCCGGCCCGGCGCCCAGCCTGATGCTGCGGGCTTTCCACTGCGGGCTAGCCCCCGAGGGCGTGCAGGACATGGCTTGGCACATCGGCGACTTTGGCTTCGAGATGACGCTCTCGGGCTACGTGCCGGCGCTTATCGAACGCGGTATCGGGCAGCTCACGGCCGACTTGCTCCAAGACCTGCCCGTGTGGCGGGAGGACATCCGGCACTTTGCGCTGCACCCCGGCGGCCGCAAAATTCTGGAAGCCATCGAGCAAGCGCTGAGCCTGAGCAAGGACGACAACCGCTACGCCTACCAGGTGCTGCGCGATTACGGCAACATGTCGTCGGCCACGGTGCTCTTCGTGCTGCGCGAGCTGCTGGCCGCCGCTAGCCCCGCCGATGCGGGCGCGCCGGTGCTGAGCTGCGCCTTCGGGCCGGGCCTCACCATGGAGGCCATGCTGCTGGAAATAGTGGCGGGCTAGCGCGTGTATACAGTAGGAATGGCCATTCCCAACCTGCAAAAGGATTTCATTTGACTTGCAACACCCTATCAGTAAATAACTTAACGTGCTGGCAGCTGGCTGGAGGCAACCCTCACACCCGGCAGATTCAATGCAGGCACGACGCCATGAGCCGTTTGGGGCAGGTGCATCGGCTAGCCTCCAGCCAGGAGCGGAACGCCGGCCCTGAAGGGCGGCTCACTAGCAAGCAGGGCAGGTGACAGAGCTACTCGGGGCACCGAATTTTCAGGCAGTAGCAGGACTGCGCCCAGCACCAGCGCAGCTCAACAGCTGGTAATACCGGCCGCAGCCAGCCGGCCCGCGAAAAAGCCCGGACCACCGGCAACCCTCCTTCCTACTTGGCGGCGCTGCGCCTTTGCGCCGGGCCTCCTGCTTGCGACAGTAGCCAGCGACCAGCGAGCTAGGGCCGGAGCTCAGCCGCTGGCATCGCTCGGCCTGAGGCGGGCCCCAAAAGCTGCTTAGCCCAGGGCTGAAATACTTTGTCGAGCCAGGTAGCGGCGAGCAGCGTGGCGAGCAGGTACAGCCCCCCGCGCACGGCAAACGTGAGCGGCGAGCCAGAAAACCACGTCACTTTTCCCATTAAAAACAAAATTGGAAAGTGAATGATATAAATGCCGTAGCTGACGGCCCCTAAGGGCACCAAGCGCTGCACCAGGCGCTGGCTAGCCGGGGCCAGGGCAACCGCCGGGCCAAAAAAGAACAGCAGACTAGCGCCGTACAGCGCGCACGGAATGGCATATTCGGCCTGCCAATGCTGGCTAGCCTGCCACACGCCATAGAGCGGTAGCAATTGCAGCACGCCGGCCAGCCAGCGCATGCCCCGTCCCCCCACGCCCGCCACTTGCAGCACGATGAGCGCCGCGTAGGGCAGAAAGCCATAATCGAGCCCCCAGTTAGTGTTGAAGGCATAGGCTGGCGCCTCCCAGCCGCGGCTAAAGGTGAGCTGGTGCGCCCCCAGCCAGGCATTAAGCTCGCCAAGCAGCGTCGTAAGCGGGTTTAGCGGCTCGAGGCAAAGCAGCAATAGCAGGGCGCTCACCACCCGGGGCCACGCCACCACCTGGGCCGGGCACACTGCCGCCAGCGCCCAGCCCAAGGCCCAGAAAGCCAGTCCGATAAGGTACTGCGCCAACGCGCCGTGCACACCATCGGGGGCTAGCAGCAGCGCGCCGGCTCCGGCCAGGCCGGCCAGCGCGGCCACCACCCAGGGCCGCAGGGCCAGCACCGAGAGCGGGATGAAAGCTAGATAGTACAGCACCTCGTATTGCAGCGACCACAGCGGGTTATTCTCAAACATCACCGGCTCGCCCCAGCTTTGCCAGAATAACAAGTGGTAACCAACCGTTTTCCAGCCTATTGTGAAGCCCGAAACCACGACGCCAGCCAGCACCGCCAGCGCGTACATCGGGTACACCCGCACTAGGCGCCGGTGCAGGTAATCGCCGATTTCGGCCCGCCGCAGCGGCCGAGGGTAGCGCCGCCCGATAACGTAGCCCGACAGCAAAAAGAAAATCAGCACCGCCAGGTGGCCCGGTGGGTTGAAGGCCCACGCGCCGGTAGGCACGTAGCGCGGGTCGAGGTGACGCTGGTGGTAAATGGCGTGGTGCCAAGCCACGGTAAGCGCCGCCACCCCACGCAGGGCCTCCAGGTTAAAATTAAAATCGCTGCGTAATAGCTTTGCCTCCATGAAGTTATCACCTTAGCGGGCCGGCCTCCGGCCCGCCGCAGGCCGCCTACCTACACCCTGCTAGGGTCGCAAAACTACGGCTACTCGCCCACCTCCCCACAGCATGCCAGCATGGGCTACCGGCTGGGCTCAGCCATCGCCACCACCTGCCAGCGAAACGCCCAGCACCAGCGCAGCTCATAGTTAGTGATGCCCGCGGCGGCTAGCAGCCGCACCCAGTCGCGGCGCGAAAAGGCGCGGGCCACCGAGAGCGGCGCGTCGTTTTGCACCAAGCGCGAGCCACCGAGCAATTTGGTCAAATACTTGATGCTGTAGTAGGCCAGCGGGTGGCGGTGCAGGTCGTTGATGACCACGGCTAGGCCCGCCTGCTGGTGCCAGCCGCGCAGCAGCTCCACCAGTTCGGCGTCGGTGAAGTGGTGGCAGAAAAGGCTGGCCGTGAGCACATCGTAGGGCCGGGCGGCGAACTCGGGCGAGAAAATATCGAGCTGCCGATAGCTGATTTCGGGGTACTCCTGGCTTTTGGCCGCGGCGTAGGCCAGCATAAAGTCGTTGGCGTCGATGCCCTCGGCGGCCAGGGGCACGCTGCGCCGCCGCGCCCAGCGCGCCACGTGGCGCAGGGTGTCACCGCCGCCGCTGCCCAGGTCGGCCAGGCGCAGCAGGCGGCCCGCCGGGAAGCGCGGCCGCAGCCGGGCCAGCGCCGCCAGCACCGGCCGGTAGCCCCCCAGCCAGGTATTGATGGTTTCGAGCTCGTCCAGATTCTGGCGCAGCTCGTCCGTGGCCAGGGTCAGGTCGTCCATCAGCTCGGGAATGGTGGCGCGGGTGGTCAGGTTCATAGCCGCAAAGGTGGCAGCCAGCTAGCGAACGCTACTGCCTGGCATTAAAGTGGTAAATAATAGCAGATTATCGGGAGCCCGGCTTATCTTTGGGCAGTTACTCCGCCCGTCCTCTTACCTATGAAAGCCCCGGCCTTCTGCGTTGGGCTGCTGGCAGCCCTGCTGCTAACTGCCAGCCGGCCAGCCCCTACCCTTATTTCGCTTGGCTTCCCCGACGGCGTCGCCATCGACGCGGCGGGTATGCTCTACGTGGTAGATACCGACAACGGCGTGGTGCAAAAGGTAAGCGCCGCCGGCGAAGCCACGCCCCTGGCGGCGGGCCCGCTAGCCTACCCCACCGGCGTAGCCGTGGGCCCCACCGGCACGGTGTACGTGGCCGATGCGGGCAGCCACAGCATTGTGCAGGTAGGCCCCGCCAGCCCGGCCACCACTCTGGTACAGGGCCACGGCCTGGTATATCCCACGGCCGTGGCTGTGGATGCGGCCGGCAACGTGTACGTGGCCGACGCTGGCGCCGGCCCCAACACCGGCACCGTGCAAAAGGTGAGTTCTCGGGGCAGCCTCACTACCCTGGCCAAGGGCCTCAACAAGCCGGCCGGCATTGCGGTGAGTGCGCAGGGCGTGGTGTATGTAGCTGATACCGACAACAATACCATCCGGCAGATTAACCCCGGCAAGCCGGCCGAGCTGCTGGCGGCGGCCTTCAACCACCCGCGGGGGCTAGCCCTCGATGCCGCCGGCAACTTACTGGTAGCCAATACTTACGACAATAACATTCGCCGCGTGAGCCCCACCGGACAGGTGTCGCTACTGGCCGAGGGCCTGCACTTCCCGGCCGGGCTGGCCGCCGACCCGGCCGGCGCCGTGTACGTGAGCGACACGGGCACCAGCTCGCTGCGCAAAATCAGCCCCGGCGGAGCCATTTCGACCCTGGCCGGGGGCGGCGCTCCGGACGCCGCCCCCGCGCCGGCCCCCGACAACGCAACCGTCAGCCGCACCGATACCACCCGGCGCAAGTAGCGGCCCAGCGGCTGGTTTAGGCCACGTAATCAGCCAGATACGCGTAGCGCGGTTGTAGCTGCCCGGCGCTGGCAATGGTGGCCCGGGCCACTACACCGGCCGCATCGCCCCCTAGCAGGTGCGGAAAAAACTGGTCGAGCAGCTGCCGGCCAAAGTCGCGGCTGGCATTGCGCGGCAGCTCACAGGGCAGGTTGTCCACGGCCATGACGGTAATGTTATTCACCTGTGCATAAGGCGCTTGCAGCGCACCGGTGGCCGGGTCGTAGTCAAAGGCCGGCGCCTCGATGGTGGTGCTGCGCTTGGTGAGCGGGATGGAACCGTCCACGTCGCAGGTCACGTCAGCGATGGTATCGAGCTTGAAATCAGCGCGCTGCGTATCGGCTTCCGCAAACAGGCGCGGGGCGGCGGGGTCCCAGTAGGCGCAGGCGATGAGCAGGTCAGTAACGGGGAGAAAATTGTCAAATGTCGATTCGTAGGCCGCCGGCTCCTGGTGAAAGTTGGCCGTGTCCCACACCCGGCCGTCGCGGCGGCGGTTATAGTCGGAGCTGCGGAGCTGCGTGTACACCGGCTCGCCGAAGCTGAGGTAGAGGTAGTCGTACACGCTCACCCGCCGAATGCCCATGCGGCCCAGCACCTCTACCGCGCCCTGCGCCACCCGGCCCGAGCCCGTCACGGCTATCTTAATGGGTGGCAGGCGCTTAACCTTGAAAAACTCTTCCTGCATATCCTCCATATCCACGCACTGCCAGGCCGGCTTTAGCGTAAACAGCCCGTGCTTGCGGCCGTAAGTCAGCAGGCCATTGTAGGCGCCCACAATGCCGGCCCAGTGCCCGAAGGCTACTACGCGCTCGCCGGCCGCGTTGGTCAGCAACTCGTAGTCAATCAAGGTTATGTCTTCGCGCAGCACGGTGCGCAGCAGCTCGCGGTTGGCGGGCTGCTTCTTGATGGTGTGCGAAAAAAAGCAGTACATTTTGCCGGGCAGCAGCGCGGCCACGGGCACCTCCTTCACCCCTAGCAGCAGGTCGCAGCTGGCCATGTCGTCGCTTACTTCCAGGCCGAGGTCGCGGTACTCCTGGTCCGAAAAGGCGCGGTGCGGGCTAGGCTGCACCCGCACCCGCAGGCTGGGGTAGGCGTCTTGCAGCTCGACGCATTTTTTGGGGGTGAGCGCCACGCGGCGGTCGGGCGGGGTGCGGCCTTCGCGCAGTAGGCCAAGGAGGGTGGGAAAAGGCATGGAGGAGGTAGTTGCTGGTTGTCGGGTGCTGGTTGTCAGCTGTTCGCTAGTGCTTCTCTAAAGACTCTTTTCTTTAAAGAGCGGACACCTGGTAGCGAACAACTGACAACGAACAATCAAAAGTACACCCCTAGCCGGACCAAACCGGGCGTACCTTTGTTAAGGAAAAAGTTGCCGTCTTCTCTCCTCCCCCAGCCCTCGTTTATGTCGTTTAGATTCAAGCCCGCCGACGTGTTTGAAACCCGCCACAACGCCCCCGACCACGCTAGCCAGCACGCCATGCTGCAAGCCGTAGGGGCTGCCGACCTGGCCCAGCTCATCGCCGAAACGGTGCCCGCCGCCATTCGCCTGCCCCAGGCGCTGGCTTTGCCGCCGGCGCTCACCGAGCGTCAGTTTTTGAAGCGCTTCAAGCAGATTGCCGGCCAGAACAAGGTGTATAAGAGCTACATCGGGCTAGGGTATCACGACACCACGCTGCCGCCCGTTATCCAGCGCAACATTCTGGAAAACCCGGGCTGGTACACCGCCTACACACCCTACCAGGCCGAGATTGCCCAGGGCCGCCTCGAAGCGCTTATCAACTACCAGACGATGGTGATTGACCTGACGGGCCTGCCCATCGCCAACGCCAGCCTGCTCGACGAGGCCACCGCCGCCGCCGAGGCCCTGCACCTGCTGCACTCGCAAACCAAGAAAAAGAACGCCACCAAGTTCTTCGTTTCGGAGCAGGTGCTGCCCCAAACGATTGATGTGCTGCGCACCCGCGCCACGCCGCTCGGCATCGAGCTGGTTATCGGCGACCACCGCACGGCCGATTTGAGCGACGACGCGTTCTTCGGCGTGATGGTGCAGTACCCCGGCGCCAACGGGACGATTTTTGACTACCAAGAATTTATCGCCAATGCGCAGGCACACAACCTGTTCGTGGTAATGGCCGCCGACCTGCTGGCGCTCACGCTGCTGACGTCGCCGGGCGAGCTGGGGGCCGATATCTGCGTGGGCTCGTCGCAGCGCTTTGGCGTGCCGATGGGCTTTGGCGGGCCGCACGCGGGCTTCTTCTCGTGCAAGGACCAGTTCAAGCGCGTTATTCCGGGCCGCATTATTGGGCAGAGCGTGGACGCGGCCGGCAACAAGGCCTACCGCATGGCGCTGCAAACCCGCGAGCAGCATATCCGCCGCGAAAAGGCGACGAGTAACATCTGCACCGCACAGGTGCTGCTGAGTGTGCTGGCTGGCATGTACACCGTGTACCACGGCCCGAAAGGCATCCGCCAGTTTGCGGTGAATACGCACCTCTTCGCCCAGATTCTGGAAGCTGAGCTAAAGGCACTAGGGGTCGAGCAGCTCAATAGCCACTACTTCGACACGCTGAGCCTGCGCCTCGAAAGCCACGAGATGCAGCAGGCGCTGAAAAAAGAAGCGGAGGCCGCCAGCATCAACTTCCGCTACTACGAGGATACGCTGGTGGGTATTTCGCTACACCAAAATGTGGAGTTCGACGACGTGCGCGACATCGTGGACATTTTCGCCAAGGTGCTGGGCAAGGAAGTAGCCACCACGGCCGCCCCTACTATCGACGCCGAATTGACGCTGACCTGGCCCGAACACCTGCAGCGCACCAGCGAGTACCTCACGCACCCGGTTTTCAACTCGCACCACGCCGAGCACGAAATCCTGCGCTACATGAAGCAGCTCGAAAACAAGGACTTGAGCCTCGCGCACAGCATGATTCCGCTGGGCTCGTGCACCATGAAGCTCAACGCCACGGCCGAGATGATACCCGTGACCTGGCCCGAAATCGGCCAGCTGCACCCCTTCGCCCCGGCCGACCAAACGGTAGGCTACCAGCAGATTATCCGCGACCTGCAAGCCTGGCTCTGCGAGGTAACCGGCTTCGCGGCCGTCAGCCTGCAGCCCAACTCGGGCGCCAATGGTGAGTACGCCGGCCTGCTGGCCATCCGTGGCTACCACCTGAGC